>Ga0187778_10002020_pt1 | contig 13988 bp, 10 predicted proteins | sample 1015_Q2_SP5_20_M_FD_132418 | JGI IMG/M metagenome (GOLD analysis project Ga0187778, IMG submission 132418) | Tropical peat soil microbial communities from peatlands in Department of Meta, Colombia - 1015_Q2_SP5_20_MG | ecosystem: Environmental > Terrestrial > Soil > Wetlands > Peat | place... | reverse complement strand
GGCGCCGCGCCCGCAGCCGCACCCCCCGAAGCCGGCGCGGGCCCCGTCGATGGGCCCGGCTGCGCGGATTTGTCCGTCGAGTGCGCGCCGGACGCCCGTTCCGGCGTCTGCGTCGCGTTCTTGGTCGAAGGCGACAGACCGGCGCAGGCCGAAAGGGCCACGCAAAGCATCGCAATTAAGCCATATTGGCGCAGCAATTCAGCGAATCGCATCGATGCTCACCTCGCTGCGTTCACTCTTGCCGTAGCGCACCGGGCGCAGCTGGGCCAGAGCCCCGAAGCTCCCCTTGACCCACTGGTCGTATATGCCCTTGGTGGTGCGACGCGCATTGACTTCGTGCAATTCGATGGCTTTTTCCTCAAAGGGAAAGGCTTGCTCCTCCAACATGACGTTGTATTGCTCGATTTCGTCTTTTGACAGTCCCTTGGGGCGCTGCGAAGCGAGCAGCGATTTGCCAAAATCCTGATATAGCTGGGCGGTATGGAAGGTTGCCGCAGTGGCAACGTCGGCCACGCCGTAGTCGGCGGCAACCGCGTAGGCTTTTAAGGCTTCTTCCATCTTGGCCTTTTTGAGCTTGAGCTGCTTTTTCAGCGGCTCGACCAGCTGAACTTTCTTGTAGTCCTCTTCCACGGGCTCGGCCAGGGCCAGCGCCGCGGTCGCACCCAGATAGCGCGTTCGATCCGTTCGTGCGGAACCACCCGACTGGTCGGCTTGCAGCACCTCTCGCATCCACGGCAGAGCCTGCGCCGGTCCGCCTTGCTCCTTGGCAATGCGCGCCAGACGAAAACGCGCCTCGACGGCTGGCTCGAGCGGCTCCGGATACTGCCGCACGTAGCGTTCGTACACCTTGGCGGCGGCGGGTTTGGCTGCGGCCTTTTCGTAGAGTTCGGCCGCCTGCCACAATGCAGCGCGCGCGAGCTGCGGGTCTTTTTTCGACGCCGCCATGCGTTCGAATTCGGCGGCAGCAGCGGCCCACTGCCCGCTCTCCGAATACACGACGGCCAGCTTGTCGCTCACGTCGCTTTGCAGTGGATGGTTGGGATAGCGCTGGCGAAAATCCTCCAGCGCGCGCGCGGCTTTTGGCCAATCCTTGAGGCTAATCAACGCGGCCGCGGCATCGTACTGCGCCGTCGCCCGCACCGGCGAATCCGGTGCCAGGGTGCCAACCCGGTCAAAATCATCCACCGCTTCGCGCAGCCGTCCCTGCGCGCGCGCCTGCTCGCCTTGCTTGTACACCGACGCTGCGAGGCGTTCGGTAAGGGCGCCACGGGCAGGATCGCCAGGCGCCGTGAGCGCGAGCACCTGCGTGTACGCGTGTTCGGCCTGATCGAATTTGCCGCTCTCAAAGGATGTGTGCGCGATGACGGTCCACGCAATCCGTTGCTGGGCCGCTGCCGCGGGCGGCTTGAGCTTGAGCACGAGCTGGGCAACGGAACTCGCCCGGTCGAGTTGGTGCAAGGAATAGAGCTTTTCGGCGGCGTTCGTGAGCACCGGCCCGGTCCGTGGATCGGTGGGAAAGGCCGACCCGAACCGAAGCGCACTTTCGATGCCGGCGCGTTGCAGCCGCTCTTGGTCGCTTGCCTGCGCCCGCTTTTCTTGCTCCGCATATGCCAGCAGCGCGGCGTAGCCCGCATCTGCACTCTTGGCGTGCGGCGGGTACTGATAAGCCGCCTTTTCGTACTCGGGGGCCGCTTCGGCAAAGCGTTTGTCCTCAAACAGCAATTCGGCAAGCAGGAAATTCGCCTGCGCCGCCTGCGGGTCGGACGGGAACGCCGCAAGAAATTCCCGGTACCAGTGCACCGCCGCTTGGTAGTCCTCGCTCTTCTTGCTCTTTTGCGCTGCCGCGTGGTAGTAGTGCGTGAGCTCGCTCAAATACGTCTTGACCAGGGGGCGGGTCCGATCCCAGGCCGACGGATTGGAGCGACGAAACTCGCTGTTCACGCCGTAGCGCTCCACGTACTCTTTCTTGGCCTCCAGTGCCATGGTGTCGAAACCACCCCGCTGGTAGATTTCGATCACGCGTGCCTGAAGCAACGGCGCCTGCGCATGCAATGGGTTGCGACGCGCGAAAGCGCTGAAAGTATCGGCTGCGTCCTTGACCCGTTCCTGCTTCAAGTACAGCTCGCCGAGCTGCTCATAGACGCGAAACTCATATTTGCGGCGCACCGCCGAGCGCATGTACTCCGGAATCGTGTCAGCACCTTGCAGGTTTTCCAGAGACAAACTGACGACGCGGAAGGTGTCCTCGACCAACTCGCGATCGGCGCGCGTAAGGCCCGGGACATCCTCGAGTTTGCCCTCAGAATCCTGTGTCGCCAGCTTGAGATCCAGAACGCCGAAAAACGATTGCAACCCCTCCTCCAGGCGCCCCTGTTTGTACAGCGACCAGCCGTGCATGTACAAAGAGCGTTCGTAGTACGGCGTGCCCGACGCGCTGTGCAGCACGGTGGCGTAGGCCTTCTCGGCAGCCGCGTAATCGCGGGTGGTAAAGAGCAGCTCACCGCGCCGGAAGTTCGCTTCATCCAGATACTTCGTCTTCGGGTATTGCTGCACGAGCTGGCCTAATACCCGAAGCGCCGCGTCGAAGTCCCCGCCGAGCTCGTAGGCACGGGCCAGTTGGTAGAGCACGCGATCATTGTTCGGATCTTGGGGATACGCGGCAAGAAATTGCCGATACATCTCAACGGCACGCTGATAGTTCGGCGCCCCTCCCGCCGCGCCACCGCTGGCGTTTGCGGCGCGACTGTCGGCGCTGTCCATCTCGAGATCCCCGAGTCGACGCATGGCCTCGGAGCGTTGGCCATCCTTGGGCGCCGATTTGAGGTAGTCCCGATAGGCCGCCATCGTGGTTTCATCGCTTGTGGCAATGCCGTTATCCGGCGGCAGCGCATAGGAGCGGCTTTGCAGGGTCTTGAGGGTCGGCTCTGCCTCGGGCGCATGGGTGCTGGCGCATCCGCAAAGCGCCCCCGCAAGCACGAGCGCCGCGCTACTGCTCCGGCGCATGATCGCCTTCCTTTGCAAGACGCGCACGATCGTAGATCTGCGCCACGGCAAAACGTGCCTGCGTACCGTAGGACGCGAGCCGCTCCTTTTGCTCCTGGAGTTCGGCCACCGCCATCTCCTGTACGGCGCCGCGCTGCAGCCGCAGGAGCGCCTCTACGCGCGGAACAAGGGCCCGGATGCGCTGCTGGAGCGCGGCGATGCGCGCCGCAAACTGCTCAAACCGCTGCGGCTCTTCCTTTTGCGCGCGCGTGAGCTCCGCGTCACGCACCCGTGCCTGCTCCAGTTCGCTGCCCAGCTGCCGGAGGTCCTTCTTCGCGTCCCACAGTCGAGGCGGGAATTCTTGCGCCAGTTGCCATTGCATGGCGCCGGCCGCACGCCGGTAGCGCTCGCGCGCGGCCTCGACCTGCGGGTCGGCACTTTCGTGCGCAAGCGTCGCCCGCACGCGCTCGAGACGCTGCAGCAGTGCCCGCTCGTTGCCATCGGCAAACGCCAGACCGTCGGCTTGTTCTTCGGCAAGGGCGAGCTCGCCCGCCAGCGCGCCCCGCCGCCGCTCGAGGCTCTCGATGCCGATCTGCCGTTCGGCGGCCTGGACCTGTGGCAGTCGCTCGGCGAAAGCCTGCCGGCGGTTGGCGAGCATGTCCTCGATGATTCCCAGGTTGTCCTGCCAGTTGCGCAGATTCCTGTCGAGAAACTGCAGATCGCGGTAGCTCTTGAACGCCTCCTGAAATTCATGCAAGGCGAGCATCTCCACCAGGTGCCGGGCATGCGGCAAATCGGGCAATCGGTCAATGTTCCAGAACCAACCCATCTCCTCGCCCGGGTTGCTCGCGAGCAGCCCGTCGAGCAGCTTTCCGTCGCGAATCGCCGCGATCGATTCGTCCAGGCTGACATTTTCTTGATCGAAGGTGCCGATTGCCGCGCGGTACTTCTCGAGCGCCTGGGGATAGGCGCTCATCTGGGCTAGCGCATACGGCACGGCAAGCTTGGCCTCGAGAACGGCCGGATCGCTCGCGTTGCGCTCGGCCAATTCCGTCCACGGCACCAATGCATCGCTGGGGCGGCCCAGTTCATCGGCCGCCCAGCCAAATCCCAGCAACGCCTTATCCGCCAGCATCCCCGAAAGCCGCACTCGCTCAAGGTATGTCCGGGCCTGTTCGGGATTTTTGTCTTGCAGCGCAGCGAATCCCAAAGCGACGTTGGCCTTGTCGCGCAGACTGCGAAATTCCTCGCTCGTCGCGGGCCCGACACCGATCGCATCGAGGATCTGGCTGCCCTCGACCGGCTGACCGTTCTTGATCATCGCCACGCCCAGGTTGTAACGCGCGTAGATCGCGGCCTTGCCTTCGCCCGCAAGCGGCTTGAGACTCTGGGCGGCGGCGGCAAAGTCGCCGCGAGCCATCAACACGTTTGCTTCCAGCAGCCGCCGGTCCTCCTCAAGGTCCCCCGGCAATCGACCTTTGATGCGACCCAGCGCTTCTTGCGCCTGCTCCAGGAATCCCCTCTGATAGCGGATCTTGGCCAGGTAGTACCAAGCCCGATCGCGGACCGCCGGGGGCGCGCCCTTGTCAATGATCTGCGCGAAGATTTCGGCCGCTTCCCGATGAAGTCCGTAGGTGAGATACAGCCCCCCGCGCAATACCTCGGCCTCATCGGCGTGGTGCGCTACTCTCCCGAAGTACTGGGAGACCATGAGGTCCGTGAGCGCAGTGAAGTAGCGCTGCTGATAGAAGTAAAACAGCGCGTCGCCGTAGTATGGGTCCTTGACGACGTGCGCAGGATCGGCCGCAATAGCGACCGAGCAAACAGCGCCACTCGCAATTGCCACGACCGCCGTCAGCGCGGCCGCAGCCCCGCTCCCCAGACGCCTGGCGATCCCCACAAGCATGACCCGCACCCCTGTCCGCGTACTTTATTGCCAGACTTTCACGGCAAATTCCGGCTGGATCTTTCCAGTCGAATCCGTGATCTGCAGTTCGATGTATTTGGGATCTGTGCTCTTGTCGAACTTGATGGTCGTGCCGCGCCGGTAATCGCGGTCATAGGGACCCTTGCCCGTGAAAAACGCGACCAGTTCATGCGATCCGCTGCGCAAGTTGCCCAGATACAGTCGCTGCACGCCGCCGCGGTGCAACGCCTGCACCTCCGCCGGCGTGTAGAGGTAGTTGGCGACTTCCTTGTCGTCGAGTTTGACCTGCACGGAGTCAAGCACAAAGAGCTTGCCAACGTCCATCGACACGAAGACCGCGACTTGCGTATTCGCCGGAAACAACAATTCCTCTTCGAGCACCAGCAAATCGCGATTGAGTTGGATGACCTCGCTCTTGGCGTCCTGGATGCGGCCGTCGAGATCGTTGACCTCCGGTTTACCAGCGGCGGCCGGCTGCTCGGCGGCGACGGCCGGCTGCTCGTCGGCGGCGGCCGGCAACATCATCGCCGCCAGGGCCAGCGCCAGCCCGGCAGTAAAGATTCCCCATCTTCGAGTGTTCACGCTGTCTCCTTCGTCAAAAGGTGCCCGTCACGAACAACTCGACCACGTTGGCGTTGAACCAGTAGAGTTGCCCCGTTCGAATGTCGGTGAAATTGTCGTAGTGAAAACGCATCCATTCGTAGGCCGCGGTGAAATTGACCTGATAGCGCGCAGGCTCGCGCGCGATCACGTACGACGCCTGGGCACCGACCGCCGTGTCGTTAAACGTGCTCAGTTGCCGATTGCGCGACATGTAGGTCATGGGGGCCGAGAAATCGTTGCTATAGAAATTCGCCTGGTCCTGCGAATAGTGTCGAACGAAACCGTCGAGCAGCCAACGCGTACCCACGTACCGGCTGTAGCCCGCCTCCTCGGTGTTGGCACGAATGTCCCACGTGTCCCAGAAATAGCGGTATTGCACGTGCACGGCTCCCTGGGCGCCGACGCTTCCGGCAACGCGCAGCGTCGCCGCGCGGCTGTTTCGCGTGCTCGGATCGACTTCGGGAACGGCCGCGCCCAGCACGCGTGCGACCCGGTACGGGCTCGCAAGAAACCCCTCGTCGTCGACGACTTCGAAGTTCAGACTCATCAGCCAGCGCGGCGTGAGGATCTGCGTTGCGCCGAGGCGGTACTGCCAGTGGTTAGCCGGTTGCGAGAAGGACGGATCGTTGTGCTTTTCCACCGTATCCCAACCCTTCGAATAGCCCAGGCTGACCGTTGTCATCCCGCCGAAATAGTCCTGCGCCACATCCACGCTGAGCGCGTCCGCGACGTAGTCGGGCTCCCGGCTGGTGCTCCCCACCACACTGATCAAAGCATCGTGGTAGGCGTAATCCAGGCCTACGGCAGTTTCCTCGCGTCGCTCGTTGTAGGGACTGGCTGTTGTGACCACGTCGATTGATGCGTTGCTCACCATGTCCACGTAATAGGACGCCGACAGCGAAACGACGTCCATGAGATTTTTGCGCACCAGCACTGCAGGCCCATTGGCAACGACGCCCCCGCCAATAAAGGAGTGATACATCGCGTCCGCACGATCCTCCGGCAGATCGACCGCATCGGCACTGCCGGCAGCCAGTACGCCGCCCAGCAGACCGGCGATGCGTGCCACGCCCGCCGAAAACAACCCTGCCCGCCCATCGACGGATCGATGCCCGGCAAGCTCCTTTCCCGGCCGGCGGCCAAACTCCCGCCGGCAGCCAGCGAATGCCGCAAGCAGCCAGCGCCGCAACAAGCCGCGCGGCGCTCGCTCAGTGCGCCGGGCGCACTTAATTGCAGCCACAACCGCCTCCCTGGACGCCGTCGCCTCCTCGCGCTCCTTCGCGCACGTCGTAGACGTGCTCGCGGTGCTTGGCAGCCAGCGGGTCCCGGTTGGCCTGCATGATCGGGTCAGCAAGGCGTTCGCGCTCGTAGGGTTTGACCCACGGTTCGACGCTGCAGCCGACCATCAGCACGGTCAGTGAAAGCAGGCCCAAGAATACGACACGACGGGGGCTCATTCGCGTAACAACTCCGTAATCTGCTTCTCGTAGGTATCTTCAAAACCCTCCCTGTACCCCAGGTGCACATAGCGCACACGCCCGTCCCGGTCGATCAACACGGTCGATGGCATGGTGCTCAGGTCATACAAGCGGCTTACCTTTTGTTTGGTGTCGAAGAGCACCGGAAAATGCAACCCGAGCTTGTTCATGACGCCCACGGCGTTGCGCTGATCCTCGTCCACATTGACTCCGAGCAGCACAAAGCCGGCAGCGTGGTACTTCGCGTACAACCGATCGAGATGGGGCATCTCCCGACGGCACGGACCGCACCACGTCGCCCAGAAGTTCAACATGACGACCTGGCCGCGCTGCTCCTGGAGCCGTAAATTTGGTCCCGCCGCGCTCGGCAGCGTGAAATCGGGCGCGCGCTGGCTCACTAGCGTCGCCGCAGCGCCGGCGCTCGCTAAAACAGCCGCTAACGCCAACGTGAAACGCAGCATCCGAATACGTCCTATGTGCATACAAGCTCCCGAACCAATCAGCATAGTTACTAACCCGTTGCGAGGACTCAGAAAAAGAACGTGAGACCCCCTGTCAACTCGAAGTTCTGGAAGTTCTTCTGCTCGCCCAGGATGTCGAGGGAAAAGACGTAATCGCGCACGTCGAGCTGCAGCGCCATCCAATTCGTAAGGAACACACGCGTGCCAAAGCCGAAGTTGACGGTCTCACGGTTGGATCCATTGATTTTTGTGGTGCCCAACCCGGCGATCAGGTACAGCGCGGAGACCTTGGCGTAGTTGCGTCCAAAAAAGAACTCGCCGGGAAGAATGTTGTAGCCGACGGATAGGTCGTAGTAGCGCAGAATTTCCTCGGGAACGGGGAAAATTCCACCGGGGAGAATGAGGCGATATGTCGCATCGGAGACCTTGGTCTGGCCATAAGCGGCCTGAACGAAGAAGTCCTCCGTGATGTCGTAACCCAGCCGCGCCCCGTACACCGCGTTGGTGCCGAAATATTCGGTGTCGTACGCACCCCCGAAAATTCCGATTTCAAAGTTGTTCGATGGGATGTGCGGGACCTTGATCGTGCGTCGATCGACTTGCGGCTCGATGACCTGATCGTTTTTGGGAGCCGCTTCGGGCATCTGCGTCGGGACGGGAGTGGCTGGCGGCTTGGGTTCCTTCGCCGAGGATGGCGCCGCCTCCGGCGCGGTCTCGGCCCCGGGGCTCGCTGTGTTGATCCCGCTTTGCGGCTGCAGCGGCGCCTGCGCCGGCGTTTGTGCCGGCGTTGGCGACGGCGCCGAAGCCTGCTCGGCCGCGGGCACCGCCGGTTCGCTGGGCGCAGGCGTGTCGGCCGCATGGGCCACGCAGGTACATAGGCTCAGCAAAACGGCGGTGGACGTGATGGCAAGAAATCGTGTGCGCATGGGTCGGCTGAAGGTCCTCAGAAGAAGAAGGAAAGCCCGATGGCAAGGGCCCGGTACTGCTGCGTCTGGGTGTCGGACAAAAAGGCCGTGTACTCGGTCCAATCCAAGCGCACAATCATGCGGTCCGTGACGTGATAGCGCAGCCCGACCATCGCGTCGGCCATGTCTGAATTGTTCGAAACGGCACTGATAAGGCTCGCGTTGGGCGTGTAGTAGATCCTGCCGACTCCGATACCCAGAAACGGCTCCAGGCGGCGATCCGACCAGGGTTGGGCGAGCAGGTTCACATGCCAGAAATTCGTGCCCGAATACGTGCCTTGCACCTGGCCGGCGGTGACCTCCAGGGCAAGGGTGCTCACGATGTTGTACGACACCCAGAGCTTGAGCATGGGGTCCGATTCGAAATGTCCCCATCCCCCGCCGACCTCAAGACGGCGACTAAGGTAGTCGTCGAGCAAAATGTCGCGAAAGGTCTTTTTGTTTCCGGCCTCGGTCAGGGTGTTTTCGAGCTGCGCTCGATCAACCCAACCCTCCTGTCCGCCCTCGGCACGCACCTTGAACCAGTCGGTGTGGCGCATCTCGACTTCGATCCATCCATTGCGCTCGACGACGTAAAACACCGGAAACCCGCGGCCAGGACCGGTGCGCAATTCGATATACGGATCGGTTACCTGAAGCCGCTCACCGGCGTCGCCCGCGGCGTGGGCAGACCAGCCAAAGGAAATCGAGAGCAGGACTGTAGCCGTCCGTACCAGCACCCAGCCCTTGGATCGCAACCATCGAGCCGCCCGCATCATTCCGTCTGACACGCGCTGCCGTTAAAAAGACTGCTCGCGGACGCGCCGAACTCGTCCTCGCCCGCCGGCAACGGATTGGAGATCCAATATTCCATCTGCTTGACGTTCGGATCCTGATCGTTTGCGAAAATCAGTCCCCCGCCATGCAGCACGCCTCGAGTCAAGGGCTTATTGATGAGAAGGCTCTCCGCGGGGTTGCCAACGATCACCATGCCTTGTGTCGACAAGAAGTTCTTGTACATGTCGCTTGTCTGAATCTGGGATGGCGATTGCGTGAGATCCGCGGGGGCGTTGGCCGCCGTGGGGATCGGAGTGGCCGTCGGGATGATGCGAAACGCCGCGCCGCGGCCGGTGGCGTCGTTGTGACAACCCGCGCTCGAGCACGTGTTGGTCGTCGCGCCGCCGTTGAGCGGGTTGGGCAAAGCGGCAAGAAAAATCGGGTTGATGCACTGCTGAAAGTAGGCAAAAGACAGACTTTGCCCTGCAGCAGCAGCCGATTCCGTCACCGACGGCGGGTTGTCGAGCGGATTGCCCGATCCGCCGCACCCGCCGACAACGATCAAGACCAAGCCAAAGACCAAAATCCCCCGTAAGACCTGTTGGTATGTTTTCATCGTGGTCACGGACAGCCCGACTGGATCCAGTTCGCAATCGTCGTGTAGTTCGCACTTCCCGCGGGCAACACCGCCACCGTCTGGCCAGTGGCTCCCGCCGGATGCGGAATCGTCGACGGTTCGCTTAATAGGTAGTTCGACGGATCGGCCGGGTTGCAGGTATCGGAAATCATCGTCAAGGTATTGTTGTAGTCGCCCGCCGGGTCACCGGTGAGTACGAACTTGTTTTCCACGAACGACGTTCCGGGCGGCACGGTTGTGTTGCTCCCTCGAGCCATGTGACAGTTGGCAGCGCAGGTCGACAGTAATATCGGGTAAACCTGCGACGTAAACACCGTCTGACTCAGTGAAGATACCTGTGTAACGTTGACCCCGGTCGCGCTAACAAAGGGGTCGTTGTAGTACTTGCCGCCCAAATCGATCCACTCGGCCACCAAGCGCAACTCCGAGCCGTTGAGCATCTTGGAATGATCGGGTACGGTTGCCGTGATGGCGGGCGTGGGATAGGTGCTCTGCGCGCCAGCGCTCGACATGAGTGCCTGCCCCGATAGGATCTCGACCAGTCGGCTTGAGCGCGCCAGGCCCACCACCTGGCTCTCGCTGGCACTCAAGAAGACCAGCGCCGGTCCCGTTTCGACGACCTGGACGCCATCTTGCACGATCAAGACGGGATTTCCGTTTGCGTCGAGCACGGGCGGACCCACGGTCAGGCTTTCGTAGGACGCCTCGCGACCCGTCCCGGCGATGGTGCTCAGAAGATTGAGGTTCGGGTCGCTGGCATTGTGGCACCCCGTGCAGGTCGCGTTCACGCCATTGACCGTGCGAGCTGCCGACCAGATCGGCTGGATGTGATCCGGGTAGTTGATGACGATGGGGACTCCGGGTCCGGAAGACGGAGCCAGTTCTCCCGCCAAGAGCTGCGTGTAGTCGATCTGAAGGCTCTGGCGCGGTCCCAGGGAACCGGTGCCGCCCGCCCACACGTCGGTATACGTCATGTTTGGCTGCAGCGTGAAGACGGGGTTGTTCGCCACCGTGTACGTGTTACCGCTGTTGACCAAATTCGCGTGGGTCAATGCCATGGTGTCGCCTGGCTGGTGGAAGGCGGCAATGGCCGCGTTCCATCCTTGCGAGATCGTGTTGACGATCGTGCCCGAATTGATCGCCGCCCCCTTGCGCGGGCTGTGGCAACCATCACAGCTGCGGACCTCACCGGGTCGCGCCTGGATCCAGTTCGTGTGCACCTGAAATGCGCGTCCCTGGGTATCGAGCACCGAAAATCCGACCGGTGTGTCTGCGGGGATGTTGATCTGGAAGGAGCCATCGGGTTCGACGACGGCATAGCCCAGGATCTCGTTTTGTTCGAAGTTCGTATTGCCAATGGCTTGCCGCTCGCCGGTCGAACCCGAGGGCGGCGCAATCGCGCGAACTGCGCGGATGAAGCGCACGGGCGCGCAGTTATAGGCCGTCTGGGCAGGGTCCTTGATCTTGTTGATGTCGGCCACCGTCGGGCGCGTATCGGACGGGTCAAGCGGCGCGGTCTGCGGAATGCCGGTTGTGCACCCGGCAGGCAGGTCGGCTGGAGCGAGCATGGACAGTCCCATGCGGTCGAGCAAGTCGGTGTCGTAGACGCTTGCCACCGTGAGCGTCGCAAGACCTTGAGCCGCCAGCGTCGGATTGTCCACGATCGGTGTAAAGGCGCTGGGCTCGGCTTTCGCTTGTAACGGGATGGGGTCCGTCAACATGTAGCCGGAAGGCGGCGAAGCCACCTGCAGCCAGGTTTGGGCGGCCGGATCGAACATGTAGATCGCGTAGGAGGGCGGAACGTTGTCCTGCACCGGATCGGCAGCAATTTGCGTCGTGAGCCGGTTCGAATCGCTCAGCGCCGACAATTCGGCCGAAGACAACGTCGCGCACGCGACGACCACGCCCGCGTTGGTCACTTCGCAAGGCGCGTAGGAAACGAGAAACCGGCTGGTGCCGTCCCACAGGGGATAGGGCGTGGTGACGCGTCCGTACAGCGACGGCCCCGGGCCGATATTCAGTTGCTGGGCTGTCGCCTGGACCTGACCGCCTTGTGTTGGAACGGAGTTACTGATCGGGGTGTTTTGATCGGTGTAATCGTTGGCATCGATGAGCATGAGCGCACCGCCCGCGTGCGTGCGGTCAAGCGGCATCAGATCCGAACTGATATAGCCCGCGTACTGCCCGTTGGGATCCATGTCGCGCGGATGCAAGAAGCTGTTGCCATCGGCGTGCGCGCCATAGAGCACAAACATGGCGGTACCGTCCTGCTTGACGTTAAAAATGGTGAAGCGGTTGCGATCGGCTACGTGCTCCCAACGCGAGAACATGATGGAGCCGTCGGGCCGCACGACCGGATTGCGGTCGTGGCTTTGGTTAAAGGAAATCTGCTTGATGGTCCCGCCGTTGATGTCGCTCGTGTGCAAATTGAAAACCTGCTGGCGCTCATACTCGTCGAGCGCCAAATACTGGTGCGTCACCGGAGCGTTGGGGTTCTGGCTGTAATCGACAAACTGGGTCGCGTAGGAGCCGGCCTGACGATTGGAGGAAAAAACAAATCCCTGTCCTGCCGGCAGATAGGCCGGACCCACGTCGTCGCAGCCGCCCGGAATGGTGCAGGTCGACTCATCCGTGACGCGGCGCAAGGTCCCGCCCGTGAAACTTCCCGGGTTCATCGCATATTCCCAGATGTTCCAGTGCCCGGTGCATGCCGGAACGGTCGCACCGCTGGCCGTGGTCGTGGTCGACGTGTTGGAAGTCGGGCAGTTCACGGCAAAGACGATTTTTGTTCCGTCGTAGGAGACTTCGGGGTCCGAAACGTCACCCACGCCCTGCGTGATCGACTGCGTGACGTTGTAGGCCGCAGGGGCGCTGGGCGAGGACACCGCCTGGATCATCAGGTCGCCACCGGGAGCGGTGGGTGCCGCGCTGGTTGGATTCAGTCCGATGGTGTTGACCCGCTGCACGTAGGCGAAGGGAACATTGCCGTTGACTGTCGTTGGATCGTTGCCCGATCCGCTGCAGGCCCCCAAGACAAGGCTGAGTGGCACCATCGCGCCCGCAAGCAACTTCGCGCCGGTTCGGTTCAGGGTTGTCATGGCTGGCTCCCTTTGTGTCCTTCGTCTGCTGAGATTCACGAGAAAAAAGCAAAGCACCTTTTACTGCGGCTTCTCGGGGCGTTGCTGGCGCAAGCCCGAGGAGTAATGCAAAACGCCGTGGGCATCGACCACGATCGCGTCGACGTCCTTTTGGGAATCGATGAGCTCCATGCCCTTTGCCACGCCCATCACAAACACCGTCTTTGACAGGGCCTCGGAAGTCAGTCCGTCGGGGGCGATGATGGTCACGCTGTGCACCGCGCTGGGCGATTTGCCGGTTCGAGGATCCAGGACATGGTGAAAGCGCACCCCGTCTTCCTCGAAGTAGCGTTCGTAATCGCCCGAGGTCGACACTGCGACGTCCTTGAGCGGGATCACCGCGACGAGTTCCCCGGGCCGACGCGGATCGCGCACCCCGATCGTCCACGGTCGGCCCCGCCGATCACCCAGGATGTGGCTGTCGCCGCCGGCCGTGACAATCGCATTGCGTATCCCCCGGCTTTTCAAAAGCGCAGCGCCCTGGTCCACCGCATAACCCTTGGCAAAACCGCCCAAGTCGATGCGCACACCCGAGCGCGCGAAGCGCACGGCGCGCTTTTCGGTGTCGACCAACAGATTCTTGAATCCAATCGCCTTGCAGGCCTGCGCGAGCTCGCGCTCATCGGGCCGAATGCCTTGCCGGTAGTCGTACAGGTGCCCGGCACTTGCGAAGGTGATGTCAAATGCACCGTCCGAGAGCCGAGAAAAATCGAGCGATCGGCTCAGCAAGTCGATCATCTCTTGACTCACCTTGACCGGGTGATTGGCGGCCTCCCGGTTGATGCGCGAGAGCTCCGATTCGGGCTTAAAGGGGCTCATCGTCTCGTCAACGTGGTGCATAACGTCCATGACCGCGCGCATGGCCGATTCGGCCACGGAACGGTCCTCGCTCCACAGCTCCACGCGTATCGCGGTGCCCATGATGGCTTCGTCACGGCTGTACCAGGCCCCTGGGGTCGGAATGTCCCCCAGCCGATGCTCGGCACCAAACACGCGCCGAGCCGCGGTGCGAAGTCCGGCTAGCATGAATACCCCTTGCACG
>Ga0187778_10002019_pt1 | contig 13995 bp, 14 predicted proteins | sample 1015_Q2_SP5_20_M_FD_132418 | JGI IMG/M metagenome (GOLD analysis project Ga0187778, IMG submission 132418) | Tropical peat soil microbial communities from peatlands in Department of Meta, Colombia - 1015_Q2_SP5_20_MG | ecosystem: Environmental > Terrestrial > Soil > Wetlands > Peat | place... | reverse complement strand
GCTCACCCGGTCACCAATGTATTCCCGCCGCCGCCAGCAGCTGCCCGGTCTCGTAGAGTGGCAATCCCATTACGCCCGAATAGCTGCCGCTCAGGTGCTCGATGAAGAGTGCCCCGCGCCCCTGGATCGCGTAGCCGCCGGCCTTGTCGCGCGGCTCGCCGGTCTCCCAGTACGCGGCGCACTCCCCGGGCGTCACGGCCCGCATCCGCACCTCGCTCGCGCTCAGGCGGAAGGTGATGCCGGAGGCTGCCGCGAGCGCCACGGCGGTCAGCACCTGATGGCTGCGCCCCGAGAGCCGCCCGAGCATGGCGAGACCATCGGCCCGGTCGCGCGGCTTGGCGAGGATGAGTCCGTCGACAACTACGGTGGTGTCCGCCGCCAGCACCGGGAGCCCCGGGCTGCGGGCGCGCACCGTGCGCGCCTTGGCGCAGGCCATGCGCACCACGTAGTCGGCGGGCGCCTCGCCCGCGCGCACCGTCTCGTCGATGTCGGCGCCGCTCACCAGGTGTGCGACACCGATCTGCTCGAGCAGCTCCCGGCGCCGCGGTGACTCCGAGGCGAGGGTGAGGAGCGGCGCGGCGGACGGCATGGCTCTAGTCCCGGTGATAGGGGTGGCCGGCGAGCAGGCTGTGGGCGCGGTAGAGCTGCTCCGCGAGCAGCACGCGCACCAGGGCGTGCGGGAGCGTCAGGCGCGACAGCGACCAGCGCAGCTTGCTGCGCGCGAGCACTTCGGGCGCGAGCCCGTCGGGGCCGCCGATCACGAATGCCAGATCCTCACCTTCCTGCATGCGCGTCTTCAGCCATGCGGCGAGCTCGCGGGTCGAGAGCTCGGTGCCGCGCTCGTCGAGCGCGATCACGTAGTCCTCGCGCCGCAGCGCCGCCAGCATCCGCTCGCCCTCGCGCGCGATGGCCCGCGCCGGCGGCTCACCGGCGCTGCGCGGGCCGGCTGCGATCGCGGTGATCGAGAGGGGCAGGCGCGAGCCTAACCGTGTTATGTAATCTACGCACGCGTCGCGCACCCAGCCGGGAGGGCGCGTGCCCACGGCGATCAGCCGCACGCGCATAGGCTTCAGCTCAGGTCGAGGCTTGCCGGTGTCCGGAGGCAGTGATCTTGAGCGCGGGCGCAGGGATCGCCTGGGTCTCGCCGCCGCCTTCCCAGAGCCGCTCGAGGCCGTAGAACTCGCGGACCCGCGGCAGCATCACGTGGACGATGAGGTCCTGGAGATCGACCAGCACCCACTCCCCGTCGCGCGCCCCTTCGGTGCCGAGCGGCCTGAAACCCGCCGCTTTGGCCCTCTCCACCACCCGCTCGGCAATCGAGCGCACGTGACGGTCGGAATTGCCGGATGCGATGACCATCGTATCGGCAATGTCGGTCAGCCCTCGTACATCCAGAACCCTCACGTTTGCAGCCTTCATGTCATCGAGCGCAGTCGTCACGGCTTCCCTGAGAGGCGATACGCGCTCCGCAGCGGGGCGCAGGCTTGTACGGGTGGTCATGTGCTTAAGTGGTGTCTCCTGGTGGCCTGGGGTCTCCCGGACCTTGCCGTGCAGCATAGCACCTCGTGTCGAGAATGATCTGCCGTACTGCCTCGGGAACGAGATAGCGGGGATCGCGGCCGGCGACGATGAGCGAGCGCAGCTCGGTGGAGGAGATCTCGAGCTGCGTCACCGCGCGCACGTGCAGGCAACCGGCCGGCCGCTCGTGCAGCTCGCGGATCGCGCCCGTACCGTGGTCGACCATGAGCTCCCCGAGCGGTCCCCTGGTCGGTGCCTTCCAGCCGGGCCGGTGGGCCACGACGATGTGAGCCAGCTCGAGAAGCTCCCGCCACCGATGCCAGCTCGGCAGGCCGAGGAAGGCGTCCATGCCGAGCAGCAGGCACAAGGGGTGCTGTGGGTACTCGCGGCGCAGCTCGCCGAGCGTATCCACCGAGTACGAGAGCCCCGAACGGCGGACCTCACGGTCGTCGACCACGAAGCCCGGCTGGTCCGCGACCGCGGCCCGCACCATCGCGAGCCGCTGCTCCGCGCTCGCATACAGGTGATCGCGGTGCGGCGGGCTGCCGGTCGGCAGGAAGCGCACCTCGGCGAGCGCGAGCTCCTGCCAAAGCTCAAACGCGGTGCGCAGGTGCCCACAGTGGATCGGATCGAACGAGCCGCCGAACACGCCGATGGGCTGCATAACTAGTGACGCGCCGCTGCCAAGGCACAGGGATGTGCCCGCCGCCGAAGGTGGCGGGCCGTGGGCGAAAGTCGCGCCTTTCGCCCACGGCCGCGAGGGTGAGCACAGGGACGTGCGAACCCGAGCCAGTTAAGCACAGATCGCCTTGGTGAGCAGCGCGAGCTCGTCCCAGGCGTTGCCGGCGAGACGGCCCTTGATCACGCGGTCGGCGCGGGCGGCGCGGGCCGTGAGATCGGTGAAAGCCATGTGCGGCGCGCGCCGGCGCGCCTGCTCGAGAGCCGCGTTCTGGCGTTGCCAGCCGCGCTGCGCGCCGCCCGTCCCGGTGAGCGCGCCCCACGCATCGTGCAATGCCCGCGTGAGTGCCCACAGTACCAGGGTCGGCTCGGTGCCTTCGGCACGCAGGCCCGCGAGCACCCGCAGCGCGCGCGCCGCCGCGCCGCTCAGCACCGCCTCGGAGAGCTGAAACACGTCGAAGCGCGCACTGTCCGCGACGCTCGCCAGCACCTTCTCGGGCGTCACGCGTGCGCCGTCCGCGAGCAGCGCCAGCTTGGCGAGCTCCTGGTGCGCGGCGAGCAGGTTCCCCTCGGTGCGCTCGGCGAGGAGCTCGAGCGCCTCGTCGCTCACCTCGAGCTCGAGCCTGCGGGCGCGCCCGCGGAGCCAGCCGACCAGGCGGCCCGCATCCACCGGCCACACCTGCACCCACCCACCCTGCGCCTCGAGCGCGCGCACCCAGTCCGCGCCCTGCGCCTCGCGGTCGAGGCGCGGGGTCAGTATGAGAACGAGCGTGTCGCGATCGCCGGCCTCGAGGACCTCGATCAGCGCGGCGTTGCCCGCGGCGCCGGGGCGGGCGGACATGCGGATCTCGAACAGGCGCCGTGCGCCGAAGAGCGAGAGATTGCGCGCGGAGCCCCGCACCTCCTCCCAATCGCCGGCGCGCTCGGCGACGTGCACTTCCCGCTCGCTGAAGCCCGCGGCGCGGGCTCGGGCGCGGATGGCGTCCGCCGCCTCGCCGGTGAGCAGCGGCTCATCCCCCGAGACGAGATAGGCGGGCAGCAGATGCTCGCGCAGGTGGTTCGCGAGTGAGTCGGAGGTGAGCTTCAAATGCAATCCGCGCAGGCGGCCACCCGCGCATTATCAACCATAAGCGCCCCCGCGGTCAGGCCTTCAGAACTGCCACTCGAGCCCCCCGAACAAGCCGCGCCGCGGTCCGTACTGTGGCGCGAACACGCCCACGCCCGTGCCGCTGCGGATCTGGTACACCTCGTCGAACGCGTTGATGACGTCGAAGCGCGCCGTCAGCGGGCCTTTGCCGCCCACCTGGAAGGCATGACTCACGCCGAGATTGACCTGGGTATAGCTCGGGGTGTGGTCGCCGTTCGGGATGTCGGCGCCGCCCGGCAGCATGAGCGCCTGGCGCAACCCCGTTCCGAAGATGAAGTCGCCGCTGAAGCGCGTCCCCATCCACAGGTAGGACACCCCGCCCGAGGCCGCGACCCGACCCTCGTGATCGAGGTGGATGTAGTTGTCCTGAAGATAGGCGAAGTCGGCGGGCGTGAAGTTGAACTGCGAGGATTCCCACTGCTTGCCGTGCGCGGCCTGGAACGAGACGTTGCCGTAGGCGGAGAAATCCTGGATCGAGTAGTTGGCGCTGAACTCGACTCCGCCGATCAGCCCATAGCGGTAGTTGAAGGGCGTGAGAATGATCGGGGCGCCGAACTGACCCTCGTCGATCAGGTGGACGGCCTGCTCGTAGAAGCTGTCGGCCCCGAGCGTCAGAGTATTGTCGAGCAGCTTCTGCTGGATGCCGAAGTCGTAGTAGTTGGCGCGCGCCGCGACCGGGGAGGTGTCTTCGGTGATCGCACCGGGGAGCAGCGCGGTCGTGTTGAGGAACTTCGTCAGGGTTTCCGAGCCAATCAACTCGAAAGGCGGCGGCGTGAAGTAGCGCGAGTAACCGCCGTGCACGGTGGTGCCCTCGGCGAGCTTCCAGACGAAGTTCACGCGCGGGCTCAGCTGGCTGCCGCTCGAGTAGGCACTGTATTGATCGAAGCGCAGGCCATAGTTGATGGTCAGAGGTTGCAGCACCTGCCACTCGTCCTGCAGGTACACGCTCTCGAGGTTCTGCGACTGCGTCCCGTTGTCGACGATGGTTTGCGGCACGTCGGTCGTCTGCAGGCCGGTGACGGGATCGACCGGCAGGACCTGGGAGGTGGTGTTGCTCCTGGCGTCGTCGTGCTGGAAGTAGAAGCCCGCGCGCACCGTGTGAGCGTCGTTGACCTTGTAGGAGCCGTCGGTTTGCCAACCGAGGGCGGTGTCGGACTTCCAGGCGTCCTGGCCGATGCCGTCGTAGAGCAGGTCACCGAGCCAGTCAGGCGCAAAATGCAGTGTCGTGTAGCGCGCCGACAGCGAGGTCTGCCAGTTGAGCGGCCCTTCGGCGTGCTGCCAGCTGACGATCGCGTACTGCGCCGCCTCGTGCTGGGCTTCATTCAGGTCGTCGCTGAGGAAGGCGGTCTGGCCGTTGACTGAGAGCCCGAGCGTCGGCTCCAGGCCGCGCTGATTCGGAATCTGAAAGGAATCACTCGTCGTCCCCAGAATGAGCGACAGACGATCGTTCTCGTCGATGATTCTCTCGAAGTATCCGAAGCCGTGCAGCTGCTGGGTATGGTCGTGCAGGGGATCGGTGCTGCCGTCCGGCGAATCGATGCCGACGTCGCTGCGCTTGTAGTCGAGGGTGACGTAGTAGGTCAGCTTGCCGGAGCTGCCGCCGTACTCGACTGCCGGCTCGAAGGTGTCGAAGCTTCCGCCGTAGACCGAGACCGCGCCGCCCGGCTGGAGCAGGCCGCTGTTGGTGCTGAGATCGACGATCGCGGCAGTGCGCAGCCCATACTCCGCCGGCAGCGCGCCCGTGATGAGGGCGAGCGAGGAGATCAGCCGCGGGCTGAGGGTCTGGCTGAAGACGCTGATGCCCTCGGGCAGGATGACGCCGTTGAGGCGGTACTGCAGGTCGTTGTGATCGCCGCGTACGTGCAGCTGGCCGAACGAGTCCTGCACCACGTCCGGCGCCTGCAGCAGCACCTGGTTCATCGGCACGTTCTCGCCGCCCGGTGACGCGGCAATGGCGTCGCTCGTGATCAGGTAGGTCGAGGCGCCGGTCTGCGTCTCGATCTCGGTGCGCGCGACGTTGAGGCGCTGCGCCGTGACGGTGATGGTCGACAGCTGGTCGCTACCGTCGGCCGGCGCATCGGGGACCGCCTCGGCGGCGGGGCTACCGTCCCCGGCGCCATCAGCGGCCCAAACCGCCGGAGCGGCGAGCAGCGCCGCAAGTAACGTGACCAGCGACACCCCGCTGCGCGAGGCGAATCGCAATGAACGACGGACCATAAACAACTCCGCATGAGCCAAATGTCGCGCAGCGCCCGATCGGGGCTGCGAGCCTTCAGGACGGGGAAACGAAGGTCAGGCTTGCGGAGGACCGCGACTACGCGGCGTGAGTGTGTCGGCCGCGATGATCGCGTAGACGGGAGCGGAAATCGGCAGATAGACGGGCGCGGAGGCGGAGAAAGTGTGGGCGGCGCCCGAGGCCGGGTTGGCCACCTGCGCGAAAGCCTCGCAGGTCGCGCAGGTGCTGTCCGCGGGCAGCTGCGCGCGCAGCGCGGTGCCCTGGGTACGGTCGCCATGGCCGAGGTGGCCGAGCTCGTGCAGCACCGCGCCCTGCTGGGCAAACACCAGCAGCAGGGACAGGAGCCACGGAAGCGACAGGCGACGCACTTACTTACAACATGACCAACCCGACAGGGGCGCCGAGTCTAACGCGCCCGCGCGGGCCAAGGCCAGCGGACGGCGCCGATGCGAGCGGATTGCGCGGCGGCCACCTGACAAACTGCGAACTCCGGCACAAGCCGCCTACAGCCAGCCCTTCTGCCGCGCCAGCCGATAGGCCTCGATGCGGTTGCCAGCGCCGAGCTTGCCGATCGCTTCCGAGAGGTAGTTGCGCACCGTGCCGTGCGAGAGGGAGAGCTGCGCCGCGATGTCGGCCGAAGACAGCCCCTCGCCCGCAAGCCGCAGCACCTGCCGCTCGCGCTCATTGAGCGGATCAGCCTCGCCCCAGGCCTCCACCGCCAGCTGCGGATCGACGACCCGGCCGCCGGCGTGCACCTTGCGCACCGCGTCGGCGAGCTGGCCCGCGGGCGCATCCTTCAGCAGGTAGCCTGCGACGCCCGCATCCAGCGCACGGCGGAGGTAGCCGGCGCGCGCGAAGGTGGTCACGATCACCACGCGGCTCGCGAGGCCGCGCTCGCGCACGCGCGCGGCGAGCTCGAGCCCGGTGAGCCCGGGCATCTCGATGTCGGCCACGATCACATCCGGCGCGAGACGCTGCGCTGCGCTCCAGGCGCTCGCGCCGTCGGCGCAGCTCGCGAGCACTTCGATGTCATCCTCGAGCCCGAGGAGCGCCGCGAGCGCGCCGCGCACCATCGCCTGGTCCTCGGCGAGCAGCACCCGGATCATGGGGCGAGCGGCAGCAGTGCCCGCAGCACCGTGCCGGCGCCCGCGGGCGAGTCGATCTCGAGCGTGCCGCCGAGCGAGCGCACGCGCTCGCCGATGCCGGCGAGCCCATTGCCGCGCGCGGCAACGCCGCCGCGGCCGTTGTCGCTGACGCGCAGCGCGACCGCGGTGCCCTGCGGCGCAGCGGCGCGGGTGCTGATCTCGATGTCGGCCCGGGTGGCCCCGGCGTGACGCTGGATGTTGGTTGCGGCTTCGCGCACGATGAGCGCGAGCGCCGTCTCGACGCCGGGCGGAAGCTCATGCGCCTCCTGACGGCAGCTGAGCTCGATGCCGCAGGACTCGAGCAGCGTGCGCGCCGAGGCCAGCTCGCCGGCGAGCTCCGCCGAACGCATGCCGGTAACCGCGGTGCGTACCTGGGCAAGCGCCTCGCGCGCGATCTGTGTCACCTCGCCGATCTCGCGCACCGCACCTTGAGGGTCGCGCGCCACCAGCTTGCCAACCAGCTCACCCTTGATCGCCACCAGCGACAGGGTGTGCCCGAGCAGATCGTGCAGGTCGCGCCCGATGCGCTCGCGCTCGGCGACCGCCGCGAGCCGGCGCACCTCCTCCTGCGAGAGCCGCAGGGCGATGTTGCGCCGTCGGTTCTCCTGACCGAAGGCGCTGCCGAGGCAGCAGCCGGTGGCGACCAGGGCCGCGATGGCGACGATCAGCAGCGGCTGGCGCAGCAGCAGCACCTCGAGGGCGAACAGGCCGACCAGGACGGCGGTGAGCAGCAGCGAGCGCGCGAACCCGGGCAGCGCCAGTGGCGCGAATGCTCCGGCGTAGATGAGATAGGTGTTGGCAAAGCTGTTGAACGGCTCGAGTGCAAAGCACAGGGCCGCGATGGCCAGCACGAGCGTGAGGCTCGGCCGCCACCACACCACCAGCACGCGCATGTAGATCGCGAGGAAGACCGCCACGCTCGCGAGCGTAGCCGCGAGCCAGGTCCACCCCGGTTCCCGCCAGGTGAGCGGCATGAACAGGAACCCGAGGTAGAACAGCCACAGGTACGGTGGCCAGCCCGGCCCGTCGGGGTGGGGGTGGCGGAGCTTGCGAAGCCATTCGGGCATCGTCATCAGAGCTTAGCCGAACGAGCTCGCGCCGCCCTAGCGCGGCCGGCTGAGGGCGCGCCGCGCCGCGGCGGCGCAGGCGACCGCGACGCCGCCGAGGACCAGCAGGTGTCCGGGCGCGCCGGCCGTGTCGCCGGCCCCCACGATGGCGAAGGCGAGCTGCACCAGGTGCCACGAGGGCCAGAGCGGCGCGAGCGCGGCCAGCGCGTGCGGCAGGAACTGCAGCGGTACCCACAGGCCCGAGAGGAACGACATCGGCAGATAGATGAGATTGGCGATCGCGGGCGCAGCCGAGGCCTTGGCGAGCGCGCCGATCAGGAGCCCGATGGCACAGAACGGCAGCACCCCGAGCACCGCGAGCACGAACAGCAGGCACCATTGCGCCAGTGCCAACACCACGCCGGCCGCCGCGGCCGCAATCGTCATGAGGAGGATCGAGACGATGGCGGCGAACAGCATCGACATCGACAGCTTCGCCGCCAGGTACAGGCCGCGCGGCATCGGCAGCGCGCGCTTGAGGTCGAGCAGCCCGCGCTCGCGGTCGATGGCGAGCGCGATGCCGAGCGCGAACAGCCCCGGTGCCATGGTGCCGAGCACCACGAAGCTCGCGAGTGCGCGGCGCGCGCTCTCCGCGCTCGCGTGCGGCGACCCGAGCAGCACGCCGAACAGCACGTAGAACATGAGCGGGAAGGCGAGTGTCGGCACCGCGAACGCCGGCGCACGCAACAGGCGCAGGAACTCGCTGTACGACTCGAGCAAGAAGATGCGCGCCAGCGCGACGCGCTGCGGGGCGGCGCTTGCCGCCGGGTGGGCGGACGCACGGTCAAAGCCCAGAGGTGAAGTCACGGCGCGCATCAGGCGGCCTCCCGGGTGATTCTGACAAAGGCTTCCGCAAGCCCGGTGCGGCGCACTTCGAGCTCGCTCAGCGCCGGGTCGGCTGCGAGCAGGCGGCGCACGACGTGCTCGGCGGCTGCGGTCTCGATCTCGAGCCGGCGGTCCGCACGCGTGGCGGCGGTCACCCCGGACCAGGCGCGCACCTCCTCGGCTGCGAGCGTGCTCACGCAGTGGATGCGGCGCTGCACGCCCCCGCCCCGGATCTCATCGACCGTGCCCGCGCTAACGATGCGGCCGCGCACCAGCACCGCGACGCGTTGCGCAAGTGCCTCGGCCTCCTCCAGGTAGTGAGTGGTGAGCAGGATCGCGCAGCCGCCCGCGGTCAGCTCGCGCACCACCTGCCAGAGCGCCTCGCGTGCCTCGAGGTCGAGCCCGGTGGTCGGCTCGTCGAGAAACAGCAGCTGCGGATTGCCGCAGATGGCGAGCGCGAACTGCACGCGCCGTTGCTGGCCGCCGGAAAGGCGCGCATATGGAGTGCGGAGCAGCGTGCCGAGGCCCGCGAGCGCGGCGACTTCGCCGAGCGGACGCGGCTGCGGATAGTAGGCGCACACGAGCCGCAGGAGCTCCCCGACCCTGAGTGTGTCGGGGAGCGCAGCACTCTGCAGCATCACACCCACGCGGCGCCGCACGGCGAGCGCATGCGGCGTCCCGCCGAGCACCTCGACCCGGCCGGCGTCGGCGGCCGCCAGGCCTAGGAGGAGCGAGATCGCGGTGGTCTTGCCCGCGCCGTTGGGACCTAACAGCGCGGTGACCTTGCCGGGCTCGATGTCGAGCGAGACGTGATCGAGCGCGGTGTTCGCGCCGTAGCGCTTGACCACATCGGTAAGACTCGCCGCGGTGGGAACATTGGACTGCATGCACGGGCCTCCTGTCTTCAGGCACAGGTTAGGCCGTGCGACTCGATAGCGATAAGTCGCCGACGTCAGAACTTCAGCGTGACAAACGTCATGGGCGTCATGGGCAGACGAAGTCGCTCGTACCGACCGGCTGGCACTGGGGCGGAAAGCCATGTGCGCGCCAGTACGCGGGGATGCGCCATTGCTCGATCATGCGCTTGCGGGCCGGCGACTGGATCCAATCCGGGTCACCCTTCAGCCACAAAGGCGGGGTGTCGGTGACAAACTCGCCTGCTCGGTCGTAGGCCTTGAGGATCAGCATGGTCCCGATGTCGGCGTCCGGGTCGCCGCTCGGTCTCGCGAGCGCCAGCGCCTCCTGGCGATCGGCCGGGCCGAAGGCGGGATCGGTCAGCGCGCGAAACAGGGCCTGCAGCAGCTGCGGCCTAGTGCGGAACTGCTCGCGCAGTACGCCGAGCGTGCCGATGCGATCGCCGCGCGCCGCCACGGCGCGCGCAAAATAGATGTCGTCGTTGACGTAGTCCTGCGCCAGGCCGACCTCGTAGAGACGCAGTGCCTGCTCGGTGCGTCCCTCGCACAGCTCTACAAACGCGAGGTTGCGTCGACAGGTCTGGTAGGCCGGATCGATGTCGATGCAGCGCTGCAGGTCGCTGCGTGCGCGCTCCAGGTAGCCGAGAATCAGATTATTGAGGCCGCGCCACAGGATGGCTGTGGCGTTCCGCGCATCGCGGGAGATGGCCTGGTCGAGACTCGCCATTCCCTCGTCCCAGTTGCCGGGCTTGCCGAAGAGCACTCGGTTGCTCTCCGCCCGGCCGCGCACCGCGTGCGCGAGCGACAGGCCCGGATCGAGCGCGAGCGCGCGATCGGCGGCCTCGAGCGCCGCCTGGTCGTAGTCGGCCTCCTCTCTCAGCCCCCAGAACGGCGAGATGACCAGCACCGCCGCGAGCGACTCCCAGGCGCGCGCGAACTTCGGATCCTGGTCCACCGCCGCCCTGAGCAGCCGCGCCGCCTCGCTGAGGTTCGACTTGCTGCGCGCGAGGAACAGGGCGTGGCCCTTCAGGTAAAGATCATAGACATCGACGCTCGCGGTGTCGGCCTGCGGCAGCGCGGGCTTGCCGACGCCCGCGCCGGCCGCGCCGAGGGTCGCGGTCAGCTGCTCGACGATGTCGGAGGCGATCTCGTCCTGGATACCGAAGAGATTGGCGGTGGTGAGCGGCCGCTCGAAGGTCTGTGACCACAGATGCTTGTCCGACGCGGCATCGACCAGCTGCGCGGTGATGCGCACGGTGTCGCCGGCCTTGCGCACGCTCCCCTCGAGGACGTTGCGCACGCCGAGCTTGTGCGCGATCTCGGGAACGCCGATCCCGGCGTCGCGGAACTGGAACGAGGAGGTGCGCGAGGCGACCTTGAGCCCGCTCACGTGCGCCAGTACGTTGAGGATCTCCTCGGTCACGCCGTCGGAGAAGTAGCCCTGGTCGTGAGCCGGGGAGAGATCGGCAAAGGGCAGCACGGCGATCGAGGCGGCCGCCGGCGCCGCGGCGGGAGTCTCCTCTCCCGAGACAGTATCGCCCGCGTGCCGGCTCTGGTCGCGCCACACCAGTGCACCGCCCACCGCGAGCAGGATCGCGATGATCATTACCTCGGTGGCGCTCACCCGCTGGCGCGCGTAGGTGCCGTGGTACCACGACAGGGTGATGACCACGGGAATGCCGAGGATCAGCAGCGCCGCGAAGCCCCGCAGCAGCGCGTGCGGCCAGCTGAAGGAGTGGCTCAGCATCTCGGCGCCGTGCAGCAGCGTGTAGGCGACCGCGAGATACGCGAGCGTCCACTGCACCACCTTGTGCGCCTTGATGCGCTCCCACGTCCAGCGGAGGAATCCCGACTTGCCGGGAGCCGTCGCTGCGCCTCTGGTGCTGCGAGCCACGCTCACCTCACGCGCAGGCCGCCGGTCACACGCCCGGCCGGATCGATGACGCCGTGGCGCTCGAGCCAGGCGCGCGCATCCCCCGCATCGCCCTCGAACCAGGCACGCGTCGAGCCGAGGCGAAAGCTGTATCCCCAGGAGTCCATGTCGGCCAGCATGCGCGCGCGGCCCACCGCGGACAGCTCACCCGCGAGCAGCACCTGGAGGTAGCACACCGCCGCCTCCTCCAGATCGTCGCCGCCTGCGTCCGTGTCGAGCCCGGCGCGGCGCTCCGGGCTCGCGCAGATGTAGTGGCCCGCCTCGTGGAGAATCGAATGCACCGGCGTGTCGAGCCGCGCATAGAGCTGCTCGCCCTTCAGGCCCGCTTCGCTGTCGCCCCAGTAAGACCCGGGAATCTCCTCGCCGTGCGCGACCAGTGTCAGGTCGATCCCGAAGCGGTCGAGCAGCAGCGCCACCGGCACCCGGTCGATGCTGCGCAGGAGCAGCACCGCGGGAGTGCCGAACTCGGGCAGCGCGGTCAGCGTGGCCGTGGATGAGGCCGGGATCGCACGCGGTGCGCCCCCTGCCGGTGCTGCGGACACGGCGCTCTTTAGTTCACCATCGCTCGGCACAAGCGACCCACGCGGCGTGAAGCCGCTGCCAAGGCACAGGGGCGAGGCGCGAAGCGCCAAGCGGGCGCACAGGGGCGAGGCGCACAGCGCCGAGCGGGCGCACAGGGATGTGCGCCCAGGGCTTGCGCGGAGCAGGGAAGCGCATCGCAATGTGCGCCCAGGGCTTGCGCGCAGCAGGAAAGCGCAGCGCAATGTCCGATGCGAGCTTTCAACTAAAGCCTCGCGAGGCGCCGCATGACCATGTCGGCGAGGTCCTGGGCCATCGCGCCGCGCAGGATGTCCGCTTCGTGTCCCTTGGCGAGCAGCAACCGCGCATCGAAGCTGTAGCTGCGGGTGGTGGAGATCTCCTGCGCCGGGAGGAGCTCCTCGCCGCCCGCCGTCACCGAGAAGCTCACCGTGTAGGTGAGCTCGTACTCGTTCGGCTGGTTGAGGTTCGACACCGACAGCACGCGCTGCTTCAGGTTGTCCTTGAGGATGGTGACGACCGCTGAGGCCCTGGTCTTGTCGGGCGCAAGCTGCGCGCCGTTCGCGAGCAGCGCCCGCTCGAGGCTCTGCACGAAGTCGCTCTGCCGGTCCTCGACCTCGAGGTACGGGGTCAGCACCTTCGCCGGCAGGGGCGTGCGCCCTTCGAGGTGAAAGCCGCAGCCGCCGAGTGCCAGCAGTGCGCCCAAGGCCAGCGTGGCGGCGGCGCGCGCACGGCCCGGCGGGGACGGCATCACACCACCACGTTGACGAGCTTGCCGGGCACGACGATCACGCGCCGCACCGGCTTGTCGCCTATGAATTTCCGCACCTGCTCGTCAGCGAGCGCAGCGGCACGTACCGTGGCCTCGTCGGCCCCGACCGCAACCGTGATGTGGCCGCGCAGCTTGCCGTTCACCTGGACGACCAGCGTGATCACGTCCTGCACGAGCGCCGCGGGATCCGGCTTCGGCCAGGCCTCATCGACCACGGCAGTCGCGTGGCCCAGGGCCCGCCACAGCGCGTGACAGACGTGCGGCGTGATCGGCGCGAGCACCAGCACCGCGATGCCGAGCGCCTCCTGGCGCACCGCCCGCCCCTGCGGGCTGGTGTCCGCGAACCGCTGAATCGAGTTGAGGAGCTCCATGATCGCTGCGATGGCGGTGTTGAAGTTGCGCCGCCGGCCGATGTCGTCGGTGGCCTTGGCGAGCGCCTGGTGCGCCGAGCGCCGCAGCTCGCGCTGCGCAGCGTTGAGGGCGCCGGCCTCGAGCGGCGGCGGCGCACCGGCGCTCACGTGCTCGTACACCGCGTTCCACAGCCGCCGGATGAAGCGCGAGGCGCCCTGCACTCCCTCGTCGGACCATTCGAGCGTCTGCTCCGGGGGCGAGGCGAACATGGTGAACAGCCGCGCGGTGTCGGCGCCGAAGCGCTCGATGAGTCCCTCCGGGTCGACGCCGTTGCCCTCGGACTTCGACATCTTGCCGATGCCCTCGTGCTGCACCTCGAGCGCGTCGCCCTCGGCAATCAGCACCTCATAGCGCGTGCTGCCGTCAGGGTCAGAGCGCGTCTCGACATCCGCGGGATTGAAGTAGCGCTTGCGCCCTTCGGGCGGCTGATAGGAAAAGATGTGATTCAGCACCATGCCCTGGGTGAGGAGGCGCGTGAAGGGCTCGCCGAACTTCACCAGCTTGAGATCCCGCATCACCTTGGTCCAGAAGCGCGCGTACAGCAGATGCAGGATCGCGTGCTCGATGCCGCCGATGTACTGATCGACCGGCAGCCAGTAATCGACGCGCGCATCGACCATCGCCCGCGTGTCGTCCGGGCAGGCGTAGCGCATGAAGTACCAGGACGAGTCGACGAAGGTGTCCATCGTGTCGGTCTCGCGCCGCGCCGTGCCGCCGCACTTCGGGCACTGGCACTGGTAGAAGGCCGGGCTCTTCGCCAGCGGGTTGCCGCT
>Ga0187778_10002018_pt1 | contig 13998 bp, 9 predicted proteins | sample 1015_Q2_SP5_20_M_FD_132418 | JGI IMG/M metagenome (GOLD analysis project Ga0187778, IMG submission 132418) | Tropical peat soil microbial communities from peatlands in Department of Meta, Colombia - 1015_Q2_SP5_20_MG | ecosystem: Environmental > Terrestrial > Soil > Wetlands > Peat | place... | reverse complement strand
TTGCGCGAGATGGGCGTGAAGTACGGTTTTGAGGTTGTGGTGCATGCCCCGGTGAGGATCGGCGGGGAAATTGTGTCCAGCACACTGATCCGGAAATTGGTGGCGGAGGGGAATGTCCGAGGGGCAGCGAAGTTGCTGGGCAGGCCGTTTGCCCTCACAGGCGAAGTCATGAGCGGAACGGGAACCGGAAGGAAGTTTACGTTTCCCACCCTGAATTTGAAGGCGGAGCAGGAGTTGCTCCCGGGTCGGGGCGTGTATATCACGCGGACGGTGCTGGAGGGAGAGACGAGCAGCCACCGGAGCGTGACGAATGTGGGCGTACGCCCAACGTTTGATGGGACTGGATTGAGTGTTGAGACGCATCTACTGGACTACTCGGGGAATTTTTCGCCGAAGCGGATTGAGGTCCGTTTTTGGAAAAAGCTGCGGGACGAGAGGAAGTTTTCCGGGGCAGAGGAGTTAAAGGAGCAGATTGAGAGAGACATTTCGGCGGCAAACCGGTTTTTTGCGAGATTGCGGAAAGCCAGGACCAACGGGATGCACATGGCGGCTGAGTGAGTGCTGGACGCGGCACCTGGTTTTCAGTACTGAGTCTTCAGTTGTCAGTCTCGGAGAAGAAACCTTCAGCCAGCAGCCGTCAGCTTGGAACCAATAAGACCCAGAAGTACTTCAAAGCCCAGGGCCCCCACATTCGCGGAGTAGTTCGGGGGTCCCCCTTAACAACTTCCTGACGAAACGCTGAGGACTTTTCAGGGACCGCGTTTCTATTCTCCAGGATGTGGGAGCAGGGGTGCCTGCGCTCTGGAGAAGGATCGATGTCGCTAACGCTATTTGCTGCGCTCTGCATCTTGGGGGTGGATTTCCTAATTTACGTGCTGTTCCAGTGGACATACGGAGATAAGCGCAGAGCCCTCGCGCGCAAAATCGCGGCAGAGAGGAAGGCTCTGAAGGAACAAGGGACACGACCGTTCCTCGTGGCTTCGCGGGAGGGCCTTACTGGGGCGAGAGAAATGGGAGGGCCAACCGCGTACGACGAGCAGATTGCGTAGCGGAGAAGAAGCTCTTAGCTGACACCCTCAGAGTATAAACCTCAAAACACACCCTTCAGCACCAAACGTGGGACGCCGGATTGCAAAGGAGACAAAGAGCTATTCTCAAACTCACTCGGGCTGTGCTCCCAGGAACCGGGAACTGAAAAGCTAGCACAGATTACTTTTTTGCCAGACAATCGTGGCAGATGCCGCCGACCTCGGTGCGGGAGACGGTGACCTGAATGCCGCAATCGCGGGAAATCTGCTCCTTAAGCTGCTCGTAGAGGCGGGACTCGAATTCGCGGACTTTGCCGCAGCGTAGACAGGCGACGTGGATGTGATCGCGCGGGCCGTGGGTTTCGTAATAGTGGCGGTCGCCGCGAAGATGGAGCAGATCGAGTTCGTCTATGAGACCTTCGCGCTTGAGGAGATCGATGGTGCGGTAAACGGTGACGAGATGAACTTCGGGATCGATTTTCTGGGCGGCATCGAGGATTTGGTCAACGTCGAGATGCTGCTCGGCAGAGTCCATGACCTGAAGGATGACCCGGCGCTGGCGGGTGAGACGAATGCCGCGTTGGCGGAGAGCGGTTTGCAGTTGGCCGGAGGGCTGGGCGACGTTGATGCGTTCGCCGCTCGAGACCCGATGGGAGGGTGTGGCAGCCAGATGAGGCTCCTTGGCTGAGTGAGCGGGCATGGCTAAGGATACATGAAAAAAGTGACGGGTGGCGAGGGAGGAAGCCGTAAGCCGATATCCCTCAGCTGGCAGCTTCGGGGAAGATAATGCCGAGAGTGAAGGGGAAGAGCGGCTAAAAGCTCGCTCGTAAGAAGCCACCATGTCTTCAACAGGCGCAAAAGGAGGGGGCCCCTTAGGTTCCGCTGGCGGGCGGCGGAATCAGGAGTGGAGCGGGAACATGCGGACGACGTCGTTGTACATGACGTAGGCGATAAGCACAAGGAGAAAGACCAGACCGACCTGGACGAATCGCTCCTTGAAAGCAAGGCTGAAATCCCGGCGGCGGATGCCTTCCATTGAAAGTAGGAGAATGTGCCCGCCGTCGAGAATGGGAATGGGCAGAAGATTCAGGATCCCGAGATTGACGCTGATGAGGGCCATAAACAGGATTGTGGCCGACGGCCCCAGAGAAACGGCTTCCCCTGCGGCACGGGAAATACCAATGACACTCTGAAGATCCTTGACCGAGACACGGCCCGTGACGAGCTTCGAGACAACATCAATGGTCTCGACAACCAAGGAACTGGTTTGGGCAAAGCTTGCCGCGAAGGAACCTGCAAGGCCCAGCGGCTTGTGCGCAAGGTCGATATCGGGGCTGATGCCTATTTGGTAGACCTTGTCGCCATTCTTGGCGGCACCGATCTTCGGAGTGACGGAGAGAGAGACGGACTGGCCATTCCGAGACACTTCAATCTGGACCGGCTTGCCTTCGGAACGGTGGATGATATCTACGAATTGGTGCCAAAACCCGACCTTCGAGCCATTCACGGACTGGATGAGGTCACCATCCTTCATACCCCCAACTGAGGCGGGCCCGCCCTGGAGGACTTGTAGCACCTTTGGGGGAACCGGTGCATAGCCAAAAAGATGCTCGTCAGGAGATTTCTTGTACGTGAGATCGACCTGGCGAGTAACGCCATTGTTTTCTACCTGAATCTTCACGACGGATCCCGCAGGAAGTGCGCTCACGGTATTGGAGGCATCGCCCCAGGTCGGGTTCTTAACTCCATTGATGGAGACGACTCTGTCGCCGACGCGCAGGCCGGAGCTTGCATTCGGTGCGTTGGAGCCATCGGCAGGCAGCCCCACGACGACGAGTGGCTTGTCGGTGTAAGCGAAATACGGCTCACCCGCGATGACAAAGTACACGCCGAGGAGAAGTACCGGGAAAATCAGATTGATGGCCGGGCCCGCAAAGGAAATGAGGGCGCGCTGCCAGCGCTTCTTGGACAGCAGCTCGTCAGGAGCGCCTGTAGGCTTTTGGTCGCCGGAGTCGATGTCGGTGATGTCCTGACCTGCCATGCGGACGTAGCCACCAAGCGGGAGGGCGCTGACGCGCCAGTCTGTGGCGCCACGCTTGACCCCGAAGAGACGCGGGCCGAAGCCAATAGAGAAGACGTCAACACGGACGCCGAAGAGGCGGGCGACGATGAAGTGACCCCATTCATGTACCAGAATGATGACGCCCAGGACGAGGATTGTGCCGATAATCGTGTTCATTCGAGCGAGTGACTCCGTGTAAATAGTGTAGCAAAGGTTGGGAAGAAGCGGAGGCGACACAAGTAATCAGTAATCAGAAAAAAGACGCGATCGGCGATCCGCGATCAGGAACCGGGAACCGACGTCACACACTGGCGGACTTGGCAGAGAGGCTGGAGACAGCTTCTGTCGCACGACGCCGCGCTTCGGAGTCAGCGGCGAGGACATCGTCGATGGAGGAAAAGTGCTTGCGCGGGGTGCGCGAAAGGACCGTTTCGATGACTTCGGGAATCCCGAGGAACGGCAGACGATTCTGGAGAAAGGCCGCGACAGCCACTTCATCGGCGGCGTTCAAGGCGCAGGGCAATGCTCCGCCCTTCTTGAGGGCTTCGCGGGCAAGGCGAAGGCAGGGAAAGCGGCGCGTGGAGGCTTTCTCGAAGTCGAGGCGACGGAGTTTAGTCCAATCGAGTTGGACCTGCTGAGAAGCGACCCGGGCGGGATACGTCAGCGCGTATTGGATGGGCATGCGCATGTCGGGGGGGGCGAGTTGCGCCAGCACGGAGCCATCCACGAATTCGACGAAAGAGTGGATGGTGGATTGGGGATGAATGATCACTTCGATCTGGTTGGGGCGCATATCGAACAGCCAGTGGGCCTCGATGACTTCGAAGCCCTTATTCATCATGGTCGCGGAGTCAATGGTGATGCGGTTGCCCATGCGCCAGTTGGGATGATGGAGGGCCTGCTCCGTGGTGACATTGGCGAGTTGGGCGAGAGGCGTTTTACGGAAAGGGCCACCGGAGGCGGTGAGGACGAGGCGACGAACTTCTGGGTGCGTCCCGCCTCGGAGGCACTGGTGAACGGCGTTGTGTTCGGAATCGACGGGGAGGAGTTCCCTTCCCGATTTCGCCGCGGCGGCCATCACCAACTCACCGGCAGCAACGAGGACTTCTTTGTTGGAAAGAGCAACGGTCCGGCCGAGTTTTACCGCTTCGTAAGTGGCTTCGAGCCCGACAACACCCACAGCTGCAGACACGACGATGTCCGCGCTGGGGTGAGTGCCGACGGCGAGCATGCCCTCGCGGCCGTGATGGATCGAAGGAAGCGGCTGGTGATTCTGGGCGCGGAGGAGGCAGGCGAGTTCGTCGGCGAGTTGGGGAGTGGCGACCGAGACGACTTCGGGACGGTGACGGAGGATTTGGGGGACGAGTTCGTCGAGATTATTGCCGGCAGCGAGGGCAGTAATTTTGAATTGATCGGAGAGAGACTCGACGACGTCGAGTGTCTGGCGGCCGATGGAACCGGTGGAGCCGAGGATGGAGAGTCGTTTCATGAGAAGCCGGAACTCAAAAATCGTTAGTCTGGCGTTGATAATTCAAACCCAAGAGGCCGGTCTGAGGACCGGCGCTACAAAGATGGGTTGACCAAAACTAAATAGTACCAGATGACGGGGATGCACAGGATGAGGGCGTCAATGCGGTCGAGGATGCCTCCGTGCCCGGGCAGGAGGCCGCCGGAATCCTTCACGCCGGCGGAGCGCTTGCAGGCGGATTCGAGGAGGTCGCCCATTTGTCCGGCGAGGTTGCCGAGGACGGCCATAGCGAAAAGATGCGGGAGAGGAACCGTGAGCCAAAAGTGGAATGCGTAAGCAATGAGAAGCGAGCCGAGCATGCCGGCAATCGAGCCTTCCCAGGTTTTTTTCGGGGAGATGTGCGGAGCGAGGGGATGTTTGCCGAAAGCGCGGCCGGCGAAGTAGGCGAGTGTGTCGGAGGCCCAGATGATGGCGAGGGCGAAGAGGAGGAGGCGGGGGCCGAATTGCGGCAGCCCGTGAAGACGCACGGCGAACGAAAGTGGAAAAGCCACGAGTAGAAGTCCACTTGAAGAAATGCCAGCGGAGGGGAGTGATTCGACGAGCGGGCGACGAGTAAAAAGAGTGAGCACAGCAAGTCCGAGAATAAATGTGAAGAGCGCCCATGAAATGGATGGAGGGAAGCCGAGTTTATGCGAACCAATAGAGACAACCGTACCGTAGTTAGGTTCGATGTAGAGATAGTTGAAACAGTCCGTCAATTGGAGAAACAGGAGAAGTAGCGCGGAGAATATGGTCCAAAAGCGGTAGGCGCGGTGGCCGATGGCCTCACCGAGGGCGAAGTATTCCCAGAGTGCGAGGACGGTGACGATGGCCACGACGATGGCGACGGCCCAAGTGGGAGTGAAAAGGACGATGGCAATTGCTATGGGCATGAGAACAAGAGCAGTGAGAACGCGAGTGCCAGTCATGAGAAAGAAGGATAACAGGAAGAAGTGGCGAGTGACGAGTGGCGAGCGCGAGGACAGAGAGAGTGTGTGAAAGCGTGCAAGAGCCGCGAAGAAAAGAGGGATCCCTCGCTGCGCAGACTCTGCTCGGAATGACAGACTTGATTTGGGGCGGACTTAGCGGGCGGCGGAGGCGGGAGGGGCAATGGCACCGTAGCGGCGCTCGCGCTTTTGGAAGTCGAGCAGTGCTTCGAGAAGGCGGGCGCGATTGAAATCGGGCCACAGGGTTTCCGTGACAAAAATTTCTGCGTAGGCAATCTGCCAGAGGAGGAAATTGCTGACGCGCATTTCGCCGCTGGTGCGGATAAGGAGATCCGGGTCAGGAAGGTCAGCGGTGTAGAGATGCCGAGCGAGATCGTCTTCGGTAACGTGTTTGGCCTGGGGAGCACCGTTATGGCGGGCGAGGATGGCGTTGACGGCGTCGACGATTTCGGCCCGACCACCGTAATTCAGGGCGACATTGAGGATCATGCCGGTGTTTTTGGCCAGGGCTTCAGCGGCTTCGCGAGTGTCTTTCTGCACGGCGGCGGGAAGTTCGTCGGCACGGCCAAGAAAGCGCATGCGGATATTGTTTTTCTGGAGGAGCGGCATCTCCTTGCGGATGTATTCGCGGAGGAGTTGCATGAGGAATTCGATTTCGGTTTTGGGGCGGCGCCAGTTCTCAACGGAGAAGGCATAGAGAGTGAGGGCTTCGATGTGCAGGCGCGCGCAGGTCTCGATCGTGGTGCGCGCGGATTGCGTCCCCGCGCTATGGCCGGCGACGCGAGGGAGATGACGTTTCTGGGCCCAGCGGCCGTTGCCATCCATGATGACCGCGATGTGACGGGGGAGGCGGGAGAAGTCGAGTTTTTCGAGGAGACGGGCTTCTTCAGCGGTCACGGGGCCGAGGGATTCAGGATGGGGACGCGAGTAAGACACGGTCGAACTCTATTGATCCTCTTTATGCGGCAAAGTTAGCACAGGGATAGCGAAGGCGCAATGCAGTGTTGTTGGAAAGGGTACGGGGAGGACAAATCGCGGAGATACAGAAGGCACAGAGAGAAGCGCGACCTGGATTGCGGAAAGGCGGCGTCGCGCCGCTGTACTTCGGAGGTTAGGTGGCAGGCGGGTGGAAGGATTGATAAAGGGCTTGCCCGACGAGGACGAGCGTGAGCAGGATCATTGCCACAGCAGTGACCCAGGCAATGATGTTGAAGAGAACCGTATTCGTGTGCTCACCCATGAGGTCTTTGCGGTTGATCAAGAGAAGGATGAAGATGACGACGATAGGCAGCCAAATGCCGTTGCCGACCTGCGAGAAGATGAAGATTTTCCAGAGAGGCGCGTTCGGCAGGAGAACAATGCCTCCGCCGACGACAATCAGAATGGTGTAGAGCCAGTAGAAAGCGGGAGCTTCTTTGAATTTGTGGTCAAGGCCAGCTTCAAAGCCAAGTCCTTCGCAGATGACGTGAGCGGTGGAGAGCGGAAGTATGGTAGCGGCAAACAGAGAGGCGTTAAGGAGGCCGAAGGCAAAAGCGTAGCCTGCCCACATTCCCGCTTTCTGCCCAGCCCAGCGCCCTACCAGGGGCATCAGGGCCTTGGCGGCTTCAGCAGCGTCGGTGATGTTGGTAAGGCCAGCTGCGTGAAGGGTCGCAGCGGTGCAGACGATGATGAAGAAAACAATGACCATGCAGGAAATGCTGCCAATCAGGACATCGAGCTTGGCTTGCGGATACTGGCGCGGGCCAACCTTCTTTTCGACGAAGCCTGCTTGGAGATAGAAGAACTGCCAGGGCGCGATGGTAGTGCCGACAAGTGCGGTGAGAAGCAGCAGGTAGCTGGCGTCCATGTGGCCTGAGGGAATGACTGTCATCTTGGCGGCCAGTACCCAGTCGGGATGAGCGAGAAGTGCCGAAAAGAGATAGCTGAGATAGAACGAACAGAGAACCAGGAATACGACTTCAACAAAGCGGTAGGTCCCTCTCAAGACAAGAATCCACACGATGATGGCAGCGAGGGGGACAGTGACGTACTTGTTCAGGCCGAAGATCTGGCCTGCGGCTGCGACGCCGGCAAATTCAGCGACGACGTTGAACAGATCCACCAGAAACCCGGTGACCATGACGAAGAACGTGGGGCGGAGACCGAATTCCTCGCGGATGAGGTCAGAAAGGCCTTTTCCTGTGATGACGCCCATGCGCGCGCACATTTCCATCGTGACGTAGAGGGCGATCGTCATCGGAATAAGGGACCAGAGGAGCGCGTAACCATAAGCGGAACCGGCTGAGGTGTAAGTGGCGATGCCACCGGCGTCATTGTCCACGTTGGAGGTGATGATGCCGGGGCCGATGACGGCGAGAAAAAGGAAGAGGCGGTGACGCCAATGCCTGGCGCGAGAGAAGAAGTGGAAGACCCGGGCGCGGAGGCCGTCGATGTAGGCGTTGATGGCGCCGAGAGTCATGATTCTGCCGGACCTGGGGGCAAAGTGGCGAGTGCTGAGTGGCGAGTGGTGAGCATAAGGAGTGGAAGAGTGAACGGGCACAAAGGTGAAAAAGGAAGAGATACCCAAGACTCACACGCAAAACCGGCGTGTGGGGCACGCAGGAAGAGAGGGAGAGAGATTCCTCGCGTGGAGGACTCCGCTCGGGATGACGGGAGTGTGTTAAGGGGCGAGGTCATGCGTTCACCAGGCGGGAAACGACGTCGTCTACGGTGACGGCGCCAATGGGGCGGCGGTCGTTGTCAAGGACAGTCAACATACGAAGGTTGTACTTATCGAATAGCTCGAAAACGTCCTTTTCGCCGGCGTCGGCGGTGATGGAGACCAAGGGATCGGTCTTTAGATCGGCGATGTGCTGTTCGTGGCCGGCAAGGAGAATCCGGGCGATCGGAGCGGTGCCGGCGAAATGGCCGAGCTTATCGAGTAAAACGATGGTATCGAGCTGCTCAAGATTGAATTCCTGATTCCGCAGCCATTGGAGAACTTCGTCGCGCGTGGCGGTTTCGCTGACGAAGGCAAACTCGGAGTTCATCATGCCGCCCGCGGTGGAGGGATCGAAGGCGAGGAGTTCCCGAACTTCCTCTGCTTCCTGGTTGGGCATTTCTTCGAGGAGTTCCTCGGAGGTTTCCTTGGGGAGGTCAGCGAGGAGGTCGGCGGCGGCGTCGGGAGCCATTTCTTCGATAATGTCAGCGGCCTTTTCGGGGTCGAGTTTCTCGACGATTTGCGTAGTGAGGCGCTCATCGAGTTCTGCGAGGACGGCGGCGGCGGTTTCTTCATCCAGAGAGGCAATGATGCCCTGGCGCTCGGCGGCGGAGAGTTCTTCCATCATTTCGGCGAGGTCGGCCGGGTGGAGATCTTCGAGCTTTTCGTGCGTGATGCGGAGCTTGACCCGGCGCAACGGGTCCGGCTCGATGAGGTTGACGAATTCCCAGCGTATGGAGCGCTGAGGGAGTTTGCCCTCAAGCTTGCGGACGAGCGCGGCGGGCGCGACGCCTTGGAGGAGACGGCGAAATGCGCCAGGTAGGCCCACATCTACCTGGGCGATGCGTAGTTCCACGTTGCCGTTGGTACGGAGTTCAGAGAGGTCCACGTCATTGACGCGGACGACTTTGCGGCCGGCCGTGTCGATGATCTGTTGGTCGAGGAGGTCTTTCTGCACAGCGAGCCAGGCTTCGTTGGGCTGGTAGGCGTCCAAGGCACGCTCGTTGACGTTGAGGTCGATCCGGCCGGGTATCACACTGGAAACCTGATCGTGGCGGGCGACGAGGGGTTGATACCGGCCACGGGAGATGAGGTAGTGCGAGACGCGGTTGGGCTGCTCGGCCGGATGCACGAAGAATTCGCGGACACGACCGACGTAGTTGGATTGGGCGTCGTAGGCGGCGGCACCCATGAGTTCGGTGGCGTAAAGCATTGGCGTGTCCTTTCTCGCGGCTGGGTCCGCGGCGGTGGATGAAGGTGAATCTCAGATCTCAGGAAAACCGGCCGGTAGAGCATGTGGCCGTGTAGCAAAACAAAAAGCCCGCGAACGGAGCCAAGCCGGCGCGGGCGAGCAAAGACAAAATGATGCAGCCTTAGCCGAGGATGACTCCTCCCCTGCTCGTCGAGGGGCCACCATGCGACAGGAGGCCTGAGTCGACGGACGCCCGGACTCCGAGGGCGGAAGCCGGGAAACGAACCGGCCCAGCGGTCGAGTGGCGGAATCTCATCCCAAGGGAACTAGGATGAGGTTCGAGATCGCTTGACGCGCTCATCAGAGAGAATTCACTCCGTGGGTAGGAATAAACCTCGCAAAGAGGGATTGTCAAGAAGAAAGCGACAAATTGGGAAAATTTTTCGGGGAAGCTTCTCTGCACGGGCTATTTAGAACCGGAGAACAGCATGTGGGTTGGTTGGAGTCCGTGGCGCTTGCATTCGTCGAGGTAGAGGACGAGATAGTTTTTGAGGATGTAGTCGTGAGAGGAATAGCCGAGTTCACTGGCGGCGTGGTCAATGGCGTCCGGAGGGCCCTCCAGCTCAACGAAGGTGCCAATGGGGGTTTCGTCGAGGTCGACGAGGAGGTCTTTGGCCCAAGGGAAGCGCCGGGAAAGGCGATAGGCTGTTCGATATTTCTCATAGCGGAACCAGCCTTTTAGGCCAAGTCCTTCAAGGATCTTTTGCAGTGTGGCGGCGTCGGTGAGGACCACTTCAATTTCTTCGCGGACTTTGTGGAGCCGATCGGAAGGCGCTCCGGCCGGTCCAATGGCCAGTTCCCTGGGTGGAGATTTGAAGGTAAGGATGGTCCGGGAGGAGGCTTGGGGCGAGGGCTTCTTCCCTTTCGTGTTCCCAACGGGTGTCTCGGTGCGGATTCGGAGGAGTTGACCGTGCTTGGCGAGGCCGCCGTCGGGGGTGTCGAAGATGACGTTGTGCTCGTGGACTCGCGTGGAGACGGGTTTGGCGCCGAGCTTTTTGAGTGCCGCGAGGAAGGATTTGGCGTTGTGGAGGCGAAGCTTGATTTCGGTCTCGCGGGGCATGGCGCGATTGTACGACAGTGAGCAGTAATCGGTAATCAGTAATCAGAAAGAGGAGCTCTGTGGACACCCTTCGTTTCTTCAAGCCAAAAAAGCAAAAATGGAAAGTTGAGATTAGAAAATGGGCAGTGCGGAGTCGGGTGGAGCCTACACGGGGATGGCAAAAAGAGGGCGGAAATGAGCACCTACAAAAGAGGGCGAAGTTCGGATAGGATAGCGTGCTAGAGGGTTTGCCCGGTGCAGGGCGAGCAAAGCCCCTCCAGTGACGGTTGGGACGCCAACAGAGCGATTCCGAAAATCAAAAGTAGATGAGAGACGATTTGAAAATCGGGAGGGTAGGCTTTTCTCTACCGGGCCAACAGCGATCCGCGGCCGACGATCCAAGCCGCGCCAGGGTGGATGATAGCGGCGAATATGGCGGCGGTCTCGCGGCTTCGGTGGGGGACGTGAAAGGCGCGGCGGTGGGAAGTGCGGGCGGAATGGGGATGCAGGCGCCGTTGGCGGTGCGGGAACCGACGGAGCACATGATTCACGGGGACCGGCGTGTGGACGACTATGCCTGGATGAAAAACAAGAAAGACCCGCGGGTAAAGGAATACCTGGAGGCGGAAAACGCATACGCGGATGCAGTGATGCGGCCAACGGAGGCGCTTCGGGAGAAGCTATACCAGGAGATGCTGGGGAGGATCCAGCAGACAGATTTGAGCGTGCCGTATAGCTTGCGGGGGTTCGAGTATTACACACGGACAGAAGAGGGAAAGCAGTACCCGATTTATTGCCGGAGGAAAGCGACCAGCGACCAGCGACCGGCGACCGGCGAGAAGAAGGGGGCGACAGAAGAAGAGGTGCTGCTGGATCTGAACGAGATGGCGGTGGGACATACGTACATGGGGCTGGGGATTTTTGAGGTGAGCGACGATAACCGGCTGTTGGCGTATGCAGCGGATACGACCGGGTACCGGCAGTACACCTTGGAAGTGAAGGAGTTGATTGCACCCCAACGGGATCTGAGCGAAAAGTCTACCTCCGCAAAGGGCGGCCCATACAAGTTCCGTGTGGAGCGGGTGACGAGCGCCGCATGGGCCGCGGATAACCGGACGCTGTTCTATGTCACGGAAGACGAGGTGACCAAGAGGTCCGACCGGTTGTGGAGGCACGAGTTCGACTCTCAGGCTCCAGTCGTAGGTTCACACTCTCAAACAGGAGAAATCAAATCCCCCTCCTCTGGACCCGAAGCCCATGTGGACGAGCTGATCTATGAGGAGAAGGATGAGCGCTTCCGGATGGATGTGGAAAGGAGCCGGAGCGCGGCGTATCTGTTTCTGGTGGTAAATAGCCACACGACGAGCGAGGTGCGGTATCTGCGAGCAGATGCCCCGCGCGACGCGTTTCAACTCATGGCGGAGCGCGAAGACGAGCACGAGTATTACGCAGACCATCATCCCGGAGCTTCGACCGATCCGGCAGGTGGGATTTTCTTCATTCGGACAAATAGCGGCGGGAGAACTTACCGGTTAATGACGGCCCCGACTCGGAATCCGTCGCGGGCGCGATGGCGCGAAGTGATTCCGAACCGGCAGGGGGTGATGCTCTCGGGAATGGAAGCGTTCCGCACGCACCTGGTGTTATCCGAGCGCGAGGACGGTTTGCCATACTTGCGGCTTGTGGATTTGACGCGCGAGGCGGCATCGGCGCTGGAAGCTTCTAAACGCATTGAATTTGCGGAGCCAACGTACAACGCAACACTGGGGACGAATCCCGAGTTCGACGCGGGGCACGTACGCTACCAGTACGAGTCGCTGGTGACGCCGCGGTCAGTGTACGACTACGACGTGCGGACCAGAGAACGTATTTTGCGGAAGCAACAGCCAGTGCTGGGGGACTTCGACGCGGGAAGGTATACGAGTGAACGGCTGCACGCGAAGGCGAAGGATGGGACGCTGATTCCGATATCGGTGGTGCGGCGGAAGGACACGTACCGCGACGGAAATGCGCCGCTGCTGCTTTATGGATATGGGAGCTATGGATTTTCGATGCCGGTGACGTTTAGCTCCAACCGTTTGAGCCTGCTGGACCGCGGGGTGGTGTATGCGATCGCACATATCCGCGGCGGGGGTGAACTGGGGAAACCGTGGCATGACGCCGGCCGGATGCACCAGAAGATGAACACGTTCACGGATTTCATTGCGTGCACAGAATTCTTGGTAGCAAAGAGGTACACTTCGGCGGACCGCGTGGTCATCGAAGGGGGAAGCGCAGGGGGATTGCTGATGGGCGCGGTGACGAACCTGCGGCCGGAACTCTTCCGAGTGGTGGTGAGTCATGTGCCGTTCGTGGATGTGCTGAATACGATGCTCGACCCTTCCCTGCCCCTGACGGTGGGCGAGTACGAGGAGTGGGGGAACCCCCAGGTAGAAGAGGACTACTTTTATATGAAGCAGTACTGCCCGTACACGAACGTGGAGAGGAAAGTGTACCCACGGATGCTGGTGAAGACGGCGTGGAACGACAGCCAGGTAATGTACTGGGAGGCGGCGAAGTACGTGGCGAAATTGCGGGCGATGAAGACGGATGGGAACGTGCTGCTGCTGAAGACGAACATGGGCGCGGGACACGGCGGAGCGAGCGGGAGATACGATTTCTTGAGAGAGATTGCGATGGATTATGCGTTCTTGTTGGGCGAAGTGGGGATTAAGGAGTGAGGATTTGCCGCAGAGGCACGAAGAAGACAAGGGGTTGCTCGAAACTGAAAATTGAGATTGAGAACTGACGACGGTCCATGAGCGAAGCGACGACTCCATTAATGCAGCAGTACAACGCGGTGAAGGCGAGGTACCCGCACGCGTTACTGCTGTTCCGGCTGGGGGATTTTTACGAGCTTTTTTACGAAGATGCGATGATCGCCTCGCGCGAGTTGCGGATTACGTTAACTTCGCGGAATCGGGAAAAGGGGCAGCCCATACCAATGTGCGGCGTGCCGTACCACGCGGCGGATTCTTACGTCGCGAAATTAATCCGCGCGGGCTTCAAGGTGGCGATTTGCGAGCAGATGGAGCAGCCCGGGCCGGGCAAGAAACTCGTCCGGCGGGAAGTTTCGCGAGTGATCACACCGGGAACCGCGACAGACGTGGCGGTTCTGGACGCGCGGGAAAACAATTTTCTGGCGGCGGTGGCGCACAACCCTGCGACATCGACGATTGGCCTCGCGTTGGTGGATTTGTCGACGGGTGAATTTCAAGCTACGGAATTCCATGGACCAAATGCCGAAGAGGAGTTACGGGATGAACTGCAGCTGTTGCGGCCACGCGAAACACTACTTGCCCGCCCCCATCAGCTGTTTGAGACGGCAAAGAATACCTTGCTGGATGGAGCAGGCGGCGTCGAGACGCGGCTGGAGGACTGGATTTTCCAGCGGGATTACGCGGAGCGGATTTTGCGGGAGCAGTT
>Ga0187778_10002017_pt1 | contig 14000 bp, 11 predicted proteins | sample 1015_Q2_SP5_20_M_FD_132418 | JGI IMG/M metagenome (GOLD analysis project Ga0187778, IMG submission 132418) | Tropical peat soil microbial communities from peatlands in Department of Meta, Colombia - 1015_Q2_SP5_20_MG | ecosystem: Environmental > Terrestrial > Soil > Wetlands > Peat | place... | reverse complement strand
CGGATACGTCGCCTTCTGTTGTGCAATGTCCTTCCCAGCCGTCTTTCCCAGCGCTGCCGACGATTCCTCCACATCCAGGATGTCGTCCGTCACCTGAAAAGCCCAGCCGATATTCTCCCCAAACCGCCGCAGCCGTGCCACGTCTTCCGGTGATGCCCCCGCGCAGAGCGCGCCGGAAGTCACTGACGCCCGAATCAGCGCCGCCGTCTTCGACTGGTGAATATACTCGAGCTCCGCCGGACCGACCTTTTTTCCCTCATTCTCCAAGTCTGCCATTTGCCCGCCAACCATTCCCTTGATGGTTCCCGACGCGGAAGCAATCTCCGTGACCATCGCCACGCGCCGCTCCGCTGAAACTGGCGCCGCCGCAATCGTTTCGAAGGCCAGCGTCAGCAGCGCGTCACCGGCGAGAATTGCCGTCGCCTCCCCAAACTGCTTGTGTGAAGTCGGCTTCCCGCGGCGCAGGTCGTCGTTATCCAGCGCCGGCAAATCGTCATGAATCAACGAATAGGTGTGAATGAATTCAATCGCGCAGCCAGGGTAAAGCGCCGGTGCTGTATTGGTTTGAAAAATCCGGGCCGTTTCCAGGCAAAGGATAGGTCGAATCCTTTTTCCTCCGGCAAACACGGAGTACCGCATCGCCTGATGGATAGACGAGGGCCGCACCGATTCGCCTGGCAACAATTGCTCCAGATGCGCGTCGACTGCCAAACGGTCTTCTTCAAAAAAAGAGGGAAGTATCATTGGTTCGAATTGGGTTTACGCCTGCGGTGGCCGCTGTTTCTCACGGTTTGCTCTCGTCTTCGGGTTCGAAGGCTTCTGCGGTCATTTTCCCATCCGCTTTCTTCAAGAGAATCTCCACGCGGCCTTCCGCCTCTTCCAATTGCTTCTGGCACTCTCTCGAAAGCCCCACGCCCTCTTCAAACAACTTCATCGCCTCATCCAGCGACAATTGCGGGCTTTCCAGCCGGCGCACCACCTCTTCCAGTCGCGCAAGCGACCGCTCAAAATCAGGCTTTTTCGGGGCGTCCGGCTTCTTCGGTACGGGTTGATTCACTCTGTTCCTCTCACGCTATTTCCCGGGTGGTCTGGCTCATCAAACTCTTCCAAAGCTACTTCTGACACCGGGAGCAAAAATACGTCGATCGCCCGCCCTGCTCAATGCGTTCAATTTCGTTTCCGCAACGCAGGCAAGGCAACCCATCGCGTTGGTATGTTCGCAAGATTTTCTCGATCCCCTGGAACCACCACTCCGGATCACGAAATTCCGGCGCTGGGTCTAGACAGCATTCTAAGGCACGCCGGAGAACCGACACAATTGCTTTATGAAGTCTCTCAGATTCTTTGACGTTCAACGAGTTTGCCGCGCGCCGCGGATTTAGCCGGGCATGCCACAACGCTTCGCACGAATAGATATTGCCGATTCCGGCGATGCGCCCTTGATCCAGCAGAAACTCCTTCAATGGCCGCTTCGAGCGGGAGAGCTCCACTCCCACAAACTCGGCCGTAAACTCCCGTGAAAGCGCGTCCACTCCCAACTTTTGGAGAGGCGCACACTCTTCTTCTGACTGCCAACCATGCACTCGTCCAAAATGCCGTCCGTCGGCAAAACCGAGCACGCCCTTTCCAAACTCCAGCGCCACATCCACGTGTACGCCATCTGCGCCCTGGTTTGCGCGCCGAAGCAAATCTTTCGCGTTCGGAAACCACACCAGGTGGCCATCAAAACGGAAGTGCATTTCCATCAGGCCGCGGTCCAATTCCAAAAAGAGATATTTCCCATGCCTCCGCACTTCGCGCACACGTCGCCCCTGGCAGATCTTCGCAAGCTGCCCTGGCGTCTGCGGCCGAGTAGCAATCGGATGGAACACGTGCACACAACGAACGCGCTGTCCCCGCACCAAAGGACGCAGCGTTCTGGCAATCGCTTCTACTTCAGGCAGTTCTGGCATGAGTGTGACCGCGGCTTTTGGACCGCCGCAGTTTGACGCCCCGCAGCCGCACCAGCTCAGCTTCCCGGCTTCAGGGTCAGCGTGTGCTTCTTCACCTTCGCTTCCGCGGCATCGGAAAACGGTGCATAGATGGCCTTGCCTTCGAACCAGTAGTGAAATTGATCACGGTAATGTTCGCTGCCGGTCTGCCCGGATTCGCCGCCCGTAATCAACATGATCGAGTCATCCCAGTCCGCCAGATTCGCCACGAATCGCTCGGACGGCCCGTGATGCCGGCTCGCCGCCCGTGGACTCCACTCCGTCCCCGACTGCGGCTGGTTCGTGATGCTCAGCAATTTTTTCAGAATGCCTTCTCTGCCCAGGGGATTCAGCATGTCCAGATAGTTGAACCTCTTCCATTCCCAATCATCCGCGTCCTTGTCCTTGGTCTTTTCTTCCAGTAACTTCACCGCCAAGTCCGCCGATGCGCTCAGCAGTTCGTCATAATTCTTGTAGTCCGCCGGCAGCCATCGCGCTGGCCGTTCCGTGAGTACCCGCTGCAAAAACGCCACCTTCCGCCAGTGGTAATCTTCCGTGTCTTTTCCCAGATGCGGCTCCAGGATCAGATTCAACGCCTCAAACAACGAAGCGTTCAAGAAAGACACCACAGGCAGATTTGCATCCGCCATGCCATTCCAATCCTTCGCCTGCTGAATCAACTTCCGTGCCCGCTCGTCTTTCGGTGGCACCACCTTCGCCGCCGCCACCAGTTGCTCTGCCATGAACACGTGCGGATAGCTGTATGTATCCGTCTCGATCCTCAGCATATCTTCAGGCCGTAAATCGCGTTTATCGTGCAGCAGATCGTAAATTCGTGCCGTCCGGTATGGTTCTTCCCAGTGGTCCGTCAAATAAGGTTTGTAATTTGGCCCTGTGACGCGCGCATTCGCCGTGACAATCAATCCCCCTTCGGGATTAAACACCTGTGGCAGTTGTTCGAACGGAATGTATCCCGTCCACTCGTAATCGTCCGTATCTCCCGGAACCGGCGCTTCTCCATGTCCTTTCTTCCGCACCGGCACTCGCGCCCCCATCACATATCCGATATTTCCATCCACATCCGCATAGACCGCGTTTTGCCCCGGGCCCCACATGTTCCTCATGATTTCCCTGAATTCGCCCCAGTTCTGCGCTTGTCCCAACGAATTGTAGGAATTGCTCAGCGCGCCCGGCTCCAGCACCGTCCAGCGCACCGCATATCCCTTATCACCTTCCTGGTGAAGCACTGGCCCATGCCGCGTCACCACCAGTCGCATGTGCACGTCGTCCGCACCCTTGACCTTGATCACTTCGTCGTAGACATCCGCTTTTTTCCAGACGCCGTTCACGAGGTACTCGTCCGGATTCGCTGGATTGAGCGTTTCCATGTACAGGTCCAGCACGTCCGCGCCGTTGTTCGTGAATCCCCACGCGATTCGGTCGTTGTGCCCGATAATCACCAGCGGCGTTCCGGGCAGCGTAAAACCCTTCACATTCCATCCTGGCGCCGTCAGGTGGATTTCGTACCAGATCGACGGCAGCGTCAGTTCCAGGTGCGTATCATTGGCCAGCAGCGGCTTTCGTGATGCCGTGTGTTCCCCGTTCACCACCCAGTTATTGCTGCCCAGTGCGTGACGAATCTCTCGCCGCGACTCTCCCAGCCAATCTTTCACCGCTTCGCCCATCGCCGAAGTCAAATCTGGTGAATCCCCGTCCGTCGTGTCAGCCGGCTTCTCCCACTTCGCCTTCAGCACGCCCTCGGAATCCATCTCTTCTTCATCATCGTCTTCGTCTCGATTCGATTGCGTGTTGGCGTGCGGGTCCTTCCCGCTGTTCGTATCCCCCACAATGAAATGGTCCATCGACGCTTCGGGGCTGTACAGGTCTTTTGCCAATTCCTGTCCGACCTTCGCGGTCACAATTGCGCGGCCCATTTCTTCTTCGCGCGTGTCTGTCAACGTATGGTACATGTAGCAGCCGATCATCAGCGTATCTGTCGGCTGCCACGGCTGCGGCTTGTAGTGCAGCAGCGTGAACTCAACCGGCAATCGCGTGGTGTGCTGCTCGATATACACATTCACACCCCGCGCGTATGCTTCCAGCACCTTGCGCATTTCCGGGCTCATCAGCGCCAAGTCCACTTCGGCAGCCCGGCTGAAATTCAAATTCCGGAAGTCTTTGTCGATTTTCAAGGTGCCAGGTCCCAGAACCTCGGAGAGTTGGCCGCGCGCGGCCCGGCGCAGCAGGTCCATCTGCCAGAGACGGTCTTGCGCCATTACATACCCTTGGGCTTCCGCCATGTCTTCCACAGACCCCGCCCGGATGTGCGGTATTCCCCAGTTGTCCCGCTCGACACTGACTTCGCTCTTCAGTCCTGGCAAAGACGCGTTTCCATCCAACTGTGGCAGCGGCCGGTAGACAAACCACCAGATCGCTGTGGCTACAATCACCACCACGATCCCGCCGATCCACAGCAGTAGCCGCTGAATTGTCCGCACTGGGAAGTTCGCTCCTTCGGGAAATTCCAAGTCTAGTGGACCCCGCCTAGCCGCGCAACCTGCTGACCAGGCAGGAATCCCTCCTTACCCGTAAATTGCCCATGTAACTCTCGCTTCATCCTCTCCCGCGACGGAATCTCCACGGCCCCGGTGCTGCTACAATGCGCTGGGGGACCACTCATCGAATGTTTCTCATACGCCTCGTCGGCGTGTTCATCCTGGTGGCGCTTAACGGCTTCTTCGCCGCCGTTGAGTTTTCCCTCGTCGCCGTACGCATTTCCCGCGTGCGTCAACTTGTGGCCCGGGGAAGCGCCCAGGCGAAAATCGTCGAGCACCTCCTCGGTGACTTGCATCGTGTCGTTTCCGGCGTGCAGGTTGGCATCACCCTGACCAGCCTGGCCATCGGCGCCCTCGGCGAAATCACTCTTGCTGCCCTCGTCCAGGGCATCATGCCAGCCCAGGGCAGCGTCCGAATGCTCTTCCTCGTCCACGCCATTGCCCTCACCATTTCCTTCGCTTTCCTCAGCGCTCTCCACGTCGTCCTGGGTGAACTGGTTCCCAAAACCATCAGCCTCGCCCGCGCCGAACGTGTCGCGCTCATGGTCTCGCGCCCGTTTCTTTGGTTCCTGAATACCTTCCGTCCGGCCATCGATCTTCTCGACGGCGCCTCCGGCTTGATCGTCAAAGCCCTTGGCGTGATGGCCCCCACGGGCCACGGCGTCGCTCACACCACCGAAGAACTGGAAGTGCAAATCCAACAGGCGCGCGAGCGTGGCCTGCTCGCGCCTGGGGAAGAGAAGTTCATCCTCAGTGACATCGAACTCAGCCAGCTCCAGGTCCGCGAGATCATGGTCTCTCGCCCGGACATGCATATGCTCCCCATTGAAGCCACTCTCGACGAAGTTATGAGCATGTTCGCCACCACGCAGCGCTCGCGCATTCCTGTGTATCGCGAATCCGTCGACCACGTCCTCGGCTTCGTCCATATCAAGGACATGATGTGGGTGCTCCTCGATCATGAGCGCCGCCTGGCGGAGCAACTGCCTCCGCCGCCTCCGTTCGACCTCCGGCGCGTGCTCCGCGAAATTCTGATCGTCCCAGAAACGAAGCCTGCCAGCGAACTCCTCACTGAACTCCGCGCCCGCCGTGTAGGCATTGCTGTTGTCGTCGACGAGTTCGGCAGCATCCTCGGCATGGTGACCATGGAGGACCTGGTGGAGCAGTTGGTCGGCGAAATTCACGATGAATTTGACGTTGTCGAGAAACCTCTCACGCTCTCCGATGGAGCCGTCATCTTCGACGCGGCGCTGAATGTCCACGACCTGGACACGCAATACAACATCACTCTGCCTGAAGATCCCGCGTACGCTACCGTGGGCGGTTTTGTCATGGACCAGCTCGGCTTCATCCCGCGTGGCGGTGAAAGCTTTGAATTTGGAAACTATCGGTTCACCGTCATTGAGATGGACGGCCGCCGCGTGGCCCGCGTCAAAATCCAGTTGATCCGTCCGAAAGAGCGCGAAGCTCCCGCTGCTGCAGGAATCCCAAGCGCAGGCGCAGCGGCGTCCCTCTCCAAACCTGCCTCCAGCGGGAAGAAGAGTTGAACTCCAACATGGTGCGTCACTTCTTCCATCGAATCCTGCTCACGCTCCCGGCCCTTTGGCTTGTGCTCACCATGGTTTTTCTTCTCATCCACATCGTTCCCGGCGATCCCGTCGAGCAGATGCTTGGGGAAGGCGCCTCTCCAGCACAGGCTACGCAGTTGCGCCACTCTCTTGGCCTCGATCAGCCTCTTTACATGCAGTACTTGCACTACCTCGGCCAAATCGTTCGCGGTGATCTCGGGCAATCTTTCAAATTCCAAGCGCCGGTGCGCCACGTCATCTTCGAGCGCTATCCCGCCACGATTCAGCTGGCCTTTCTGGCGCTTCTCGTTTGCGCCGCCATCGCGATTCCCGCCGGAGTCATCGCGGCCCACCGCCGCGGTTCGAATTCCGATCGCGCCATCGGCGTGTTCACTCTCCTCGGCCTCGCGGTCCCCAATTTCGCCCTCGGCCCGCTCCTGATTGTTTTCTTCTCCATCCAATTGGGCTGGCTTCCCGTTTCCGGCCGTGGCGGACCGCTGAATTACATCTTGCCGGCTGCCACTCTCGGAGCGGCCCTCGCCGCCATCCTTACCCGCATGGTACGCAGCTCCATGCTCGAAGAACTTTCCAGCGACTACGTCCGCACCGCTCGCGCCAAAGGCCTCTCCACTGCGGTGGTTCTCCTTCGCCACGCTTTGCGCAACGCCCTCATTCCCATCATCACCATTCTTGGCCTGCAGTTCGGCACGCTACTGGCCGGGACCATCGTTACCGAAACTATCTTTTCCTGGCCCGGCATCGGCCGCCTCACGGTCATGGCCATCTCCGCACGCGATTACCCGCTCCTGCAAGGTTGCATCCTCGTCATCGCGCTCTCTTACGTCCTCGTCAATTTGCTCACCGACTTTCTCTACGCCTTTATTGATCCGCGGGTGCGCCTCTCATGAGCACGCGCGCGGGGCTGCGAGACTTCCTACGCCAGAGCGCCCTTGCACGCGCCGGCTTCGTTATCGCCTCTTTGCTCGTCATCACCGCGCTGCTTGCCCCTTGGATTTCGCCCGCAGATCCCGCCTCGCAAAATCTCGCCGCGCGACTCCAGACGCCTTCCTCCTCGCATTGGATGGGCACCGACGAACTAGGCCGCGACATCCTCTCCCGCGTCATCTACGGCGCGCGCATCTCGCTCTTCGTCTCCATCTGCGTTGTTCTTGGCTGTGGCCTGACCGGGCTCACTCTCGGCATGCTCGCCGGTTACCACGGTGGTGTGTTCGACAAAATCGTGAATCTGCTACTCATCAATGCTTTCCTATCGTTCCCCGGAGTTTTGCTTGCCATCGCTTTCGCGGCTTTCTTCGGTCCAGGAATCGGGAAAGTCATCCTGGCGCTCATCATCACCGGATGGGCCGGCTACGCGCGCCTCGCCCGCGCCCAAGTCTTGAAAGCCAAGGAACTCGAGTTCGTGCTCGCGGCGCGCTCCCTTGGCGCTTCTCACCTGCGCATTCTCGGGCGCCATCTTCTTCCGAACATACTTCAGCCCGTGCTGATCCAGGCCACCATCGGCATGGCTGGAGCCATCCTGGCCGAAGCTACCCTCAGTTTTCTTGGTCTAGGCGTTCTTGCGCCGCTTCCCAGTTGGGGCGCCATGCTTAACGACGCGCGCAATCATCTTTTCGACGCGCCCACATGGTGGTTTTCCCCGCTCTAGCTGTTTTGCTTGCTGTGTTGGCTTTCAATCTACTCGGCGATGCCTGGCGCGACTGGCTCGACCCTCGCACCCGCTCTCAAATGATCGCCCTCGACCAATCCCGCTGATTATCGTGACCCGTGATTCGTGACCCGTGGTCCGTGCGCGATTCGACGTGGGTACCGCCTGGACGTGAGATATGACCTTGAGATGCAGGTTTGCTGAGGATTTGTTGGGGGCTGACATAAAAGTCAGTGGTACATGGAAGCATGAAGAGAGCCCCTCGCTTAACTCTTCTATGTAACCTTGGCCGCGGGAAACTCTTCTCTTCTCGCTACTTGCTTACTTCTTCGTCAAGACCACCGGCGTCCCTCGCCCGATTCCCAGCGTCTTCGACGCATTCCCCTTATTCACCGCAATCTCCAGATACCCGCTCGACCCAACATACGCTACGGGCTCTCCCGCATTTCCGCTGGCAAACACATGGACCATTCGCGCCACCGAATGGTTTCCTACCTGCATCTGAAGCGTGCCCTTCTCCAGTGACTCTGGGGCCAAATCCTCCGCGCGGAAATTCGTAATCAAATTCCCAAAACCATCCACCTTCAACACCACGCCTTTAAGCGCGCCGTCCGCTTCTCTCGGCCTCGGCATGGCGAAGCGCTTGAAATCTTCGATCGCCTCGCCCATGCTGGCCGGCTGCCAGTGTTTCGAAAGCCATCCCGCCACGGGCGCAAACACATCCCGCCCATGAAATGTCTTGCTCACCGGTTGCAGGAAGTAATGCTCGCTCGTCAAATGACGCACCGCAAAATTCTGTTCTTTCTCATACACTCCTGAAAGCACGCCATTGTCCGGGGCAATGAAATACTGGTTCTGTCCGCTGACCAGAATTGGCCGGCGCTCCGTCCCTACACCCGGATCGACAATCACTACGTGAATCGTCCGGGGCGGAAAATACGGATACGCCGATGCAATTGCCAGCGCCCCGTCCAGCAGGTCATAGGGCGTCACCGCGTGCGTGATATCGATGATGGTCACATCCGGATTGATCTTGAGAATGACCCCTTTCAACACGCCCACCAGGTGGTCATTCGTGCCGTAGTCCGTCGTCAACGTAATAATTGGATTGGTCAATTCTGTCTCCCTCTCCACCAGGAGAGTTTCATTCAGGTCCGCAAGGTGAACCGTCACCTTGCATCTTCGACGCTATCCAACCCCAGCCCTAATAGCAACCGTTGGAGCAAAACCGCGCTACGCAACCGCCAACCTCGCGCTGGTGCGAGTAGTAAGTTATAAATTCTAAGTTTTAAGCTTCGGAGAAGAAAAGCTGGCATAGGGTCCAAGCGGACTTAGAACTTAAAACTTAAAACTGACAACTTCTCACTCGTGCTTGCGTTCCCTCCAAGGCCATCGTACGATTTCAAATCGGTGTGTCTCACGGATTCTGCTCCGTAGAATCCTGCCCGGTGGGCTCTAGTTTCCGACAATTCCACCCGTTCAGGTCTCGAGCGAGGAGAAGCTCTGCATGAAATCGGTCGTCGTGGTGGGCGCGCAGTGGGGCGACGAAGGCAAAGGCAAGGTTGTTGACTATCTCGCAGGCTCGTTTGATTACATCGTGCGCGTCGCTGGTGGCCATAATGCCGGGCACACTGTCATCATCGGCAAGGATCGCCACGTCCTCCAGCTCATACCCTGCGGCATTCTTCGTCCCAAACAGCACGCGGTCATCGGAGCCGGAGTGGTTATTGATCCCGCTGCGCTCGTGACGGAAATCGAAACCCTCGCCAAAGATGGCGTGGACGTCAGAGGCCGCCTCCACGTCAGCAATCGCGCCCACCTGATCTTCCCGTATCACCGTGAGCTCGACCTCGCCGCCGAAGCCGCTCGGGGCACCAACAAAATCGGCACTACCTCTCGCGGCATTGGACCGGCTTACGAAGATAAGATGGCACGCCGCGGGCTCCGCGTGGTCGACCTCCTTGATCCTGTCCTCTTCCGTGAAAAAGCCGCTCGTGTTGTAGCGAAGAAAAATCGCATCGCTCAGGGCGCCTACGGAGCGCAGGTCGATTTCTCCCATGAAGTCGATGCCACCCTCGCCCTCGCCGAGAAAATCAAATCCTATGTCTGCGACACCGCGGAACTTCTGAATCGCGCTCTCGACGAGGGCAAGTCCGTCCTTTTCGAAGGCGCGCAGGGCACCATGCTCGATATCGACCACGGCACCTATCCCTTCGTCACTTCTTCCAGTGCGACTTCCGGAGGCGCCGCAACGGGTGCCGGCGTGCCCCCAACGAAAATTCGCCATGTTCTTGGCATCACGAAAGCCTATACGACCCGCGTAGGAGGCGGCCCGTTTCCCACCGAAATGCCCGACCTCGAAGCCAAGGAAGTCCGCGAACGCGGCAAGGAATTCGGCGCTGTGACAGGGCGTCCCCGCCGCTGTGGCTGGCTCGACCTCGCTGAACTCCGCTACGCCAAAATGATCAACGGCATCGATTCGCTGGCCGTCACGAAGCTCGATGTCTTCGATACGCAGCGCGAGATCAAGGTTTGCGTCGGTTACGCGTATAAAGGCGGCACCATCCACGAAATGCCCGCTTCCGCCGAAGAGTATGAGCGCGTCACGCCCATCTACAAAACCCTTCCCGGCTGGTGCGAAAATACCTACGGCGCGAAAGACGCCGCCAAACTTCCGAAAGCCGCCCTCGACTATTTGCGTTTTGTATCCGAGTTCCTCCAGGTTGAAATCGGCATGATCTCCACGGGACCCGAACGCGACGCCACCATCATTCAGCCTGGCACCCTCCTTGCCCGCTGGCTCTAACGGCATAGGTTTTACAGTTTGCGGAAAAAGCCGGGAGGGGAGTCTTCAGGGGCTGAAGCCCGACTCATTGGAAACGACTTGCGTGGGGGCTGGAAGCAGCGTTTTTCCGCAAGCTGTTCAGCCTGTGTACGGAAAGGCTCGCCAAACGCACAACCCAAGACCCCACACGCAAAACCGGCGAGTGGGGCACCCCGAACTCGACCTTGCCTCGGTTTCTCTGTGCTCTCCTCTTCTCCTTCTTCGCGCTCTCTGCGTTAACCTCTTCACTTTCCCGCGCTACAATATTTACTCCATGCTCTCTTTCGACTCCGCCCGCCAACTCGTCATCGCTCAATCCAAATCTCAGGTTCACCCGCGTCCGACGCTTTCTCTTCCCGTCTCCGACGCCCTCGGCCACATCCTGGCCCAGGAAATCCGTTCGGACCGCGAATACCCTCCTTTTCATCGCTCCACGCGTGATGGCTACGCCGTCCGCGCCGCCGACGCCACACCTGGCGCTTCTCTCCGTTGCATCGGCGAAATCAAAGCCGGCGACACCGTTACCGAACCTCTGCCCCCGGGTGCTTGTATTCAGATCATGACCGGAGCCGCGGTTCCCCCCAGTGCCGACGCCGTCGTCATGATCGAGTTCACCTCCCGCTCCAACGACATCGTCACCTTCGATCGTCCCACGCAGCCCAGTCAGAACATCGTCGCCCGTGGCAGCGAAGCTCATGCAGGAGACCTCGTACTCCCTCCCGGCCTTCGCCTCGGCTTTGCCGAACTCGCCGTAGCTACCCAGGTCGGCGCCACTACCATTCCATGTCACAAGAAGCCTCGCGTCGCCATCCTCTCCACCGGCGACGAAGTCGTCCCTATCACCGAAACCCCCGGGCCATTCCACATCCGCAACAGCAACACCGTCTCCCTTGCCGCCCAGATTGAACTCGCCGGTGGCGTGCCCGTTCCCCTCGTCAACGCGCTAGACCGCGTGGACGACCTCTCCGCCAAGATCGAGCATGGCCTTCGCGACGACATCCTCGTTCTCTCCGGTGGTGTTTCCATGGGTAAGTACGACCTCGTCGAATCCGTCCTCAAAGGCCTGGGCGCGGAATTCTTCTTTGACGCCGTCGCCATTCGTCCCGGCAAGCCCACGGTTTTCGGTCGCTGCCGCCACACCCTGGTCTTCGGCCTTCCGGGCAACCCCGTTTCCACCATGGTCACCTTCCAACTCTTCGTTATTCCCGCAATCGATATCCTCAGCGGCGCCGAACCGCGCCCGATTCCGCTCCTCGAAGCCACACTCGCGGAGCCCCTTCAGGAAAAGTCCGGCCTCACTCACTTTCTCCCCGCTCGCCTGGAATGGTCCGCCTCTACTCCGAAAGTTAGCCCCCTGCGCTGGCAGGGCTCCGGCGACATCGCCGCCCTTACTCACTCCAACTGCTTCCTCGTCGTCCCTTCCGACCGCCCCAGCATCCTTGCTGGGGAGAAGGTTTCCGTTCTGCCCCGCTTCGACGTACTCTAAGAAAGTAAGAAGCTCCGCCATTCCGAGCGCAGCGAGGAACCTCTCTTCCATGCACGAAACGAAGCGCCACGCCCTCTGACCATGCCAAAACTCTCCCACTATTCCCCTCGCGGAGATGTCTCCATGGTTGACGTGTCCTCCAAATCCGTCACTACGCGCACGGCCATTGCCCGCGCTTTCGTCTGCATGTCCCCCCGCGTTGTTCGCGCCGTCCGCTCCCTGAGGAACCCCAAGGGCAATCCTCTCGAAATCGCCCGAATCGCTGGAATTGCCGCGGCCAAGCGCACCTCCGAGTGGATACCTCTTTGTCATCCACTCCCCATCACCCACATTGATGTGACCCCACGCCTATGCAAAGATGGAGTGGACCTGGTGTCCAAGGTTACGGCCACTGCGCAAACAGGGGTGGAAATGGAAGCGCTCGTCGCCGTCACCTGCGCTGCCCTCACGGTCTACGACATGTGCAAAGCCCTCGATAAAGGCATCGAGATCACTACCGTGCATCTGCTGGAAAAGACCGGCGGCAAGAGCGGCGACTACCGCCGCGCCCCCACCGCGAAGACCCGGAGCGCCAGGCGATGAGCGCAGCTACCAGCAAGAGCGTCAAGATGCTCGTGGCCGAGGACAACCCCATGGTGCGCGATCTCGTCGCCAAGGGCCTCGAACCCTTCTGCGAAGTGACAGTCGCGGCCGATGGCGCGGACGCTCTCCTCAAAGTCATCGATGAGCCTCCCGACGTTATCCTCTGCGACTACAAAATGCCCGGCCTGAATGGCCGCCAGCTCTTCGAAAAGCTCCGCGCCCGCGAGGCCACCCGCCACATTCCATTCCTATTCATGGCCAGCCGCAGCGACATCGAAGAACGCCTCCGCCCGCTCATAGACGGCGCCGAAGACTTCATCGCCAAGCCTTTTCTCATTAAGGATCTCGTCCGCTCCGCCAAAAAGGTCGTCGATCGCCTGCTTCTTGAGAAGTTGCAGAAGCAGGCTTCTCGCCCCGGCGTCATCCAGGGCCGTCTCGAAGAGATGAGCATGATCGACCTTCTGCAGTCTCTGGAAATGGGCCAGAAGTCCTGCCGCCTGGTGGTCCAGAAGGGAAGTGACCGCGCCGAGCTTTACTTTGCCTCTGGCCAATGCCGCGACGCCAAAATGAAGGATCTTTCGGGAGACGATGCTGTAATGAAAGTCGTCCTCTGGACCGAAGGCGATTTCGAAATCGATTTCAACGCAGCCAATGCGTCCACGGCCACGACGACCACGCGCACCACCACGGGCCTGCTCATGGAAGCCATGCGACTCCTCGACGAAGCCAACCGCGACGCTGTCGGCACGGGATGAAGAGTAATAAGTTCTTAGTCTTAAGTTCTAAGTGTTGGGCCCGCCTTCCGAAGCGGGCCGCTCTGACTAAAAGTTAAAACTTAAAACTAAAACTTATTACTCCTGACTGAAAACTGAGAACTGACCACTTGCCCATCCGAGCCGCCATCCTCACCATCAGCGACTCCGTCTCCCGCGGAGAACGCGAAGACCTCTCCGGGCCTGCCCTTGTGGCGCGCTGCCGCCAACTCGGCTGGGACGTAACCTCTGCTCTTCGTTGCTCCGACGACGCTTCAGAAGTCCGCAGCCAACTGCGCGCCATCGCGGATTCCGGTCACGCCGACCTTCTTCTCACCACCGGCGGCACCGGCCTCGGGCCACGTGACACGACTCCCGAAGCCACCCTCGACGTCGCCGATCGCACGATTCCTGGTCTCGCCGAGGAGATTCGCCGCAAAGGTATCGGGAAGACTCCAAACGCCGTGCTCTCTCGCGGTGTCGCGGTCGTCCGCCACCAGACGATCATCATCAATCTCCCCGGCAGCCCCAAAGGCGCCGTCGAATCCCTCGATGCCGTGGCACACCTTCCCCCCCACGCTGTCCAAGTCCTCCGCG
>Ga0187778_10002016_pt1 | contig 14002 bp, 11 predicted proteins | sample 1015_Q2_SP5_20_M_FD_132418 | JGI IMG/M metagenome (GOLD analysis project Ga0187778, IMG submission 132418) | Tropical peat soil microbial communities from peatlands in Department of Meta, Colombia - 1015_Q2_SP5_20_MG | ecosystem: Environmental > Terrestrial > Soil > Wetlands > Peat | place... | reverse complement strand
CTACCCTTTGCATGTGGTGATGCGACCTTTGGACAACCTTCGCCTGGATCGTCTGGTTCGCCAATATCGCACCATGCATGGGAACACCATGGTCGACAAGGACGATTTTGTTCGCGGCCTGCTGGCGGCGGTCAAGGCCGGCGAGACCGTGGGAATACTCATGGACACCAACATGACCCCGCCGCAAGGAGTGTTCGTCGATTTCTTCGGGATTCCCGCCTGCACCGCCAGCGGCTTGGCCAGGATTGCGTTGCGCACCGACGCCGCCGTGGTTCCCGGGTTCACGATCTGGGATGCCAGCTTGGGGAAATACCGTTTGCGCTTTGATCCCCCAGTCCCCTTGCTTCGAAGCGGGGACGACGATGCGGACGCCGTGGCCAATACCGCCCTGTTTACCAGCATTATCGAAGGATATGTTCGCCAGTATCCCGAGCAGTGGCTGTGGGTACATCGTCGCTGGAAGACCAGGCCGGAAGGCCAGCCCCCGTTCTACTAGCCCTGTGGTTCTCGCGGAAACCGCCGCCGAACCTCGATCAAAACCAGTCACTGCGGTACGCCACCCACCAGCTGACCCAGGCAATGGGGATGGTGGCGACGAGCGCCCAGGTCAGGGGCAGGGTAAAATCCGCCAATAGCCCCAGCAGCACAAAGCTCATCCAGAAGACCTTTCGCGGCATAACTCGATTCTAGCCGCTGCTTTCCTTTCTGGCAGCAAACATATAAAACTGTCGTGTGGCGTGTTCAGTCAAACATGTCGCCGATTGGATCGGAGCCCGCCTCCTCGGAGACGGGTCGGTCGAGCTGCGGGGAATTTCGAGCATTGCGCAGGCGTCACCGGGGGATCTGGTCTTCGTCGAAGAGGGAAAACATCTGGAGAAGGCGATCCGAAGCCGCGCCGCGGCGGTCATCGCCGGCGAGGTCGAGCTCAAAAAAGCAAGCTTGAAGCCCGTGCTGATGTGCGAGCAGCCTCGTCTGGCCTTTGCTCGAGCCGCGCAACTGCTGCGCGCCAAACCAGAGCGGAAGGCGGCCATTCATCCCAGTGCCTGGGTTGATCCCTCCGCCGAGTGCGGTGCCGGCGTTACCATCGAGGAGCGAGTGGTGATTCGGGAAGGGGTGAAGATCGGTGCCAAGAGTTGGATTGGAGCGGGCGGCGTGATCGGGGCCCACGCCATTCTGGGACAGGACTGCGAACTCTATCCGCAGGTGACGGTCTATCCCGGTGTGCGGCTGGGAAACCGGGTCATTGTCCACTCCGGCGCAGTACTGGGCAGCGACGGGTTCGGCTATGTGCGGGACAGGGCAAGCGGGCATTACGAAAAATTTCCCCAGGTAGGCCGTCTCGAAATCGACGACGACGTCGAGATCGGCGCGAATTCGACCATCGACCGGGGAGCCTTGGAGGTTACTCGCATCGGGCGAGGCACGAAAATCGATAATTTGGTGCATGTTGGACACAACGTGCAGATTGGGGAAGACGTGGTCATCGCGGCGCAGACCGGCGTTTCCGGCAGCGCTGTGATCGAGAATCAAGTGCTGGTCGGCGGCCAGGTCGGCATCGCCGATCATGTTCGCATCGAAGCCGGCGCAATTCTGGGCGCTCAGAGCGGTATTCCCAGCAAGAAAGTGATTCGCGGCCGGGGTGTGACCTTCTGGGGAACACCGGCGCGACCGATTCGCGAGTACTTGAAAGAGCTGGCGCTGCTGGCGCGATTGGCGAAGAAACGCTAGCCAGCTCCTCGGGTCGAACCAGATGGCAATTATCGTCATTGGCGGACATTCCCGCGATGTGGGCAAGACCAGCGTAGTGGCGGGACTGATTGCGGCGCTGGCCGAGCATCACTGGACGGCGTTTAAGATCACCCAGTACGGCCACGGGATTTGCTCGCGCAAGGGTAAAGCTTGTCAGTGCGCGTGCGCCACCCGCGATCACAGCTGGGCTATCAGCGAAGAACGGGATCGCTCGGGCGAATCCGATACGTCGCGCTTTCTCCTGGCCGGGGCGGAGCGTGCCTGGTGGGTGCGAACCGAGCAGGGCCGCCTGGCCGAAGCCATGCCCACCATCTACCGCAAGCTTTCCGAATCAGAAAACGCGATCGTCGAATCCAACAGTATTCTGAAGTTCCTGACACCGGACCTTTATCTCACGGTTCTTAATCCCGCCACGGAAGACTTCAAGCCATCGGCGCGGGAGTTTCTCGACTTGGCCGATGCCATCATCCTGCATGACCTGGAATGGAGCGGCCGAACTGCGGGGTGGGGAACCGATCTCGACAGCATCGAACGCCGGCGGATTTTCCGCATTCAGCCGCCCAACTATGTCGATCGAAAGATGGTCCAGTTCGTGAGAGCAAGCCTGCCGAGCTCCGACCGCGAGAGTTGACCCGTTCCCAACCGAAGCCGGCGCACCTCGGTTACCGTGCCTTTTTGGTACAGTATTGCTTGCCATGCTGGATCTGAATTTCGTCCGCGACAATCTGCCCCTGGTCGAGGAGAAATTGCGCCAGCGGGGCCTCGATCCCGCCGCCGTGTTGCAGGACTTCGGGGAGGTCGAGCGCGAGCGGCGGCAGGCGATTGCTCGCGCCGAGACCATGAAGGCGCAACGCAACCAAGCCGCCGAGGAGATTGCTAGGCGGAAGAAGCGTGGAGAGGATGTCTCCGTGCTGGTGGCAGAGACCAAACAATCCAAGGAGTCGGTGCAGGAATTTGAAAAGGCCGCCCAACGGTACGAACAGCGTCTGGGAGAAATTCTCGCCGGCATCCCCAACCTACCGCATGCGAGCGTCCCGGTGGGCTGCGGCGCCGACGAGAATGTGGAAGTCCGCCGTTGGGGTACACCACCGCGGTTCGATTTCCTCCCTAAACCTCATTGGGAGCTGGGGGTCGAGCTCGGGATTCTGGACCTGGAGCGAGCGGTCAAGCTAACGGGTGCGCGATTTGCCGTGTATTGGGATCTGGGCGCTCGGATGGAGAGGGCGCTCGCCAATTTCATGCTCGATTTGCATACCCGCCGCCATGGGTACACCGAGGTTTTGCCGCCCTACTTGGTCAATTCCGCGTCGATGTATGGTACCGGCCAGCTTCCGAAATTCGCCGCCGAACTGTTTCGCGTTCCCCATGGCGACAAAGACTTATGGCTGATTCCCACCGCCGAAGTCCCGCTGACCAATCTTTACCGCGACGAGGTGCTCGAAGCTTCCCGCCTGCCGGTCTGCGTGACCGCCTACACGCCCTGTTTTCGCAGCGAAGCCGGCTCCTATGGAAAGGACGTACGCGGCATCATCCGCCAGCATCAGTTTCAGAAGGTCGAGCTGGTACGGTTTTCCCGTCCGGAAAGCTCGTACGACGAACTGGAGAAGCTGACTCACGACGCCGAGGAGGTCCTGCAGCAGCTGGGGTTGCACTATCGGGTGATGGTGTTGAGTACGGGCGATATCGGGCCGTCTTCGGCTAAAACCTATGATCTCGAAGTGTGGTTGCCGGGGCAACAGCTGTTTCGGGAGATTTCCTCCTGCTCCAACTTCGAGGCGTTTCAAGCGCGGCGGGCGAATATCCGCTACCGGCCGGAAGGAAAAGGCAAGACGGAATTCCTGCATACTCTGAACGGCAGCGGGCTGGCTATCGGCCGCACTTGGCTAGCTGTCCTCGAGAACTATCAGCAGGCCGATGGAACGGTGTTGGTCCCGGAGCCACTTCGGCCCTACATGGGCGTTGAACGGCTTACGCCAAAGAAGTTTTAGCCGAGAAGCAAGGGACGTGTCAGAATCATGTTGTAGCCCGGTGGAAGCTGGGAGGTCCAATGGGTGATCCGCAAATGAGCTGGAATAGGGTCGAGGCCAATGCCCCAGCGGCTTCGAAGCCGGTCGCTCCGGTGGCGGGAATCTGGCGCACCCTGCGGAGCTATATCCTGTGGTCGCACGAGCGCGGCAGCGTGCAATACGACGTGATGGTCACCCTGATCTTGCTCTTTGTTTTCTTTTCCCCGAAGTTCATCAACTTCAAGGACAAACCCGTCGAGCATAATCCTCATCGTACCGGAGTAGTGGTCATGCCCGATGGCCAGGGAGGGCTGATTTACCAAGTCGAAGGTTCCGCGGTAGCGGGCGAGGATGAAGAGTCGCGGCGTGGGGAATTGCTCGCCATCATTGAACCGATTTCCGGGGAAGTAACCATCACCAAGGTTGAAGCCGAGCGCGGCCGATCTGGACGCGTGGAGCATTACAAGGTCTGGGTCGAACGCAAATAGCCAAATGGGGTTCCCGAGGAGAACCGGCGTGTCAAGATGGTTTCCCCGCGGCGCATGCATGCTGGCGGTGGCGGCGCTCCTGTGGGCCATGCCCCTGCTGCCCCATGGAGCAGTGCATGCACGGCGTGTGCAGGACGCGCCGAAGCAGCCGATTGATTCTGAACTGGGGCGGGTGATCGCGGAGCTGGACCGTGCGGCCGCCAAGTTTCACACCGCCCAGGCCAAGTTTGTCTGGACCCAGTACACCTCGGTGGTGAACGAAAAAGACGTGCAGGAGGGAATGGTCTACTTCCGGCGAGCCGGCCGGCAAGTGGAGATGGCCGCCGATATTACCAAACCAACCCCCAAGCAGGTGCTTTTTACCGATAGCAAAGTTCAGTTGTATCAACCAAATATCGATCAAGTTACGCAATACGACACGGGCAAAAATCGGGCTTTGGTGGAAAGTTTTTTGGTGCTGGGTTTTGGCGGCAGCGGCCAGGACATGCTGAAGTCGTTTACCGTGAGCTACCTCGGCCTGGAAACCGTGGACGGCATCGCCACGGCAAAACTGGACCTGATTCCGAAGTCGGAAAAAGCCCGCAATACCTTTGAGCACATTTGTTTATGGATCGACCTGACGCGGGGTGTCTCGGTGCAGCAGCAGCTGTTTGCGCCGGAAAACGATTATCGCCTGGCCAGCTACTCCGATATCCATCTCGACGAAAAGATTCCCGACAGCGCTTTCAAACTTAGGACCAGTGGAAACAGCAGGTTCTTGCCTCCCAAAGGCTAGTTTTGACGATGGAAGGCAAGTCAACGAAGATAAAGGCTGAAAAACATGCGGCCGGGCGTTATACTCGGTAAACTGAAGCCCGAAAGCTACTCATAAGGCAAAAAGTCGATGGCCAAGGTTTTTACCATTCCCGTTCCTCCCAAGCCTCCTCGTCGCCGGGAGCGCAGTTCTGATCCGCGCTACGTCGATGGCCAGCGCCTCCTCGTCGAGGCCATGAAATATCTGGCGCAGGCCGATCGTGTTGGCAACCGATCTGCTATTGAATTGCTTTCCGAGCATGTCCGCACACGCTTCCGCATGACGGATTCGCCACTCGGCCAATAGGGTTCGCAACCGGCCCGACGCTGGCTGACCCCGGCGAGCGTTCTCCTCGCCCGAACCCCAGCTACGGCAAGCGGTTGCCGCCAGCAGAATGACAACCGGGTAGCTCTCGAGCGTATAGCGGGTTTCCGGATTCTCGAGCGTGCCCAAGAAAGCCGATCGTAGAATCACAAAGCCGAGGAGCAGCCCAAGGCGGGGTATTCTCGCTCCCTTGGCCAAGGCCGAGAGCGCGGCGCCCAAATAAAGAAGATTCAGGATGCCCAGGGTGATCATCACCGCCAACCATCGCGGTTCTTCGTCAAACTCCCACCATCGGCTATTGCAGGGCAAAATCTCGGTCCGCGGTCTTAGCCACATGTCGGCGATCCGTACTAGGGGCAGCCAAACCCAGTAACGCCAACCATCCTGCCGGATCCGCTCCTCGGCCAGCTCTTGGAATCTCCGATCAAGAGCGGGATCAATCTGCAGGCGCTGATTGTAGTCGTCGAGCAACTGCTCGGTTCGCTCTTGCTGATCCGGGCGGTCGAATGCGCGGGTTGGCAGATTGGCGGCGTCGATGGGGCTTCCCGGCACCGCCCAGTAGACTTCCTCGGTGGAAACGTAGTCGGCGATCCAGGTTTTCATCCATCGTTCAAATCCCAGGGGGACAAATGTGCTCGCCTCGTTGGCGTAACGCGGGGCCAGGGGCTGAAACGCCTTAAAGGTGCGCCAATTGCGGACGGTCCATGGAACCAGCGGCAGGAGCGCAGACACCCCGAGGACCAAGCCGGCGCGGAGCGAGAATCGAAGGCTGCCTGTGCCGGTTTCCGCCTCGGGGCTGCGAAGACGAGCTAGGATTAAGCCCGCCAGATACAGCTCAATTGCGATCGGCAGCAGGACACCATCGGGCCGCATGAGGATGGCCCCCCCGCAGGCCAGCCCACAACCCAGCCAGCGCAGCCAGCCGGAAGCCTCGAAGCCCGCGACGGCGAAATCCAGGGCCAGCACGGTGAAAAAGACCTCCCAGGTCTCGGTGAGCGCAGCCGCAGCGTAGTTGGCGAGAAACGGGCACAGGGCGCTCAGCAGGAAAGCCGCCTTGGCAACTCGCGACGAGAGTAAGCGACGAGCCAGATCGGCGATGACAAGGCAGGTCGCGATGTCGACCAGCATTTGCGTCAGCAGCGCGGCTCGGTAGTGCTCCATGCCGAAGAGGCGAAAAATGAGGGCCAGGAAGGCGGGATACCCCGGCAGGCGGATATCTGTGGGAGAGATTCGCGTGAGACCGCTCAGGCCGTAGATTCCGTGTTCCAGCCAGTTCTTGGCGATTTCCCCGTAGACGAAGGAATCCGCGGTGATGGCAGGAACCCTAAGGATAAACAGAAGGCGAAGCGCGATCGCAGCCAGGGTTGCGAACAGAAAAAACTCGGGGTTCTTGCGCACAAGTTCGCGCACCCTCGCACTATAGCTTGTTTTCCCCACTTGCTGCAGCCTCCTGGCGCGAGGCGGGGCGGGGGCGTGTCGTTGACCCTACTTACTGCACGGCTTAGGATGGAATCGGCCCAAGTCTAATGGCACAACCGGTCTTTTTCGATCCCCGACAGGCTCGCTGGCGGCGGCTGCGGTGGCTATTCGATGCCCTCGCCGTCAGCTTCATGCTGCTGGTGAGCTTTTTTGTCTATAACGTCCTGCATGATGAGCCGCTGCCCACGCTGTTGTGGAAGACAGAAACCAAGCCCTACCATGCTTTGCGGGAAACGGAGCGAGAAAAGGCCAAAGAGCGGCGTCGCCTGGCGGCGCTCCGACGCGGCCAACGCAGGACCCCCGGGCTTCCTTCGCAGCTCAGCCTGGGACACGAGGAAGGCGTCCGGGCTGCCTTTTACGTGCCTTGGGATGCGGCCAGTTTTTCTTCTCTGCGCGACTTTGCTCGCCAGATCGACCTGCTGTATCCGGAATGGTTGCACGTAGTTACCAGTGACGGACGGTTGCAATCGATCGATGAGCAGACGGGGAGTTTCTTCGATGTGGTGCAGACCTCCTCCGTTCGCACGGTCGACGATAAAGTCATGCCCTTCCTCAAGGCGGAAGAGGCCGGTCTCGAAGTCTATCCCATGGTCAACAATTCCGATGGGGCGAGTTGGATAGACGTCAGCCGGTTCCTGAACGATCCTGAGGCCCGAGCTCGCTTCCGCCAGCAAGTGGCAGCCTTTCTTGCCACCGACAAATATCGCGGCCTGATGGTCGATTTCGAGGAGTTTCCGAAGAGCGGGCAGCCGGGATACAACACCCTGCTCGAGGAGCTCTCTCGCGATCTTCACAAACGCGGGCAGAAGCTGTACGTAAGCGTTCAGCCCCACAACGAAGATTTCAATTACGCGCGCATCTCCGCCGCCGCCGATGGCGTGATCGTGATGGACTATGACGAGCACTTCCCAGGCGGTACGCCCGGCCCGGTGGCTTCCCAGGACTGGTTTGTCGCGAGTCTCGAAGCTGCCGCGAAGTCGATCCCGCGGCAAAAGCTGATTTGTGCCATTGGCAATTACGGTTACGACTGGGTGGAACGAACCAAGCAGGGCACGCTGCCGCCGGGCACGAAAGACACCAATTCCACCGTGCAGGAGGCTTGGCTCACGGCCAGAGATTCCGAAGAGGATGTGGATTTTGACGGCGACAGCCTCAATCCTCACGTCAGCTACATGGACGAGCAGAATCTCCGTCATGACGTCTGGTTCCTGGATGGGGCTACCGCACTCAATGAAATGCGCGCGGCTCAGGCCTTGGGAGTGGACACCTTCGCCCTGTGGCGACTCGGTTCCGAAGATCGCTCCCTGTGGAAGGTCTGGGATGTACCCGGCGAGTCGAACGCGGCGAATAAATTACGCGACGTTCCGCCGGGCGATCTCGTGGATATGGTGGGGAGTGGAGAGATTTTTAGGATCGAGGCCGAACCCTCTCACGGGGCCCGCACGCTGACCATCGACTCTTCCGGGTTGATTACCGATGAGGAGTTCGACCCTTTGCCCGAACCCTATCGCGTCGCCCGCTACGGTTACAACCCCAACCAGGTGGCCATCACCTTCGATGATGGTCCCGATCCGCAGTGGACACCCAAGATTCTTGACGTGCTCAAGCGCGAGCAGGCGCCGGCGACGTTTTTCCTCATCGGGTTGCAGGCGGAGAGTTTTGGCAGCATCACCTCGCGGATTTATCGCGAAGGACATGAGATCGGCAACCACACCTTCACCCATCCTGACATCAGCAACATTTCTCGGGCCTTCGTCGAACTCGAAATCAATCTGACGGAGGAGCTGTTTGCCAGCCGTCTGGGAGTGCATACCATTCTCTTCCGGCCTCCCTACTCGATCGATCAAGAGCCGGACACGACCGATCAGGTGCGGCCCCTGAAGATCGCGCAGGACATGGGCTACATTCTGGTGGGCGATAAGATCGATCCTAATGATTGGCAGGAAAATCCACGCCCGAAGGCAGGGGAAATCGCCGACCGGGTAGTTTCCCACCTGCCGCCCTGCGGCCGCGACACTCGGTTCTGTGGAAGCATCATTCTGTTGCACGACGGAGGCGGAGACCGCCGTCAAACCGTGGCGGCGCTGCCGGCAATGATCGAAGGCATCCGCGCCAAAGGGCTCACCATCGTTCCCTTGCATCAGCTGATGGGAAAAACCAAGGCCGACGTGATGCCGGCTCTGCCCGCGAACCAGCGCTGGGCAGCCCGCGTCGATTGGATTGGTTTCGCGCTGTGGACCTTTGTCAGCAAGGGCATTGCCTGGATCTTCTTCCTCGGCGACTTGCTGATGACGGGGCGCTTGCTGTTTGTGGGCGCCCTTGCCATCTTCGACCGCTTGCGACAACGCCCGTTGCTCGAGTCACCGGAGGCGGCCTACTACCGGCCGGCGGTGGCGGTCCTGATCCCCGCCTACAACGAAGAGAAAGTGATCGAGCGTACGGTGCGCGCCGTTCTGGCTTCGGATTACCCCGATTTGCGTGTCATTGTCATCGACGACGGATCCCGAGACCGGACTCTCGAGGTGGCGCGCCGCGTGTTTGTCAGTGAACAGGACTCCGGCCGCGTCCTGGTTCTCACCAAAGCCAACTCGGGCAAAGCCGACGCCTTGAACTTCGGACTCGAGTACTTGCAGGAGGAGGAAATTTTTGTCGGCATCGATGCCGATACCGTCGTCGCCCCAGAAGCCATTTCTCGCCTCGTCCCGCATTTTCTCGATCCCCGGGTGGCCGCCGTGGCGGGCAACGTCAAAGTGGGGAACCGGGTGAATCTTTGGACGCGCTGGCAAGCTCTCGAGTACATCACCAGCCAGAATTTCGAGCGCCGCGCACTGAACACCTTAGGAGTGGTCAGCGTCGTGCCGGGAGCCATCGGCGCTTGGAGAACTTCGGCGGTGCGCGAGGTAGGCGGCTACCACACCGATACGGTCGCCGAAGACGCCGATCTGACCATGGCCCTGTTGCGCCGGGGATATCGGACGCAATATGAAGACCTGGCGCTGGCTTATACCGAAGCGCCGACCGGTGCCAATGGGCTCATGCGGCAGCGCTTTCGTTGGTCGTTTGGCATTCTGCAGTCGGTCTGGAAGCATCGCGGCGTATTTGCCCGGCAGGGTGCGCTCGGCTGGGTAGCCTTGCCGAATATCGTGATCTTCCAAATCTTGTTACCCTTGGTTTCTCCGTTCATCGATCTCATGTTCGGGGTCGGAGCCCTATGGTATTTCGTACAGAAGCATTTTCACCCCGACTCCACCGACCCCGCCGACTTCCGGCGGCTGGTGTTGTTCTTTGCCGCTTTCTTGATCATTGATTTTGTGATCTCAGCCATCGCCTTTGCCCTGGAACGGCGCCAGCCGGAAGCCAGAGAGGACGCCTGGCTGCTCAGCCAGGTGTGGCTGCAGAGGTTTGCCTATCGCCAGTTGTTTTCGGTGGTTCTAGGCAAGACGCTGATACGGGCGATTGAGGGTCAGCGCTTCTCCTGGGACAAGCTGGAACGTACGGCGGCCGTGAGCTACCGGGCAGAGGAAAACCGGGAGTCGGTCAACGTCCGCGAGTAGCGCGCGCCGGCCTCGCCGGGCCAGGGTGCTACAATGAATGCGCTGTTCCCCGCAACATCCCTAGCGCCCGGAGGTGTAACCCATGGCAACCATTGAAGCTTCCGTCCGGCCAGAAACTCGCCGGCACGAGGGCCGGTTCGAGAACGAGCCGTCGGTCGACTTCAGCCAGGCAGAAAACGCCCGCAAGATGCGCGCGGCCATCGAGAAGGTGTCCGGCCAATTGGGCCGAGAGTACGATCTGCGGATCGGCGGCAAACGGATCCGAACCGAGGGCAAGATCAAATCTGTCAACCCGGCTAAGCCGTCCCAAGTTGTGGGGGTGCACTCCAAGGCGGGCAAGGAACATGTCGAGCCGGCGATCGAGGCGGCGGGAAAGGCCTTTCGATCCTGGAGTCGTACTCCGGTCGAGGAGCGGGCTGGCTTTTTGTTCCGGGTCGGGGATCTCCTGCGGGAGCGAAAGTTCGAGTTCATGGCGTGGCTCGTCTTCGAAGTCAGCAAGAACTGGGCGGAAGCCGACGGCGACATCGCCGAGGCCATCGATTTTTGTGAGTACTACAGCCGCGAGGCGTTGCGCTTCGCCAAGGTTCAGACCGATGTGCAACTCCCCGGCGAGCGGGACCGTCTGGTGTATGTTCCCTTAGGCATCGGAGCGGTCATTCCGCCTTGGAACTTTCCCTGCGCGATCATGGCCGGCATGACCCTGGCTTCGATCGTTTGCGGAAACACGGTTATTCTCAAGCCGTCGAGCGATGCGCCCACGGTGGCGGCGAAGTTTGTCGAGTTGCTCGGAGAGGCAGGGCTTCCCGAGGGTGTAGTGAACTTCTGCCCGGGCTCGGGTGCGACCTTCGGACACGCGCTGGTATCCCATCCGAAAACCCGGTACGTCGCGTTCACCGGTTCGCGCGAGGTCGGCTTGGACATCAACCGGCGGGCGGCGGAAATGGCTCCCGGACAGATCTGGATCAAACGCACGATTCTCGAAATGGGGGGCAAGGACGCCATCATTGTTGACGCCGAGGCCGATCTGGACGCCGCGGTCGAGGGTGTCGCACAAGCTGCCTTCGGCTTCCAGGGACAGAAGTGCTCCGCCTGCTCGCGGGCCATCGTCGACGAGCGGATCTACGACCGGTTTCTCGAGCGTCTGAAGACTCGGGTGGAGAAAATCTCGATCGGCGATCCGGCGGAAAACGCCAATATGGGAGCGGTGATTAATGAAGCCGCCCTGCAGTCGATTCTCAGCTATATCGAATATGGGAAGAAAAGTGGACGACTCATCACCGGGGGTGGGCGGGCCAGCCGTGCCGGCGAAGGCTATTTCCTCGAGCCCACGGTGATTGCTGACATCGAGCCCAAGTCCAAGCTCGAGCAGGAAGAGATCTTCGGCCCCGTGCTTGCGGTCATCAAAGCCAGAGACTACGATCATGCGCTCGAGATCGCCAACGATACCGAGTTCGGATTGACCGGAGCCGTCTATAGCCGTTCGCCAGCGAAAACTGAGCGCGCCCTGCAGGAATTCCACGTAGGCAACTTATACATCAATCGCAAATGTACCGGAGCGATGGTGGGCGCTCATCCCTTCGGCGGATTCAACATGTCGGGAACCGATTCAAAGTCGGGCGGGCCCGATTATCTCGGTCTGTTCACCCAGGCCAAGTCGATCGCAGAAAAGATCACCTGAATTGGCCCAGCGCACACCGCCTTCTGCGGGCCCAGGCGAGATTCCTTGGGTCAGGCCATGCCTTGGCCGAAATCTCTACGAAGGCACGGCTTGTCCGGGTTGGGGCTGCGCGGCTGCCGTGGCGGCAGCGGCTTCGTTCAGGATGCGGTGATGGATGGTGAATAGGGCCAGCTCCAGCCGGTCGGAAACGCCAATCTTGTCGTATACGTTGCGCAAGTAATTCTTGATGACCTGCTCGGTGGTCCCCAGCTGCGCGGCGATTTCTTTGTTCTTATAACCTTGCACGATCAGGGCGACGATGCGCAGCTCTTTGGCCGTAAGGCGGTCGCGAACCCGCAAACCCACAATATCGTTTTCGGTGAGTTCGCTCGGTACGGCGATGTCCTGTACCCAGGTTTCTCCGCGCGCTACTTTGCGCACACAATCCACCAGGGCGGAGCTGGTCACGTTGCGATAGACCACGCCATGCGCACCGACGCCCATGTAGCGTTGCGCGCTCTCGCCGGTATCGGCGAGCACGACCACCCGCGTCTTGACTTTGTTGGCCGCCTGCAACACGGCGTTAAAGTCGGCGTGAAATCCGCCGGCTACAATCAGCACTGCGGCGCGGAACTTGTCCACGGCCATGAACATCTGCTCGGCCGTCTGGGCTTGCGCCACAATACGCATCTCATCTTCCACCGCCAGCACTTTCGCGATTCCCGCGCGGAAGATCGCCTGATTGTCGGCCAGAATGAGTTTCAGCATGGCGTCATCACCTCGAAGTTGTATCTGCCACCGGCCCGGCACCGGGGGAGCAATCCGACCGGTCCTATTCCATTTGCGGGCAGCGCGACCGCTCCCAGGCCGCGGAAAAGAACAGACAATGGCTTATTCTCGGCGAACGAAATCATAGGAATCGATCACGCAGGCCACGCCGCGCGCCTGCTTCGCGTTGCTCGTTACCGGTTCGTCGGTACGCACCACGCGCCCGCGGCACTGGACGATCACTGGTTCCTTCGCGCCGGTCACCTCGGGAGGAAGAACGATTTCAAACTCGACATTGGATCCAACTTCGAGTGTAGCGTCGGCGCGCATGTAGACTCCCGCCGCGCTCAAATTTCCCGTTACCCCGGAGTGTTGCGCACCCTCTTCCGCCTTGTGAATCTTAATCGGCAATTCCAGAGGGAAGCGTTTTCCCGTCCGTGATTCGGACACAAGCCCTCCTCGCTTCTGGCCATTCGTCTCCCTGAAAGCCAGCTCCATCCCACATCTCCCAATTGGAGGTTTATTTCTACTAACTTGCCCTTATATCATGGAAACCACTCCCCCTCAAAGCACGATTCCGGCCGAATGTAGACGAAGACGGTAGCAACTAGATTCCCCATGTTGAGCGCCGAAGTTCGTCTTCCGGCCGCCTGCATCTGCGTCCGCACCTTGCTCGCTCGCATAGGGTAACCATCCCGCTTGGTTCCCACCTGGCCTCGTCCGTAGGCTGGCTTCGGCCGATACCAGCAGGGAAGGGGAACGCTCGCCCCTTTCAAAACCGCCTCCGCCACGACTTGCGGGTTGGACTTGGGAGGGATAAATTCTGAGTGCCGAGGCGCAGGTATCGGGTCAAGGAGTCTACTAGGATGATCGAAAGCAGCCGCTTCTCTTGGATCCGCCCTTCGATGGTTTGCTCAAGCCTTGCGCTGCTCATGGTTTCGACCCATGGCTTGGCGCAGCAGCCGTCGGGGAACTCTACGGCGAAGCCAGCCCCGGGCAATGCGGCTTCCTCGAATGCCAGCCCGGGGACGGAGCCGGGCAAGGCAGCAAGCCCGCGTCCTTCCGGGACTCCCCAGGTTCTCGAGCAGCTGAATTCGTCGCTGGTAGCCCTGGTCGAGAAGGTTTCCCCCGCGGTGGTTCAAATTCAAGTGACTGGCTACGGTGCGGTCGAGGAGAGCAGCCAT
>Ga0187778_10002013_pt1 | contig 14010 bp, 12 predicted proteins | sample 1015_Q2_SP5_20_M_FD_132418 | JGI IMG/M metagenome (GOLD analysis project Ga0187778, IMG submission 132418) | Tropical peat soil microbial communities from peatlands in Department of Meta, Colombia - 1015_Q2_SP5_20_MG | ecosystem: Environmental > Terrestrial > Soil > Wetlands > Peat | place... | reverse complement strand
GCCGACCGCGCTCTACGGCGCCGGGCAGCCGGTGCTCATCGGCGGCAGCATGGGCACCGCGTCGTACGTGCTGGCGGGCACCAGCCGCAGCATGCGCGAAGCGTTCGGCTCGGCCTGCCACGGTGCCGGCCGCAGCATGAGCCGGCACGCCGCGACCAAACGCTGGAGTGGCCGCAAGGTCGTCGACGATCTGGCCGGGCGCGGGATCCTCATCCGCAGCACTTCACAGCGCGGTGTCGCGGAAGAAGCGCCGGGCGCCTACAAGGACGTGTCGGAGGTCGTCGACGCGGCCGACAAGGCGGATCTCGCGCGCAAAGTAGCGCGGCTCGAGCCGCTCGTCTGCATCAAGGGATGATCGCTGGCGAAGTCTCGGAACTCGAGGCTCGCGCCTGCCATCACCCCGCCGGATGCATCCACCAGGGGCCAGAGCGCTTCAGCTGATCGCGCTGCTCCTTGGTCAAGACCGCAAGCATCTGATCGTGCGCCGCGAGCCCAGCGTCGAAGCGTTGCAGGCGCAAATCGTTGATGCGCTGGAACGCCGCGTCCAACGCCGGCTTGTCGAGCGGTTCGCCAGCCATGAGCTCGCGCATCTTGGACATCTCGCTGCGCATCTTTCCCATGATGTCCCACGTCTTCGCCTGCAGGTCGTCGTGGATGGCGTCGAGCTTCTTGCGTTGCTCCTCCGAGAGCCCCAGTGCTTGCTGCATCATATAGCCGAAGGGCATCATGCCGGCGCCACGGCCCCAGCCCATCATTCCTGGGGCGCCCCAGCCGGGCCCTCCCCATCCCATCATTCCTGGGCCGCCGTGGTAACCAGGCCCTCCCGGCATCATGCCCGGGCCGTCGCCCATCATCGGGCCAGGGCCGTGACCGGGGCCCATGTCGCCCCACATCCCCTGTGCCTGCGCTGCAGCGGATGTGACCAGCGCCGCGAACGTAGCGACGCCCAGTGCTCTGATCATGACTTTCATGTTCTGTCTCCAGCGTGAATTGGGTTGCAACCATCGAGCCATGCCTGCAGAGACGCCCACGAGCAAGCCCACGATCCGAATGTTGCTCTCGCGGCGGCAATTCTGCCTTGACTTAGGGCAACCGCCCTGCGCGTGTGGTGTGCAGAACTGTTTCAAGCCGTTTCGCTTGGGTGCGCTCCAGCGCCCCTCTTTGGAGCGTTGACCTTGGTCAAGCACCTCACGCCGTGCGAGCGCGATGATGTCCATGCCATGCCCGACGGACGGCCGTTGTGAGCAACGCACGCCAAGGCGACCGGCAGCTGCCTGACGTCTCCAGGCAAATCTGGGAGACGCGTTACCGCTCGGGCGGTGCGGGGCGAGTCGCTGAGCGGTCGATTGACGAATCCTGGCGCCGCATCGCCCGTGCGCTGGCCGCCGCCGAGCCCCGCGACCGCGACGCGTGGGAAGAGCGCTTCTGCCAAGTGCTCGAGGGTTTCCGCTTCCTTCCTGCGGGCAGGATCCAGGCCAGCGCAGGCACGCAGCGGCAGCTAACGCTGTTCAACTGCTTCGTCATGGGTCGCATCGAGGATTCGCTCGACGGGATCTTCGACGCGCTCAAGGAAGGCGCTCTCACCATGCAGCAGGGGGGCGGGGTCGGCTACGACTTCTCGACGCTCCGGCCCCGCGGGTCGCTTGCCCACACCTCGGGTGCGGTCGCCTCCGGCCCCGTCTCGTTCATGCACATCTGGGACAGCATGTGCGCGACGCTGCTCTCGACCGGCAATCGCCGCGGCGCGATGATCGGCACGCTGCGCTGCGATCACCCCGACATCGAGGAATTCATCGACGCCAAGCGGGACCGGCAGATCCTGCGCCGCTTCAACCTCTCGGTGCTGCTGACCGACGATTTCATGAGCGCGGTGCATGCCGACGCCGATTGGCCGCTCGTCTTTCCGATTGGGTCGAACCCCGCGGAGCGCGGCAGCGAGCTCGTCGAACGCGCGTGGTCGGGAGAAACCGATCCGCGCCCGTGCCGCGTGCATCGGCGCGTCTCCGCGCGCGCCTTGTGGGAGCGCATCATGCGCACCACCTACGATTGCGCGGAGCCCGGTGTGATCTTCATCGATCGAGTCCAGCGCCTGAACAACCTCTGGTATTGCGAACGCATCAGCTCGACCAACCCGTGCGGCGAGGTCCCGCTGCCGGCCTACGGCGCTTGCGACCTCGGATCGATCAACCTCACGCAGTTCGTAGGCGGTGCTTTCACCCCCGGAGCGACTCTGGACCTCGAGGCTATCGCCGCGACCGCCGGCGTCGCGGTGCGCATGCTCGACAACGTCTACGATCTGTCGCACTTTCCACTCGCGAAGCAGGCGGAGGTCGCGCGGAGGTCGCGACGGCTGGGCCTGGGGCTCACCGGTCTGGCCGACGCCTTCGTCATGCTCGGGATCCCCTACGGCTCCGAGCGCTCGCTCGAGCTCGCCTCCGATGTGATGCGCACCATCTGCCACGCCGCTTATCGCTCATCCACCGCTCTCGCCCGCGAAAAGGGAGCGTTCCCGTCGTTCGATGCCGATCGTTACGCCCGAGGCGAGTTCGTACGGGGCCTACCCGAGGACATCGTGGCTGCGATCCGGCGCGACGGGGTCCGGAACAGCCACCTCACCGCGATCGCGCCCACGGGTACGATCAGCCTGCTCGCAGGCAATGTGTCGAGCGGCCTGGAGCCCGTCTATGCGTTCACGCTGCACCGTCGCATCCGCGCCGCCGACGGCAGCGAGAGGATGGTACCGGTCGAGGACTACGCGCATCGGCTGTTCCGCGAAAGCTTCGGCGAGCGGGCCGGCCTTCCGCCGTCGTTTGTCACCGCAGCCCAAGTCGCGCCGTCGCAGCAGCTCGAAATGCAGGCGCGTCTGCAGCGCTACGTCGACAATTCGATCTCCAAGACGGTCAACGTGCCGGCCCACTACAGCTTCGAGGATTTCCGCGGAGTCTACGAGCGCGCCTACGAGCTCGGCTTGAAAGGCTGCGCGACGTTCCGGCCCAATCCGGTGACCGGCCAGATACTCGTTCCCGATGCGGCCTGCGATCGCGAGAGCTCTGCGGCATGAGGCGGCGGCGTTTCCTTGCGCGCGCCGGCGCCGCCGCGCTGGTCACTTGTACAGCGGTTGGGCGATCGCGCGGTGCTGCCCGCACCGCGACAGGCACGCTGTCGCCGACTGAAGAGGGTGCTCGCATGGGACGCGAGATGACGCTGTTCCTATGCGGCGACGTCATGACCGGACGCGGCATCGATCAGATTCTTCCTCACCCCAGCAGCCCGGAGCTCTTCGAGCCCTACATGCGCTCGGCGCTGGGTTACGTCGAGCTGGCAGAAACCGCGTCGGGGCGCATCCAGAGGCCGGTCGACTTCGCGTATGTCTGGGGCGATGCGCTCGTCGAACTGGAACGCGTCCGGCCGGACGTCCGCATCGTCAACCTGGAAACGTCGATCACGGCAAGCAACGAAGCCTGGCCGCGCAAGGGCATCCACTACCGCATGCATCCGGCCAACGTGCCCTGCCTCACCGCCGCGCGGCTCGACTGCTGCGCGCTGGCGAACAACCACGTTCTGGACTGGGGACGACCCGGCCTCGCCGAGACGCTGGAGACGCTGCGGCGCGCAGGGTTGCGCACCGCAGGTGCCGGCCGCGACGAGACCGAGGCGGCGGCGCCGGCGATCATCGAGCTCGCTGGTGAGCGCCGCGTGCTCGTCTTCGCCTTCTGCACGGAGTCGAGCGGCGTGCCGCAGGCGTGGGCGGCAACTCGCAACCAGTCCGGCGTCAATCTGCTCGGGGATCTGTCGCTGCGCAGCGTCGACGCCATCGGGCATCAAGTGCAGGCGCACAAGCGAGCCGGAGACGTCGTCGTGGTTTCGATCCATTGGGGCGGCAACTGGGGCTACGAAATCTCCGAGCGCGAGCAGGCGTTCGCGCGGCAGTTAGTGGACGCCGCAGGCATCGACCTCGTCCATGGCCACTCCTCGCATCACGCGAAGGGCATCGAGGTCTACCGCGACAAGCTCATCCTCTACGGCTGCGGGGACTTTCTCACCGACTACGAGGGCATCAGCGGATACGAGGCGTATCGCGGCGATCTGGGCCTGATGTATTTCCCGACGCTCGACGCGGAGAGCGGGCGCCTGCGGCGCCTCGAGATGACCGCGACGCGGATGAGGCGCCTGCAGGTGAATCGAGCATCCGCGGACGAGGCTCGCTGGCTGCTCGAAACGCTGAATCGCGAGGGCAGGAAGCTCGGAACGCAAGTCGAGCGTCGGGCGGACGGCGCAATGCTGTTGCGGTGGAGCTAGGACCGGCACGTCACCGGTGCGGCGATCGCTCGGCCCTGCCTAAGCCAAGCTTCGTTGTCGTCTTCGCACAATCCACTTGCGCAGCTCTTCGAGCACGAGCATGCCGCCTGCGAACGGCAGCACGAATACCCACACATTGCCGGACACAGGCGCGGTGCCCACCAGCAGATTCCCCGGCGGCGTATAAGCGATCAGCAGGATGAGCGCGATCTCCAGGGCAACGCCCCAGGCGATCCATGCGTTGCCGCCAAGCCCCGTCGACACGATCGAGCGCGACGCGCTGCGGCACAGGAAGACGTTGGCGATCTGCATGACCACGATGGCGATGAGGCAGGCGGTCGTCGCCTGGAGATAGACGGCATCGTCGGCGGCCAGCAACTGTCCGTAAGCCCAGCCGCCACGGTGGAGCACGAAAAAGAAAGCCGCCATCGCGGCTGCGCCTTCGATCAGTCCCAGGAACAGATACGCGCGCAACGCGAGAGGCCAGTCGAACAGGCGCTCCTCGCGCCGGCGCGGCGGTCGCTGCATGACGCGCGGCGCGGGTCGCTCGACACCCAGGCCAAGTGCGGTGAGCGAGTCGGTCCCCATGTCGACCGAGAGGATCTGGATGGGCGTGAGCGCCAAGGGAATGTTGAACAGCGAGAAGGCAAGATAGGGAAGGAGCTCGGGGACGTTGTGCGCGAGGATGTAGGTAAGGAACTTGCGGATGTTCTCGAACACCGCACGCCCTTCTTCGATTCCGCTGACGATGCTCGCGAAATTGTCGTCGAGCAGCACCATGTCGGAGGATTCCTTGGCCACGTCGCTGCCCGCAATCCCCATCGCGACACCGATGTGGGCGCTCTTCAGCGCGGGCGCATCGTTGACGCCGTCGCCGGTCACGGCCACGACATGTCCCTTCTGCTTGAGCGCCTCGACGATGCGCAGCTTCTGCTCCGGGGAGACCCGCGCGAAGATGACTTCCGGCGCGTCGAGCGCCAGCTGCAACTGGGTGTCGCTCAGGCTGCGCAGTGCCTCGCCTGCAATGACGGGACAGTCGTCCGACCGGGCGAGGTCGATCTCGCGGGCGATGGCCGCCGCGGTCCGCGGATGGTCGCCGGTGACCATGATCACGCGGATGCCCGCTTCCCGGCACCTGCGGATCGCCTCAGGGACCTCGGCGCGCGGGGGGTCCTCCAGCCCTGCCAGGCCAGCGAACACAAGCTCCCGCTCCAGCTCCATGTTGCGCCAGTCGGCGGAAAGTGGCCGGTAAGCAAACGCGATGACCCTCAAGCCCCGTTCCGCCATCGCTTCGTGTGCATCCTGCACCTGCCCGCGGAGCTTCTCGTCGAACGGGCGGACCTCGTCTTCGAGGAGCATGCGCGAACAGCGAGACATCAAGACCTCGGGCGCGCCCTTGCAGTAGAGCGTCGGGCCGCCGCCTGCTTCGTGGACGACGCTCAGGCGCATGCGCTCGGCGTCGAACGGGATTTCGTGGAGCCGGGGAGTGCGCTGGGCGGAAGGCAGGGCTTCCCGCGCCATAACAAAAAGCGCAATCTCCATCGGCTCGCCCAGAAGAGCGTTCTCGTCGCGCACCTTGGTTTCCCTGAGATCGTGGCAGAGCATGCCGGCCAGGAAAAAGGGCCGGAAGCGCTCCGCAAGCTCCGACCTGCGTTGCGCGGCAGCGGTCGAATCGAGCACGCGACCGAGGAACAGCTCCTTCACCGCCATGCGATTCTGCGTCAGCGTCCCGGTCTTGTCGGTGCAGATGACCGTCGTCGAGCCGAGCGTCTCGACCGCGGGCAGGTAGCGGATGAGCACATTGCGCTTCGCCATGCGCTGAGTGGCGAGGACGAGCGCCAGGGTCAGCGTCGGCAGCAATCCCTCGGGCACCATGGCGACGATGATGCCGATCGCAAAGATGAAGTCCTGCCAGAAGGGCACGCCGATCGCGCGACCGATAGCGAAGAACACCACCCCTATGACGACCGACACGACCCCGATCACCCGGCTCAGCCGCGCGAGCTCGCGGCGCAACGGCGACTCGGCCTCGGTCCCCGACTGGACGAGATGCGCGATCCTGCCAAGTTCGGTGCGCATGCCCGTGGCAAACACCACCGCCCTGGCTTGACCGGACACCATCGAAGTCCCGGCGAGTACCAGATTGGTGCTTCGGAGCGCATCGTCATGGATTGCGGGCTCGGCGTCGCGCGCTTGCGGCGCGGCCTCGCCGGTCACCGTTGCGTTGTTGACCCGCACGCCGAACGCCTCGATGAGCCGGCAATCGGCCGGCACATTGTCTCCCTGTTGCAGGAGCACGACGTCGCCGGGTACCAGTTGCTCTGCGGAAATGCGAATCACGACGTCGCCGCGCATCACCTCGACGTCGTGCGGCAGCAGTCGCTTCAGCGCTGCCAGCGTTCGCTCGACCCGGAACTCCTGCCAGAACGAGAACAAGCCGCTGATGATGATCACCGCGACGATGGCCAATGCGATCTTCGCCATGCCCTGGCCCGGCGAGCTCCACTCGGCGATCAACGCGAGAGCCGCCGCAAGCCAGAGGATCAGCGCAAAGAAATGCGTGAACTCCTTGACGAAGCGAAGCAGCAGCGGCTCCCCGGCGACACGCTCGACGCGGTTGGCTCCAAACTCGCGCAGGCGGCGCTCGGCCTCGGTCGCGGAGAGGCCACGCGTGGTGCTGTTGACGCTCGCGATCGCTTCGGCGATTGAAAGCCGCTGTATCTTCATCGGGCTGTAACTCGCTATGCCGTGCGCAGTGAGCTTCTCAGGCGGCGCGTTGTCGTGCGGCGGCCAGTGGCCCTACCCTTGGCCCTACCCTTGCGCCAGGTCAAAGCGCAGCGCCCGCCCTGGGGCAAGCTTGGTTCTGACAAGGTCTCTGTGTGCCCCGGCGCTGATGCGCCGCCGCGGTGTTCGGCGGGCGCCGGTGGTGAACAGAGGCGGCAAGCTGACCGGTATCGTCACGCTCGACGATCTGCTTCGCATCGTCGTCGCCCAGCTGGACGACCTTAATCGCCGCGATCTCCGTCGAGCTCGAGACCGAAGCCCGCGAACGTTCATAGGTGACTCGTCTACGTCTACGTATCCGCGATGCGTAGCCACGCCTTCCTGCGGCGCGGCCCGTCGAACTCGCAGAAGAAAATCGATTGCCAGGTGCCGAGGAGCGGCGCGCCGCCTTTGATGAACACCGTTGCCGAGGAGCCCACGAGCGCCGCCTTGATGTGGCTGTCCGCGTTGCCCGAGGCGTGCGAGTAGCCCCCCTGGTGAGGGACCAGGTGCCCTAGCCGCGCGAGGATGTCCTTGGCGACATCGGGATCGGCGCCTTCGTTGATGATCACGCCCGCCGTGGTGTGCGGGACGAAGATGTGGCACACGCCATCCTTAACGCCGCTCTGCGCAATGGCTCTCGCCACCTGCTCGTTGAGCTTGACGAGCTCGATGCGTTGACGCGATTCGATTGCAATCTCTGTGAGGTGGGCCATGCAGCGCTCACTTAAGTGTTGCACCCCGGAGGGTCCTGGTCGTCAGCGGAATACTAGGACCGGAATCTTCGAGTGGGCGAGAACCTTGAGCGTTACGCTGCCCGCGACGAGCGCCGCGATCTCGCTTCGGCCATGCGAGGCCATGAAGATCACGTCGCACTTCTCTTTCCTTGCTGCGTCGATTATTCCCTCGTGAACCGCGTCCGGCCGCGTGATGACTGCCTCGCAGGGCACCGATGCTGCGCGGGCGAGCCTGACCGCCTTGTCGACGTACTTCTGCGCCTCAATGCGCGCTACGGCCTCGAACTGTTGCATCGCCGCCAAGCCGCCCACGGCGTACACCGGAATCTCGAGCGCATGATAGACGGTGGTCCCGGCGCCAAGCTCCTTGGCGAAGGCCATCCCGGCCTTGACCGCTTTCATGGACAGGCGCGAGCCATCGGTTGGGATGAGAACGTGTTTGAACATCTTTGGGTCCTTTACGAAACGACGCGGGTGGTCTTTGGCGAGTCGCTCCGGCGGCTTACGCTGCGCCCACGGGGGCGATTCTCGTCAGATGGTCGTGAACGCCCTTCACCCCATGGACATTTTCCACGAGCACGTGAAGCGCGCGCCGCTGCCCCTCATCGAAGATCGTTCCATTGACGTCGACGAAGCCGTTTCGGACGCGAATGCTCAGCGATTGAACGGGACACCATGGCTGCTTTTTCATCTCAGTCATGATGGCCCGGCGGATAGACTCGTCGCTCGCAGGCGCTTTCGTCGCCTGGCTCAAGCGCTCGGCCAGAGCCGACATCAGGTCCGCGCGGCTCACGATGCCGACGATCCGACCTTCCTCTGTCACGGGGATGCGCTTGATGCCGTGTTCCTCCATGAGCTCGACCAGTTCGGTGAGAGGCGTCTCCTTGCTGGCAGCAACGACGTTACGGGACATCACCTCCTGCACCTTGCGGCCGTGGCTGCGCGCGTACTCCTCGGCACGAGAGGCCGGTCCCAGCAACAGCTCGAGCCATCGCCGCTGGGGCGCCTCGGTTCCTATCTCGGTCCTGCGTAAAAAATCTCCTTCGGTCACCATTCCGGCCAGCTTGCCGTCGGCGTCGATGACCGGCATGCCGCTTACCTGGTGACTGATCATGCGGGCGATCGCGTCGAGAATCGGCGCCTCCGGCCCAATGCTGACCACACAGTGCGTCATGACATCTTTGGCTTTCATGTTGACCTCCACGATGCTTGATGCCTTACACCCAATGATCGAGCCTTCGCTGCAGGCGGGGTCACGGCGCGAAGGACAGGATCCAATGCACGAGTTGCCTCGCCTGGGCCTCGTCGAGCTCCTTGATGTTGGGCAGCATCGCCCCGTCGCGAACCTTGCCCTTCCAGTGGTGCTCCTTGCCGCCGCGGCCTGATCCGGAGACGACGATCTCCGTGAGGTGGTCCTCGGCATCCTTCTGGTCCGCGTATCTCCTCGCGATGTCGTTCCACGACGGCGCTACGGGCAACGCCTCCCCCTGCTTCGCCGGCTCCGCCCGGTGACACAGGTAACAGCCCTTGTCGGAGGCGAGCTCGTCCATTTGCCTCGCCGACGGCTGCGCGGCCGACACGGGCATCGCGCTTGCCAGCAGCCCGAACAAGATCGACGCGCCAAGGCGATTCATCGGAAATTCCTGTTCGCCGGAGGAGCGCCGGTTGCCTGAGGCTTCATGGCTGGGCCGACACGACGGTTGCGACCAGGCGGCTAGCCCGCCGCGGCGGTCTCCCGCGTGGCGTAATAGGTTCGGCACTCGGGCTCGCGCCCACGGATGACCCGGTGACCTGCCAGCGGACCGCGCTGCTCCGTAACCACGGTGCGCTGGCTCTCGGCGTGGTGATCGTCGTAGAAGTACAGCACCACCCAGTCGCGCGTGCGTCCCAGTTCGTGAGCCGTCGCGGTGTTAGAGAACAGGGCGGTGAAGTGCCACCCCTCGCGCACCGTGTGCAGCACCGGTAGCCAGGCTTTGCCTTCGGGATTGAAGCGTCGGGGAGCGATCGTCGCCAATTCACCCCCTTTGACCTTGTGGCGATACTCGCGATCGACGTCGAGCAGCATGTCGACAGGAGGCTCCCTGGTCGTTGGCGCGTACTCGCGTCGGCGCAGCCGCGACCGATCGAGGATCTGCGCCAGCGCGGCGCGAATGGCGGCCTCCCGTCGCCGGCCCACGCCTGGGATCCTGCCAAGCCTTCCGTCGTGACACGCCACTTCGAGGGCTTCCAGCGTTTCGATGTCCAGTGCGCCGTGAATCCGCTGCGCCAGCTCGGGGCCGATGCCGGGCACGGTTTGAAAGAGGACCGCCGGATCCAATCGGCCGCGCAACCGCTCGAGCTGAGTCCAGTGCCCCGTCTCGAGCATTTCCGCGATCGCCGCCGCGATTCCCGGACCGACGCCGGGGAGCTCGTCCAAGCCCGCCCTGCCCTCCGATTCGTACAATTCCCGCAGGTCGCCGGCGAAGCGCTCCACGCTCTCCGCCGCCCTCCTGTAGGCGCCTACTCGAAATGGGTTGGCGTTCTGCGCCTGGAGAATCTCGGCGAGCTCGCGCAAGCGCTGCGCGATCTGCTGACTGTCCGGGGATGGCAGCGAAGGCGTCATGGCTGGTCACCAACGCGCCGCTCGCGCGGGCATCCCATCTGCACAGCGGTCAAGATAGCGCCACACCATTTGAACATCGACCCACGTGCCATTCATTGTGCGGACTTTGGTGCGCGGGTCCTTGACCTAAGACAAGAGTGCTGTCCAGTCTTGCCGCGTCAAAGGCGTCTTGCACGATCCCCAGAGGAACCGGTTGGTTGATCTGGGTCAAGCCTGCCCAGTGCCAATCATCTAACGTTATCCGTGCGGTGGGTCCCGGGATTCCGTTTGCCGAATCATGACCCTGCGAGACGTCACAGAGCCCTTGGCTGCACGCTGGCAACCGTCCGGTAGCCTTCTCCGTCAGCGCATCTCCGACTTGCGGGTCCACGGTTGCCGAAGCGGCCCGACTCTCGACATCCGGCGGCCGGAGGGCGCGCAATGACCGCGGACACGATGGCGCAGGCGACCATCGAGGCGGGGCGCGCGCCCGCTACTGGAGTCGTCGAGATGCGCTGCGCGGGACCGTGGACCGTAAGAGGAATTGCGCAACTGGAACAGCGGCTGGAGGGTCTCTCCTGGCCCCCGGGACGAGAGCTGGTCATCGACGGCTCGGCGATGTCGGCACTCGACACTTCGGGCGCCTGGCTGCTGCACCGGACCGTCCGCTCGCTCGAAAAACAGGGACGCTCCGTGCGCATGCAGGGGCTGCGGCCCGAGTTCGCGTCTCTGCTGCAATTGATCACCTCTCGCGAAGTGGCGGCGCAGGGCCCGGTCGTCGCCGCACCGAGCATGCTGGCGAAAGTGGGCGAGGAAGCATGGTCGATCGTGCTCGGCACGATGGGCTATCTCTCCTTCGTGGGGGAAACCTTTACGGTGCTGTTCCATTCCCTTTTGCAGCCAAGCCGCATTCGCTGGCGTCCGATCCTGCACAACATGCAGATCGCCGGGGTGGAGGCGTTGCCGATCACCGGACTGCTTTCGTTTCTGATGGGGATCGTCATTGCCTACCAGGGCGCGGACCAGCTGCAGCGCTTCGGCGCGAACGTCTTCATCGCCGACCTGGTGGGCCTGGCGATGCTGCGCGAGCTCTCGCCCCTGCTGACCGCCATCATCATCGCCGGGCGGTCCGGATCGGCTTACACGGCGCAGATCGGAACCATGAAGGTCACTGAGGAAATCGACGCGCTGCGCACCATCGGCGTCGTTCCGCAGGAGCTGCTCGTCCTGCCCAAGATGCTGGCGCTGATCATCGTCATGCCTCTGCTCACGGTCTACACCGACGTGACCGGCGTGCTGGGCGGCATGATCATGGCGCAGTCGAAGCTCGATGTGAGCTTCAAAGTCTTCCTCGACCGACTTGACGAGGCGATCAGCCTTTCCTCCTATGTCACGGGGGTGAGCAAGGCCCCCGTGTTCGCCATGATCGTCGCGCTGGTGGGCTGCTATCGCGGCTTCCAGGTCACCGGCAGCGCGGAGAGCGTAGGCCAGCAGACGACGTTGAGCGTAGTGCAGTCGATCTTCCTGGTGATCGTCACCGACGCCATGTTCTCCGTCGTTTTCAACATCCTCGACCTCTGATGAGAACCTCCGAGCGTCCCGCGAGCGGCGAGCCGGTGATCGAGGTCCGGGGCGTGCATACGCGCTTTGGCTCCGCGGTCGTGCATGAAGGCGTCGACATCACGGTGTATCCGCAAGAGATCTTCGCACTGGTCGGCGGTAGCGGCACCGGCAAGTCCACGTTGCTGCGCGAGGCGATCCTATTGCAGCCAGTCGCCTCGGGGTCGATCCGGGTCTTCGGTGAGGAGGTCGTCGGCATGGGCGACGAGGAGGCGTTGCCCTTGCGGCGTCGCTGGGGCGTGATGTTCGAGCGCGGCGCGCTTTTCAGCGCCCTCACCGTCACCGGCAACGTCACCATGGTGTTGCAGGAGCACACCGAGTTGAGCGAAAAACTGATCGACGAAATCGCAGCCGTGAAGATCGCGCTCACCGGACTGCCCGCGGACGCCGGCCCGAAATATCCCAGCGAGTTGAGCGGCGGCATGCGCAAGCGTGCTTCGCTCGCGCGCGCCCTGGCGCTCGATCCGGAACTGTTGTTCCTGGACGAACCTACGGCTGGGCTCGATCCCTTGAGCGCGACCGGCATCGACGAGCTGATCCGAAGCCTTCGCGATTCGCTCGGGCTCACGATCATGATGGTGACCCACGATCTGGATCTTCTGTGGCGGGCGGCGGACCGCGTGGCGGTGCTGGGCAACGGGCGCATCGTCGGAGTCGGGACGATGACCGAGCTCTCGCGGTCGGACGACCCGCTGGTGCGCCAATACTTCTACGGTCCGCGGGGACGAGCCGCCAGCGAACAGGCATGGAAGCAAAAGTCAATTTCGTAGCCATCGGGGTGTTCGTGGTCGTGCTGAGCACGGCGCTGATCGCGGGCGTGCTGTGGCTCTCCAGCGGCAAGTACTATCGCAGGAACTTCGACAGCTACCAGACCTACATGAGCGAATCGGTTTCGGGGCTCAATCTCGACGCTCCGGTCAGGTATCGCGGCGTCGACGTCGGCCGGGTGCGCAAGATCGCTCTGGCTCCGGGAAACGTCGAGCAGGTCGAGGTGACGCTCGAGATCGACCGCGGTACGCCGATCAAGGAGGATACCGTCGCCACGTTGCAGACGCAGGGTCTGACCGGCATCGCCTTCGTCGACCTGACCGGCGGCCTCAAGGATTCCGCGCCGCTCAAGGCCCATCCTGGAGAAGCCTACCCTGTCATCAAGTCCGGGCCGTCGCTCATGACCCGCCTGGAGACCGCCGCGCCGGTGCTGCTGGATCGGCTCAATCGCGTCACCGACAGCCTGAACGCCTTGCTCGACGAAGACAACCGGGCGGCGATCAAGAAGACGCTTGCCGATCTGCAGGTGCTTTCGCGGACACTCGCGGCACGCTCTCCGACCATCGATTCGAGCCTCGCCAACGCATCGCGGGCGGCGGAAAACGCCGCGCGGTTCAGCGACCAGCTGCCGCAGATGGCGCAGCGCTTCGAACGCAGTGCCGATGCCTTCGACCGCATGTCGAACCAGCTCGCCGGCGCCGGCGTGAGCGCCAGCGGCACGCTCGATGCCACGCGCCCCGACTTGAAGCAATTCACCAGCGAGACGCTGCCCGAGGTACGCGAGCTGGTTGCGGAGTTGCGGGAGCTCACCGCGACGCTGCGCCGAGTGAGCCGCGAGGTCGAGGCGAATCCGAGCGTGTTGATCGCAGGCAAGCCTCCACCGAAGCGCGGGCCGGGAGAATGATGCGCGCCTGGCCGATCCTGCTCCTCGTCTCGATGCTGCTCGCGGGCTGCGCCGCCTTGCAGCCGGCACAGGTCGAGACCCCGAACCTGTACGTGCTCGAAGCCAAGCCGCTGGCAAAGGCTGCGCGGGCGAAGCACGACCTGGTGCTGGAGGTCGGCGGGCCCCACGCCTCGCCCGGATTCGACACGGCCCAGATGATCTACGTGAAGCGGCCCTACGAGCTCGACCACTTTGCGGCCAACCAGTGGGCGGACACTCCGTCGCGAATGCTGGCGCCGCTTCTGGTGCAGGCATTGGAACAGACCGGAAGCTTCAAGGCGGTGGTCGAGGCGCCGGGC
>Ga0187778_10002012_pt1 | contig 14014 bp, 13 predicted proteins | sample 1015_Q2_SP5_20_M_FD_132418 | JGI IMG/M metagenome (GOLD analysis project Ga0187778, IMG submission 132418) | Tropical peat soil microbial communities from peatlands in Department of Meta, Colombia - 1015_Q2_SP5_20_MG | ecosystem: Environmental > Terrestrial > Soil > Wetlands > Peat | place... | reverse complement strand
TTAAATCTAGGTTGCTTGCGGTCATTTCCCAGCGATCTTCGTGCTCTTCTTCAGTACATAGTCGAAGAACCGGTCTGTCGTTCCATTCCACGTCCACTCTGCTCGCAGCCTGGTCCTCCGCTCCACCTTTCGCAGTTCAGAGAGCAACCAACGATTCAATTCCTTCACGTCTTCACCTTCTACCTCAGCCTTGATTCGAAACTCGTTATCGTCCACCTGTATAGCGCATCTCCCACCAAAAAGCTTCTCAAGAACCGGTTGAACACGTTCAGGACCATCTGTGTTCACGCTTGCGACGAGACCGAAACGCTTCTTTTTCATGGCTGTTCACCACAAGCGCACTGTGAATTTGTGTGTTTCAAGCCTTGCCCGGCATATTTTTCTGTAAGGACAGGACGAAGATTTTTGTTTCTGGAGGCAACGTTTTCGTGTCTATGTTCACGAAAGAGTCGTCTATTTTTTCCACGTTGTTTTTCCCCTTTAAGAAATCGTCCACTGGCTTTAGGAAGCCAAACATGATGCGCGCTCGGAGGCCGGGCATGCGGTAGTGCATGGGTAGTATTATCTTTGCGTTGAGCTTTTCGCAGATGCTAGTAGCCGTCTCAGGCCCTATGGTGAAAAAGCTCCCGACTGGGACGAACAGCACGTCGATTTTTCCAAGATCCTCAACGGTCGAAGACTGAAGTTCATGTCCCAGATCTCCAAGATGGCAGAACTGAATGCCGTCTAAGCCGAAAGTGTAGACGCTGTTCTTGCCCCGTCTAGAACCCGCCGCGTTGTCATGAAACGTGGCAACGCCTTTCACTGTGACACCTTTTACTTCCTTAGAGCCTGTGAAACTCTCGAAGACCTGGCCTTCTTTTCCCAAGACGGGCTTCACATTGTTGTGATCTCGGTGGCCGTGAGAAACCAGCACGATGTCAGCGGCTGCTTTTGGCTCAGGAAGTCCAATTCCCTTGAAAGGATCAGTCACGACCGTGACGCTCTTTCCTTGTAGCTCAAAACAGGAATGACCATGCCATAATATTTTTACCAAACTACAATCAACCTTCCTTTCAAACTGTTTGGCAGACCCAGTAAGACTCTCTAGTTTAGACATAAATATTTATTAGTTATTAGACTACGCCTATTCTATTGCGCCGTCTCCACTGTCTCTACCGAATTCTTCACTAGCAGTGAAAAACAAATGTCACGGTTTTGAGCCATCATCACTTGTTGTAGTGAACACTCTCTTCCATCGATTTCCTTTTGCAGCTCGTCATAGCCCACATGACGCTTGAGATTAGGAATCGACAACTGTCCAATATAACAAAAAACTCCAGAAAAGCCTGAGCGAAAAGTTAAATGCCCAGTGGAGACGATTAAATGCCTTCTAGGAGCGCGATACGGCAGAGATGTCTTCAGACTTTTGGAGATCTGCACTTGAAGAAGCGGAGAAAAGAGGAGCTTCGTACGCCGATGTCAGGAGTAGCGAAATTCTGAATGAGTTCTTGACCGTGAAAAACGGTGAGCCAGAGACGGTAAACATTCTGCAAACGAAAGGATTCGGTGTCCGCGTTATCGCTGATGGAGCATGGGGCTTCGCAGGCTCAGTCGCGATGGATAAGCGAGAAATTATCAACACTGTCAAAAAGGCGGTCGAAGTTGCAAGGGCAAGCGCCTTGGCAAAGAAGAGAGATGCAATCCTGACACCACAAAAGGCTGAAAGAGGCAAGTATTCCACTCGGGTTGAGAAAGATCCCTTCAAATGCTCTTTGGAGGATAAGCTGGACGTGCTCGTGCAGGCTAGCCGAAATCTGAAGGAGTATTCACCGCTGATTAAGGCATCGTACGCCAATTATCACGGGTTTAGAGAGAACAAGATTTTCATGAGCAGTGAGGGAGCAGAGCTAAAGCAGCAGATAACCTGGTGCGGCGGAGGGGTAAGAGCTATCGCCGTTAAGAACGGTGAGATGCAGTCCAGATCTTACCCATCAGCGTTCAGCGGGGACTTTTCCACAAGCGGCTATGAGTTCTTTGAGTCTTTGGCGCTGATTGAACACGCTGAAAAAGTGGGGAAAGAGGTTCTGAGTTTGTTTGACGCGGAAAAATCTCCTTCTGGACAGATGGACGTTATCCTCACAGGTGATCAACTTGCTCTGCAAACACACGAGAGCTGTGGCCATCCAACAGAGCTCGACCGAGCTCTTGGAACCGAGGCGGACTATGCCGGAACGAGTTTCCTCACGCCTGAAAAGCTCGGAAGATTCAATTATGGTTCAGACAAAGTGAACATCGTGGCGGATGCCACAGTTGCCAAGGGCCTTGGAACATTCGGCTACGATGATGAAGGAACACCAGCGAAAAGAGTCTTTCTAATCAAGGAAGGAGTTTTCGTTGGGTATCAGAGTTCGCGGGAAACTGCGGCCGAGTTGAAGCTTGGAGAGAGTAGCGGCGGAATGCGAGCCGACTCGCCGTTAGCCTTGCCGATCATACGTATGACAAACGTCAACCTTCTGCCAGGAGATTGGAAGGCTGAAGAGATTATCGAAGACACTAAAGATGGCCTTCTCATGATGACCAATCGCTCATGGAGCATCGACGATAGGCGCTTGAACTTCCAGTTTGGCACGGAAATCGGCTGGAGAATAAAGGGCGGAAGCAAGGAAGAAATGATCAAGAACCCAACGTACATGGGTGTAACCCCTCAGTTTTGGGGTTCGTGCGACGCCGTGAGCGAGGACGATTGGATGATGCATGGCACGCCCAACTGTGGAAAGGGCGTTCCTGGACAAGTGATGTACGTGGGACACGGATGCGGAACAGCCAGGTTCCGCAAGACACAAGTCGGACTCTTGAAGTAACAGGGGTGGAACTTTGGTCAAAGACAAACTATTGGAAATAGCTGAAAAAGCGGTTCAGTATTCAGAGACCCAAGGCGCTGATCAGACGCAGGCTTCTGCCTTTGTCTCAGACACTGCTCTGACTCGTTTCGCAAATTCGCAGATACACCAAAACGTAGCCACAAAAACAGGCGGCGTAACGATCAAGGTCATTTTAAAAAAACGTATCAGCAGTCTCCGCATCAACTCACTAGAAGAAGAGGACATCAAGAAAGGCGTCATGCAGGCAATCAAGATTGCAAAGGCTTCTCAGCCAAACAAATTATTCAGAAGCCTGCCAGATCCTGAGCCTTGGACTCCTATAGAACGTGCATTTGACGAAGAAACTGCAGACTGCACCCCAAAATTCCGGGCTGAAAAAGTCAAAGAAGCCATCGAGAAGGCACACTCTAAATCGCAGATCGTGAAGGCTGTCGCAGGGTATCTCTCAACTGGATCTATGGCATTTGCTGTCGCAAATTCTCTGGGTGTTTCAGCTTGGGCGAGAACATCTTCAGCGAACATGAAGGTCACGGTAATTTCAGAATCTGGTGCTTCACTGGGTTTTGGGACGGCTGAAAAATACTCAAGGCAGGTCAAAGATGTTCAACCGTCCATTCTTGCTGAAGATGCTTCAGAGAAGTCCACAAGAAGCACGAATCCTGTCAAGCTCTCGCCCGGCGAGTATGAAGTAGTCTTGTCGCCCCTAGCCGTAGCAACGCTTCTAATGTACATTGGCTTTGGGTTCTCGGCTACAGCGTATCAGGACTGTCAATCTTTCGTTAACTACAGCCTAAACCAACGGGTTTTCGACGGCAAGCTCACAATAAGAGATGATGCGAGAGACTCTCGAACGCTCATTGCGACACCTTTTGATGGCGAAGGGGTTCCCAAGAAAGCAACGGATTTGGTGACTGAAGGCGTCGTGTCGGAACGCAGCATCTGTTATGACTCGTTCACTGCGGAAAAGGAGAACAAAAAGAGCACCGGGCACGCTCCCATTCCGATGATGGGTTTTTGGTTTGGCAGACCTAGCCCTTCCAACATGGTAATACATCCTGGAACCTCTACGGAAGAGGAGGAAATCGCTGAAACGAATCAAGGCATATTCGTCACTACAGTGCACTACGTGAATCCTGTTGAGCCGACGAAGATTATCCTCACAGGACTCACTAGAGATGGCACCTTTCTCATCGAAAACGGCGAGATATCAAAGCCGATCGTGAACATGCGATTCACCGACAGTATGCTGGCAGCCATGAACAATATACCATTGATTGGCAAGCACTTGGAAATGAACAGGGGCACAACAGTTCCCTCTGTAAAACTGAAGAAACTTAGATTCGTAGGCCTGTCAACCTACTAACCAAAAAGTTTCGTTTGGTCAACCTGAGAGGCCTGAACGCATTTAGCGGTTTTCCAAATCAATACTCCTATGATGACGTGCGTCCATATGATTATGGTTAACGAATGATGCCTGAGGACTTGTTCAACTAATGCACTAAAACAAGTCGCCCTGGCTCCCACATTTTAGCACGCCCATTATTGGACTAGATTCTGCTTGGCTGAATCGGCATTACAGTGAAACAGAAAGAGGAATATTGCCTAACCGCCATGACCATCATTGGAGCGACTAACATGGTCCTGATAGACAACGAGCGCCCCACGCTAATAGAACCTAATTCCAAAAGATTTAAGAGGAGATAAGCCTCAAATTAGTGATGGTAGGGAGAAGGGATACTGTGAAGCTAGGCTTAGTTATGGTAATAGTCATAGGTTTCACCCTAGCATCACTGATTGCGGGGGTCCATGCGACTAGTGTGGTTTACATCAAAATACACACTAACCCCTCTACATTCACAGACCCTTCAGCGTCTTATGACGGATACACACCTGGAACTAACATTAGATACCATATTTACTTGAACGTCACAACAGCTAGCGGCTCGGTCGTTGCTATAACGAACCTCACGACGACTGATACGCTTCCTGCTGGTTTGACTTATGTTTCGGGTAGTCAGCTTAGTGATCCTGCGGCTGTATCATTTTCAGCGGTAGGTCAGGTACTAGTTTGGAATTGGACCAGTACGGTTCTGAACACGGTTGTTAATCCGCCTGAAGTGCCAGCAGGCGTATTCTACGAAGCCACCGTTGAGTTCAATGCCACAGTAGACTATTCAACTCCAGACAATACATACTTGAGCAATATTGCTACAGCCAGCTATAACGAAGTCGTCACTCACCTCTTGTCCCAACCTGGGACTAGTGACACGATATGGATTGCGAGGCCAATTCTGGACATTATCAAACAGGGCCCGACGGTGGTGGAGAACGGCTCCAGCTTCAACTATGTCCTGACATTGAATAACACTGGGTACCTTGATGCTACTGGCATCAACGTCTCAGATTTTCTACCAGTTGGAGTAATGCACACTTCCGGCACATCTACTGCATCGTCAGGCTCGTTCCCCGTTGACACTGGCACGCAGATCGTTTGGACGGGCACGATAGGCAATGTTACTGGCACACACATAGTGACCATAACGATTCCGGTTACTGCTAACACGCCATTGACTTCAATAACTAACACTGCAAATTACACTGCCTACCCAAGCATTGCGGAGTTCACGAATACCAATGCAACCTGCACTACACAGGTACTTCATCCAAGCATTTCGTTAACAAAGGTTCCGAGCGCGGCAATAATTGAAAACAACACAAGCGTGACATACACGTATAACGTCACCAACACGGGAGACACACCGTTAAGCGCAGTAAATATCACGGACAACCTGTACGGATCCATAACATCAGGGCAATCGCTAGGCGTAGGTCAATCCCTCCAATTCACCAAAACAGTTACTCTCACGGCCAATACCACTAACACGGCCACAACCGCTGGTGTCGACGAGTTAAGCACTAATGTCACAGCTACCGCATCAGCAACCGTCACAGTGCTTCATCCAAGCATTTCGTTGACGAAGGTTCCGAGCGCGACGATGGTTAAGAATAACACGAGCGTCACGTACACGTATAATGTCACCAACACGGGTGACACACCGTTAAGCTCTGTGAATATTACAGACAGTGTATATGGAACCATAACATCAGGGCAATCGCTAGGCGTAGGTCAATCCCTCCAATTCACCAAAACAGTTAACCTTACCGCAACGACCACTAACACGGCAACAGCCATTGGTGTTGATCAGTTAAGCTTCAGTGTTTCAGCTACCGCTTCAGCGACTGTTACAGTTGTTCCACCTGTTAACGTGAACATTGTTGGTACCTTGTCAAAGATAAAGATTGGAGAAAACACGACTTTTACAGCTTCTGTATCTGGAGGATTGCCACCATACAGCTACCAATGGTACCTCAACGGAAGTGCAGTTTCAGGCGCAACATCACCTACTTGGACATTTGCACCCACTGCCCTGCAGCCGATAGGGAACTATACCGTCTACGTTATTGTGAATGACAGTTTTACGCAGAGCGCACAGTCGAACACATTCACGGTGACAGTGGCTCCTGCACTCACAGTTCAGATTTCGCCCCTATCAGTCTCGCTGCTCGTGGGACAATCAGTTACTTTCACGGCAACGAACGTTTCAGGAGGATACCCACCCTACAGTTATCAATGGTACATTAACGGCAACCCTGTTCCTGGAGCAACATCTAGCAGCTGGATGTACACGGCGACGTCACCCGGGATGTACTTTGTATACTTGCAAGTGACGGACACGACAAACAACGTCAAGGTGTCTCCCACCGCCAGCATTATCGTCGCTCCCTCCGTGGTCGGAGGCTACTCAGTCGAGTTTTCAGGAACACGGGCGCTGTCCCTTCTAGGTCCTGGAGCAATCTATTTCTGTATCGTCGCCTTCCTCGCAACGATACTCAGCGTCGAAAAACGCAAAAGAAAAACCAAATGCTAAACATGCCCACACAGAACATTCTCTTTTGCCTTCGAAAGAAACAAAAAGACGTTAGTCGCGTTCCATCAAGAGCAATAGGATAACTTGCCTCTTGTCAAAATGAAAAATGAATGAGCAGCCCACGCGTCTGACTGATAGGATTACTTTGGAAGAAGACCTTTCATAAGTATAATGCTAAGAAGACTAATTTATGGCAAAGTGGGTTTGACTATCTGCGCCATCGCGTCCAACTTGCCAGCAGCCTTGAGTGCATCGACAACTTCTTCGTCGGAAACGTCGCGTCTAATCTCGATCTTGTCCATGAGAGGCTCGATGTGTCCAATATTCACCCGTCGCCTCTTGACGCCCGTCACCGATTTTGGACCCGTAACAAGAACGAAGCTTTTGTCTGCCAAATCAACGATAACGCATTTTCTTCCGGCTTCTCTTCCAACAAGTTTGACGCAGATTCTGCCGATTTCTATCGCTGGCACATCAAATCCTCCGATCGAAGTACTAGAATACAACGAATCAAACTCGTATTTATAACTTCATACCCAGTCAATCAAATTCCTTTTTATCGACGCGTAAGCACGTGCGTAGAAGAAGGTAACCCAAGATTCCCTTCGACCGAAGGAAGAAGAACGAGGAAGAGCAGCACAGTTTTCAGTATCCCTTCGGGCAAGCTCATTCATAATCACAAAGAAACAACGCAGAAACTCCTTTCTTCCTGTTAGCAGATACGAGTTGCCGACTGATGTGGCCAAGTGCGCATTCCAAGCGTTCTCGTCGGCATGTCTGACAACAAATCTGGATGGAATGCACGGAAGAAACTTTGTTGACAAAATCCTCTTAGCAACTTTCTGATGACCGAAAGATGACGCCAAAGCCAGCGCCATATTCGCATTCTTAGAAAAAAAATCGTGGCCGCCAGGCCCTTTATGGACAGGCTCTTCATCTGCTGCCGTGAAGGGGTTCTTCGCATTAACCACAGTATTGTTAACGAATTCTTCAGCGATCATACGCCACTTTTCTTGCTTGAGTTTTTTCGCAGCAAGTTCCAAGCAATAGGCCATCCAAAAGGGATCGAAATATTCACGGCCTGCAGTCGACGGATGCATGCAAAGATAATCAGCTAAACGGTTTCCAGCCATCAAGAAATGGCGCCTATTCAGACTGCCACCGAAGACCGATTCATATAGAATCCCCGAAAACAACGCGTAAGAACAATCGTAGAGACCCTTGTCTCTACCGTTTTCTACTCCCACAAATCGCTTCCAGTTGGCCATCACATATTTCCAGGCCCAACCCACATTTGTGTCAAAAGACCTGTCCCCGCTCACTTTGCTGTAGAGGGACCAAACCCAAACTGCCTCAAGGGTGTCATGAAAGTCCTCAACTATCGGGAAAGCACCTTCTTCAGCAGATTCCCCTATTTCCCACGGGCACACACAACCGTGCAGAAGACCCTGCTCAACGTACGGAGCAACGATTTGGCAAGTAACCAGAAACTCTGACGCCTTCTTGAGATGACCCTTCAATCCCCTTTCATGTTTCTCAAGTTCATCGCGGACGCTATCGTGGCTGGTTTTCACTCAGTTCTTCTGCTCCGTTTAACTCATTAATCGTTCAATAACGTTGTGGAGCACGGAGGTTCCGAAGACAAGATTCTCTTCGGATATACGCTCATCTATCCCGTGGACCGTCTTTTCCATTTCGGAATATGACGTCTCCGGGCGGATTGGATGAAAACCATAGCAAGCGCTTCCTAACTTTCTCAAGAAGCGAGAGTCAGTTCCGCCTGTAAGCATAACAGGAGTAACGTGACATTCCGGTTCAAACTGCTTCAAAGCCTGCACGATAAGCGTGTAAAGCGGAGTGTCAAGCGCCGATTCAGATGGTTCATTCGCCTGAATTACTTCAAATGCTAGCTTGTCCAAGCCAACGTCTTTCAAGAGTTTCTTGATCTCATTGAAAGTTTCGGTCGTAGTTTGCCCAGGCAGTATTCGACAGTCAAAAACAGCGTCACACTCGGATGGAACGATGTTTTCTTTCACTCCGCCATTGATCATCGTTGGTGTGACGGTCATTCTGAGCCTGGCTCGAAGTTCCTCAGCCAAATACTTTTCCTTCTGAGCTAATGCGTCCAACACCTGATCGCTCTTCAATGGCTCATGAAGCAGTGTTGAGAGGGTTCTCAGGCTGCTTGAATTTGCCAGGTTGCCTATATACTCGCTAACTGTTGGAACGAGCGAGACCTTTGGACGATAGTGACCGAGCTTTTCGACAACCTTATTCATGCGCAAGATAGCGTTATCAGCGGCGCCTGGGACGGAACCGTGACCTGGCGTGCCAGCAGCCGTGACTTTGAACCACAAGATGCCTTTTTCGGCAGTGTTTATGGTGAAAACGTCCTTTCCGTCGAGTTTTATAGCCATCCCCCCACCCTCGTTAAGAACATAATCAGCACGAACCTTGTCAGGGTGATTTTGAACCAACCATCCGGCACCTGCCTCACCGCCTCTTTCCTCGTCAGCCGTCGCAGCAAGCAGCACGTCACCCTTTAGCTTTGCACCGTTCCTTTTTAGAAGCTTCAAGGCCACAACTTCAACAGCCGTCATTCCCTTCATGTCCAAGGCACCTCGGCCCCAGACGAAACCGTCTTTTACCAAGCCGCCAAACGGATCCACACTCCACTCTTTGGGGTTTGCGGCCACGACGTCCAAGTGTGAGAGCAGAAGCAAACTTGGTTTTCTGTTCTCTCCCTTGAGACGAGTCATGATGCTGCCTCTTCCAGGTGCAGACTCGAACAATTCGCACTTGAAACCATCCTGCTCCAAGTTTTGGGCAACATATTTTGCAGCTGCCGTTTCGTTTCCTGGAGGATTGGTCGTGTTTATGCGAATCAACCCACTCAGAAAATCAGTTACTTCTTCTTGAATTTCTCGAAACAACTCGGCACGCATTGGGCGATCACCTTTGCTTAGGTGTATAATGCTGATCCGTTTAAGGTTTTTTTCTGTACTCACACGCTCGGAATACCGCTTCATGATCAAACCTGGAAATGAAGACTCAGACCAGAATGGTCTGCACGAAACCAGCGCTTGAATTGAGGAGCGCACCAAGATTCATCGGTAACTAGAGGGGTACGTAGAGCAAGATGTATACGCATATGCCAATCGCTAGTTCCAACAACCATAGGATGAACGTGGGCTTCATGAATCTCTTATTTTCGGAGCAGACTTTGACCTCACGATGATGCTGCGCCCAGGTTAGAACGAGGTATAAACCCAGTATCTCCACTAGACTCCCCAGAATTGCATGTGGCAAAATCACTAACGAGCGCACGATTGATGTTCCCAATGTGCTTGTGAGCGCGAAAAGTGAAGGCAACATTATTCCAAAAATAGCAATCGTGTGAAGTGTGACGGCAATGGTCATTGTTGCGCCGTGCTTCGGGTACATGCGCTCACGTTTGAAATAAAAACTCAGAATTAGGATAACAAGAATAGCGAATTGAAGCACTAGGTTCACGTCAGAAAGAAAAACAGCGTTTGGATTGAACAGACCCATATGTCATTCGCTCTTGAATCAACTTGCTTTCCGATATGTTTTCATCAGGAAGTGTATAAAAGATTTCACTTTTACTCATCTCTCTCCACTAGCGCGAAGTGTCGTTCGGAGGCGAGGCTTAAAAGCAAAAACGCCGCGTCATTGATTGTTGATGAAGGTGCTCTTATGGAACGTTGCAAGAACCCTTGGCACTCAGAATGCAAGAATCATGATATCGAACTCTACATCGAATTCAGAGGAGAGAAGTTGCCCATTTGTAGGCGTTGCTGGGGTAAGCTCGCTGAGAAAGACTTGGAGTGGTAAGAATGGAAACGTTCGGCATGAACACGGCTAGGTCCCTACTCGGAAGGAACGTCAATCTTCATTTGAAGGATGGCTCAGTAATAGTGAACGTTCTGCTGTCCAGAATTGACAAGGATGAGTATCAAAGACGAGCCTTCGTAGAATGCACTCCCTACGGAGACAGAAACGCCTTTAGAATACCTTTGAAAAGCGTGGCATGGGCAGAACTTTTGAATCTGAACCTGATCATGGTTGGCGGGTAATGATGCTAGCTTTTCCGAAGCAAGGTCGGAAAATCCGCTAGTCGTGACTCGCAATACTCTCTTTTTTCTTGGTTTTTCAATTCAGTGTGACTTTGGCTCAGCGCAGCCGTTTTGGACAATAATAGGTTTTACATGAAGATTTCGATCAATCTTAAATAACCTCTGATGAATCCTTCAGCGGTGTTAAGATGCCCTGTACAGTGGTAGTTGGAGGCTTTTGGGGAGACGAGGGCAAGGGAAAGATAATTTCATACCTAGCTCTGAAGGAACCTGTAGATTTGTGTATCAGGACAGGTTCGGTTAACGCCGCACATACGATCTGGTACAACAACAAACGCTATGCATTGCATATGGTTCCAGGAGGCTTTGTACAGGAGAAGTGCCGTTTGTTGATCGGACCTGGCGCAAACGTTCATGTTGCGCAATTCTTCAGGGAAGTGGAGGAGACGGGAGTCAAGAACAGAATAGGAGTTGATAATTTGGCTTCAATAATCGAGGAGAAGCACTCGGTTCAAGACAAGTCCAGCGCGCACTTGAAGGGTTTGGGCACGACTGGATGGGGCGTGGGACCCGCCATCGAAGAGCGCGTTCGAAGAACCGCGAAGGGTGCGAAAGATATTCCTGAATTGAAGCCTTACTTGGCAGACGTGTCGGAGGAAGCGAACAGAGCGATCCAAGATGGAAAAAACGTCCTGCTGGAAGGAACTCAGGGAATAATGCTTTCACTCTTCTATGGAACATACCCATACGTCACAGGCAGGGACACGAGCGCGTCTGCAGTATGCTCAGAAGCTGGAGTAGGTCCAACAAAAGTTGATGACGTGCTTATAGTGTTCAAAGCTTTCGTCACACGTGTTGGAACAGGCCCACTACCCGGTGAAATCTCAAAGGAAGAAGCACAGAAACGCGGATGGTTTGAAATCGCAGCTGGAACCGGCCGAGATAGACGCTCAGCTCCTTTCAACTTCGAAGTAGCAAAAAAAGCGGCAACAATCAACGGGGCAACTCAAGCCGCAATAACAAAGCTTGACTGCGTATACCCTGACTGCAAGGGCATAAAGGAATTTGACCAGCTTCCTAAAGAAGCAAAACACTTTATCGACGAAGTCGAAAAACAGACCGGAATACCTGTTACGTTTATCGGTACAGGTCAAGACGCTCTCAACATCATCGACAGAAGAAAATAATCATTCTAGATATCTTTCATGATAATGAGGGAGTTTCCATGCCAATCGTCAGCCCGCTTTGTCGTTGCTTCTAAGCTGTGGTTTGTCTAATTCCAAGAATGAGCGTCTTTGTGATCGTGGTTCCGCTTCTGTCGATGGTCAGAGTTATCGTGTCGCCTGGACTTTTGTATCTCTCCAAGTAAATCACTAACTCGTCTCCACGATTCACCTGAATACCGTCGATTTTTTTGATCACATCACCGACCTTTAATCCGGCCTTGTCAGCTGGACCTCCGGCTGTAACATTGGTTATGTGCATTCCGTCTGTGTAGCTCGGATCGTATTGTATTCCAACGTATGGGTGATCATAATGCCCAGCCTGCAGGAGCGCCGGAATTACTCGCGAGATGAGCATTGACGGTACAGCGTATCCTATTCCGATGAAGCCTGTAGCACCTGTATTGCCTGTTTCTATAGCAAACGTCACGCCCACGACGGAACCTAAGCTATCAAGCAACGGCCCCCCTGAATTACCTGGGTTTATTGGAGCGTCAAACTGGACCACGTCCACTATTGAATAGTCTCCTTCAGGCGGCGGAACCCCTAGAGAAGACAAGAGCAGTACTCTTCCCAGTTGGCTCACGATTCCTGAAGTCATTGAGCTGGTCAACAGGAATGGATTTCCAATTGCATACACTGGTTCTCCGACCAATAGTTGAATTGAATTTCCTATCAACAGAAGGTGCGACTGCGCAGGCAGGCTGTTCACTTTGATCAACGCAAGGTCACTATAAACATCAGGAGTTCCTACAAGCCTGGCAGTTTCATTACTTCCATCGAAAAATGTCACACTGATAGTGCTCGCGCTTTCTATGACGTGGTCGCAGGTGATAATGTCTCCTTGAGTGTCATAGACAAAACCAGTGCCATAAACTGTTGAACCGTCTGTCCTGTCATTTGTTATTAGCACGACTGAGGCTTCTGTTTGATTATAGATTTCGACTGCTGACAGATTATATGTTTGGTTGACATGCGCTTCTTCGAACAGGTTTGTAAGCTGCGATACCGTGGAGTTCAGATTTGCATTATCTGCACTCAGCGAGTCGATGTTCGCCTTCAAGTCAAAATATACCACCACCAAACCTGCAGCCAACACGATGCAGATCATACTTAAAGCCACAATAGGTATAGTACTCTTCAAGTCATCATCCACCCAGCACGGTAACGTTGAAACTAGCAGTAGGATACTTCCATAAAAACCTACAGCTTAGAAAAAAGGGCATAGCTCTTTCGGTCGGTCCCGAAAGTTGATTCTGAATGCCAGCAACATGTTTCTATTCAAGTAGGTCAGATTGCTTTTGCAGCTATGTTCAATGAAGTCAGCGGACTCATCGCCTGCAGAGTTGACAGGTTTCCATAGGAAGCGACAGTTTCCCATCCCGCTTTTCTGAGAAGTGACGAAAGCTCACTAAGACTGTAGATGTGATTCTCAAATTCCACTCTGTCAACGAACTTCAAGTTTTCTCCGCGTTTTTCGTAGAAAGACCACTTTGTTCTAACGGAAGCATTTATGGGATCGAATTTCCTGTCTTCCAACATTACAAGATCGTCCATTTCTGCATAAGAAGTGGGAAAGAACCTCATGGAAAGATACTCCGTGTGCATTGTCTCCAGTATTAGTAGAACTGCGCCCTCTCTTGAAAGCTGACGGGCTTGCCTGAAAACATCAAGATCGTCGCTTGGCGAATAGTACCCGATAGATGTCCAAGCATTGACCACAACGTCAAAAGGCTCGAAGCTTCCGCCTAGAACGTTCTTAAGGTTTCTGACGTCACCTTCAAAGAAGGTAACTTGTTTATCGACACCATGCTCCAGAGCTCTCCTCCTCCCATCCTCCAAGAAAACCTTTGAAATATCGACTCCTTCGGTTCTGAAACCCATCTTAGCCATAAAAATCG
>Ga0187778_10002010_pt1 | contig 14018 bp, 10 predicted proteins | sample 1015_Q2_SP5_20_M_FD_132418 | JGI IMG/M metagenome (GOLD analysis project Ga0187778, IMG submission 132418) | Tropical peat soil microbial communities from peatlands in Department of Meta, Colombia - 1015_Q2_SP5_20_MG | ecosystem: Environmental > Terrestrial > Soil > Wetlands > Peat | place... | reverse complement strand
TGGCGTTCCTGCTGGAGAACCAGGAGGAACGGGAACGCCTTGGGCAAATGGCTCAAGCCCGTGCCCTGCACCTCTTCACGGAAGAGCATTTTCTGCGTTGCTACGAACAGGCTTATGGCGAGTTGCTGTCGCCCATGACTGAGCAGTCCCTTCACAAAACCTGATGAAACGTGCGTTCGACTGGGTGACAATGATGCTTGCGCTCTCTTCCTTCTTGCCTGCATGGCCATCGCTGCGCCCCCGGGTTCCAGCCCGACTGGCGATTTACTACGGCTACCCCAGCTTAGTAAATGGATCCCGCGGTGATGTGGAGAAATCGGCAGATGTATTCAGCGGCTACGACGTAGTAGTGTTGGGAGATGGCCTCGAGTTCTCCGATCGAAAGCCAGGGCGCCACCCGGAGGGAGATCCAGCCGAACATCAGAAAGCCCTAGAGATCATCGCGACCACTCGGCGGAACAGTCCGCGAGTGCGCTTTTATGGCTATGTCTGCCTAGGAGAGATTCGATCTCCTGGCGGGGAACAAGTCCTTAGTCCTGCGGAGATCAAGGAGCGTATTGCTCTGTGGAAGCGCATGGGGGTTTCGGGAATCTTCCTCGATGAGGCTGGTTATGACTGGCGGGTCGTGAATCGTGAACGCCAGAATTATGCCGTCGAGTACATCCATGGGCAAGGCTTGAGTGCCTTTGCCAATGCGTTTTATCCCGAGGACCTATTCAGCTTGCAGGATCTGCGCGGCAAGAACCCAGCGGGTCTGCGCCCGCAGCTGGATGGGCGAGATCTTTTCCTGTTGGAATCCTTTCAGGTGAAGAATGGCGTCTATGAAGACAGTTCCGAATGGCAACAGCGATTGCACGCTGCCTTGGACGGTCGCCAGCGATACAAATCGCAAGTTTTTGCCACTACCACCAATCCGCAGCAAAGCACATTCGCGCCCGAGAAGTTCAGCTATGCCTGGTGGAGCGCATGGCTGTACGATTTGGATGGTTTCGGCTGGGGGGAACCCGACTTCGCCGCCGTTCACAACCTGCTTCCTGAGCGCAGCTGCAAACGCTCCGATTTCGTACTCGCGGGGGGGCGAATGCCCTCCACCGTGGGTGCGGACGGAACTTATTTCTGGCGGACGGTGGGTTCTTACACGGTTGTGATCGACACACGTCAACACTCGGTGCACATCAGTTCGGCCGCGGAACAGCTTGGAGCCAAAACGGTTGAGCTGCCCAGGCGAATTGTGCTACAGACACAAGCTTTCGATTGCGGAGAACTCGAATGAGCCAGGCGGCAGTCAAAGGCCTACTCGAAGAAGTTCAGGCCGTGTCCCCTCAGGTGGCTGATGCCCAGGAAATCGCCGCCCTAATCGAGTCCTTCGGACACAACGACCGATTCGCACAAGAATGCGGTTTCAGCGATGTGTTTTGTTTGGCGCAGCACCTTTTCCTATGCCTTCCCCAGGATTCCGGCGAAGCTCGCAGCGCGGCAAAGTGGAGCTTTCCAGTTCTTCTCCGGACCGAAGCCGGCTTTGCGGCGCGCAAGTGTTCTTTGAGCTTGGTCTATTCGATTCCGTGGATGGCCCTGCTGGTATTGGAATACATGCACCCGACAGCACTGCAGGTTTCACCGGAGTTTGGCGGAGCCCTGGGACTATCGCTTATCGCCAGCCTGATCACAACTGGCGGTTTCATTCAAATGATCTTCCGCCGGGGCGGTTTTTACTTCGGCCTTAAAGAACCATTTCTGGCCCGTCGCTGGTGCATGTTGTTGCTGAAGCTCGGCTTAGCGAGCAATCTAGTTTGCATGTTGCTGGGAGTGACGTTAGGAACTTATTTTCGCCTGTTTTCCGAGGGCTATCTTGTCCTAGCTGCCCTGAACTATTTAACCCTGAGCCTGCTATGGATGCTGTGCGCAATTCTATCGGTGGAGGGAGTCGGCTGGTCGATTCCGATCGTCTTCTTCTTTAGCGCACTCATTGTCGCAGTCATCAACCTCATTCTTAACTTGGGAACGATTCTGATTCTAATGCTCTGTCCACTCATGGGGGTTCTCGGTGCGAGCCTGTGCATGGTCCTCGGATTTCGCAAGCAGGAAACTCAACCGAACAAGAAAACGAGCGCCCAGCCAAGGTTCGGCGTGACGCTGACGTCTCTGCTGCCGTTCTACGCGTACGGAACCTTGTACTTCAGCTTTCTCTTTGCCGACCGGCTCGCCGCCGGATCTGCTATCCCGTGGGAATTCGGCCTGAGTTTCGGCATCGACCCTGCCTACAAAAAGGGCATGGACTTGGCACTGCTTGCGTTCCTCATTACTGCCGCCCTGGTCGAGTATCTCAGCGACTCCTTTTTGCGTTTTTGGTCTCAACTGGCGGCGAGTCTGCCGCAAGACGCAAGCGACTATTTCGTTGCTAGGCTGCAACAACGCCGCCGGATGATGATGCTCACCATCGCTGTGTTTTTTATAGGGGTCGCGGTTATCGCCTGGTTTGTCTTCTCGCGGTCCTATGGTTCCTCCCCTTCGCTGAAATTGCTCCAGACTGTGGTGCTGGGCGGTTTGGGGTACCTCCTGCTGGCAATCGCCCTGTTTGAAAATATTATTCTCGCCGGCATGAACGCGACTCCCCGAGCCTTGCGCGCGGTCGGTCTAGGGCTGGCCGCCAACGTGTTGGCGGGTTACTGGCTCAGCCATCTTTGGGGAGTTCAATTTGCCGCTGCCGGACTATGCTTGGGATCGGTGGTACTGTTCTGGCAATGCAACAGGGCCGTGCGCAGGGTAATTCACGATCCCGGATATCACTATTCGGTCGCATGAGGGGATCATGTTTGGGGATACACTGCGGGCCCTGTGGATCGTAGTCAGCTTTCTAGCGATATTTTTTTGGTTTCCATCCCGCCTTTCCTCACAAAGCCACAATCGTGGCTGGGTGCTATCGATGGCCGGCGGTTGGGTACGCATGGCCCTATGCGCCACCGCCGCCGTAGTTCTGCTGCCGATGCTCAAGGTGTTGACCGCGATTACCGTAATCTTCCTTCTTACAGCAGCATTCGTGGTGACCTGGCTCGGCCGGCATAAGTGGCGGTTTCAGAAAGGGCTAGCCAGCTTGCAACGGCAGGTGCTGGCTGGGGTCCGCGGACTGGAAAACCGATTCTTGGGCCTGCGTCTGGTTGCTCGAGGCCGCCGGGGTCACCAGGAAACATTTCCCAAAGCACATCGTTGGTACAAATGGGCAGAAAGCCTGAAGGACAAAGAATTCTTGGTTGCGGGCCTGCTGGCTGTAGGCGGGCTCACCGGGCTTCTCTACTGGGGAGACGCTCTGCGGGAACTTCGTTTCAGCTGGCCGGATCAGTATGTTGTGCTCCTGCACGCACGCGAATCGATGCTCAACATGATTCCGGGAGGCGGCCCCATCGTATTTCCGGCATTGCTCGCGATTACTTCTTTGATCAGCGGAAGCGATCCCTTGCAGACCACCCGCTTTCTTTGTCCCTTGGTGGCCTGCTTGGCAGTTCTTTGCTTGGGGCTGCTGGTCAGGAAGTGCTCACCAGGTGCCGCCCCGAGCCTTATCGCCATGTACTGCTTCGGGGGAGCCGCTTTCCCGTCCGCAGGCGGCGTACCCGTGGCTGAGACTACCGGGATCGAAAAACTTTACACAATTTTCTGGAACAACTCTCTCGCGGCCACCCGGGCTCCCACGGAATTTCAGCTAGGGCTGATCTTTCTGTTCCTGGGTCTTGTCTTTCTGGCCGATTGGTGTCGGAATCGGCGACGAGATTCGCTCATCGATTTAATTGGCTGCCTCGTCCTAGTAGGATTGATCTCGCAGTTCCTACTGCTGGTATTTGTAATTTTGGGCGCGGCATTCTTAGTACGGGCGGCCATCCTTCTGCCCAGTTTTCTTCTCCTCGGCTGCGGTCTCGCCATTGCGGCTGTCTTATGGCCGCAACCGTTTACCGACGAGGCCTCCCTGCTTTTGCCTTCGGCGATCGCGGCCGGGGTCGGTTGGCTCGTCGCGGCGACGCTCATGCTTCTCCGCTTAGCAACCCTTGCCCCTGGGGAACCCGCAGTACTGGTGGCATTTTCCCTGGTCGCGGTTTTCTGGCTCCCGCCCCATAGGCCGGTGAAACAGCCTCTGGAATATGAATCGGTGGTGCGCGAGACCCAGGAGCTGGCCGAGAGGTTCCCCCGCCAGACGTGGCTGCTCGTTGCCCCCGTCGAACAGCTGCCGGAAACGCTGGGCTTGGGAGGGTACAAGGACCTGGCAGGTTTTGTTGAGGAATATCAGGCGCGGGTCGAAGTCCCGGAATTCCGATTTCCGGAGTCCCAAGAGGACCTCTTTATTTTTGTAGAGAAGATGCCGTTTCAGATTTTTTCTCGTGAGCCCAGCTTCGTTTCTTTTCCCGTCCTTACGGACATAACCTACCGGAACTACCGCTCGCCGGCAGGGCGAGCCAGCTTGGAGTCGGCCGCAATGCAGCTTTGCGAGAGCTATCGCCGGCATCACTCCGATGCTGACATTTATTTTGAAGACGACACACTACGCATCTATCACATCCACCAACAACCGGCCATGAACGCGCAAGCAGAAACCCTGCACAGCAGCGGGGAAAGGGAAAAGTAACTACCTGGTGGCCTGCGCCGCGGCTCAGCTCGGCTTGACTCGAGCGCTTTCCGTAGAGGAAGTCGAGCCGACTATCGCCATAAGCTCGCTTGTCGTCAACGCCGTCCTGATGGTATCCGTTGAGATCGTCTGACGCCTGGAAAAATTCCCTTCTAGGCGCTCGATGGCTGGCTGGTTCGCCTGTCAAACCACTCTGGCTTCTATCCTGTTCAAAGCATGTGATTTAGCCTAACAATGCCACAATTGCACGCGACCGGAAGGGACAGAAATTGTTGAAGAATCTCCCGCCAAGCAGAAGTGAGAGGGCGACAGACCTGCCATAAATTGAGGAATTTCTCGCGGGTTTGTGTCGAGCGAACGGCACGGGTCGATCGGTGATGGCAGGCAGGTCGCACATGACCGGCATGTCCAGTTCCCCGCACCGCCCGGCTTCCTCCTTTGATCTGGATTACCGCCGTACCATCCAAATACTGATTCAAATAGCGCCGATTTCCGCCCCGGGTTATGGTAAGGCCACCTTAGCCAGGGAAGGCAGTTGTGGCAAACCGTACAGTCGTTATCCTCTCGAGCGTCCGCAGCCATCGACAATCCAATCTCTCTAAATCCGCCCTTAGTTTGGACAACCAGATTCGACCGGCATCTGCCAAGGCGCTGCCAGGTGAGGGAAGGGGCGGCAGCGTGATCAAGAATATGTGGCGGTGGATTAAGTACTACCGGCGGCGTAAGAAGATCTATCTCCGTGATGGGACGGTGTTGATGCCCCGTATCCGCCTCTATGATTGGCTGGATTTTGCCAACGGCGACCAAGCCGCCGGCAGACGTTTGCGGTGATCGTCTCCCACAATCAAGTGACGAGCACGTACGCGACACTTGCGCGCTGCCGCGAGGCCGACACTGCCCCAGTCTTACTCCCTGCACCGTTGACAACAATTTCTTGCCTGGAATGATTGGCTAACATTTCCTTGGATAATCCAATCGGGTCGCCTCGCTGATCCTCACCCCTGCCCACGCCAGCAAGAAGTGATCCGAGTCCATGCAACACTCCTCACGGGTCGCAGAAGAGCTTCAACTCAGTCGAATCGAGGGTATGCGGGATGGATCGCATCCTGCCCACTTGGGGCTTATTACGGAAATCGAGGGATGCGATCCGGAATGCCCACACGGTTGACCGGTCGTCCGCCGCTTTGACGCTCCGCCTACGCGGTTTGCTCAGGCGTACGGACAATCCTGGGGGTCGAAGGTTCCAGCATCAAGGCGATGCGTTTGCGGAGGTTGAATAGCCTCCCAGATTGGTTAAGGGCACAGCAGCCGATCATTGCCAGGGTGGTGGCCCATCCGCCGATCATCAATTTCACGACTAGAGACATAACCCGCTCCTATTCTGAGGCAAGGGCCTCGGTAACAAGCTTCTACTGGTAAAGGCGGAATGCCCGGGCCAACCGGCTCAAAAATTTGTCGAATCCGAAAAAAGTGGGGAAAGCGATGGGGGAGCCGATCGGCTGTTGACTGGCCTTAGCAGGGCGGCTATTGTGTACAGCAATCGGGGGGTGGCCCATGGTGGAGTTTCCGTCTCAATCCCTGCATAACCTGTTGGCAAAATGGAACGCGGGGGACCAGAAGGCCCTAGAGGGTGTAATTCCTGCGCTCTACAACGAGCTCCACGGCTTGGCACGCCACTACCTTCGAGGAGAACGGCCGGATCACACCCTTCAAACCACAGCCTTGATTAACGAGGCGTACCTGCGGCTCGTCGAACAAGGTCCTTTCCAGGCACAAAGCCGTTCGCACTTTGTAGCCGTGGCGGCTACGCTGATGCGGCAGATCCTGGTGGACTACGCAAGGAGCCGCCGTGCGGCCAAGCGCGGAAACGATTGCCGGGTAACGCTGAAAGATGACATGGACGCCGGCAAGGCTCGGGATGTGGATGTGCTCGCGCTGGACGATGCCTTGAAGGAACTTGGCGAACGTGACCCCCAGCAGAGCCGGATTGTTGAGCTACGCTTCTTTGCCGGCTTGACCGTGGAAGAGACGGCGGCCGTTCTCGATATCTCTCCCGCGACTGTGAAGCGCGACTGGAGCATGGCGCGCGCTTGGTTATCTCGCCAGATAAGAAGAGGAGAAAGTGGAGGCAAAGCAGGAGTGGGAAAGAATTAAGGAGCTATTCGGTGCCGCCCTCGAGCGTGATCCCAGCGAGCGTGCCGCCTTTCTAAGCCAGGCGTGCGGCCAGGATGTGACCCTACGGAAGGAAATCGAGTCTTTGCTCCAGGCTCATGACTCGTCCAGTCCTTTACTGTCCCAGCCGTTGAAGATGCCTGCCCTCGAGAACGCACCGGTCCGCTCGATCGGCCCCTATCGATTACTCACGAAAATCGGCGAAGGCGGGATGGGTCAAGTATGGCTCGCCGAGCAGACTGCTCCCCTCCATCGACAAGTAGCGCTGAAACTCATTCGCTGGGGAATGTACGACGATATGCTGCTTCACCGTTTTCAGGCTGAACGGCAGTCCTTGGCGGTGATGGACCATCCATCGATTGCGAAAGTGTTCGACGCCGGCGCTACACCGGAGGGGCAACCGTACTTCGTGATGGAATACGTCGCGGGGTTGCCGATCACGGAGTACTGCGACGAGAAGAGATTGAAGATCCGTGACCGTCTGGAGTTGTTGATCAAGGTCTGCGAAGGCGTGCAGCATGCCCATCAGAAAGCGATCATCCACCGCGACCTGAAGCCGGCCAACATCCTGGTGGCAGACGTCGACGGCAAACCGGTTCCTCGGATCATTGACTTCGGGCTGGCAAAGGCCGTCGGCACGGAGACGACCGGGGAGACCTTTCTCACCCGCGTGGGTGGCTTGGTGGGAACGCCCGGCTACATGAGTCCGGAACAATGTGATCCGGCGGGGCGGGATGTGGACACCCGCACCGATGTGTATTCGTTGGGCGTGGTCCTTTACGTCTTGCTCTCCGGCAGTCTACCGTTTGATACCGATGCCTGGAAATCCAGGCCATTGGACGAGATGCTGCGCCGCCTGCGCGAGGAGGATGCGCCTAGCCCCAGTACGAAGCTCGGCACCGAGGGCGATCGATTGTCAGCCACGGCCGAAGCCCGGGGAACGGAGCCGAAACAGTTGCTGAGCGTGGTGCGTGGAGATCTTGATTGGATCACCATGAAGGCGGTCGAAAGAGACCGTTCCCGCAGGTACGGGACGCCCTCTGAACTGGCCGCCGACCTTACCCGCTATTTGAACCATGAACCGGTCAGCGCACGGCCGGCGAGTGTCTCCTACCGCGTTGAGAAGTACGTTCGGCGGCATCGCTATACCGTGGCCGGGGCCGCGGTGCTGGTCGGGTTGCTGCTGGTCTTCGCCATGGTGCAGAGCATTCAGTTGCGCAAGACCAGGCGTGAACGCGACCGGGCCGATCGTATTGCGCAGTTCATGACAGGAATCTTCCGGGTTGCCGACCCCAGCGAACGGGTTGGCAATGCCGTCACGGCACGGGAACTTCTGGACAAAGCAGCCAAGGAGGTCGAATCCGGCCTAGCAAAAGATCCAGAGCTGCAGGCTCAGATGATGCGAGTGATGGGAATAGCCTATCTAAACCTGGGTTTGTTCTCTCGCGCGCAGGCCTTGCTCGAAGAAAGCATCCGGATCGGCCGCGGTGCCATTGGAGAGGAGAATCCTGGCATGCTGTTGGCCATGCAGCAGCTGGCATGGACCTTGTTCTCCGAGGGTCGCTTTAAGGAAGCGGAAAGCCTGCAACGCAAGGTGCTCGATATCAGGCGCCGCATCCTCGGGCCGGATCACGACGAAACCCTGTCTATCACCGCTGACCTGGCCCAGACTCTCGACGTAGAGGGCGACCACAAAGGCGCAGAGAAGATGTCGCGCGAGATCCTTGCCAAGCGCATGCGCACCCTCGGCCCTGAAAACCAGGACACTCTGAATTCGATGGACCATGTGGCCGCCATCCTCGCTAGTCAAAGCCGGTTCGCCGAGGCAGAGAAACTTGAAAGCCAAGCTCTGGCAACGCAGCGTCGCATCTTCGGGGACGAGAAACTGGAAACCATTCGTTACATGGTGAACGAGGCTGCTCTCGAGGGAAATCTCGGCAAGAACAAGGAGAGCGAACAGCTAGGGCGCCATGTGCTCGAGATTGAACGCCGCGTCCTAGGCCCCGGCCAGCCGGAGACGGCCGTCACTCTATATAACCTGGCGGTCTTGGACGCGAAGAATGGTAATAACGACGAGGCCTTTTCCTTCTTGGACCAGGCGGTGAACCACCTGCCGGCGTACGCCCTATCGGGAATCGACGAGGATCCTGATCTGAAGCCGCTCCATGCCGATCCCCGCTTTGCTCCCCTGGTCGCACATGCCAAGCAAGTCCTTGCTGCGCAGACAGGACAGTAGCTTATTTGGCTCCTCGCATAGGCACTGACCCGCCCGTCACAACCTTCGCGGGACGAAGCCGTTTGCGGCCTAGGCGTTGAATTTCTTTAATTACGGGGTTGTGACGTCGATCATGTTATCGTCGGCGATCCTGTCCACCAGCTTGTTGTAAGGATCGATACCGGCCCGGGTGGGCATCTGGTCGACGGTGATCTCGAGAGTTCTTTGCCCCTCCGTAAACTTTTCCTTTTCGAGGAACAGCGGTTTTTCCTCGTCCTTCTTGCCGTTGAAGACGCCGACATCGATGAAGTCGTTGAGCGCCATGGGGCTTTCATTGCCATTGCCGTCGGCTTTGACCTTACGCGCCTGGACCGTCAGGGTCACTTCGAACTTGTGATCGGCCGTGGGAGTGACGGTGGCGGCGAGTGCCTTATTGTCATAGAGGACGATGGACTCGAAGCCGTCGCTGATGAGGTATTCGAGATCGGGCGGAGTCTGGGCCCGCAAGGCATCGACGAGTAGGCGCGTATCCGGATAGGGGCCGCTCTGGGAGTTGGTGGCGTTCGCATAGCGGTATGCGAGGAGAAAGTTGCGCAGGGCGGCATTGACCTTTTCCTCGCCGATATAGTCGGCGAGCGTGTACATGATTTGCCCTCCCTTCTGATACCAGACGTACGGCTCGCGCTGCACCAGGACGAGAGGAGGCTCGTGGCGGACTTCGGTCCCTCGACCGCGAAGGTAGGTATCGAGTTCATGCCGGAGAAACCGGTGCATGTTATCCCGACCATACTTCTTCTGCATCACCATGAGCGCCGAGTATTCGGCTAAGGTTTCCGACAGCATGTTCGAGCCCTCCACGTTGGCACCGATCAGCTGATGAGCCCACCACTGGTGGCCGAGCTCGTGAGCGGTGACAAAGTAGGTGAAGTCGATGTCGTTCTTTTTCACCATGCGCTCGATGAACCCCACGCTTTCAGAATAAGGAACCGTGTTCGAGTAGGACTGAGCGAACTGGCGGTAGCGAGGGAACTCCATGATACGGAACTGCGCAAACTGATAGGGGCTGTAATTGGCCTGGTAATAATCGAGACCGGCTTTGGAACTGGCGAGCATGTCGCCGATATCGTATTCGTGACCGGTACTGTAGTAGACCTCAAGATTCGTTCCCTTGTACTGCTCTCGCTTGACGTCGTAGCGTGCCGAAATGTAGGCAAAGAAATCGAGGATGGGCGTGGGTCCCATATCGTACTCGAAGTAGTGACGCCCGCCTTGTTGCCAGTCGCGCTTGAGATAACCTGGGGCGATGGCGATCTGGTCGGCGGACGTGCTGACAATGGTGTGATAGGTGACCCAGTCAGAGTCCTTGTAAAAGACGTTGTACTCGGACTGCACGGGGTCTCCGCGCGGCGCCATTTCTTCCAGAAGCCCGAGGTGCTCTTCTCTGCGGCGGCGCGGATCATCGAGTTCGATGGACTGTTGGTAGCCGATGTGGGGGAAATAGCTGGAGTCGAAGAATGTGCCGTTGTAGGCCAGCTCCGCTCGCTCGTTGCCGTCGCGGAAGCCGTGCGAGCGGTAGCCGACGTCGAAGGTCATATGGAGGCTGTCCCCAGGAGCGAGCGGCTGGTCAAGGACATAGATGGAATAAAGGTTGCGAGGGCTGGAGCTAACCCGGTGAAAAGGGCGATCAAAGCGGACCCGGGGGACGGACTCCATCTGATCGGTGATATGGATCTCGGAGATCGGCTGTGAAGTTTTGTTTTGCAGCGTGTAGCGTCCTGACCCCGAGAAGGAGCGGCGGGCCGGATCAATGTCGATTTGACAGTCGACGCCGGTGATCTTCGGTTGCGGGAAGTTCTCATACTTCTTGAAGCTGCGCTCGTAATCGGCCTGGATCTGACGACGTTGCTTGGCATTGAGATACTCATTGAGGACATGCGCGTTGTAGAAGTACCAGGCTCCGCTGCCCGCACCGAGGAAGAGGAAAAATGCCGCGGCCGGCATGAGGCGCGGCAGGCGGGCGCGAGCGAGGCGAACGCGGGCAGGCCACCCATCGTCGGCACCCCGGCGGGCGAAAGCGAATGGAGAGAACACCGAGAAAGGCTGCTATGGCCAGCCAGTAGGTGATGGACCAAAACAGGGCCCTGACAAAATGTCCGTAGCCGTTCATGTCGCTGTAGGTATAGGGAGGAGTGTTGCCGAACAGGTAGAGCGTATTCTCCCAGCCGAAGTTGAAAAGAATCGGTACCAGCACGAAGATACCGATCGCGATGCCGTGTCCGATGAACTTGTTGCTGACCACGGTTTGAAGGAAGAGAGCGAGCAAGGCAAAGGTGAGGATCTGGGGAAAAACGATGATGTACAGCTCTTTGCAGTATTGCAGAAGCTCATAGCGGTAGTAACCCGCAATGGTCTGCATGAGGATGCCGCAGAGCATGGCGACAGTGAGGAGGACAAGTTCGACGAGGGCGATGGCGGCGAGCTTCGAGAGCCAGTCGATCGTTGTCGCCATGGGCAAGGCATCGTGAATACCGTCGATGTGCACGTCGCGCTCACGCCAGATCAGCTCCGCCGCATACAGGGCAGCTACGATGTAAAGGAAGAGAGCGGCACTGCCTTCGACGGCCTGAAGCATCAGGTAGGTCACGGGCCACACGTTGCGCTCCGCGACGCGGCCGGCAAAGTAGCCGTTGATCGCAAAGACGACCATGAGCCCGACGATGGCCCAGAAAGGAATCTCGTGCAGGATGGCGCTGGCGCGGACCCGGGAGAGCGACAGAAATGGGCCCAGGTGGTCGAAGGCGAGAAAACCTGGCGGACAACCGGAAGGCGAGCGGCGACCAGGGAGCGGACAGGGCGGAGTTCAAACTCCTCCTGCTGTTTGGCCTGGGCGGCGCGGCGCCCCTGGGAGCGAGCCGTCAGCGATTCCACGGACATGGGGAAGAGCAGCCAGACGGCGCCCAAAGAGGCACAGCCGACCGTGAGCCAGAGAAGGCGATTGTAGAGGAAGACTCCGGAGGCTTGGTGAAGAGACCAGCTGAGAAGCAGGGAATTCTTCTCGACCACAGTCCAGTAGCGGGTCACGGCATCGACCAATTGCAGACCGACGGGATCGAAGATGGCGGACCAGAACCGCTCGAGCGATCGCGTGGCGCTAAACGCGGTGAGCCCGATGATATAAACCATAAACAGAGCGGCGCCCTGTACGTACACCACGAGGATTTTGCGCGAGAGAGCAGCCACGGCGAAGAAAAGCGAACCAAGAAAAAAGATCTGAACCACGATGATCGATAAAAAGGGTTGAAGGTACCACCACAGGTGATTGGGGCCGATGCGGGCGTGGTCGGCCCAAGGGGCGAAGGTTCCCGCGAATCCCCCCAGGAGGCATCCGGAAAAGGCAAAAATCGTCGTTACCAACGACCCCGCCCACCGGCCGCCCAGGTAGGCAAACTTGCCGATCGGTTTCGTGAACAGGATCTGATAGGTATCACGCTGGAAGTCGCGCAGAATCGAAGTACCAAAGATGGCGGCAATGATGATGATGCCAAACAGGCAAACGTAGACATCGTTGAGCGATATGGCGTAGGGACCGTTGAGGAGGATCTTGCCGTTGTTGAATGAGACCGTTCCGAAGTTCTCCGAGGCGACCGACAGGAAGCTGAAGGCAAGCCAGAGAAGAAAATAGGCGTAGGTCGAGATGCTTTTGCGGCGCAGCCTAAGCTCAAAGGTGAAGAACTCCCAAAACATCCTCATGACAATCCCTCGCTCGACTCAGTTCTTCGCCGGCGGTGCCAGATGGAGGAAATACACATCTTCGAGATCGGAGTCGACGGCGCGGAAGCCGGCGCCGGGGCTCGCGTCGGCATAGACACGAATTTCATGCTGACCGCCGACCAGGTGCGTCGAAATCACGTGCAGTTGCGATTCGAGGGTGCGCAGCTCGTCGTCGCTCGCGACCACCCGGCTCCAGATCTTTCCGTTGAGGGCAGCCAGAGCATCGGCCGGTGTACCCTCCAGCAGCAGCTCGCCCGCGGCGATGATCGCCATGCGCGCACAGAGCTCGCGCACGTCGTCCACCATGTGGGTGGAAAGAATGACCGTAACCTCGCGGCCGATCGAGCTGAGCAGGTTGAGAAATCGGTTGCGTTCCGCGGGATCGAGGCCAGCGGTTGGCTCATCGACGATGATGGGACGGGGGTTGGCGAGCAGCGCCTGAGCGATGCCGAACCGCTGCTTCATGCCGCCGGAGAAAGTGCTGAGCGCCTTCTTGCGAACCTCCCAGAGATTGGTCTGCTCGAGAAGCGCATCGACCATCTCCTTCCGCTCCTTGGAGTGGGTGACTCCTTTCATGACCGCCAGATGGTGGAGCATATCGAGGGCCGAGATCTTGGGGTAAACCCCGAACTCCTGCGGGAGGTAGCCGAGCAGTTTGCGGACTTCATTTTTTTGGGCCAGCACATCGAGGCCGTCGAGGTGAACGGAGCCTGAGTCCGGATCCTGCAGGGTGGCTACGGTTCTCATCAAAGTACTCTTGCCGGCTCCATTGGGACCGACAAGACCAAACATGTTGTTACCGATGGTGAGGGAGACATTCTTGAGGGCTTTGACCCCATTCGGGTAGGTCTTCGATAAGCTGGTGATCGTAAGCGCCAAGTTTGTAGCCCTCCTGGAGGTCAATCGCGACCCGGCGGCGCCGCGCGCGGCCATACGAGGCAACCGATTTCGCTTAACAACGAATCTCCCCCTGCGGGAGTGCTCTCTAGGGTCGCGGAGGCGCTCGTGCAATTGCTCTCGAAAACAGCACGGAAAGGGAAGCACGCAACCGCGCAGCACCTACCCAAAGGACTATACTGCCCATCGTCGAACAGGGCTGCGAGCGCAGATTGCCAGAAGATACAATCGCCTGCTTAATTCATGAGAGCTGAGTTTTTCTGGTTAGAAGATTGTTTTTCCCGGTTGAGTTGAATCGGGAGGGCTAAATGGAGCTTAGGGGAGCGGGGCAGGCAGGGCAGGAAGATGGCCGGG
>Ga0187778_10002009_pt1 | contig 14021 bp, 12 predicted proteins | sample 1015_Q2_SP5_20_M_FD_132418 | JGI IMG/M metagenome (GOLD analysis project Ga0187778, IMG submission 132418) | Tropical peat soil microbial communities from peatlands in Department of Meta, Colombia - 1015_Q2_SP5_20_MG | ecosystem: Environmental > Terrestrial > Soil > Wetlands > Peat | place... | reverse complement strand
CATACATACATACATACCAGGGCACTGGTCTGACGCCAATCTCCCCACGCGCTTCAAGATTATTCTTCGGCCAACGGTCGCGTTTCTTTAGAGCAGTTGACTAGAAAATTTTCATTGCAAGGACCGCTCACCCAGCACTTGCAGTTCGCTGAAGTTGATCTGCAGCTTGCCGATGAGAACAGGGGAGTCCAAGTATTCGATGCCCGAGCTGGATAATCCTGCGATACTTTGCAGTGTTCTGGATGGCCTGCATCTGGCTGTTTGTGTGCTCGATCGAGACGGCAAGATCACTCTTTGGAACCAGGAAGCAGCCCACGCCACCGGCTACATGCAGCACGAAGTGATCGGTCGCTGTTACCAGGACGTGATCTTGTGCCATCCCGAGGATCAGGCGCTGAATGAGCACCCGACCGTCTGCCCCTTTACCCGCCTTGTGCACGAAGGCAAGCCCGCCCTGTTGAAGACGCAGTTGCGGCATAAGCGCGGCTACTCGGTTCCCGTTCTGATCCACATCTCACCAATCCGCAACCAGCACGGCTTCGTCGTCGCCACTGTCGCCAGCTTTGATGTGCAAGGTTCCAGAGCACAGGGGCAACATCAGGGTCGCAACCTGCCTCCGCTGGCCGCGCTTGATTCCGGCACGGGAGTAGCAAATCATAGTTTCACTTCTTTTCATTTGCGCGAAAGTCTCACCGCTTTCACCGACTATCACGTTCCTTTCGGCATTCTCCGGGTCAAGCCCGTCGGATTGGAGCGTTTCCGGGCAGCTTATGGGCGCGAAGCCAGCGAGGCCATCTTGTTAGTCGTTGCGCAAGCTCTGGGCGACAATTTTCGACCGAGCGATTTCGTTGGGCGCTGGGCCACAGACGAATTCCTGGTGATCTTGAAAAACTGCGCAAAGGCGGGAGTAGAGAGCGTATACGAGCGCATTCATGCGGGCATCGCGTCAGCGGAAATTCGCTGGTGGGGCGAACTCCTCTCTGTGCCGCTTTCCTTCGGATATGCCTCGGTGGAGTTGGGTGACACCGTCGACATGTTGCTGCATCGCGCAGAGTGTCCTGAGCTGACAACTACGGCCACGGCTGCCGCCGGCTCCCCCCAGCATCGGAGGTGAGCTGGAATGTTCGCAATCGTCGGAATTCTGGTTGTGCTTGGCGCAGTGCTGGGCGGCTACCTCATGGAACACGGACACCTCCGGGTCCTGATTCAGCCTGCCGAACTGCTCATTATCGGAGGTGCAGCCAGTGGAACCGTCCTGATCGCCAATCCTCTGCACGTTCTCAAGCAGATTGCCGCCGGAATTGGAGGCGTATTTACCGGATCCAAGTTCACCAAGCAGCGTTATCTCGAGACCCTCAAAATGACTTACGACCTGCTCAACAAGGCCCGTAGAGACGGCTTGATGGCCTTGGAAAGTGATGTGGAGGAACCTGCCAAAAGCCCGATTTTTTTGAAGTACCCAGAGTTCCTGAATGCGCACCACATCCGCGACTATTTCTGCGACACCATGCGCATGGCGGTTAGCGGAGTCGAGGCCTTTGAGCTCGACCAGCTCCTCGATTTGGATCTCGAAGTCCATCACGTTAGCGCCAGCCAGCCCACGTCTTCCCTGACTACAGTTGCAGATTCGCTTCCAGGTCTTGGGATTGTCGCCGCCGTGCTTGGCGTCGTCATCACTATGCAAGCACTCGGCGGACCACCAGAAGAGATCGGACAGAAAGTTGCCGCCGCCTTGGTTGGCACATTTTTGGGAGTTCTTCTGTGCTATGGCTTTGTCGGTCCTGTGTCTTCGAACATGGCAAAGATCGTGGAAGACGAGCGGGCCTATCTTCACGTACTCCGGGTGGTAATGATCTCGTTTCTCAAGGGAACAGCGCCGATCCTGGCCGTGGAGTTTGCGCGTCGCGCCATCCCCGGCCATGTTCGTCCCTCTTTTCAGGAAGTGGAAGCGATCTGCCGCGGCCGGGGCGCCGAATCTGCGGCGACTGAGGCCTCATCTCCAGACGCATCTGCCGGCGCCTCCGCTTCCGCTGCGGCAGGAGGATAATTTGTGGCGCAGGATCGCCCGTTCATCGTCGTCAAGAAGAAGGCCGGGCACGGGGGCCACCACGGGGGTGCTTGGAAGGTCGCATACGCCGACTTCGTGACCGCTATGATGGCGCTTTTTATCGTGCTCTGGCTGGTGAACAGCAGCCAAAAAATTCAAGAGGCTGTGGGTGGATATTTTCGTGACCCTTCTGGGACATCCAAAAATATCGGCACCGACAAGCGCGGATCCGGTGAGAGCGTCGCCATCACCAAAGATGATATGCCGAAGCTGAAGGAGAAGCTGGAGCAACGCGTTCGCCGGATGAGCAACTTCGATCAGCTCAAAAATCAAATCGAAATGACCGTTACGTCGGACGGTCTGCGCATCGAATTGCTTGAAACGGAGAGCGGCACATTCTTCAAGCTTGGCGGCTCGGAACCAAACGACAATGGAAAAGAGCTGCTGCTTCTACTCGCGCAACAACTTGGGAAACTGCCCAACCAGCTTTCCATCGAGGGCCATACCGATGCCAAGCCCTATTCGGGGAAGCAGGAATACAGCAATTGGGAGCTCTCCACCGACCGCGCCAACGCGGCACGACGGCTCATGCAGAGCGATGGCTTGCACGAGCATCAGGTTTCGCAGGTACGTGGCTACGCCGACCAGATGCCTCGCAGACCTGGTGATCCCTTCGACCCGTCTAACCGCCGGATTTCTGTAATTGTGCAATACCTCGACAAATCATGAGTTCCCAAATAGGTTCGCTTTTGCCTTTCCGTAATAGCTTGGTACATCGTCAGCAGCACCCTCCGCGCTACAATGTGAAGTTTTCATTTCGATTTAATTTCGATGAGGAAAGACGAATCCCGTGATCATCGGTGTACCGAAGGAAAGTTACCCGGGAGAGCGGCGTGTTGCTTTTGTCCCGATTGTGATTCCGATTCTCGCGAAAGCTGGATTTGACGTAGTCGTCGAGAAAGACGCCGGTACGGAAGCCGGCTATCCAGATTCCCTTTATACGGAAAAGGGCGCGAAAATACTCCCCGGTCGAGCCGATGTCTTTGGCCAGGCCGACATCATTGTGCAGGTTCTCTGTTACGGTTCCAACGACATCACGGGCAAAGCCGACCTCGCTCTGATGCGCCGCGGGCAGTCTATTGTCGGCTTCCTTCGACCCCTCGGCTCGCTCGATGTGCTTCAACAGCTTGCCGCAACCGGAGTCGCTTCTTTTGCCGTCGAACTGATGCCGCGAACCACGCGCGCCCAGAGCATGGACGCTCTTTCCTCCATGGCGACCCTTTGCGGATATAAGGCGGTGCTCCTCGCTGGTGTCACTCTGCCAAAAATCTTCCCCATGCTCACCACCGCAGCCGGCACCATCACGCCTGCGCGCGTATTGGTCATTGGCGCGGGGGTTGCCGGACTACAAGCCATTGCCACAGCGCGACGCCTTGGTGCTGTGGTTTCCGCGTATGACATGCGTCCAGCAGCGAAAGAACAAGTCCAGAGCTTGGGAGGCCGCTTCGTCGAGCTTCCGATTGAAGCCAAAAACGCACAGGATGCCCGCGGATATGGCACCGCACAGGACGATACGTTTTACGCAAAGCAGCGCGAACTGCTCGCGCGCGCAGTTGCTGAGAATGACGTCGTCATCACCACGGCTGTCGTGCCCGGCAGGGAAGCTCCGGTCCTCATCACGGCTGACATGGTGAAGCAAATGGCGCCAGGTTCAGTAATCGTCGATCTGGCCGCTGAACGCGGTGGAAACTGTGAACTGACTCGCGCAGGCGAAGTTGTTTTCGCGCATAACGTGACGATTATTGGACGCATCAATCTGGCCAGCCAGGTTCCCTATCACGCCAGCCAGATGTATGCGCGCAATCTCACCGCTTTTCTCACCTATCTGGTGAAAGAGGGCAAACTGCAGGTCGATTCAAACGACGAGATCGTCCGCGAAACTTTGTTGACGCACGATGGCGAGATCGTGAACGCGCGTGTCCGAGAGTTCTTTAAACTGCCGGCACCAGCAGCCAGTAGTCGGTAGCTGCCGTGGTTGGTGCGACTTTGTCTGTGCTGCGAATGACTCGGCGAACCGATGGTTGAAGGAAAGCCAAGGAGCAATCATGCCACCAGATTTCATTTCTAATCTCTATGTCTTCATCCTGGCCGGGTTTGTAGGCTTTGAAGTGATCCGGCGCGTTTCTCCCCTGCTTCACACACCGTTGATGTCGCTGACCAATGCCCTCGACGCGATCGTCGTGGTAGCGGCGATCATCATCGCTGGCCGCCACGAGACGCGGCTCACCACCGTGCTGGGCGCAATCGCGGTGGCAGCTTCTTTCAGCAATATGGTGGGCGGATTCGTGATTACCGACCGCATGTTGCGCATGTTCAAATCCCGCGGGCCGAAGAAATCATGACCGAACTGGCGCTTCAACAGTATCTCGATTTCGCGTACATCGTCGCGGTCGTTCTCTTCATTCTTTCTCTCAAATTCTTAAGTTCGCCAGTGAGTGCGCGCTGGGGCGTTCTGGCAGGCGAAATCGGCGCTGCGCTGGCGGTCGTAGTCACACTCTTCAACCCCGAGGTGGTGCAGTACAAATGGGTCCTCATCCCCCTGATCATCGGTGCCGGAATCGGCGTTCCGCTGGGCCTGGTGCACATGACGGCCGTGCCGCAGCGAACGGCCTTGAGTCATGCCTTCGGCGCTCTTTCAGCAGCTATGATCGGCATTGCCGAGTATTACGTCGGAACCACGGCGGTGACGCGGTTCGAGATGGGGGAGATCGCACTGGAGGTTATTATCGGGTCTCTCACATTTACCGGCAGCCTGATCGCGGCGGGAAAGTTGCAGGAAATCCTGCCGCAGCGGCCGATCGTCTATCGCGGGCAGAATATTGTCAGCCTTTCTGTTCTGGCGGGAGCCCTGGGATTGGCGGCCGCTCTGGTGGTGAATCCCACGCACGCGGTGCTGTTTCCCGTCATGGTGATCGTAGCCCTGATTTTTGGCGTGATGTTGGTCACTCCCATCGGCGGCGCAGACATGCCCACAGTAATTTCGCTATTGAATTCCTACGCAGGCGTTTCGGCAGCGCTGCTCGGATTCGTCCTCAATAGTAAAGTGCTCGTCGTCGCCGGCGCTCTCGATGGATCGTCGGGCTTCATCCTGTCCGTAATCATGTGTAAGGCCATGAATCGCTCCTTCACCAACGTGATGTTCGGAGCGTTCGGGCAAGTGCAGGCGTCGGCTGCAGGAGTGCAGGAGGAAAGAACGGTTCGCAGCGCCACGCCGGAGGAAGCTGCCGGCATCCTGTCAGCAGCAGATAAGGTGGTCATAGTACCTGGATACGGCATGGCTGTAGCACAGGCCCAGCACAAAGTCCGGGAGCTCTATGACGTCCTCACCAAGAAAGGTATCGATGTACGCTTTGCCATCCATCCGGTCGCGGGCCGCATGCCCGGCCACATGAATGTCCTGCTGGCCGAGGCAGACATTCCCTACGACCGCCTGATGGAAATGGACGATATCAACGGCGAGTTTCCACAGACCGACGTGGCCCTTATAATCGGAGCCAATGACGTCACAAACCCTGCAGCCCGTACCGATCAATCGAGTCCGATTTACGGGATGCCGATCCTCGATGTCGATAAAGCGCGCACCGTCATGGTCATCAAGCGCAGCATGAACCCCGGCTTCGCCGGCATCGACAACCCGCTTTATTACATGGACAAGACCCTGATGCTTTTCGGCGATGCCAAATCATTTGTGAACAGCATCGTGCACCAACTCTCGGGGAACGCGCATTAGAAATTCGGCATAAACCTCGTATTTCCGGGAAGCCATCAGTTTTGTGACCCAAGTCACGTCAGCGGGTGAGATGACTCATTGCCCGTTTTGCCTGCCCCCACGAACAATGGATTTGCCGTAAACGTTCGTTACCAGGAGGGCGAAAGGATGGCGGGGGAGAATGGGACTTCTACCCAGGCGTACTGGCTGGCTGGTCGCGTAGCGCTAGTCGCCGCACTTCTCCTCGTCGTCAATGTAAGGCTGGGGGCTGCTGCTGACAAATCTGCGCCGAAACCGAAAAATGACGATTGCCTCGCCTGCCACGGCGATTCAACACTCACGCACGAAGTCAATGGCAAGCCGGTCAGCTTGTTTGTGAACCCAGACAAGTTCAAAGACTCCATTCACGGCAGCATGTTCCAGTGCGTGGGCTGCCACACCGATCTCAAGACGTCCCCCCACGAGAATGCACCGGCCAAGGTTTCCTGCGCCACGTGCCACGCCGATGAACAAGCGGCCTATGATCGCAGCTTTCACGCGAAAGCGATCAAGGCCGGGGATGGTCAAGCCGCAACCTGCGTCGATTGTCACGGCAGCCCGCACGAACTACTTGCCGCCAGCGATCCCAAATCGAAGGTGAACCACGCCAACATTCCCGCCACCTGCGGCAGCTGTCATGGCCAGAGGTTCGTGATGGCGGCCAGCGGCCACAGTGCCCAGTTGTTTGTCTCCTATCAGGAAAGCGTGCACGGGAAAGCGATTGCGGCCGGTTCTGAGAAAGCAGCCGTGTGCACCGATTGTCATGGCACGCACGAGATCCTCGCAGCCGCCGATCCCAAATCCTCCATTTTCAAATTTAACGTCCCGACAACTTGCGCTAAGTGCCACGGGCCTATCGAGCTGCAATTTGCGCAGAGTATTCATGGCCAGGCCATTGCCCGGGGAGATTGGCAGGCGCCGGTCTGCACCGATTGCCACGGAATTCATTCCATCAAGTCGCATGTCGATCCCAGTTCTCCCGTGAATGCCCAAAATGTTGCTGCTGTCACGTGTGCACGGTGCCACGAGGGCGTGCGACTGTCTCAGGAATTCGGCTTTGAAGGCCGCCGCGCAACCACTTACCTGGCGAGTTACCACGGACTCGCGTCCAAACTGGGTTCGCAGGTCGTCGCCAATTGTGCCAGCTGCCACGGCGTACATAACATCTTGCCCTCCAGCGATCCGCGTTCCACCATCAATCGGCAAAATCTCGTTAAGACGTGTGGTCAGTGCCACCCCGGAGTTACGGAAAAATTCATAGCGGCGAAGGTGCACGTCGATGCTCCCCTCTCGGCGGATACTGGCAGCGTCGCAGTGCGCTGGATCCGGAAGTTCTACATCAGCATGATCGTTGTGGTGATCGGCGGAATGCTGCTGCACAATTTCGTGATCTGGCGCCGAAAAACAATTCTGCGCCGAAACTTCGAGCACCGGGTCATCACAAGAATGAGCCGCAGTCAGCGTCTGCAGCATATTACCTTGCTTACCAGTTTCTTTGTTCTGGTCGTAACCGGTTTCGCCCTCAAGTTCCCTGACTCCTGGTTCGCTGGGCTGTTGGGCATGAGCGAGAAAGTACGCAGCGTCACGCACCGCGTCGCAGCCGTCGTCCTGATTGCGTCGGGCATTTCCCATTTGTTCTATGTCGCATTCAGCCGCGATGGACGCCGCCTTTTCAGGGATTTCCTTCCGGTTCCCAAGGACGCCTCTGATGTATGCCGCACCATGACTTACTATCTCGGCTTCAGCTCCGAGAAACCCGAATTTGCGCGGTTCACCTATGCCGAGAAAGCCGAGTATTGGGCGCTGGTGTGGGGCCTCATCGTGATGGAGAGCACCGGAATCATGCTCTGGGCCAAGGTTTTCTTTGGGAACCTGCTACCGCGCTGGTGGCTGGATGTGGCGACGGCCATCCATTTGTACGAAGCCGTGCTCGCAACCCTCGCCATTCTGGTCTGGCACTTCTACCAGGTATTTTTCGATCCAGATGTGTACCCGATGAACTGGGCCTGGTGGGACGGCAAAATGTCGGTTGAGCACTACCGGGAGGAACATGCTCTCGACTCGCCAACTCTACTGCAAGCTGCCCGCCAGGACGAGCATGATGCAGAGGCTACGCCACTTGTGACAGGTAATGGCGGCAAGCCACATGAAGTCGAAGCGGAACCCGTTGAACCTCGCAAGTGACACTAAGAACTGGATTGTTGAGTCCACTTGAAGGACAATCGTCCTTCGTCAGTCAAAAGCAGAGACACCTACACCTCCGCTGCAGAGGCTGTTTTGTGTGTGTCGCCGGAGACAATGAATGAGCCCTGAAGAGCCTAAGTCAACACCCATCCAGGTGACGCGGTCAGCAGCGGTCTGGCATGCACTAGGCAACCCGATCAGTCTCACTGGCGCGGCATTGGCGCTGGTGAGTTTGGCCAACACAGTTTTCTTGTTTCTCATCGATGTCCTCTCTGCTAGCCCCAGCCCTTATGTTGGCATTCTTGCCTACATGGTTGCGCCTTCCTTCTTGATAGCCGGATTGCTGTTAATCGTGGTAGGCGCCTGGTGGGATCGGCGGAAACGACGGGCATTACTCCCCGGCGAGCCCATGCGCTATCTGCATATTGACTTCAATGACCCCACCCAGCGCGGCGCAATCGCCTTTTTCTTCACTTTTACGATCGTTTTTATCCTGATGAGCGTGGTTGGCAGTTACAAGGCCTACGAATTCACCGATTCCGTGCAGTTTTGCGGACAGCTGTGCCACTCCGTGATGAATCCCGAGCTCACGGCGTACCAGCTCTCGCCACATGCTCGCGTGGCCTGTGTCGAGTGTCACGTTGGCGCCGGAGCATCGTGGTATGTTCGATCCAAACTTTCCGGTGCCCGGCAAGTCTTTGCCACGGTGTTCAACACCTTTCCGCGTCCCATTCCCACACCGGTCCATAACCTGCGTCCGGCTCCGGAAACATGTGAGGAGTGTCATTGGCCGCGCAGATTCTACGGCGCCCAGCTCAAAGTCTTCACCCATTACGCCGATGATGAGAAAAACACTCCCCGCCAAATCCGCATGCTCCTCAAGACCGGAGGTGGTGATCCGTTGACCGGCGCACCCGCCGGCATCCATTGGCATATGAACATCGCCAACGAGATCACTTATATCGCCACCGATGAACAAAGGCAGGTCATCCCCTACATTCACGTGAAGGACTTGCAGGGCAGGATCACGGAATACGCCGCCAAGGATTCTCCGCTCACTAAACAAGACATCGAAAAAAAGCCAAAGCGCCGCATGGATTGTGTCGATTGCCACAACCGCCCGACCCACATCTACGTCGCACCGGATCGGGCGGTGGATGATTCCTTGTTCGCCGGCCGCATGGACACCTCGCTGCCCTTCCTCAAACAAGAGGCAGTGACGCTGTTAACCAACGCGTATCCAAGCACTGAAGCGGCAATGCAAGGCATCGCGACTGATTTCCATAAGTTCTACGTACAGAAATATCCGGATTTGGAAAAGACCAAACAGCCCGAAATCCAGACTGCCATCGCCGAGATACAGCGACTCTACCGCAGCACGACGTTCCCGGAAATGAAGCTGAACTGGAAAACTCATCCCAACAACATCGGGCACTTCTACTTCCCAGGTTGCTTCCGCTGCCATGACGGCCAACACTTCAGCGCAGATGGGAGGGTCGTCCCAAAGGACTGCGATATCTGTCACAGCATTCTGGAAGAACAGGAGGGGGTGACCAGGTTAATCTCATCCCAGGGCATTGCCTTCAAACATCCTGTGGACATCGGGGATTTGAGCCAGGTCACTTGTAGCGACTGTCACAACGGGGGAGTGGGACCATAGCCCATAGCCAACGCAGCCGGATAGGGGACCCGTGTGATCGACATCACAATTTCCCGTGACTCTAGTCACGGCTCTGTGTTCGACCCTCCTCTATCGTTGTCGCCAGGGGTGAAATTCCCGGGGTTTGCAGTTAAAGGAGAACGCAGATGACCTCTGGCAACGGGCATCATCTTTCCGGTGAGAACAAGCCGCGCCTTATTTTCTGGGAGGTCACAAAAGGGTGCAATCTGCGCTGCATTCACTGCCGGGCCAGCGCTACCGAGCTGAGTTCACCCCGCGATCTTTCTACTCACACTGCCCTCGGAATTATCGACCAGATCGCCGAGACTGCTAAGCCCATTCTTGTCTTGAGCGGAGGCGAGCCGCTGTACCGTTCCGACATCTTTCAGTTGGCAACTTACGGGCGCGACAAAGGGCTGCGCGTCGCCCTGGCCACAAACGGAACCCTGGTCACCAAGGAAATCGCGCGCATGATTGTCGACTCCGGTATCAAGCGGGTTTCAATCAGTCTGGATGGCGCCGATGCCCTCACTCACGACACTTTCCGCAGCATTCCTGGAGCATTCGATGCCGCCGTGCAAGGGCTTCGCAACTTGAAGGCGCTGGGCATGTCCATACAGATCAACATGACCATCGCCCGCCACAACGCCAGGCAACTTCCAGATGTATTGCAGCTGGCCAAGTCGCTCGGGGCCGATGCCTTGCACACCTTCCTGCTGGTTCCCGTTGGCTGCGGCGTGGATATCGCCGCCGAGCAGATGGTTCCTCCCGAAGAATACGAGCGCATGCTGAACTGGTTCTATGATCGCTCGCTCGAAGGCGGTATCGAGTTGAAGGCCACCTGTGCCCCGCACTATTTCCGAGTGGTTCGGCAGCGGCGTGTGGCGGAGCGCAGGTCCGCCGAAGCCGCGAAAGCCGCGGCTGAGATCGCAAATCATATACCTGATCCATGTGACATCGGTCCCACAGAAATGCTGATGCCGGCCGGCACAGGAATCTCACTGAAGCCACAGGGGCACGGCGCGGGTCATCCCGGTGGCCATCCCTCGGACATGAACGCCATGACCAAAGGCTGTCTCGCCGGCACCGGCGTCTGCTTCATCTCCCACGAAGGTGAAGTTTTCCCCTGCGGCTACCTGCCTGTGATCGCAGGCGACCTACGTAAGCAGCGCTTTGCCGACATTTGGGAACATGCCGCAGTTTTCAATGCTCTCCGCGACACCGACAATTTGAAAGGTAAGTGCGGCTGCTGCGAGTTCCGCAACGTTTGCATGGGATGCCGCGCACGCGCATTTGCCGCCACTGGCGACTACCTCGACGAGGAACCATTCTGCGTCTACGAACCGCGCATGAAAAATCTCAAGACGAAGCAGAAAGAAACCATCGCTGCGGGATAGCACCTGGTCCTAACGGAACCGCGTCATGGCACAACATGTAGCTGGACTCGCTACGCTCGCCCCCGCCGCTGCCTCGAGGTCTCGGTTACGCTCGCTTATCATCCCGCGCGAGCATGGGGCCTGGGGCATGCTCCTCGTCCCTCTGGCGACCGGCGCTGCCCTTGCGACCTTGCAAGGCGGCCGGGTTTCAAACCTTCCCCTCCTGATCGTGGCTACTCTGGTGATCTTCTGGCTTCGAACCCCCGTCGAAAGTTGGTTGGGAACAAGTCCGATGCGCGCTCAAAGTGCTCGAGAAAAGAGCGCAGTCGGCCGCGTGATTCTTCTCCTCTCAGCCGTTGCGGCACTGACCTTGACCGCACTGTTCTGGGATGGTCGAAATCGTGAATTGCTACTGCTGGGGATGATTGCCGGTCTCGCATTCGGGCTACAAGCATTTCTGAAGAACCTGAGCCGCAAAACTCGAATGCTGGCCCAGTTTGTTGGCGCGATGGGTTTGACTTCAACGGCGCCCGCCGCCTTCTCCGTGATTGTGGGGCACCTCGGTACGCCGGCGTTACTGCTCTGGCTCATCAACTGGCTTTTTGCCGTGGGCCAGATCCACTTCGTCCAAGTTCGGATTCACTGCGGCCGGGCCCTCGGGCTCACTCAGAAGCTCGCGTGCGCCTGGGCGCTTGTGATGACACAGGCGACCGTCGTTGTAATGCTGGTGGGTGCCTCCCTGGCGCGGATTATTCCCGCCTTAGCGCTCCTGGCTTTTGCTCCAACGTGGGTACGCGGTATCGCGTGGTTCTTTACTCCGCCCAGGCCCCTGGTCGTTCGCCGCCTTGGCTGGACCGAACTCGCCCACGCCATAACGTTCGGCGTTATCCTGGTCGCTGGATTCTACTTAAATCGTTGAGCCGGAACCGTCCCTGCTTGTAACTCCTAATAGGCCCACCATGGAGGTGCGGGAAGATTTGAAGGCGCACCCTGACCATCAATAGTGGAAAAGACATTCTTGCCATAGAAAAACGGCAGCCCCCAGTCAAAGCCCCTGGTTGACGGAGCAGGCCCGCCTAGGGCGCTGTAGGCCGCGTCAGAACTCGTGAAAAGGTTGTTTCCATTATCCACACTGAAATTAGCGACCTCGCTAAATCCAGTGTTCGGATCCTGATTAGTTGCCGAAAGGCTTAATAGCGAGGTTGGACAGTAAAAGTTTTGAGCCGGAGTACCACTAGGGCAGATTGGGATGGAGTTGTTAACGTCCGGGAAGAAGTAAGCGTTCGAGCCACTATCGATGAAGCTACCCGCGCCCCCGCAGTTAGCGGGATCCACATCGAATACTTGGCCCTCGAACGCGGTATCGAACAAGTTACAAGCCAGCGTAAACAGTTTGACGCTGGTTGTAATCTGGTTGTTCGATTCTGTCCCGACTCCAAAGATAAGAGACCCGGTTACGGTCGCCGCGCTGCCCGAGACTGAGGGGAGCTCCACTATTACGCCATTGTCGTCGACTGGGAAGAGCGCGACCGGATTTGCTACCTGATTATTCACACTAATGTACTGTGAACTGCAGGGAAGACTGGCACACGTGTAGTAAGCGGGGGCCGGCACAGGTGTAACGCCGGAGCTTGGATCGCACGCACTGCCCCCCTCAAAAAAGCAGTCAGTGGGTTCAAGCCCTACCCCCAGAATACCGTTGGCCCCCAAAGTCGCTTGCGTATTTTCGTCTCCTGTACTGTTTCCGCTCGAGCAACTTGTCGGTATGTTCGCCGTGGAACTGCTGATAACGTGAATCGGCAGACTCTTCGCTACCTCTCCCGCAAGAGTCACATCCGCTTTCTGCACGGGGCCCCAAAGAAACGACAAGTCAGCAAAAGCTACGCAGTCATAAGCCGGCGAGCCGTTGGCAGCATTCAACGTGGGCAGGTTAAGAGATGAAAGCTCCGACTCCAGAACGCGCAAACCGTATGAACCAGTGTCCACCAAAAGGTGATCGACAGTTACGCAATTTGATGCGCTACCAGGCGCGCATATTGTCGCGCTGGCGAATAACCCATTGGCATAGATCGCACCATTCGGCTGGTTCGCCGTCGGCCCCCCGTCGACCGCAATGGACAGGACATTGCCGGTGCCGTTGCCACCACCGCCAGGTATGCCCGCAGGCGTTCCACCACCGCAACCTACAATGCAACCTAAGCTTCCCACCACAACTAGCACAAAGAGCTTGCGCACAAATTCCTCCCTACCTGTTACTTGATCTCTTCGGCGTGCACGCCTTGAGGCAACATCTCCGGAACGTATGCCCGGCCGACATACGCTCGCATATGACCGCCAGTTTGCACCACTAATCCAGGCTCCTGGAGGTTGAGCGGGTGATGCCCGTATTGCTTTTTCTGCGATTGCAACGCGGCGGAGAATTGTTGAAAGTAAGCTCCCAGAATCTGCTGCATTTCTGGTATGAATGGCCCGCGCCAGCTCACCGCGAAAACCCTGCCCGCCGGCGACACATACTCGTTCACAACCGTGCCTCCCGACGCCTTTATTTCATGCACCGCATACTTCTCGGTTTGCCGCACGTTTGCGGTGGCTTTCATATGGGCGCCATCCGCTTCGACGGAACTTACATCACCCCCGAGCGAGGCAAGCGCCGGCACGCAGAAGGCCAATGCAACAACGCTGGCTGCCAGCGCCAACGACAGCGAACGCGATGGATGGTGGAAAACCCTTTTCTTGTTCATTTGCGTATCCTGGCTCTCGACAGACCTGCCCTTCCCGATTCAGATTGAACCCTGGTTAGATATTTTAGTTTCTATATGTCAGGTATGATTTGCGTTGGTGTACTTAGGTTGCTTATTTAGATGCTACGACCAAAGTAACGGAAAAGCGGTTGAGGGTTTGTAATCTCTTGTAAAGCCTCCCGATTACGCAGGGTAGCCCTTAGTG
>Ga0187778_10002005_pt1 | contig 14031 bp, 15 predicted proteins | sample 1015_Q2_SP5_20_M_FD_132418 | JGI IMG/M metagenome (GOLD analysis project Ga0187778, IMG submission 132418) | Tropical peat soil microbial communities from peatlands in Department of Meta, Colombia - 1015_Q2_SP5_20_MG | ecosystem: Environmental > Terrestrial > Soil > Wetlands > Peat | place... | reverse complement strand
TGTGATAGCTCGGGTCGATAAAATCCGGACCCACCTTGAACGGTTGAACGCGTAATCCTCTGCTCGTAAACGCGCTCATCAGTCCTATGGCTACGGTCGTCTTTCCGGCTCCACTGTGTGGAGCCGCTATGACGACTCTTGGAATCTTCAAGAGCCGCGCCGAATCCGCAAGTGTCTCACATCAATATCCGTTGAAACAGGCGACAACCATTAAATCAATCGCAAAGGTAAATGGGTTTGGCTGGTTTATCCATCCTGACTTCAAGCGTAGGGTTAGTTCTTGTTGGTCATGGCAGCGAGTTTGGCTCTTACAAGGAGACCGTTGAAGAACTTGTTGCCATCATCAGAAAGCGTTCACTTTTCGTGACTGTAAAAAGTGGATATATGGAGCTAACCAGTCCATCTATTCGCGATGCTTTATCGAGTGCCGTCGAAGAGGGGGCAGAGAAAATTATCGTTGTTCCCGTACTCTTAGGCGAAAGCCGTCATACCATGCAGGATATTCCAAGACTCCTGGGAATGGAAAAGGGACAGAACCACGGGACTTTCTTTTCCGGGTCACGCGGTGACGTTCCGGTTGCTTATTGTAAGCCAATCGGTGCGGACAGGCGACTGGCTGAGATAATAGTAGACAGAGCCACTGAGGCACTCAAAGATTTCGGCCTTGGGACAACGAACGGGCTTACAAGCGAAGCTGGAGCCGAAATTTTTGAGGACAGCATGAAGATCATTAGGCAACTGTTAGCAAAAGACTTCGAGAGAATGGACCCGCATATAGTTCCGATCGTGGAACGAGTAGTTCACGCCACTGCCGACCCCGAATTTACGCGACTACTGGTGTTCAGCAATGATGCCATTGAGACTGGCATAAAGGCGCTAAGGGACGGCGCTGACGTGGTGGCTGACGTGAAAATGGTGGAAAGCGGAATAAACGCTGGAATCATCAGAGGATTTGGAGGTAGAGTGCTGACATACACGGAGGATGAGAGGACAATTCGGTTGGCAGACAGGATGAAGATTACGCGTACGGCTGCGGCAATGCAAACCGCTGCCGAAGATGGACTGGACGGTGACATTGTCATTATTGGAAATTCGCCGACAGCTGCTCTAGCCGTTGCGGATATTGTGAAAGGAAAAGTTGCCAAGCCCGCACTTATCATCGCGACGCCTGTCGGTTTTGTTAAAGCGACAGAATCCAAAGATGAAGTCTCAATGCTCGCCGTACCTTATGTAATTACACGTGGCGTAAAGGGCGGAAGCGCCGTTGCGGTGGCTATCATGAATGCACTTCTAAAGATGACTCGCTAACCTACTGACTTTTGAAGGGCGAGTGTGAAAGACGAAAAGCGGTTTAAGAACAGGCTTTACAACAGGAGCTTGCGCAGCCGCGGCAGCGAAGGCCGCGACGCTCGCGCTTTCTACAGGTCCAGTCGGCGCAGTTACGATCAAGTGCCCTACCGGAGAACACATCGAGATCCCGATTGAGAATTGTGAGGTGATAGGACCTAGTACAGCTAGAGCAAGTGTTGTGAAGAATTCAGGTGACGACGCAAAGTACGATGTTACGCACGGTATTGAGATACTGGCTGCAGTAAGTCTTCACGATGGAACTGGAATCAATGTAAAGGGCGGGGAGGGAATAGGCATTGTCACCAAACCAGGACTACGGGTCGCAATAGGGGAACCGGCTATAAACCCAGTACCCAGGAAGATGATTAATGATTCCGTGCAGGAAGTCATTCCTTCCAACGTATCGGCTGAAGTCATCATCAGTGTTCCAGACGGAACCAAGGTTGCCAACAGAACCTACAACCCCAGGCTAGGCATAGTGGGCGGTATATCGATCCTCGGTACTACCGGAATCGTAAAGCCACGTTCCCTTAGTGCATTCATAGCTTCTCTGGTGGCCCAAATTGACGTTGCGGTAGCTCAAGGTCATGAGCGGCTTATCCTTGTTCCTGGCAGTATTGGAGAGAGCATTGCGAAACAGCTGCTGGAAACGTCGGAAGCGACGGACGAAATCATTCAGACGGGAGACTTCATTGGCTACATGATAAACAAAGCTGCGGATAAGGGAGTAAAGGAGATCATCATACTTGGTCACGCCGGCAAACTCGTGAAGCTTGCCGCTGGTATTTTCAACACGAACTATCGAGTGGGAGATGCAAGACGAGAAACCGTCGCTGCCTACGCCGCCATGGCAGGAGCTCCGAGAAACGTCATCGAAATGATCATGCATGCGAATACAACGGACGAAATGGCAGACGCACTGGAGCGTTTCAAGTTGTCGGAAGTAACCTTCAACCTCATAGCCAATTCGGTCAAAGATCGTGTTGTTCAGCGAACGGGCGGCAAGATCAAAGCGAACATCGTGTTGGTCTCCTACGATGGCAGAGTTCTTGGAACCGATTCTGATGCAAGAGGACTGCACATTTGGCGAAGATCTTTCTAATCGGTGCTGGACCGGGCACAAAAGAACATCTCACGCCTGCTGCAAGGGAAAACGTCCGGAAAGCAACAGTTGTTGTCGGAGCTGAAAGGGCATTAGAATTGTTTCGGGAGGATATCAAGAACGAAGCCTATGTCCTCAAAGCCGAAAACCTTGACGAAATAGTCCAACGAGCCCTAACCTCCGCCCAAGATGGAAAATCAGTTGCAATGGTTTCGACTGGAGATCCCACCTTCTTCGGCTTACTCAAACCATTAATTGAGAAATTCCCTGACGATATTCAACTTGAGATAGTGCCTGGGATAAGCTCCATTCAAGTCTGTACTGCCCGTCTACAGATTTGCTTAGAAGAAATAGGACTCATACTCAGCTTCCACGGCCAACCCAACACGGAAAGAACTAGGCTTTTAGAAGCCGTTAGAAACGGAAAGATGACGATGGTTCTTCCTGACCCAAAATCGTTTCAACCTGATCAGATATCGAAGTACTTGATTGAATCAGGCATAGATCCCAAGACACCGGCAGCCGTATGCGAGAACCTCACTTACGTTAACGAGAGAATCTCAGAAGGTGACCTACGAACTATTTCATCCGAAAAGTATGACCCGATGTGCCTGATGGTGATCGGAACCTGGGCGCGAAGAAGGCCCCGCAACCTTGGGCATTAGGAGACGAATTACATGTGGAACTATCGCACACCAGGGATCCCAGATGAGTTCTTTGAGCGTAGCGAGAAAATACCGATGACGAAAGAGGAGATAAGAGCCCTGACAATCTCGAAGGCCAGGCTCAAGCCCGGCGATAATGTGATCGATGTAGGGTGCGGAACAGGCAGTATCACCGTTGAAGCCGCCAAGCAAGTGTCACCCGACGGAAAAGTCTACGCTATCGACAAAGATAGGAAAGCCATTGCTCTAACACAAAAGAATCTTTCAAAGTTTGGCCTAAGAAATGCGGTTCAATTGATACATTCCGAAGCAACTCGCGCACTTCAAAAACTGCCTGCAGTTGACGCCATCCTGATCGGCTCTGGAGGACAGAATTTGCCTAGGATAATTGATCTGTCTTTCAAGAAGCTGAAGCCGGAAGGACGCATAGTGATAAACTCCATTCTTCTTGAGACATCTTACACCGCAATGAACGAGTTGGATAGACTTGAGTTCAAGCGCCTTGATGCCGTACAAGTGACAATTGCTAAAGGCAGGAGAATCCCCCAAGGAACAATGATGGTCGCAAGAAACCCGATCACAATAATATCAGGCGTAAAGCTGGGAAAAAAATGAAAAACGGAAAGGTCGTCGGCGTTGGCGTCGGGCCTGGTGACCCTGACCTTCTCACACTCAAAGCCATTCGCATCCTGAAGGATGCGGACGTGGTATGTGCTCCAACTCCGAACGCGGCTGGGCACAGTCTTGCGTTTGGCGTGGTAAAGCAGGTGTTGGACGGCAGAAAATCAGCTCCTGAAGTCGTCGCTCTCATCTTTCCCATGATGAGAGATGAAGCTGAACTTGAGAGGGCGTGGAGTGGAAACACAGATAGAATTGCCAAGTATGCCCACGAAGGGAAGCTGGTCGCGTTTGTTTCTATCGGGGATCCGAGCTTATACAGTACCTTCACGTATGTTCAAAGGCAGCTGAACATCAAGTACCCGGAGATTACGGTCGAGATAATCCCAGGCGTCACATCCCTTTCGGCCTGTGCGGCAAAGGCTCGTATACCACTCGCATCAGGAGAGGAGACGCTTCTTATCATGCCAAGATTCGACTCGGAACTGCTTAAGGAACAAAGGCGCCTAGTCGACAATATCATCTGGATGAAGGGAGTAAGAAATCTTCCTGAGACGATCAAGCTCCTAACGGATTCTTCAAGATTCTCGGATAAATCACAGATCCTGATTGCAAAGAGATGTTCTTTCCCTGACGAAGAACTGTGGAAAGGAGACATCCATGATGTCCCCCACTTGAAGTTTCAAGACAATTACCTCGCTACCATGATAATCAGACGAAAGCCAAGCGATGGGTAAATTGGAAAAAGTATACTTCGTCGGAGCCGGACCGGGCGACCCAGAACTTCTGACCCTAAAAGGTCAAATGTTGATGAGGCAGGCCGACGTGATAGTCTACACAGGATCACTGATTAATCCCTCAATACTCAACTACGCTAAGTCAAATGTCCGGAGCTATGATAGCGCCACACTGCATCTTGACCAGATAATTAGATTGATTGCACGGAATGTGAAGAAAGGCAAACGCGTAGTCAGACTCTGTAGCGGGGATCCAAGCCTCTACGGTGCAACTCAAGAACAGATTGACATACTGAAATCGCGAAAGATCGACTGCGAAGTGATCCCCGGAGTTAGCTCCTTTCTAGCGGCCGCCGCCTGCCTAAGAAGAGAGTTAACGTTACCCGCAATTTCTCAAACCGTAATAATCACCCGGCCAAGTGGTAGAACTCCAGCGCTGAAGTCGGAAGGCATCACGAAGTTAGCCAAGCATCACGCTACCATGGTCATATTCCTAGGAGTCCGCCAGATTCGGAGATTATGCAAGGAGCTGGTAGAGGGCGGATATCCAAAGAAGACGCCGGTCGCTGTACTTTACAAAGTCACTTGGCCTGAAGAAACAATAATCCGCGGGACAATCGACAACATAGCCAACAAAGTGAAACGGTCAAAGATCAGCAAGACAGCAATCGTAATCATTGGTAGAATTCTGTCTGAAGAAGAATACAGCCGCTCGAAATTATACGACCCTCTCTTCACACATGCTCACAGGAAAGGCGGAGCAGCACCATGTTCGAAAAGGGCATCGCGATAGTCGCACTCACAAAATGGGGAGTAGCCACCTCCATAAGAATCGCACGCGCATTGGAGAAAGCTCAGATTCGATATGACATTTACGCCCCAGAAACCTTACAGTCGGACGGTGTCACCCCATTCAATGGAGACTTAGAGGCTTTATTCGGTAAGGTATTCAACGTATGCGACGCAATAATTCCAGTGATGGCCGTCGGGATCGTGGTTAGAACCGTTGCCCCATTCATCGCTAACAAGGCAACTGATCCGGCCGTAGTCGTTGTCGACGACTTGGGTAAATATGCCATAAGCCTCCTATCAGGCCATATTCGCGGGGCAAATCGTCTCACAAAGATGGTGGCGGGAGAGATTGGGGCAATACCAGTCGTAACAACGGCCACCGATCTTCTTGGACAGAAACCTGTAGAAGAGATCGCTGAGGAGCACGATCTACAGATAGCAAATTCAGAATCTCTCATCCCAGTAAACTCCGCTATAGTGAATGAACGGAAGATTCTATTCGCCACGATTGGCCCCCTAATGTATCTAGAAACAGGTCTTGCCCCCCCGAAGCGGATCTCTAGCATTGATCAACTCAAAGAGATGATGGAAGATTACGACGCAGGCATAGTCATCGCACCAAGTATTGTATCGCTTGAAAGTGTAACAAAACCGGTAGCGCTCCTCATCCCAAGGGCCAACTCGTCAACTGCCAAGGACGAGCAACGACTCGCATTGAACCAGAAGCTGAATAATGAGTGAGAGTCGTCCGAAGATCTACAGAAAGAGGGAAGCGCCGAAGAGGAAAGGTAACCGTTGTTGGCATCGGGCCTGGCAGCAAAGATCACATTACAACCAAGGCCATCCATGAGCTCCGCTCCGCTGATTCAATAGTCGGATTTGGCCTTTATATCGACCAGATCCGAGGAATAATTCGACCGCGCACGAGAGTCTACTCGTCAGGAATGGGTCATGAAATTGACCGCGCTTTACTGGCTTTGAAATTGGCGTCTAGAGGAAAGAGAGTAGCGGTAGTCAGTAGCGGAGATCCAGGCGTATACGGCATGGCAGGCCCCATCATTGAGACTGCAAACAAGTTACGCATGAACATTGACGTAACTGTCGTCCCAGGAGTAACAGCCGCAACGGCGTCAGCTGCTAGCCTTGGCGCTCCGTTAATGACTGACTTCGCAGTCATCAGCTTGAGCGATTTGCTCATCCCTCGAAATAGAATCTTAGAACGCGTGGAAAGCGCACTGAAGGGGGACTTTGTGTTGGTTCTGTACAACCCTCAGAGTCGGTCCAGAAAAGAACCTCTCAGGCTCGTCCACCAAATGCTCGTGAAGTACCGAAAACCCACTACACCAGTAGGCATTGTAACCGGATATGCAAGAAAAGGAGAAACAACCGTCGTCACAACGATCGAGCATATGCTAGACCACGACATAGGTATGGAGAGCACAATAGTAGTTGGAAACTCGTCAACAGGAATTCTTGATGAGAGAATTCTCACTCCAAGAGGATATTACGGGCCTAACCAGCTCACGAAGACATCAAATCCTACACGAATTATGAGACGCAATTGATGCATCTATTGTGGAGCCCGCTGACGAAATACGGTGAACTCGAAGAAATCGTGAGTAGAACACGTAGGTAGAGCTGTCCTGCAAGAGGCAAGCGGAATCCTTGGGTGAAGCCTGATTTATCGGGGCACTTTCACGGCGAGCCACAGAATTAAATACGGAATCCCCCATCGCTAGAGGACAGCGTCGAGACCTATGCAATCTAAGAGCCAGAGGTTTGCTCCGAAGATCTTTCTCTATCCCAGAATCCGGAAGACCCCGTTCTATGAAGCACATAAGAAAGCGGGGGTTAAAGCGTACAGCGTCTACAATCACATGTATCATCCGCGTTACTACGGTGACATGTACGAAGAATACGAGAAGGTTGTTAGCTCCGTTACGCTTTGGGACGTGTCGGTTGAACGCCAAGTAGAAATTACCGGCCCCGACGCTTTCAAGTTTACAGACTACATCACTCCCAGAGACTTGTCGAAGGTAAAGATTGGACAATGCAGGTATGTGGCCATCTGCACCGAAGACGGCGGAATGATCAACGACCCAGTGCTGCTCAGGTTAGGCGAGAATAAGTTCTGGCTCTCAGTCAGCGACTCCGACGTTCTATTGTGGGCGAAGGGTGTTGCCGTTAATTCGGGCATGAACGTGAAGATTCACGAACCCGACGTATCACCGGTTCAGATTCAGGGACCGAAATCGCCGTGGGTTGTGAAGGATTTGGTGGGCGACAAGGTCTTGGATTTAGGGTATTACACCTGCGTGCCGGCTCAAGTCAAAGGGATGGACGTGGTCGTGAGCCGAACCGGCTTCACAGCCGAATTGGGATACGAAATATTTCTCCGAGACAGCTCAGTGGGGCGAAATGCCGTCAACCTCTGGGAAGCAATACTGGAGGCTGGACGACCTTATGGAATCCAAGTCACTGGCCCAACACACATCAAGGCCCTTGAGGCTGGAATATTGGATTACGGCTGCGACATGGATCTGAACACCAATCCGTTCGAAGTCGGGTTGGGTTATCTCGTTGACACGAACAAAAACGCGAACTACATTGGCAAAGCCGCGTTGAAGCGAATCAAAGCCGAAGGGATCAAACGCAAGTTAGTCGGTTTAGAGATTGGCGGCGCGCCGACTTATGAATGGAATTGGGACAGCGGCGTAGAGAACCCACCAGGCTGGGACACCGGCGACCGATGGCCCGTCACACAGAAGGGCAAGAAGGCGGGCTATCTAACTAAAGCCTACTTCTCACCGAAGCTGAAGAAGAACATAGGCCGAGCAATGGTCAGCCTAGAATACTCCAAGGAAGAAACAGAACTGACCCTCGAAACACCCGCAGGCCCACGAACAGCGAAGGTTGTGTCATTCTACTTCACCGATCCTAAGAAGGCCATCGCCAAAGCCAACGTAAGAGCCATGGTCCTCGCCAAGTAAATCAGAGTTGAGTCCGGCGCGAAAACCCGAATTTATGTCGCCTATTTAAGCGGGGTTGAGGGTGTTTATGTCGTTTAATGTCGGTTCCTCGGGTCCTCGCCTGAATGCATGCTCAAAGACCCGAGCTCTGTTCCCTCAGCTCCCTCAGGAGGGTCGTCACGATATCTAGGTCGGGATCAGCCCATGGGTAAATGTAGAAGCCGGTTGCTCTCCTCCAGAGTGTACGGTAGACGTCCCGGATGATCTGAAAGCCTTCTTCGAGTCCCTTTCCTGCGACTCTCAATTTAATAGTCGGGGGAATTCGTACGCCTAGCCTTTGTTCAAGAAAAGTGATCGATTTGGCGCTTCTGGGAACGAGCAGCCCTATCAGAGAAGGCAGTTTCTCGTTTGCCGCCTCTAGCGCATGAAATGATTCGATCACTTGATCGGTATGGAATACGGGTTGGGTAATTGTCAGATCCGCGCCTGCCTCGATTTTCTCTTTCATGCTTGAGATTTGCTTCGAGAGATCGGGTGAGGTTGGATCGCTTCCAACCGCAATACAGAACCTACCGTTACCGTGCGGTTCTTGTTTTCGAACCCACTGAATCAATTCGCCCGAGGTTCTGAACTCAAACCGGTTTGAGTACGGAGGGTCATTCGGGTCTCCGTAAAGTGCGAGCAGATTATCGACACCCCCCTGCTTGAGATTCTTGAGCAAATCTACATCGTCTCGTGGATGGTCGCGGCAAATGAGTGAGGCCACTACATCCACTCCTGTCTTCTGGACAACACTGATCGCTGATTCGAAGCAAATTTGCTCTGCGGTCTTGCTTGGATCGTTTGGGTCAGATGCATTCTTCAATGCCGTCAAGCGGATTGCGTCGATGTATGGTTTCACTTTCTCCACGTAACTCAGCAGGTTGGGGTGGTCGGGCTTGAACTCCACCACCAAAATCGGCTTCTCGCCTTGGAGCTTGTCGGTGAGCCGCACATCAAAGCACCATTTCGAGTGTAACTTGGGCTGGAACTTTCAGATTCGTGGCAGTTAGAATAATCCCGCCAACCTAATCTTCTCCGAAAGGCTTACAGTCTGTTTTGTCCCGGTCGCAATATCTAACGCTAGCATCATCGCGCGTGGATTGTCCCGCATTCTCCGCAATGTCCTGTCCCTAAACCATTCCACCGCTCTGTTGCTCGTGTTCATTAGCATCGCAGTCAGTTCCGCCATGCGTTGGAGTACTTCGGTCTGCGGCCTCCTCGCCGTCTCGTAGGCCTTCAAGGCGCTTGCCGAGAAGTCAGACTTGGCAAAGCATCCATCAAGCACGTTGAGTAGAGCGTCTACGTCGCTTAGCGTTAGACTTCCTCCCTGCCCGAGACTTGGTTCGATTGAGTGGGCGGCGTCTCCGATCAATGCGACGTGGTCCGCCACCCATGAATCCACCCTGATGTCCTGCGGGACCATATACGGAAAGTCGTCCCATGAGTGCAAGTTGTCGAGAGTTCCCCGGAGCTCTGGGGCCAACTCGGTAAGACCCGTTTTGAATCGATCAAGCCCATTGACCTTTACCACTTCGATTGCTCCCGCGGGGATGTAGTAGAATAGATATTGTCCATGAGGTAGTGAGAAACTACCAAGCATCTTACCCCTCGCTAGGTAGTGACAAGCATCGCCTTTCACCCCATCGATTTCTCCTGCGACCGTGATGAGGTAGCTTGACTTCGATGGTTTCGAATTCACTTGGATGCCAGCGGCATCCCGAACTCTTGACTTTCCGCCGTCCGCACCAACCACCACCTTCCCCATAAGGCTCCGTTTCGTCCCATCGATAATTGTTTGCACTCCACTGATCTGACTGTTCTCGCGTAGGAAGGCGTCGAACGTTGCACCGTCGTATATCCTGACCTGATTTTCCTCAGCTCGATTTCGAAGTATGGTTTCTAGTAGGTGTGGGAGAAAGGTTAGCAGGTAATTCGGTTTGGCGCTTAGGAGGTTGTAGTCGTAGGCAACGAGCAGTTCCCCCGAACTCTTAACATACTTAACGGTTCGAAGCTTACGCCCTATCCCTTCAACATCACTTAACAGGTGAAGCCTCTCGAGTACCCGAAGCCCATTGGGCGCGAGACTCATGCCCCGCTTGACAGGTGTTACGCCCCGGCGAGCTTCGAGCACCGCCGTGCGACGGCCTCTGTCGGCTAGGCCGGTTGCAAGCGTGAGCCCACCTAAACCGCCTCCCACAACGACTACATCGAATTTCTCTTCCACAACGGCTTCCCTCGTTAACGTAAAGCCTTCAATTCGCAGCTAAATTACTTGACCCACGAACTTGAAACTCTCTCTCCCGCGTGAATATTTGTGAGCGGCTCAATACATCGAGAAGGACTTTCCATGAGAACGTGTTCTACGTGTCAGCTGTGTGCCCAAGAGAAAATTGCCCCTCGAGACAAGCCGAATATTCGGAAAGTCTAAGGAAAAGCCATGGACTCGATGTCGAATGAGAATGCTTGCCCGTTGAGCATACAGACAGTTACTCGTGTCCCATCACTTCGAATCGTTCAGGGCTGTCTGGTCGCATTCGCAAGATCGGCAATTATGACTTCGGGCGCTTTTATTTCAATCTATGATCGTACTATAGCGGTCTTGAGTCCAATTTCCTCACGGACCATTTGATCCAGCCTCTGGATCATGATGTTGAGAAGAAATTTCAACATTCTATCCGAAGTTGACTGAGATACTCTTTAGAACCATAACCGAGGAATCGACGTGAACAGTGAAACCTTGGCCATCAGCATAATCGAAAAAACAGGCCCGGAGGCCATTACCTCAGCGACGAACACACGAGAACCTACTATTCACATCATACATATCCCAGCGCTCTACAACAGAAATGCAAGAGCAGACTGGGAGAAATCCGGCAGCAAGGATATGGTACAACGAACTCGCGAGAAAGCGAACAAGCTCCTAAAGGATCATTCGATCCAGCCCCCCTAGACGCCGATGTTGAGAAGGAATTTCAGCGTATACTATCCGAAGCCGACAGAGAATCTGCTTGAACTGTTGACAACGGCCCCAACGCCCACGCCGAACGAAGAGCCTGCTTTTCTTGAATTTGACAAATTGTCCGCTAATCTTAATTCACGGAAACAACTTCCATCCGACGTCGGATTTGAGAGGCGCCGAGCTGACTTGCCGTGAAGAAACAACTCAATGAGCTGTCCTTCGCCACTTTGGACACAGGCAGTATGCCCCTTACCGACGATTTTGAGGAGAAAAAGAGAAACGTCGACAGGGTGATCCTGGATAAGGTCAGTCTCGGATTGGAATATCCGTGTTATCCACAGTTACCTGGATCCCCATCGCAGCCGATGAATATGACTCTGCAGTTCCTCAAACCGCTATCAAAAATAAGCCCCAACATCCAGATCACCGGCCAAGAAGCCCGACTCAGTAGCGACGACATCGGGGAACCCCTACACCCTATTGGGGTTGAGCGTGCGGAATACTTCCTAAGCTTTCTCCATGAGCATGCGGTTGGCCGCGTAAAGGGAACGAAGGCTTGCGTCACGGGCCCATTCACACTCGCCTCCTATCTAGACCTGAGTAACTTGATGAAGTGCGGGGCATCGAAGCCCGACGTTGTCAGAACCCTCGCAAGAATTCTAAGCCGTTCATGTAAGCGATTAAGCGACCTAGGATTCGACTTGGTCTGCATAGATGAGCCATTTCTCTCCGTGATGCTTGGAAGGAAGGGTCAGGTTCTCTTCAAGTACGACGAACGATTCATCGTTGAAACTCTCAACAGCCTTATCGCAGAGTTATCTTGCCTCTCCGCGGTTCATGTGTGCGGCCGCATCACCCCGGCAGTCAAGGAGGTTCTGCTTGAGAGCGCTACAGACATCGTAGACCATGAGTTCGCGGCGAACCGAGCGAACGTTAATGCGTATACGAAAGAGGACCTTGAACGTACCGGCAAATTCCTTGCCTACGGCTGCGTATCCTCGACCAGCCCGGCCGTGGAGTCTGTTGAAGAAATCTCAGCCACCCTGGAGAGCGCCGTGGGACGATTTGGTGATCGGCTTCTAGTGAAACCGGATTGTGGATTCGGGGGAATGATAGGCATTCAAGAAGCTTACGATAAAGTTCAGAGAAAGCTCAGCAACATGGTAGCCGCGGCCAAGATAACTCACGACCGTTTCCTCGGTTTGAAATCGGCTTCCTTGCCGTGACCGTTGGACTCCACCAACATTTAATTACAATCAGGCTCGAACAGAAAGCCATGGAAGAAGCTGAAGCTGAACCGCAGAAGAGCTTGAAAAGAATAACTTGGCAATACGAAAATTGTCTAGCTTGCGTCTGGTTCTCACCCATCGACCCAATCAACGCCGACATTCTAGAAAGAGGGAAATGTATCCATCCCAAGTTGAAACCCTTCGACCTGGTTGTTTCGGGCCGCGACTGGTGCAACCAGTTCCAAGAAATCACCCAGAAACAAATTGACAACAGACAAGAGATGGCAATGAAAACCGAGGAGCCAAAAAAGAGCACATGAAGTCCCGTGAATTACCGATTGCAATAAGGATTGCATTGCTTGTGTCACGATAGGACCGAGTAGAGTAAAATACGCCATATCACGCGTACCGATTCCTCGGCGATTTTGATGGAAAAATCTGTTCTGAGAGTCGCGGTTCTTGTTACTGCGATCATAGACGCCATTTTCCACGGCATCTTGGTGCAGTTTATTCAATATTCACCCGTTAACGGACTGTACTTTCTGGTTACGGCAATTCTCTTCGCAGCCGGCGGCATTGCAGCATTGAGTTCAGGCAAATTGTCCAAACTCGCAATACCAGGACTCTTTGTGTTTGCGCTTATCGACAACATCCTGATCGTGATCACCGCAAGCTTCGCAACGCCACTATCCGGCGGACAGCCCTATGGTTGGGCAACCGACCTTAACCCACCCGGCCAAGTACCAGTGTTCATCGTACAAGTCATCCTTATGCTACTCACTGCGGTCGTCTTGCTCTCGAAGAAGAAAACAATCTAACACCAAACGGCGTCTCGCGTACTCGACACCCCGAGTCTTGAGAACCGCGCCATTTCTGAGAAGGAGCTTCCGCGATAGCCGAGATTGACGAATTTCTTCGCGACTGGTACCGAGAGGCAACCATAAAGTAACGCCGACATTGGCTCCTTGAACGCCGTTAGTCGTGCAGACATTTCGCGGACGTCGATGTAGTTGAATCATACCCTCCAACGTGTAGCTCCCGCCTATGTTGCTCTCCTCATTTGGAGCACTGCCTCGTCAACCTCGCTTTACGGCCCCGTAATGCCCCTTTATGTGAAATCGCTCGGGATAGGCCCGGTTGAGTGGGGAGCGCTTGCTTCGACTTGGGCGTTGGGAATGTTTTCTATGGAATGGGTTTGGGGAAACCTCAGCGACACGAGAGACCGACGGTACCTTATGCTTGTCTCAGCGTTGAGCATGACCGTTCTATTCGTCCTCTTCACAGTCCACGAATTGATCCCCCTATTCATTGTTCTGGAATTGGCCTCAGGTATGCTGGGCGTCGCGTTCGGTCCTACAACAAGGACGTACATCTCATCGGAGTCACCGGAGAAATCGATGGGGTTCTTCGCGGGTTTGTGGTGGGCGTCGCTGATGCTAGGCCAGGTTATCGGCCCGATTGCAGGTTCATTCCTAGCACAAACTCTGTCGTACAAATATTCCTTCTACGCCTCATCAATCCTATCACTGGCCTTAGCCGGATTCGTTCTATGGTCGTTTCCCACCGAC
>Ga0187778_10002003_pt1 | contig 14034 bp, 10 predicted proteins | sample 1015_Q2_SP5_20_M_FD_132418 | JGI IMG/M metagenome (GOLD analysis project Ga0187778, IMG submission 132418) | Tropical peat soil microbial communities from peatlands in Department of Meta, Colombia - 1015_Q2_SP5_20_MG | ecosystem: Environmental > Terrestrial > Soil > Wetlands > Peat | place... | reverse complement strand
GTGTCAAGTTCCCGAGGGGTGACGCCACAGGTACCGAACGCGACGATGTGCACGTTTTCCGGAGCTAGTACGTTGAAGATCACTTGATCGTAGTTTTGGTGGCTTGGACTCTTATGATAGGGCTTAACCTTTGCACACGGCACGAAAATACATACCTCGCGTAGGGGTGGTGAATATTCGCGGAGCACATATTCGTTTGCGCGTACCATATCAGGGTGGGCGAAGACTCGCTCCCCTATGAGTGGCAGTTTTGATCGTTCTGCTTCCGGAATGATCATTTTGGCAGGACAGGATAAACCAGAATCTATAAAAGACTTAAACTCTTGAGCTCTTTTACGATTCGATCTACTGCTTTGCTCGCATCTTCAGGCTGCCTTCCACCAGTGACAACAAGCTTACCCGAGCCAAACAAAAGAACAACTACTTTTGGATCAGATAATCGATACACAAGGCCTGGAAATTGTTCTGGCTCATACTCAATATTTTCGAGCCCCAAGCCGACGGCAATGGCGTTTAGATTCAGTACTGAGCCGAGTTCTGCCGATGCGACTATGTTTTGTACCTTTATTTCGGGCGTTCCTTTTACCTCTATCCCAATATTTCGTAAGCTCTGGAAAACGTTCTCAAGCCCTTTGTAAACGTCATCTATGCTCTTCGCTCCTGTGCAGACAATTTTCCCAGACCGAAAGATTAACGCGGCCGTTTTCGGGTTCTTCGTCCGGTATACCAGGCCTGGAAATTGTTCGGGATCGTAATCAGCTCCTTCCAACGCAAGCGTTACTTGTTTGAGATTTATCTCTTGCCCAATACCGGTGGATGCCACCACATTTTCGATCTTGATAGTGTCTCTCGGCTCCATAATGTGTCCCCCATTCCTGTAGTTTTATAAAGACTTTTATTATTTAACAATTAAGGTGCGTTTTGGCTGTTTTTTTGCGAGTAAATACGGTAAACACGGTGTGTTTTCCGTTCGCGCAGCAATTTTATTTATTTATAAGTCGTAGTATACGCGCGTGTCAAGTGTTATGGAGGGATTTTCTCTGTTGATCGCAGTGAAAAGGCGCATAAAAGTATTGCCACTTGGTCCATCGTTACTCGACAGTGCTTATTACAACTCGTGCTGCTTTATGCGATCCTTCACGACGCAGGCGAGGAGTTTTCCAACCAACATGTTAGAAAGCAGCAATACGCGTGCAGCGAATAGCTGTGCACTAATCACTTCACGTCAACTTCACGTGAAATTCGAGAAACGCCAGACATATGAAATTAGCGTTTGATCTATCGGGAGAGAGCAACAGCATTCCGAAGGCAGAGATACTCGCCCTTTTTCGTGGCACTGTGATCCTGCAGACGAACAGGATTCTCGTTATAGATACGCCTTCTTACGACGCGAAGCTGGGAGATCGACTTGCGATGACACACACAACTATCGAGATCAAGGATGTGTGTGCGCAGGAATTAGCTTCTATCTATCAAGCAGCACGACATATCGAGCTTCCCAACGTGAAAATTGCGGTCAGGGCAAAGCGAATTGGGCTCGGTTTGCAAAGTACTGCCGTCGAAGCTATAATAGGACAGGCACTGTCTCAGCGTGGATACAAAATCGATCTAACGAGCCCAGACCTTGTCATAAGAGCCCTGTTGAGTGACGGCGTGTGCATAATAGGCACGACACTTTTCTCGGCTAATCGCTCTCGCTTTGAATCCCGGCGTCCGCATCTGCGACCTTTTTTTTACCCCGGGGTGTTACTACCTCGTGTAGCTAGGGCCGCTGTGAATCTAACTGGGGTAAATGCTGGTGAACTCCTGTTCGACCCGTTCTGCGGCACGGGAGGGATACTACTCGAAGCTGCGCTGGCAGGGGTAAGGGTTATAGGATCAGATGTTGACAGCAGAATGGTTTGGGGGACGAGAATGAACCTCGATTACTATCACGTTGGAGGCGAGCTCCTTGTCCAAGATGCAAAACGGTTAGGATTGGGTGATGAAAGCATTGACGCTGTTGTAACAGATATTCCGTACGGTCGTTCTGTCAGCATACGTGCTCCTTCACTGAATCAACTGAAGCAGGAGGCGTTTCGCGAGATTCAGCGTGTGCTGAGAAGAGGGCGGCGCGCCGTTCTCATCTCACATGACCCGATCACACACGATCTTGCAAGCGCGGGCTTTGCCATTGAGCAACGTCACGCCCAATACGTGCACAAAAGTCTTACAAGGGAGATCACTGTCGCACGCAAGTGATACAGCGGGAGCCGAGCTCCGTGCGGGCTATTTTCGATGTCTCTGTCGCGTGTTATCGGATCGTTCCATTGGACGACCGAGACCCGACTCCTAACGGAAGCACTTTTCGTACTACTAGCCGCGGTCGGACAGATGCAAGAACGAGGACACACCGTTTTTCTCGCAACGGATGTTACGGAGAGTACTAAATTCGATGCATGTAGCGAAAGATGTTTTCATGTTGGGCGGTCACTTGAACGCCCTGGCTCTTGCCGATCGACTCGAGACCCTTTCTTAACTGGTCGAAACTGACGCCGCCGATATTGACTATCATGATCATGGTAAAGAGGCCCGCCACTACCGTCTGACTTATGTCCTCAATGTTGGCGTCGGCGCTTGCGAGCAGATTTGTCACCGCCGCCACGATCCCCGGATGATCTGATCCCGTTACCGTTATGATAATTCGCTCGGTAGTCCCGTCCTCAACCAAAGCCGATCACGCTCTTCTACTTGATTTTAGTGCCTACTGGCACCCTTTTTAACGGTGCGATAAGCACCGGTCTCCCGTCACGCTCAGCGGCGAGGATCATCCCTTGGGATTCAACTCCCATCACTTTCGTGGGCTGCAGGTTTACAAGAACGACCACATCGGTGCCGATAATATCCTCCGGCGCGTACTCGTGTGCTATTCCCGCCACGACCTGCTTGGATCCGTCATCTAACTGCACGGTGATTTTCAAGAGTTTTTCAGATTCTTTCACCTTTTCAGCATCCAAAATGCGGGCTATCCGCAAGTCCATTTTGTTGAAATCATCGATGGTGACCGTGCCAACCGGGGCTGCAGTGTGCGTAGCCGGCGCTTTATGATCTGCTCGTGTGATGCGCTCGCTCAACACTGCTTCCATCTCAGTGATTTTTTTCTCCTCGATTTTGGTAAATGGCATGGACGGTTTCGAGAGACTGAGAGGTTCAACTTCTATCGTCGCGTCAGCGAAAAGTGTCGTGGTCAAACCGAGTTGCAGCTGCACGTGCCGCATGGTAGATGGCATGATCGGCTCCAAAAGGATCGAAAGCGCCTTCACGAGCTGTATACAGTTCTTGAGCTCCTTGGCACAGGCGGCCCTGTCTAACTTGATGAGACTCCAAGGGGCCTTAGACTGAAAGTACACGTTACCGAAGTCCGATAAGGACATAGCCGCATCGACGAGTTTTTTAAACTCATACTCGTTCAGCGCGCTTATCATCTTGTCACGAGCTTCGGCTATTCGTTCGAATATCGCCGTGTCAACGGGATCTTCGGGGATGCCCCCAAAGTTCTTGTACGCAAAAAGCAGGGTTCGATAAATGAAGTTCCCGAGTGACCCAACAAGTTCGCTGTTCACTTTTTCCCCAAAGACTTTCCACGAGAAGTTTAGTTCCTTGGTATGCGATGTGTACCCAGCGAGATAGTAACGGAGAAGGTCGGGGTGAAATCCCTGATCAAGATAATCGTCATCTATCCAGACGACGTAGCCGCGGCTTTTTGAGAACGTCTTGCCATCGACTTTCACCATTCCTGAAGCAACGACTGCGGACGGTAGCGCGTAACCTGATCCTTCGAGAAGCGCCGGCCAGAAGACGCAATGATGATAAACGATGTCGACCCCGATAAAGTGGGTTATATTCGCATCGTTTTTCCAATACCCCCTCCACGCGCTCGTGGCTTCCTCGGTAAACGAGATGTATCCTATAGGAGCATCAACCCAAACGTACACCACGAGATTAGTTCCAGGGAAGGCGACTCCCCACGGCAGATTACGAGTGATGCACCAATCCTTGAGTTCGTGAAGTACCCACTCCCGCGCGTAGTTACGGGCATTGACCGTTCCTCCCAGCGTTTCGAGGTATCTCAGCAAAAAGTCCTTAAACGCAGAAAGCCTGAAGAAGAAGTGATTTTCCTCCCGGTACTCAGCTCGAGCTCCACACGTTTTGCACGTCGGCTCCAAGAGCTCTCCCGACTCGAGGTGACGTCCACATCCTTGGTCGCATTCATCTCCGCGGGCAGGCATGCCGCAAAAGAGACAAACCCCTTCAACGTATCGATCTGGCAGAAAACGGTCGCATTCAGGACAATACGCCAGCTTAATGACCAGCGAGTAAAGAAAGCCATTTTCTTGCAGCGTTTTTATTATCTCCTGCGTTCTGAAGTGATTTGTGGGCGAATCGGTACTACCATAGTGACTGAAATCAACCGATAACATCTTGAACGTTTCTTTCCAGTAGCGATGATAATACGCAACAAACTTCTCCGGCGTAGTTCCCTGTTGTTCGGCGCTGATAACGATGGGCGTTCCGTGCGTATCCGAACCGCAGACAAAGAGCAGGTTCTGCTGCAGCTTCCGCAGGCACCGAACGTAAATGTCGGCGGGGATGTACGTTCTCAGGTGACCGATGTGACACGGTCCATTCGCGTAGGGTAGACCACATGTAACGAGGATCGGCCTATTCTCATCCAATGTCATTGTCCAGTCCTTCTTGCGTAATGGTTCCGTCTATCCCCGATGCCGTGGCAAGGTCGCTCGGTGATCGGTAACAAGCTTTGGCAGAGATGCATAGTACAGGTGGCACACAGTGCGCGCTGTCGGTCGTTCTCTGCCAGGAGCACGAAGATTACTCCGTCGTGCATTGTGATTAGGGTGCTCTGCTTTAAAACTTTGGATCGATGTGCTACACGTTCAGCGACGTTCGAGCGACTCGCGGTAAGAAAAGTGCAGAGAGAAGCAAAATGCTCAAAAAACCCGGTCACGTAAACGTGCTCGCTTTGACGCGGATATTCAGGTATTGAAAAGTTTAAATCTCAACACCCCTTGATCGCTTCGAAAACAAAAGCGGGTACATGTTAAACACCCAGAGGATTAGCATGAACGAAGAAAAATTTTGCCAAGCGTGTGGTGCTCCGCTGCCCCTCAACGCGCAGTTTTGCATCCAGTGGGGATAGGAGTAGGTGCGACGCGTCCACGGACGGTTCGGGCACAGGTTCCGCAATTCCAATTTCTCCGCTTAACGTTAAAGGTGTGATCGTCGTGAGCTCAAACTGGGTACCTGGGTATTTCATCGAAGAGACATGAGCGTTTATCTACGGCCTTACCGTGCGGAGCAGAGGGCTTGGAAGAAATATCACGGCTGGGCTGCACTCACTCGCGGGGGGTGAAATCCGCGAGTACGTCGAAATGATGCAGCAAGCAAGAGACGAGGCGCTGTATCGAATGGTAGAATACGCAAAGGCCGTCGGCGCAAACGGTGTAATCAGCACCTATTTTGACTCCTCGGAGATCTTCGACTATACGCAAGAGATTTTGGCTTATGGAACAGCAGTAATTGTAGGCAAGAAATAGGACGAAAGCAACTCTGGAGATTCAAGGGCTCCGTCAGGTATATAACGCTACGTGCGACTGCTAAGAGACTGGCGTTTGTCCAAGAAGCTGGAGTTGAATAGTTATTGCCAGCTGTGACTTTTAGCATCGTTGCGGCCTATATATTTATGGCAATCCAATTTTGTCAAGTCATCTTTTTTCTAGATCTGTCGGTTCCGTGCTTAGAGTCCTAAATACACGCGAGGCCCCTGCGTAGAGGATTACTGGATTAGCCAGCATCCTTGCGCCTCTCTTAAAGAGCGATAAACGAGTATAGGTGCAGGACGTCTCATCTAAGGGTCGATCCGCCCGCAATTCATCAAAACAGTCTTCAATGTATCTACGATGTCGAGGATACCGCCTTTTATACCACTCCCGTGCGAGATGGAGTTGATCAACGTCTTTTTCGCGTCCGGGACCCTGCACTTCCACAAGGTCCGAGTGGAGCCATAGCGTATAATCTGCAGCGTAAGACGCGGGATAAGATGTGCTTTCCCCAGAGACGAATTCGCTTGGCGTCGCATTGGCAACAGCAATCACGATTGCTACCTTGGCACCTCTCGTGAGTGTTTTGAGGCGTGCTAACGTTAAGAGTTCATCTAAAGCGTCTTTCCTATCACCCTCCTGCCCCGATCTATCAGCAGATGATGTTTTCTGTAAATGGTCAAAGAGCAGTAACATCAGCCTGTCTTCGTTTGCACCGGTCTGGTTTTGTACCGCGCGCGCTGCTCGCTCTATATCCACAGTCGTCATCTCTTCATCTGCTTCGACTACGATAAGGTGCTGGGCTACTCTTTCGCTCAACCGTTCTCCAGCCTGAATAACTCGTTCTTGTATCGTTACGGCGGCCTCAGAATCAAAGGCGTGCCTTCTATAACTTGATAGCTCATTTATACCAACCCCACTGTGTCGAACCAGCGCACTTATCCATAAGTCCTCTCTGCTGGTGTCAAAGCTTACGTATAGCGTGGGGAACCGTTGCTGTGCAGCATAATCAGCACACCAAGCGGCGAAGTCGGTCGCCTCCTTGTCGCACGAGGCGTACGCCACGTACACTCTGCCTTGCTGCCAGCCTCCTCCTAAAGCTCTATTAAGCCACGCTGAAGGGGTAGGAATGACAGCACTCCGCTTGGTAAACATTACCCTCACTACGTCGTCGAGGTCTTCTCTGAGAGTGTGAGTTGCATCATCTGCCGCAAACAACAACGAATTTGATTGATTTCTCAGCGTCTGCAAGACGATGTCAGGGGGAACGATGCTCGTTCTCAAGGCAGTATCAGCGTGATGAATTAGCTCTTGCGTACGAAGCTGTATCCCACGTTCTTTTACTCGCTTCAAATACCCTACAAATGTATCATGCTGGCATGGCGAGCGCCCCGCTAAATATTGCGCGTATCGCGCGATCTCCTTACTGTGCGGCTGTATCTGAGGATTTCGAGTGAGGAGTGCTAACAAAGCGCTCACTCGTATTTCTTTACTGTGATTGGTAAAGTAACGACACACGTGCCACAACATCCGATTGAGGAGTAAGCGCGTGCCCTGCCTGCATGTATGCTCATCGATAAATCCTTCGGAAAGACCCCTCAAACGCAGCCCCTCTTCTGTCCCCTCTAGGTTCTGTAGCACATAGGTCAGGAGGTCTTTTTCTAACTGCGCCTCTTGCTCGCTGCATTGGTGGTGCGGCCTCCAGTCGAGATCCGCGCTGTAATACTCACAGTGCCAGCCAGCACACGCCCCACGCTCTCTAAGCTTCTTACTAGATAGTATATCCCCACAATTCCAGATGCACGCTCTATGACTTTCCTTTTCCAATGAAAGACACCGCACGAATTTTTGATCAGCTTCTGGCTCTCTGGTCCTAGAAGAGATAGCGTTGCGTAACATTGTCTGCACCATTTCCTCCCCGTGCGCCTCGGTGAGGCCCTTTGCAATTGTATACCGCGCGAGGATCGTACAGGCCTGCCCGTACGTCATATCAGAGGGAGGGCCTCGACGCAAGATCGAGAGTATGCACGGCGGGTGGCGAATATTTTTGCGAAATGACTGTTCACGCAGTTGTTTATTATGTCGATCGGACGTGGAACTCATCGCTTGCCCTTTAATGTCGGGATTGGTTTCAATTCATACAGAAGCGGCACTCTCCGATACCATCACACCGTTTTTCATTGCTTTCTTAACGTGTGATACAGATTATCCAAGCGATGAGTGAAAGTGTCGGAGTGATTAATTGCTTCACACCACTTGAACATCGCTTTACCCCTCGATTCAGGGTGAGCAGAAGACATTCTTTCTCACACTGATATGCTATCCAGCTTTTCGGATCGCTATCCCACATGTTGCGGCTTGGACCACCTTCTTCACTGATGAGCGCCCTCACGTTTACGAGCGGATAGATAAGCGCCTCTTTTTTCTAACAACTCGCGTTGTTATCGCAGCCCTTTACCGCCCCGCTCTTGCCCTTTCATCCGCCTGCTATCCCACCGCACGGTTTTAATCATCGCAAATAGCGTGCTGCCGCGATGACGAAATTATTTAAATAAGCTTATACACCAAACACTATGTAATCCAATGCGCGAGCGCTACACTAGTCCACCGCAGCGAGGGTATCAGCAAGATGATTCACTATTCGGCTTATCCGACCTAGCGAGCTTATCAGCTTTCATATATTTCCTGTTCTTTCTCGTCATACTCACGATTTACAGTTCGAATCCGCTTGAACCAACGTTATTCGGGTTTTACAAGCTCTCACTCTATTTTCAGCTTCTCTCTTTCTTCAGCGTTTTTTTCCTCCCAGCTCTGCTCATATACATCGCTCTCGATTTCACCAAGAGCATAGTGCACACGGTAATCGTGTTGGCCTATCCGTTACTCGTGCTTGGAGGGATAGCTATCCTTCGCGTGCCAGCTTCGCCGCCACTTGTCGCACTAAGCGGGTTAATGCTTTTTGCCTTTTATTTCGTTTTAGGGCTCAATCGCTCTGTATCCGAAAGAAAGCGACGCGGTCCACGCCCACAGCGTGTCGTCCGTCCCGGCCCCCCTGTGCAGAACTCTCGTCCGTTGGCGCCTGCTCAGCCCATGCCACCTGAGCAGGAAAGTGCCGTGCAGAGGCAACGCTTGGCGCAACCCCCTCCTACTACGCTCTACGCTCCGCCGAGTCGTTCTTCAGAACCAAGACAGGAGGGTCGAGCGCAGTACAAGTCCCCTGACGGGTTCCTCTCCAAACTCGATCGATTTCTCGATCGCTATGATTACGTAAACGGCGAAGCGGTGAAAAAGGGTTCACAGCGCGGCGCGGCGTACTATAGGGATCGAAGAAAAGGCGGACGTTGAGCGTTCACGGCGCAGCGCGACCATTGGTTCGTCATGTCAGAGACCGATGAGCAGCCGATGGACAACCTCCATTAGGGGCAGCATCATGCCAGGGCGAGGGACTCCAAGCGGGGTCTTTTGCCAAACCCAACAGGCGATAATCAGCCAATATGAGGAGACGAACGTGGCAAACCCTACGAGGAGTGCGAGTTCTTTAGTCCTCTTTCGGTACCCGATGAAGTATGGCACGAAAACGCCCATAAGGAGCGCGGTGACGGTCCCAAGCACGCGATTCAATGAAAAGCCTAGCTGAGCGCAGAGATCACTCACACTCGCAGAGGCGAAAAGGGCGATGTACGTGAGTGCTGTGGCGCTAAGAATGAGCCATGCGCCACTGAACGCTTTTTCAATATGTGCCGTATGAACGATAACGCCGCGTATGCTGGCAAGAGTGAAGAATAAGAGGGGGATGTAGAGAGGTAAAAAGTAGCGCATATCAAGTCCAAAGCCCTGGTTTTGGAAAGGAGCGTAGATGATAAGATGTGCAACTACGTAGACAAAAAAAAGCAGCGCAATGCCGCGCTGCTTTTCTATCCTTAGACTTTTGGTACCTGACTTGTATGCCCTGAGCGTCCGCGTAACGTAGGGCAGAGCCGCAAAGAGGGGGATAATAAGGAGCGGACAGAGCTGAAATACTGAGAGAGTCAGGGGCATATTGACGTAGAACAACGCGTGATAGAGATTTTGCGGCAAGTCGGGAAGGCTCTGTGGATTCCACGTGCTGAGGAAGAGGGAGGGAAGCCATTGAATGGCCGTAAAGACGGATGAGCCACCGTTTGTGGCCGAGCTGGTCGTTAAAGGTCCAATTTCCTGATGAGCACTCAGATAAACGGGTGACAGGAGCGGATTGCGAAAGAGCAGGTAGTTATTGAAGAAGTAGGGTATCATCCCCAATGATATGCCCGCTACCGCCACAAGGGCGTTTCTGATTCGCTCAGTTGATAGCACCATATCGGTCGACAATACAGCCACGAACAGAGGGATGGCATCAAATATCCGCACCCAGAAGCTAAGGCCAACGAGAATGTACGAGAGGAAGTGGTACCCCTTTTTTCCATCGAGAAAGTACACGTAGAGGCTCCAGACGCTTCCCATCATGAGGAGGATGGACGCGGTATGATCCTTTGCAGAGACCGCCCAAAACGTGAGAGGAGTCGCAATGAGTATGTAGAGAGCTCCAAACGCAGCGATGCGCTCATCAGCAAAGTACCGCGTGAAGACCCGAAGTGAGAGTATAACAATTACCGCCGTTGCGAGGATATTAAACAGCTGAATGGCCATAAGGGCCGCCCAATCTTGGAAGAGGAGAGAAGGCAGGCGAGTGTCAAGGTACGCGTTAACGAGGAGGAGGGCAAATGCCACGAGCGCGCCGAGGTTGCGGCCAATTCGCTCCCTCTTATAGCGCCGCCCCAAGAGCCAGCAGACCATAAATACGGAAAACGACCAGAGAGACGCAAAGAAGAGCCTGATGCCGACTGTCATGCTGACGAGATATAGCAACGCGTAAAAGGGAGTCGCGAACACCGGAACGGCATGCGTGTAAAAGGCGTAAGTCTGTCCTTCATAAGCGAAGCCCAGAACAGGGGCCGATGCGCCAAAGCTTAGGCCCTCATAGAGCCGTGCTGGCATCGTCTCTAGTGCAAGGGTACCGTGTGAAAGATTCAGAAGCTGCGCTGCGAGCGTGACCTCGTCGTTTATGAAGATGTTGACGTTCCAAAGGGCAACACACAATGTAAACGATGCGTAGAAAAATAGCGCGGATGTTTCGTTCGGCAGTATGTGTCTGTACAGGTCGCGTAGCGTGTCGAAGTTCATTGCCTAGGTGCTCTGCTGCTTGGCCTCTCGTTCCATGATGATGTCATAGACCTTAATGTACCCTTCGACCATATGGTCAACATCAAATAAATGCGCGCGGCTGCGACAATCCCGTCGCGTAATCCGGTCAATGTCTTTCACTTTATCGATCGCCTCGTCCACGCTTTGAACTATAAACCCGGTTTTCCCGTCCACGATAAGTTCAGGCACGCTTCCCTTACCCGTCGCTATGACTGGCGTGCCACAGGCCATGGATTCAACCATGGTCAGGCCAAACGGCTCGGAAAAAGATATCAGGTGCAAGGTGCAGTACGCCTTTTTGAAGAGCTCACGCTTTGTTTTTTCGTCCACCGTCCCGAGAAATTGTATCTGCTTCCCATCAATTTCAGGCTTGACACAATTCTCGAAATACTGCCGATGTTCGCTGGCGACTAACCCCGCGATCTTTAGCGTCATGCCAGTTCGCTTCGCAACTTCAATTGCTCGATGCGTTCCTTTGTCACGAGATATGCGTCCAAAGAACAGGAGATACCCGTCCGAAGCATCGCTATAGTCGAAGGAGGGCACGTCAACTCCGTTATATACCGTCGCGAGGTAGTTTAAGCCTTCAGTCCTGTCGGCGTTACTGATGGATACGTAGTAGTTATCCCAGTATTTCTTGTACACGGGGAGAATACGCTCCGAAGAGAAGCCGTGCACAGTGGTCAACAGCGGCGTATCCGTGAACCGTGAGAAAGTGAGAGGATAGAAGTCATAGTGACTATGGAGGAGGTCGAATTGGTGCGCTTTCTCGAAAGCATTAGAAATATGAAGCCACTGGTAAACGCCCGCATCGAGCGACGGATCCTCATAGAAACCGCGCGGACACACCCACTCGAGTTTTGCTTTCGTCACTGAGTCGCCCGTTGCAAAGAGCGTGACGTCGTACCCTCGCTCGATGAGGCCTTCAGTAAGGTGATGCACGACCGTCTCCCACGGCCCGTAATGACGAGGAGGAGTCCTCCAAGAGATTGTTCCTAACATCCCGATCTTCACTCGCTCACCTCTCTTTTAGCAAGACCGCAAGCTGTCCGTCAGACAGTGTTACAACGAACGCCGTGTCGCTTAGATACCGGATGCTCCTAGTGCTGCTTTGGCGGCGTTCGCATCGCTTCGTAGGCTCTCCGCGCAATCAGTCCTTTCCCACGGCAGATCAAGATCTTCTCGGCCAAAATGCCCGTAAGCAGCGACCTGTCGGTAAATAGGCCGTCGAAGGTCAAGAGTATTGATAATCCACTCTGGAGTAAGTGGGAAACGTCCCATAACGATGTCAGATAGCGTTTCGTCGGGTATGTGGGACGTGCCGAACGTGTTGATATGGACGGAAACAGGTCTCGCAACGCCGATTGCGTAGGATACTTGGATTTCACACTTATCGGCAAGCCCTGCCGCAACGACGTTTTTGGCGATATATCTCGCTGCATATGCCGCCGATCGATCGACTTTGGTTGGGTCCTTTCCCGAGAAACAGCCGCCGCCGTGTCGGGCCATCCCACCGTACGTGTCAACAATAACCTTGCGTCCAGTCATCCCGGCGTCGCCCTTGGGCCCCCCTATAACAAAACGGCCGGTCGGATTAACGTAAATCTTCGTATCGGCATCCGTCATGCTCGATGGAATGACGGCGTCGATGACCCGCGCTTTTACGTCCTTCCGAATCGTTTCCAAGTCGACGTCTGGGTCGTGTTGCGTGGAAACGAGCACGGTGTCCACTCGCCTAGGGGCACCCTCGCTATATTCTATAGTGACCTGTGTCTTCCCGTCCGGTCCGAGGTAGCCGATCTCGCCTGTTTTCCTGACCTCGGCAAGCCTCAGCGCCAATTTGTTGGCGAGCGATATGGGCATCGGCATAAGCTCTGGTGTTTCATTGGTCGCATACCCAAAGACCATGCCCTGATCTCCGGCTCCTAACTCCGTATCTGCGGCGGTGTTCGCGGGTAAAGGCTTGCATTCTACGTCTATCACATCCGCACCCACCGACGTGATGCGGCATTCGAGTGACTTGTTAATGCCTTGCGCGATATCCGGAGATTGTTCCTTGATCGAGACGATGATGCCACAGTTGTCATAATCAAAACCGAAGCGCCCGTTAGTATAGCCAATCTCGCGTATTGTCTCTCGCGCAACCCGCGGTATGTCAACGCTACAAGTCGTGGTGATCTCTCCAATGATCACGACGAGGCCCGTGGTGACCGCTGTTTCGCACGCGACGCGGGCGTTTTTTGGATCGCGCTCAATGATTACATCGAGCACTGCGTCTGAGATCTGGTCGCAGATCTTATCGGGATGCCCTTCTGTCACTGATTCGGACGTAAAAAGCATATTGCTTTTAGACATCGTAACCTCGGTTTGCTACCGTAATTGACAACCTTTTTACCGTTTGGCTTTATCATCGGTATCTATATAAATTGTACGGTGAGCCATTTGCACAAAAGATGAGGATTGCGCGATGAAAAGTATCATTAAAGATATAGGTCTGGCTGAGGCTGGGCAAAGACGAATAGAATGGGCTCGTAGGCACATGCCTGTCCTTGAAAAGATAAAAGCCGAGTTTGCGCGTGACAACCCCCTAGATGGTATCAACATCACCGCGTGTCTCCACGTGACCGTAGAGACGGCAAATCTTATTCGCACGCTGCGTGCGGGAGGCGCTAATATTGCACTTACGGGCTCAAATCCGTTAAGCACTCAAGATGACGTGGCCGCAGCGCTTACTGCCGAAGGAGTGACTGTGTGCGCGTTTCACGGAGAGAGCGATCGTGAGTATTACGCGTGTATAGCGGAGGCTCTTAAAATCCAACCAAACGTCACACTTGATGACGGAGCTGACGTGATCGCGAGCGTGCACGGCAAGTATACTGAATACCTAGATACTATAATGGGCGGCTGTGAAGAGACAACGACAGGAGTGGTCCGCCTTAGGGCCATGGCAGCCGAAGGAGCTCTCAGATATCCTGTCATCGCGGTCAACGACGCCGAAACCAAGATGATGTTTGATAATCGCTACGGAACGGGACAAAGCACGCTTCACGGCATCATGAACGCGACCAATTTCCTCTTTGCAGGAAAGACGGTAGTTGTGGCTGGCTATGGATGGTGTGGTCGCGGGGTCGCGGCGCGCGCGAGAGGCTTAGGATCGAACGTTGTTGTTGTGGAGGTCGAGCCCCGAAAGGCACTGGAGGCCGCCATGGACGGCTTC
>Ga0187778_10002002_pt1 | contig 14034 bp, 13 predicted proteins | sample 1015_Q2_SP5_20_M_FD_132418 | JGI IMG/M metagenome (GOLD analysis project Ga0187778, IMG submission 132418) | Tropical peat soil microbial communities from peatlands in Department of Meta, Colombia - 1015_Q2_SP5_20_MG | ecosystem: Environmental > Terrestrial > Soil > Wetlands > Peat | place... | reverse complement strand
GGCGTGGTCGGCGGCCTGGCCGCGCCGCTGTGCGGCAAGCATTCCGGCGGGAATCCCGATTGCAGCGCAAACGAGCAGCGCGATCACGGCAAGTTCGAGCGTGGCAGGATAGTGCGAGGCCACCACGCGAAGCACCGGCTCCTGGAATCGGAACGATTCGCCCAGATTCCCGCGGACGACTCCGGAAAGATATTTGCCGTATTGAACCAGGAGAGGCTGGTCGAGGCCGAGCGCGTGGCGGAGCTGCTGCAAATCTTCCGCGCGCGCTCCTTCTCCGAGCATCTGCTGAACAGGATCGCCCGGCACAATATGGGCGAGCAGAAAAACCATCGTCAGAATCAGCCAGAGGGCAGGAAGCGCAAGAAGTACGCGCGAGGCGATAAAGCGCGTCATTTGCCGCGCCGCGCCCTGGCGGCTTTCGGTTTGCTGCGGGTGGAACCCATCGTCTCGGCTTTGACAGGCTCGTCCTCCGGCTTCGGAGCGGGGCTGGAAGGCGCACTCTCCGGAGCCGCGGGAACGCGCATGGATTTAATTTTTACGCGCGAGATGCGCCTGCGGTCCATGTCCATGACCGTGAAGCGATATCCCTCCGATTCGAAGCTTTCTCCGCCGCGGGGAATGAAACCGAGATGCTCGAGAACGAAGCCGCCGACCGTTTGGTACGAGGGATCGTCCGGAAGGGCAATTCCGTACTGCGTTTGGAGATCGCGGACGTTGGTAGCGGCGTCAAAGATCAGCGAGCCGTCGGTAAGCGTCAGCGGGCGCTCGACGACGTCGAATTCATCGTGAATCTCGCCGACCATTTGCTCGAGGATATCCTCGAGCGTGGCGAGGCCGAGGATGCTCCCAAATTCGTCCACGACCATGGCCAGGCCGGTGCGGCGAGAACGGAATTCGAGCAGGAGTTCGCTGGCGGGCTTCGTTTCGGGGACGATGAGAACATCGCGCAAGAGGCTGCGGAGATGAAATTCCGCCGGAGGCATGTGCTCCTCCGCGCGGCGGGCGCGATCGAGGAGGATCCAGATGAGGTCTTTGATGTGGACAAAGCCGAGGATGTGGTCGAGAGTGCCCTCGTAAACTGGAATGCGCGAGCGCTGCGTGGTGGCGAATGTCTTCATGGTGTCTTCCAAGTTCGCCCCGACAGGCAAGGCGTGTACGTCGGGGCGAGGGACCATCACCTCGCGCACTTGCACTTGTCCCAATTCCATCGCCGCCTGAATGAATTTGACTTCGGTGGGGGGAAGCAGGCCGCGGTCCTGCGCCTGCTGAATCATCACCTGCAATTCTTCGGTGGAGCGAACCAGAGTGTGGCTGTGCGGGGAGATGACGCCGAGCGCGCGGACGATTTTCTCGGCGACACCGTCGAGCGCATCGATGGCCCAGCGGAATGTTCCCAGGAACCATCGAAAGGGCCGCGCGACCACGAGGGCAACCCGTTCGGCGCGCGCGAGACTCAAGCTCTTGGGGACTAGCTCACCCAGGATGACTTGCACGACGGTGAGGAAGCCGAAGGCGAGAATCAGCGCCGTCCCATGGGCAATTACAGCGGCCCACGGTTTCCGGATCATTCCCACCAGCGGCGTCAAAATTCCGGCAAGCGTTGTCTCGCCCAGATACCCGAGCAGAAGGCTGGCGATCGTGATACCAACTTGCACGCCGGAAACGACGCGGCCGAGGTCTGATAGCAGCGCTTCGACAACTTTCGCGCGCGCATCGCCTTTTTCAACGAGCTGCCGCACACGGGATAAGCGGACAGCGACGAGCGAGAATTCCGTAGCGGCGAAGAACGCGTTCATCCCCACGAGCAATAGGACGGTGAAAAGGCGGAGGGCGATCATCTGGGCGCGTCACTCAAAGGAGCCGCGGGGGCAACTCGCCCTTCCGCGGCGGTTGCGGCTGTCGATCGCAAGGCGGGCCGGAATTCCGCGAACCGTTGCCGGCCTCAGTGCAGATGAGGCGCCAGACCCGACCGGCGGGCGATGGGAGAACCGATGAGGCAACCATCGGGTCCGATTTTATCAAGTTGCGAAGCCCAAGAGTGGAATTCCAGCAAAGAGTGGCCCGCCACGTTAACGCCGCGCCCGTTCAGTTTTCGACGTGAACGCGCACGAGGCCATAGGCAATCACACGCGAAGGCCAATCGCGCACATATGGGATGTGGAAAAAGGCGCGCACATACCAGGGTACGCTGAGCAGTTGTTGGGATTGGAGGGCTGCGGCCACAACGCGTTTCTGCACCTGCGACTGGAAAAATTGTATGAACCGCACAGACCACTCGCGCTTTGCCTGCACAGCCTTCAGGTCCGAGATAGAAAGATTTCCGGATAGTAGAGGGCGCGTGAGCACATTCGCGGCAACGACCGCGTCTTGAATTGCATAGTTGATGCCGACGCCTCCGATGGGAGACATCACGTGAGCGGCGTCGCCAATCAGCAGGAGGCCCGGCAGGTACCAGCGCGGGCAAAAGCTCGACTCCACAGACAGCAGAGAAATCTGGCGCCAGTCGGTGAGCGAGTCGAGATGTTTTGCCAGTTGAGGGACGATGTCGAGGATGTGGCGCTTGAGCCCGTCAATCCCCTCGGCTCGCACTCCCTGGTAGCTCCCCTTCAGGATGACGTAGCCGACCTGCCAGTAATCGAAGCGATCCAGTGCGACAACCATGTGGCCCTTGCCGATCCCGCCGAAGGCGCCGCCCGCCGCGAGAGGATCGTCCGGAGGACGCGCCAACCGGAACCAGAGAACATCCATCGGCGGAGAAGTACCCACCGGCTTGATGCCCGCCAGAGTGCGCACATGCGAAAAACGGCCGTCCGCCCCGACCGTGAGAGTGGCACGGAGTTCATGCTCGCCGCCTTCAGAGACATAGCGCACGCCGCGGACTTCGCCATTTTCCTGGATCAGGTCTGTGACGTTTGCGCCCATTTCGAGACAAAAATTTGGAAATCTGGCAGCCTCCTCCGTGAGAATCTCGAGAAGAAATTTTTGGTGCACCATCAGGATGTAAGGGTATTTGATGTGCAGCCGGCGGAGATCGAAAGGAGCAAACGGCGCGTTGGCAGCCTGGATCGTGGGCGCAAATATTTTTCCGTGGCGAAGCTGCATCAAGCGGCCGATCACGCCAATCTGGTCGAGAATTTCGAGGGTGGAGGGATGCACCGTGTCGCCGCGAAATTCGCGGTCGAAGTCCTTGTGCATTTCCAGGAGCGTGACGCGAATCCCGCGCCGTGCGAGCAGTAGAGCGAGCATCGCGCCGGCGGGGCCTCCACCCACAATGCAGCATGTGGTCTCGGAGGTGTATCCGGGTGCAGTTGTGGGGCGTGAAGACGGAAGGGCGGCTGAATGCGCCATAATTGCACCTCAACTCATATACTACTCGGGGGATGAAAACATTACGCGACTTAGCAAAGTCGAGCACGAAGATTGGGCCAATGCCGGAACTCCCTGAAGTAGAAGCGATTGCGCTGGCGCTGAGGCCGCTCGTCGAGGGGCGCACAATTCTTCGAGCGCGTGTAATCCACCCAATCGCGGTGCGGCCGTCATCGGGCCGCGGCGCGAAACAAGCGGCCGCTCAGCTCGAGAGCAATACGCGCGGCCAAAAAATTCGGTTCGTTCGGCGGCGCGGGAAATACCTGATCGTCGAGTTGGAGCAGGGTGCGCTGGTCCTTCATTTTCGATTGGATGGCCAGCTTGTTTGGTTCGATGCGCGCGAGACTTCCGGCCACATTGATGTAGCTCTGGAGACGGATCGCGGGACGCTTGGGTTTGTCGATCGCCGGCATTTTGGCCGCGTGCAATGGGCCGAATCACCGGGGCCTATCCCTGGAATCCGCAGCTTGGGCATCGACCCGCTCTCTCCTGAATTCAACGCCGGGAAATTCGCAGAACTCCTCGCGGCGAGCCGCCGGCCCTTGAAACTGTTTCTGCTCGATCAGAACAAGGTTGCTGGGATCGGGAACATCTATTCGAGCGAGGCGATGTGGCGCGCGCGCATCGATCCGCGGCGGCGCGCGCATCGATTGATCGCAGTGGAAGCACGCCGGTTGCACAAGTCCATTGTTGACGTTCTCCGCCGTGCGCTAGAATGCTGCCGAAATCCGGCCCCGGATTTTCGCGACCCGAATTGGTGGTTTCAAGGGCTGGAACGGATCCTGCGGGTGTATGACCGCGAGGGAAAAGCGTGCCGGAGGTGCGACGGCGTGATTCGGCGAATCGAGCAAGGCGGCCGATCGACTTTTTTCTGTGCGAAGTGCCAGCGTTAGCGTAGATTGAGGCGCGATGAATCCCGTAACCAACAAAGCCGCTGAGACGCCGCGCAAAGGCGACTTCGAAAAGTCGCTCACGCGCCTCGAGGAAGTGGTCAAGCGGCTCGAAAGCGCGGAACTTTCGCTCGACGAAGCCATGAAGCTGTTCGAGGAAGGCGTCAAGCTCTCGCGAGAGTGCCAGAAACAGTTGGAAGAAGCGGAAGGACGCGTCGAAATTCTTCTCAAAAAGGCGGACGGAAAGGTTGTGGCGGAGCCGTTCGAACCAAAAGATGAATCTTCCTAGGCGTCTCGAATCGCGCGTATCCCCGAATCGGAATCTTGCATCGGCTGGCGTCCCCTCATGAATATTCCCGAGTTCATCGCCGAGGATCATGCGGGCATCGAGGCCGCGCTCCAAACACTGCTGCCGCCCGAGGATACCCTGCCGATTTCCATTCACCGGGCGATGCGCTACAGCGTTTTCGCGGGCGGAAAGCGCATCCGGCCGATCCTGTGCCTGGAATCAGCGCGCATGTTTTGGGAGAGCCCCGCGCCGGCGGTTGCGGTGGGCTGCGCGCTGGAATTTATCCACACGTATTCGCTGATTCACGACGACCTTCCGGCACTCGACAACGACGACCTTCGCCGCGGCAAGCCGACCTGCCACAAAAAATTCGGAGAAGCGATCGCGATTCTCGCAGGCGACGCCCTGCTCACGCTCGCATTTCAAACACTCGCCGCGGTGCCGCTCGACCCGGCCCGCCGCACCCGCGTGATTTCCGAAATCGGAGCGGCCGCGGGAACGGTGAACGGGATGATCGGTGGACAAGTGGCCGACCTGGAGGCAGAAAAGAAGCAGGTGAATGCTTCGGAGCTGGAGTACATCCACCGCTCGAAAACGGCGGCGTTGATTCGCGCTTCGATTGTTTCCGGAGCGATTGCCGGCGGAGCGGCGAGCGAAGACATCGAACGGCTGCGAAAATTCGGAGAGCACATCGGCTGGGCGTTCCAGGTTGTCGACGACATTCTCGACATCGAGGAGTCGTCCGGGGCGCTCGGAAAAACCGCCGGAAAAGACAAGACGCAACAGAAGGCCACCTATCCGGCGCTCTATGGGCTCGTGCAGTCGCGGGAAATTGCGAGCGACCTAGAAGCCAAGGCTCTGGCGGAGCTCGACCACTACGGCGACCGCGCAAATCGGCTCCGCCAACTTGGGCAGTTTCTTGTCGCGCGCCGGTCGTGAGCGCGTGCCAGGTTGGCGCTTGCCAATGAAATCGAAGGCCCAACCTCGCAGCCTCCATTCCGAACCACCTCAGAAGAAAACCAAGCCCGAAAAGACGCGCTTGGACGTCCTCCTGGTTGAAAGAGGACTCGCACCGTCGCGGGAGCGCGCGCGAGCGATGCTGATGGCCGGACAGGTTCGTGTGGATGGGAGTATCGCGGAAAAACCGGGCAGTAGAGTCAGCAACGAAGCGGCGATTGAGATTGTAGGCAAGACCCTGCGCTACGCGAGCCGGGGCGGATTAAAGCTCGAAGGCGCGCTTCGGGATTTCGGAGTGGAGGTGGGCGGAAAAATCTGTCTCGATGTGGGCAGCTCGACGGGCGGGTTTACGGACTGCCTCCTGCAACATGGGGCAGCGCGTGTGTACGCGATTGATGTCACAATCCGCCAGCTCGATTGGAAGCTGCAAAAAGACCCGCGGGTGAAGACAGTGGAACGCAATGCGCGATACCTGCGCAGGGAGGATTTGGGCGAGCCCGTCCAGTTGGTCACACTCGACCTTTCATTCATCTCTGTGACAAAAGTGTTGCCTGCCATCCTTCCGCTCGCTGTCCCGGGCGCCGAATTCTTGATCCTCGTGAAGCCGCAATTCGAGCTAGAAAAGCGGGAAGTGGGAAAGGGAGGAATTGTGCGCGACCCGGGGATGCAGCAGAAAGCAGTGCGAACCGTGACAGCGGCTGCTGAAAGGACCGGGCTCGAGGTTCTCGGCTCGAAGCCATCGCAGATCCCGGGCGCGGAAGGCAATCAGGAGTATTTTCTGCACGCCCGGTTGAAAGGGTAGAGTAGAATTTCGCGCTTAAACAGATGATTCGTTCCGCCGGCATTATCTGCAAACCCGTTAAAGAACTTGTCGCGGGACTCGTTCCCCCGCTTGTCGCATGGCTGCGCGAGCGCCAGATCGAAGTGTACGTGGATGCGGAAACGCAGTGCTGCATCGATCCGGCGGTCCCTGCAATCGCGCGCGAAACGATGGCGGACAAAATCGAGCTGTTGATTGTGCTGGGCGGAGATGGGACCCTGCTTTCGGCGGCACGCGCGCTCCACGCAAATAAAGTCCCGATCCTGGCGGTGAATCTGGGTGGCCTGGGATTCCTGACGAGCGTCACCCTCAACGAGCTTTATCCTGTGCTTACGCAGGTGCTGGCCGGGGAGCACCGCACGAGCGAGCGAATGATGCTCGAAGCGGAGGTGCTGCACAACGGGAAGCCATCCGGGCGGCAGCGCGCGCTGAACGACGCCGTGGCCAACAAAGCGGCGCGGGCGCGCATGCTGGAATTTGATGTGTATGTGGACCGCGATCACGTAGCAAGGTATCGCGCGGACGGAATCATCGTGGCAACACCGACGGGGTCGACCGCATATTCACTTGCGGCAGGAGGGCCCATCATTCATCCCGATCTCGATGCGTTTGTGATCACGCCAATCTGCCCGCATATGCTCACGAACCGTCCGCTAGTCGTTCCCGGGACGGCCCGTGTCGAACTCGATTTTGGTCCTGCGGAAGAGCCGGTATACCTGACGCTCGACGGGCAAGTGGGCTTTCAATTGGACCCTGCCGACCGCGTGGTCATCACAAAATCTGGCAGCAAAGTGGTGCTGGTGCGGCCGCCGAAGAAAACATACTTCGAAATTCTGCGGAACAAATTGCGCTGGGGAGAGCGGTAACTTGCAGACTAGGAAGCCGGAGCGGGCAAGCTATTCACTTTCAACACAACGAGCGTCCGGTCGTCGGCCGGATGCGAGCCGCCGGAAAAGCGATCAACCTCCTCAAGGATGCGATCTGCAAGCCCGTTGGCGGACAATTCGTGATGGGCGGCGGTGAGCTTGCCGATCCGGTCGTGGCCAAAGAATTCTCCGCGGGCGTTTTGCGCATCCCCGATTCCATCCGAGTGAAATACGACGATGTCTCCCGGATCTAAAATGAAGCTTATCTGGTCGTAGACCACTTCTTCGAAAACGCCCAGCGGAAAACCCTCCAGCCGGATTTTTTCGCAGCGGCCTTCGTGATAGAGGAACGGCTGCTCCTGACCGGCATTGGCGACGCGCAGTTTGTGCCGGCCGCGGTGCCAGGTGGCGAAGCAGAGAGTCATGAAACGGCCTTCAATCCTGCGCTCGCTCAAGAACCCGTTCATCGCATGCAACATTTCCGCGGGCCGGTGCTTCTGCGGACCGAGACTCCGCAAAGTGCCAATGGCCACCGCCCCGTAAAGCGCAGCGGCGCTTCCCTTTCCGCTCACATCGCCGACAGCAATGGCCAATTCCTGCGGCCCATACCGGAGGAAGTCGTACAGGTCTCCGCTTAATTCGCGGGACGACACGAGGCGCGCCGCGATGTCGAGTCCGTACTCCGGGCCCGGCAACCGCGGCAGGAGCGCCCCTTGAATCCGGCGTGCGGCGGTTAGGTCGCGCTCCATCCGCGTTTCGTCGCGTGCGACCCGCTCATAAAGGCGGGCATTTTCGATCGAAACTGCCAGATGCGATGCAAGGATGGAGAGAACCTGCACATGATCCGGAGTGAAGTAATTCAATTGCGGGCTTTCGAGATCCAGGACGCCGACCACACGATCCTGGTAAATCATCGGGACGGCCAATTCGGAGCGCGTCTCGGGGTTCACGAGCAGGTAGCGGGGGTCGAGCCTAACGTCGGGCACAACCACGGGGCGCCGCGATGAAGCCGCCGCTCCCACGATTCCTTCGTTCGCAGGGACAGCAAACTTTTCCTGGACGCGCTGGCCGAATTTCACGGTGACGCGATGGCGGAAAACGTGTTCGGTTTCATCGTATAGAAGGATTCCGAAGATCTGGTAGTCAATCAGACGTTTGGTGAGTTCCGCGGCGCGCCTAAGCACTTCCTCCACCTGGAGGGTGGAATTTGTTTCGCGGCTGACTTCATTCAGGAGCAGCAGTGTGTCCGCCTGGCTGCGCACATGCTCAAAAAGGCGGGCGTTTTCAATCGCCGTGCCGATCCGGCTGGCAACGAGAGTCAAGATATTTTGTTGGTCCGGCGTGAAGTAATCGAGTTGGCTGCTTTCGATATCGAGGACCCCGATGACGCGGCCGCGGACAATTAACGGGACAGCCAGCTCCGAGCGGACGGAATCGAGGGCATTGAGATAGCGCGTGTCCTTGCGGACGTCTCCAACGCGAACTGGCCTCCCCGTGGTGGCAGCCGCGCCGATGATCCCTTCACCGATGGGAATGCGCCAGTGCTGGACCACTTCCGGGCGGTGGCCGATGGCAAACCGGAAATAGAGTTGATTGGTGTTTGCCTCCGGAAGCAAGACGGCAAACACTTCGTAATCGATGAGTTTTTTGATTTGGGCCGCGGCATGCGCGAGCACCTCGTCGAGGTTCAGCGAGGCGTTGATCTCCTGGCTGATCTCGGCGAGAACCGCCAAGGTCTCGGCCGGGACTTCCACTTTCGAGTTGAGTTCGGTCGAATCCATGTCGACTCGTTCCCGTCTTACGAAAATCGCTGCGGGCAATCAAACTATCATAACAGGCGAGAGGAGCATGTTTTCGAGGGAGTTTGTGGCGGCTCGAAGGGACTAATAATTTCCGGGCGCGACGGTGGCCGGGGGAGCGGATTCAGGAATTGTCACGGCGCGGGCTTGCTCCAGTATCTTGATGCTGGCGCTGGCTCCGATGCGGGTGGCGCCGGCTTCGACCATTTTTTGGAGGTCCTCCAGGCTGCGCACGCCGCCCGAAGCCTTTACGCCGAGATCGTCACCCACAACGGCGCGCATCAGCCGGACATCCTCGACCGTTGCGCCGCCGGTGGAAAATCCCGTGGAGGTCTTAACGAAAGCTGCGCCGGCAGTTTTTGCGGCGAGCGAGCCGCGGACCTTTTCCTCCGTGGTTAGAAGCGAGGTTTCCAGAATCACTTTGCAGATTGCGCCGCCTCGGTGGCTCGCATCGGCGACGCCGCGGATGTCCGCCTCAACGGCCTCAATCTGGCCGGATTTAAGAGCGCCCACGTTGATCACCATGTCGATTTCCTGGGCGCCCAATTTGATGGCTTCCTCCGCCTCGAACACTTTCACTTGCGGCAAGGTGGCGCCGAGCGGAAACCCTACCACGGTGCATACGCGCACTTCGCTGCCCCGCAATATTTCTGCAGCCTGCGAGACGTTCCACGGATTCACGCAAACGGAGGCGAAGCCGAACTTCAATGCTTCCATGCACAGCTTGCGGATATCTTCGCGTGTGGCTTCCGGCTTTAGCAGGGTGTGGTCAATCAGCCGGGCGATATCCGCTTCAATCGGACCGATGGCCGCTCCTGCCGAGATGCGCGCGGCTCCCGCTTCGACCACCTTTCGAGTCTTTCGCGCGCATTTTTCGGCACAGCGCTGGTCGCAGCCAGGGCAGATGAGCTCATCAATTTCCAGGCCGCAGAGGTCGCCGGCTTTGCCGGTGCCCATATAGCCGAGGATTTCCTCGGTGATGGCCTGAATCACTTGTTCGAACTGCTGCTGATCCAAGAAAAGCGCCCCTCAGATCCTGTGTGAAACCCGCCCGGCTCTGCATCGCGCGGCTGCCGGATTTACGATTTGCTGTGCAGCTTTTCGATGGCGCGAATTTTATTCACTCGCCGCTCGTGACGTCCGCCGGCAAAAGGCGTCGCGAGCCAGGCCGCTAAAATCTCACGCGCGGTTTCGCCGGAAATCAGACGGGCACCGAGCGAGAGGATATTTGCGTCGTTGTGTTCACGGCTGTTGCGCGCGGTGATTCTATCGTAGCACAGCGCTGCGCGCGCTCCCGGCACCTTGTTCGCAGCAATCGAGGAGCCGATTCCCGCCGTGTCGATCACGACGCCGAGCCACGCATCGCCGCGCACCACCGCGTTCGCCACTGCTTCAGCAAAATCGGGATAATCTACCGCCTCGCGAGTAAAAGTCCCCAGGTCCAAAACGCCATAGCCCCACTGCTCCAGATAGCTTTTGAGTTGTTCCTTCAACTCAAATCCCCCATGATCCGCCCCGAGAGCGATCACGCGCGCGCCGGTAGGGTCGCCGGCCTCGGCCGAGGCGGCTTTTGGGTCTTCGAATCGAATCGTGATTCCCCGCTTTTCGGCTTCGTCGCGTGCAAGCGGCGTGACGATTGCCCCTCGCGGCACCACGATTTCACCGCCGGCCGCGGCTGCATCGAGGTCCCGCACCGTAAGAACAGTTCGTGCCACTTTTAATCCGGAGGGAGGCTGAGGATGCAGACATCTTTCAAATTTCGATACCGCTCCGAGTAATCAAGCCCGTAGCCGACTACGAACTCATTCGGGATCGTGAAGCCCACGTAATCGCCTTTTACTTCCTTGATGCGCCGCGAAGGCTTGTCCAGCAGGGCGGCCACGCGCAGCGCGCTCGGTTTTCGCTGCTGCAAGATGCGGAGCAGATAATTGAGCGTCAGTCCGGTGTCGAGAATGTCTTCCACGAGAATGACGTTCAATCCCTCGATGCTGCTGTCGAGATCTTTCAACACGCGGACTTGACCCGAAGTTTGCTTGTCCTTGCCATAGCTGGATACGGCGATGAAATCAATCGAAGTTTCCAGGCTGATCTCGCGGACGAGATCCGAAAGAAAGATGCAGGCGCCCTTCAAGACTCCCACGAGATGGACTCGCTGGCCCTTGAAGTCTTTCGTGATTTGGTGGGCAACTTCACGGACGCGTTTCTGGATGGCGGCGCGTCGAATCAAGACTTTCAGCTTTTCCCGGCCAAGTTCCGTCATGATCCGAATGCCCCCGCGCGGAAGGCGGCTACTGTATCCCACAGGCACCGGGATGACAAGGCGCGTCGAATTAGGACAACGGGCGCGTGAAAAGTTCGAAGTTTCGCTAGGGGTTCTAGTGGTGGTAGCTGATGCGGTAGATCGCGCCTACACGGTCATCTGACACAAGCAGGGCGCCGTCCGGCATCACCAGAACGTCGACCGGCCGGCCCCACGCCTGCCTGCCCTGAAGCCAGCCTTCGGCGAAGATCCCCTGATCCGCCACGCGGTTTCCTTTGAGCTGGACCCAGGCCACACGATAACCGATGGGAGTCGATCGGTTCCAGGAACCATGTTCGGCGATGAAGATGCGATTGTTGTAATCGACTGGAAACATTTTGCCCGTGTAGAAGCGCATACCCAGGGAAGCAACGTGCGGACCAAGTTTGGCTTCGGGCGCGACAAACTGCTTGCAGGGATGCAAGCGACCAAATTCGGGATCGGAGATGTCGCCCTGATGGCAGTAGGGATAACCAAAATGCATTCCGATCTGCGGGGCGTGATTCAGTTCATCCGATGGAATGTCGTCGCCCATCATGTCGCGTCCGTTATCGGTGAACCAGAACTGGCCAGTTTCCGGATCCCAGTCGAAACCGATGGAATTGCGGACTCCGCGTGCATAAATTTCGAAATCAGAGCCATCCGGGTTCATGCGGGAGATCGTTGCCTGCCGATCATCCGGAGGAATGCAGATATTACAGGGGGCCCCGATATTGAAATACAGGTTGCCGTCCGGCCCGACCCGCAGATATTTCCAGGAATGTCCGGCCTGTCGAGGCAGCTTGTCATAAACGACTACTGGTGACGGGGGATTTTTCAGCCGCGCTTCAATCTCGTCAAACCGGATTACCCGGGTACTCTCCGCAACATAAAGCGCTCCCCCATGCAGCGCGACGCCATTCGGTTCGTCGAGACCATGTGCGATGGTGATTACTACGTCCGCACGATTGGCTCCATTGCGATCCAGGAGCGCGTAGACCACGCCCTCCTCACGAGTTCCGACAAACAGTGTGCCTTTCGAGCCGAGAGCCATCGAGCGTGCTCCCGGCACGCTTGCCGAATAAACCTCAATTTGAAAACCCGGCGGGAGCTTGATTTGATCGAGATGGATAGGGCTGGGCTCCGCGGAGTGTGCGCGGCAGCCAACAGATGCGATGACCAGGGCAAGGCACGCGAGAGCTTGCCCCGAATGAACAACCATCCGCATGCTTCGCTCGCTCCGGTTGCAAGATTGCACTGATTTATTCGAACCCACTCTTTTACCACACCGCGTGGGACGCGAGCTCCCGGCAAAGAGTTTCCTGAAAGCTGTCCTTGGACAAATGCATCGAAGGCCCGCTCCGGTGGCATGTAATGAAGTCCTCGTGCGCGTTTCGGATTTGTGAGCTTCCGGAGTTTAGAAGTTTTGGCTTGCGGGATACGGCTCACTGCGGCGCGGGGGAATTGGGGGAGCCACTTGATGTATCCCTCCCACCGTTTTGCGGCTCGCTCTGCGTATATTGGACCAGGACTGAGATTCTGCGATTGGAAGGGTCAAAGGGTGCATCGGGCTTGCGCAATTTTTGATCGGCGAATCCGCGAACCTGGGTCACCTGACTGGGACCCAGACCATGCTGCTGCATGAGTTTTCGACATGCGTTGGCGCGGTCGGCGGAAAGCGCCCAATTGTCGTAGTTGGCTCCGGCCGCGTAGGGCTTCGCGTCCGTGTGGCCTTCCACGTAGATCTTGTTCGGAAGTTTTCCGAGCTCCTCTGCGAGTGTGATGAGCACGGCCTGGCCGTCGGAGTTGGGCTTGGAGCTGCCGCTATCAAAAAATGTCCCGCTGGCAGATTCGGTGAGCTCGATCAGGAGGCCTTCGCTAGTGACCTTCATATCCACATGGCTTTTGAGTTTCTCGAAGTTCGTCACATGGCGCATCGCCTCCGTCAATTCCGCCTTCAGCTGTTCCATATTGTCCTTCATCAGTATGACCGTGCCGCCCGCGCCGGTGATGCTCACAGTGGCCTTATTGGAGGCTCCGGTCGGGTCCTTGAAGTAACCGCTGACGGCTTGTTGGATGGCTTTGCTGGTGTTCATCAGCCAGAGAACGATAAAAAGCGCCATCATGGCGGTGACGAAATCCGCATAGGCGACTTTCCACGCGCCTCCGTGATGCCCGCCGTGGCCGCTTACTTTCTTGATGATGATGGGTTGCTTGTCAGACACAGCGAAACCCCAGAAGGCTAAGCGGCGGCAGCGGGCGCTTCGGCCGCGTGTGCTTTTTCCTTAATGTACTTTTCCGTTTCCGTGAAGCTCGGCCGAACGTGGCCGGGAATGGCGCGCCGGCCGATTTCCACGGCGGTGCTCGGAGCCGTGCCCTTCATGAACGACACGATGAGGACACGCAGCACGTTGTAATAGGCGTGCTCCTCGTCGGCCGTCTTGGCCATGTTTTGCGAAAGCGGCCCGACAAGCCCATAGCACATCAAGATGCCCAGAAACGTCCCGACCAGTGCGGCCGCCACTTTCTTGCCGATTTCTTCGGGGGGCCCGCCGAGTGCGCCCATGGTGATCACGACGCCGAGCACGGCCGCAACGATTCCAAGGCCGGGAAGCGAGTCGGCGGTGGTGGAGAGTGCCGCGATCGGCTGAGTGGAATCGTGATGGTGCACAGTCATATCGAGATCCATCATCTGGTCTGCGTCGAAGGGCTCCACGCCACCGCTGGATGCAAGACGGATCGAATCGCACACGAAATCGCGCGCGTGGT
>Ga0187778_10002001_pt1 | contig 14039 bp, 13 predicted proteins | sample 1015_Q2_SP5_20_M_FD_132418 | JGI IMG/M metagenome (GOLD analysis project Ga0187778, IMG submission 132418) | Tropical peat soil microbial communities from peatlands in Department of Meta, Colombia - 1015_Q2_SP5_20_MG | ecosystem: Environmental > Terrestrial > Soil > Wetlands > Peat | place... | reverse complement strand
CACCCGGGAAAACCTGACCCCCGCGCAGCCAACACCGTCGCGAGCGCCGCTGCCATCACTGCCGTCAGTCGACGTACAGCGAGCTCACCGAGCCCTCGTCGAGCATGCGGCGGATCGTTTCCGCCAGCAGCTCCGCCACCGACAGCTGGCGGATGCGGCCGGCGCGGCGCGCCTCGGCTCTCAACGGGATCGTGTCCGTCACGACGAGCTCATCGAGCGCCGAATTCGAGATCCTCTCGACCGCGCCCCCGGACAGCACCGGGTGCGTGATGTAGGCCACCACCTTCTCGGCGCCTTCCTCCTTCAGTGCCTGCGCCGCCTGGCACAAGGTGCCCGCCGTGTCGACCATGTCGTCGACCAGCATGCAGGTCCTGCCCTCGACCTCGCCGATGATGTTCATCACCTTCGACTCGTTCGGCCGCGGGCGGCGCTTGTCGATGATCGCCAGGTCCGCATCGTCGAGTCGCTTGGCGAAGGCTCGGGCACGCGCCACGCCCCCGACATCCGGCGACACCACGATCACGTTGTTGTACCCCTGCTTCCACGCATCGCCAAGCAGCACCGGCGAGGCGTACACGTTGTCCACCGGGATATCGAAGAACCCCTGGATCTGATCGGAATGCAGATCGACCGTCAGCAGGCGATTCACTCCCGCACTCGACAACATGTTGGCCACCAGCTTGGCCGTGATCGCCGAGCGCGTGGCGCGCGGGCGGCGATCCTGGCGCGAGTAACCGAAGTACGGCACCACCGCGGTGATGCGTGCCGCCGAAGCGCGGCGCGCCGCATCCACCATGACGAGCAGCTCCATCAGACTGTCGTTGGCCGGCGGACACGTCGACTGCACGATGAAGAGGTCGCGGCCGCGCACGTTCTCCATCAGCTCGATGTTGACCTCACCGTCGCTGAAGCGCCCGACATAGGCACGCCCGAGGGGTACCTGCAGGCTCCTGGCAATGTCCTGCGACAGCGCCGGATTGGCATTGCCGGCGAACAGCGCCAGTGTATCGCTCGTGCTCATAGCCCCATGCGCCGCGCGCTCATCTCAAAAGCGCCTCGCCCTCCGCACGCCCGGCACTCGCCGCGGCGCGCCGCGCAACTGGCTGGGGTGGGAGGATTCGAACCTCCGAATGGCGGGATCAAAACCCGCTGCCTTACCACTTGGCGACACCCCAGCGCCCGCGCAGCGCGGAAAAAAGTTCTGCGGCCGCGATCTTACAGCCGCCTCAAGGGCGCCGCCCGTGCCGCAGCTGTGCGTGCAACGGCGAGGTGTTCAAGCCGCGCGCGACGAAGCTGCGCCAGCGATCGGGGACCTGCGCGGCGAGACGCTCCGCATCCGCCGCGCTCGCGCGCGCCGTGAAGACACAAGAGCCCGTGCCGCTCAGGTGTGCGCTACCTGCGCGCCCGAGCCACTCGAGCGCCTCGGCCACTTCCGGCGAGCGCGCACGTACCACGCTCTCGCAGTCGTTGTGACCGCCCGACTCAAAAAAGGCGCGTATTGTGATCAGGGGAGAATTTCGTGTCAATTCAGGGCTCTGGAATACCTCCCGGGTGCTCAGCGAAACTCCCGGATAAATGATCACGTACCACCGCTCGGGCAGCGTCACCGGGGTGAGTCGATCGCCTATTCCCTCGGCCCAGGCCGAGAAACCCTGAACAAAAACAGGCACATCCGCACCGAGCTGCAGCCCGAGGCCCGACAGCTCGCCGAGGGAGAGCCCGCATTGCCAGAGTTCGTTCAGGGCGACGAGGGTGGTCGCCGCATCGGAGCTGCCCCCGCCGAGGCCGGCCCCGAGCGGGATACGCTTGAGCACGGTGATGTCGGCGCCGGCGGCTGTTCCGGTTGCAGCTTTCAGAGCCTGTGCCGCACGCACGGCGAGATCGTCAACGGCGGCGACACCGACGGCACCGGCGCGGCGCTCGATCCGCCCGTCCGGACGCGGCGCGAGGGTGACCGTGTCGAGGAGGTCGATGAGCTGAAAAAGTGTCTGCAGCTCGTGATAGCCATCGGCGCGCCGCCCGGTCACGTGCAGGAACAGATTGAGCTTCGCCGGCGCCGGCCAGCGCGTGGGTGTCGCGGCTGCCGGCTCGCCCTCTGCGGCGCGCCTCACAACTGCCAGTTGTCCACGAAGAGCCGTACCCGCACCGAGTCACGTTGCAGCGTGAGTCGTGCAGGCAGCGCCTGACCGTCAGCGGAAGCGTACCCTTGGTAGTCAACACGCCAGCCGTCCTGCGTGAGACTGCTGAGACGCTGCTGTGCTGGATCGAGCAATTCACTCGCCGGCTGCGAGGGATCGGGCACTCCGAGCACCCAGTAGCGCAGCGAGGCGAGCGGCGGATCGAACCCAAGCCTCGTGGCGAGCGCCGCGTGTGCCGCCTCGCTATCGATGTGCTCACCGCGCGAGGTGACGAGCGTCAGATCGGCACCGGAGGCGGTGACCTGCGCGCCGCCAACACCGAGCGGTCCCTCGAGCGTCAGCTGCGAGCGCGCGCCGTCCTGAGTCCAGCGCAGGTTGGCGTTGAAACCCTCCCCGCCCGCGGCCACGGCGACACGGCCCGTCAGTTGGAAGTGATCGCGCGCCTGCAGCTGCGGCCGACGCACCTCCCACGCGGTGCCGGGTGGCAGTGTGGGCGGCACAGTGCGGCAAGCGGCGAGAGCGAGGAGCCCCAGGGCCGCGCTCAGCTGCAGCCACTTACTGTGCATCGGGCAGGAGCCGTTTGATCGTCGCCTTGAGGGGTTTCGAATCCGGTTCACGCGCGAGTGCCGCAGCCCACACGCGCCGCGCCTCGTTGCGCTGGCCACTCACCCACAGCGCCTCGCCCCAGTGCGCGGCGATCTCGCCGTCGTGACTGAGGGAGTAAGCCCGCTCGAGAATCGTCGCGGCGCCCTTGGCATCGCCCTCACGGAAGCGTACCCAGCCGAGGCTGTCGAGCGCGGCCGGGTTGTCGGGCATCACCACGAGCGCCTGGCGGATCAACGACTCGGCGTGGGCGAGCTCGAGCGTATGGTCGGCGAGCGTGTAGCCGAGCGCATTCTGCAGCGTCGGGTCGTTGGGCCGCTCGGCGAGCATGCGCTCGAGCGCATCCACCGACTCGTGCACGTGCCCCGCCTGCTCGAGGATCACGGCGCGGTCGTACTCGATCGAAGGATGCTGCGGATGGCGCTCGAGGGCTGCGGACAAGAGCGCCAGACTGGTGTCCGCCTCGCCGTGATCGGCGAGCAGCCGCGCCTTGGCGAGGGTGAGATCGAGCTCATCCTCCGGGTGGTCCGCCGCGTAGTCGTCGAGCAGCGCGAGCGCCTCGGTACGCGCACTGCGATCGAGCAGCAGCGCCGCCGCACGTGAGCGTGCCGACAGGGCCACCGACGAGTCATACAGCCGCCGGTACGCGGCAATCGCACCTTCCGCATCGCCGTCGCGCGCAGCGATCTCGGCGAGATAAAGTTGCGCCGCGTCGTTCCCCTCGCCGTTCGACAGCAGGTCGGTGAAGCGCTGGCGCGCTTCCTTCATGTCGCCGGAGTTGAAGGCGAGCAGCGCGAGGCGCCGATCGACCTCGGCCTGTGGCGCACCGCCCGCGCGCAGATGCTCGAGCTGCTGGTGCGCCTCTTCGCTGCGATCGAGGGAGGCGAGTATCTCGGCGAGCTCGAAGCCGCCGCGTGTCGCATCGCCCGCCTGGGCGCGGCGCGCGGTGGCGACCGCCTGCGAGCCGTCACCGCGCATGACGTAGGCGCGCGCCAGCACGCGCAGCGCCGCCACGTCTTGCGGCTCTTGTTGCAGCGCACGCTGTGCGTAGGCCTGCGCCCGCTGGCCATCATACGCCGCGAGCGCGAGCTCACCGAGCAGGATCAGTGTTTCGGGCGAGTTGGCCGTCGGCTCGAGCGCACCGCTCATCGCCGTCAACACGGCGGAAGCATCGGACTCTTCCAACAGCAGCGCCGTCAGTTCCGTCATGCTCCGCGCTGCCCGATCCTGGGCGTGCGACGGCGGCGCGGCCTCGGGCGTTTGTGCGGGCGCGGCCGACGAAGCGCCCGGTGCCGATCCCGGTGCGGCATTCTGCTGCTGCTCGGTGCGCCAGAAATCGTGAATGGCTTGACGCGCTTCGGTGGTGCGGTAGAGCTTGAGCGCCACGGCCGCATAGAGTGCGTCGGCCTCGCGGTCGCCGGGCGCGAGCGTGCGCCAGCGGGTCGCCGACTGCCAGGCCGCCGGCAGGTGCTCACAGGCCATCGCCACCTGGGTAGCGCGTCGCGCGAGCTGGGCATCGCCAACGGCCGCGGCCTTGGCGTAAGTCTCGGAAGCCGCCCGGCAGTCCCCGCGCTTGAGATCCGCCTCGGCCATGACGGTGAGCGCGGTGACATCAGTGTGTGCAGCGGGCGTGGGCGCCTTCGGCGCATGCGCGGCGCAGCCAGCGAGGAGCGCTGCCGCCCCGAGCAGCGCCCAGCGGGTTCGGATCAGGTCAGACACGCCATCGATCATACTCATTTCAGTCACTATAGAGCCTCCCGAACCGGCACGCATTGCGCAACTTGTCACAAAGCAGGCACATCCCGGAGAATGCTGCGCCCCCGTCGCGGCCGGCAGCCCACCCGCCGACGCCCGCAAGGCTTTCGGCCCGCCACACCCATGAAGGAATCCATCCGCCAGCGCCTGCAGAAGATCGCCGACCGCTACGAGGAGGTCGGGCGCATCCTCGCCAGCGACGAAGTACCGGGCGGCTCGCAGCAGTTCCGCGACCTCTCCGTGGAATATGCGCGGCTGCAGCCGCTCGCGGAACGCTTCGGACGCTATCACGGCCTCGAGCGCGACCTCGGGGCAGCGCGCGAGCTGCAGCAGGACGCGGACCCGGGCATGCGGGCACTCGGAAGCGAGGAGGCCGCGCGCGTCGAGGCAGCGATCTCCTCCGAGGAGGTCGAGCTGCGCAAGCTGTTGCTGCCGAAGGATCCGCGTGACGACAAGAACATCTTCCTCGAGGTACGCGCCGGCACGGGCGGAGACGAAGCGGCACTCTTCGCCGGCGATCTCCACCGGATGTACGCGCGCTACGCCGAAACCAAGGGCTTGAGCGCCGAGGTCTTGAGCGAGAGTCCCGGCGAGCACGGCGGCTACAAGGAGATCATCAGCCGCATTGCCGGCCGGGGGTCATTCTCACGGCTGAAGTTCGAGTCGGGCACACACCGCGTGCAGCGCGTGCCGGCGACCGAGGCCCAGGGGCGCATCCACACGTCCGCCTGCACCGTGGCGATCCTGCCCGAGCTCGACGAGGTCGAGGAGGTGCAAATCAACCCCGCGGAGCTGCGCATCGACACCTACCGCTCCTCGGGGGCCGGTGGCCAGCACGTCAACAAGACCGACTCTGCGGTGCGCATCACGCACCTGCCGAGCGGCATCGTGGTGGAATGTCAAGATGAGCGTTCCCAGCACAAGAACCGCTCGCGTGCGATGGCACTGCTGAAGGCACGGCTGCTGGCGGCCGAACAGGAGAAGCAGCAGAGCGCGCAGGCGCAGTCGCGCCGCGTGCAGGTGGGCAGCGGCGATCGCTCCGAGCGCATCCGCACCTACAACTTCCCCCAGGGACGGGTGACCGATCACCGCATCAACCTGACGCTCTACCGGCTACCGCAGATCATGGACGGCGACCTCGACGAGCTGATCGATGCCCTGCAGCAGGAATACCAGGCGGAGTTGCTGGCCGAGGAAGCATGAGCGAGCCGCCGGCGGGGCTGAGCGTCGACAGTGTCACCGGGATCGATGTCTCATTGCCGCTTGCCGGGCCGGGAGCGCGCTCGTTCGCTTTCATCATCGACTGGCATATTCGCTTCGTCCTCGCGCTCGCGTGGTACGTGCTGATGACGGTGCTCTATAACGGCAGCTTCTCGCTCGAGCCGCCGCCGGGGCACGAGCGGGCGTGGTTTGCACTGGTGGTGCTGCCGGTGCTGGCGATCTATTTCCTCTACCATCCCGTGGTGGAGCTGGCGATGCGCGGAAGCACGCCCGGCAAACGTAGCGTCGGCATCAGCATCGTGACACGCGCCGGCGGCCCACCCGGGGCCGGGGCGCTGCTGGTGCGCAACGTGTTCCGCCTGATCGACGCTCTGCCAGTCGCGTATGGTGTCGGGCTCACGCTGATGGTGCTGACGCGCGAGAGTCTGCGCTGCGGCGACATGGCAGCCGGAACACTCGTGGTCTACGGGCGCAGCGCGACGGATCCGGCGCTATTGCAGGATGCGGCGCAACGGGTCGGCAAGCTCGACAGCGCGGGCGCCGAGATCGCCGCCGACCTGCTGCAGCGCTGGACGAGCCTCGTGCCCGAAGCGCGCATCCGTCTCGCCCGGGCGCTCCTCGAGCGCTACCTCGGCGCAACCGCCGACCTGAGCGACGCTGATGAGCTCGAGTGGCGCTCGCGCCTCGAGCGCCTGGCACGCCCCTAGATGACGCGCAGCGCGGCCACCCTCACCCGCGAGAAAGCGCTCGCCGCGGCACTCCTCGCACGCGCCCCCGCGTGGCAGGAGGCCGACCAGCGTGCGCGCCGGTTCGCGCACGGCCGCACCGAGGATGTCGCCGAGGCGGCGCGCCTTGCGGACGACTATCGCCTGCTGGCGCACGACTTGGCGCGGGCGCGCGCGCTCATGCCGGCGAGCCGCACCCGCGAGTACCTCGAGAGTGCCTATGCGCGGGTGCACGCAACGCTGCAGCACGGAGCCTGGGACGGCGCGAGCGCGCTGCGTCGGTTGTTCGTGGTACAGACTCCGGCCGCGGTGCGCTGGCTCTTCCCCCACCTTGCGTGGGCGGTCCTTATCTTCGTGCTGTCGGCGTGCGCGGGCTTCGCCCTGGTGCATCGCTATCCGGATCTCATCGCGCTGTTCGCCTCGCCGGACACGATCGCGAGCGTCGAGAGCGGCAAGCTCTGGACACGGGGGCTGCTCAACGTCGTGCCCTCATCCATCCTCTCGATACAGCTGTTCACCAACAACATCGTCGTGAGCCTCTTTGCTTACTGCCTGGGGTTCCTGTTCGGCCTCGGCACGCTCTACATCCTCGGCCTCAACGGGTTGATGCTGGGAGCGATCTTTGCCTTCGTCGGCGAGCACCGCCTGGCAGGCGAGCTGTTCCGCTTCATCGTCCCGCATGGCTGCGTGGAGCTGTCGGTCATGTGCCTGTCCGGCGCCGCCGGTGCGGCCATTGGCGAAGCGCTCATCCGGCCGGACGCCGGCGGCCGCCTCGAGTCGTTCCGCGCGGCGGCACTGCGCACCGGCCCGGTGTTGATCTCGTGCGCGCTGTTGCTGGTCGGCGCGGGGTTGATCGAGGGCTTCATCTCGCCCGACCCGCGCTTCTCGCTCCCGGTTCGCCTGGTGATAGGCGTCGGTTACTGGTGTCTCATGGTGGCGTTCCTCTCCGGGCGGCTGTTCGCCTGGCGGGCGCGGCGTGCGGCGCCCGCCGCACGCTAGATGCGCCGCGAGCGGCGCAGCGCTGCGTAACGCGCAAACAAGGCCTGCTCCAGACGCTCCGCGGAGGCGGCCACCACCGGCGCACCGAGTCGCTCGAGCAGCGCGCGCTGTCGTGTGGCACGTTCCTCGTGCTCTGCCGCCGCCAGCGCGATCCACGGATCCTGCCAGTCGCGCGACTCGGCGCGCGACAATGCCTCGATCTCGCCGCTGTGCACGCCGGCGACCAGCACCAGGTGCGGCGGGGCCAGCAGCCGCACCGCGCGCGCGAGCGATGCGGCGATGTTGGCATCGTCGAGATCCGTGAGCAGCACGATGAGCGCGCGTTGTTTGAGGAGATGGCGCACGCTCACCGCGGCCGTCACGGGATCCGACTCCGCGCTCTGCAGCGCGAGCTGCGCGAGCGAGCGCCGCAGCCGCGCCACCGCCGGCAGCCCGCGCGCCGGCGGGGCGCTTACCAGCACGCGCTCGGCATAGACCACCAGCCCGATACGATCGTCGTTGTGGGTGACGATCTCGGCAAAGCGGGCCGCCGCGTTGCTGTACAGGCCGAGGCGGTCGAGCGCGCCGGCACGCACGCGGCTCAAGCGCCCGGCGTCGATGGCGACCAGAACGTCGAGATGCTGATCCTCGCTGTAGTCGCGGCTGATCAGCTCGCCGCTGCGCGCGGTGGCTTTCCAGTCGATGCGTGTCAGCGGATCCCCGCGCGCGTAGGCGCGCAGCTGGTAGAGCTCCTGGCCGGCGCCCGCGACGCGGCGCGCACGGGCGCCGGCGGCGAGCCCGCGCACGCGCGCGCTGCCGCGCAGCGTGTCCGGTGCCACCACGCAGCTGGTGCGCGGCGTGAGGTTCGCGCTCCACCACGCCAGTGCCAGCGGCCCGCGCAGCCGGGCCGGCAGCTGCGGCCAGTTCTGCGGGCCGAGCCGCACGGGCAGCAGCGTCACCGCGTCCGCGAGCGTCGTGCGCGCCGGTACGCTGATCCGCCGCACCGCCGGCGGACCGTCAAATCCCGGCGGCGTAGCGGGCGCGTACTCGAGTGACAGCGGCCGCGCGGAGCGATTCGTGAAGACGAACGCGCCGCGCTGCGGCCGCCCGAGAAAGGCCGGTGTCGGCGTGTCGACCCCGGCGAGCGGCAGCAGGCGGCGCGCGGCAAAGCCGTCGAGTGCCAGGCCGAGCAGCAGCACTCCCGCCGGTACTCGCCACAGCCGCGCGAGCTGGCGATCGCTCGACCAGATGCCGGCGATCGCGATCACCGCGGTCAGCATGACGAGGATGTAGCTGCGCCGGGCGAGGTGCACGGCGGTCTCCTCAGCGCGGCACCGGGGTCGTCGCGAGCACGCCCTGCACCACCTCCGTGTCGGTGGCCCCTTCGAGGGTGGCCTCGGGTGTCAGCACCAGGCGGTGCGCCAGGATCCATGGCGCCACCTGCTTGACATCGTCAGGCGTGACGAAATCGCTGCCGCGCATTCCCGCGACGATGCGTGCCGCCTTGAGCAGCGCGAGTGCCCCGCGCGTCGACAGCCCGAGCGCCAGACGCGGATGCTCGCGCGTCGCCGCGGCGAGATCGAGTACGTAGGCGCTCAGCGCCTCGGACACGTGGATGCGCTCGGCCGCTGCGCGCGCCTCGGCGAGGAGCCGGCGCTCGATGACCGCGATCGTCTCGAGCGCCGCGTGGGCGGCGGCGAGCACTCCGCCGTAGCGGGCGAGGATTTCGCTCTCCGCGGCGCGCGCGGGATAGCCGATGTCCACGCGCAACATGAAGCGATCGAGCTGCGATTCGGGCAGCGGAAAGGTGCCCTCGAAGTCGCGCGGATTCTGCGTCGCGAGGACGATGAAGTCCGCCGGCAGCGGCAACACGTTGCGCTCGACGCTCACCTGGCGCTCCTCCATGGCTTCGAGCAGCGCGGACTGCGTCTTCGGGCCGGCGCGATTGATCTCGTCCACCAGCACCACGTCGGCGAACAGCGGGCCCGGGCGGAAGGCGAAGTTGCGCGCCGCCTCATCGAAGACGTGCACGCCGATGATGTCGCTCGGCATCAGATCCGCCGTGCCCTGGATGCGCTTGAACTCCCCGCCGAGTGCCCGTGCCAGCGCTTTGGCAAACAGCGTCTTGCCGAGTCCCGGCACACCCTGTACCAGCACGTGCCCGCGCGCGATCAGCGCGATGACGAGCGCGTCCACTGAGGCTGAGACGCCGATGACGACGCGGCCCAGCCGCTGCGCAAGCAGATCCCGAAGCTGCCCGATGGCGGTGCTCATTGGGCAAGCCGCCTTGCAGCGCGGACGATGAGGTTGTGCAGACGCAGCAGCGGCACGCGCCGGTTGGCACTCGCGGCTGCCTGCCACGCGCGTAGCTGGCTCACCTCGGCGCGTGTCAGGCGGGGATGGTTCTCGAGCCAGTCCCAGATCGCCGCCGGGTCCGCAGCGCTGCGTCCCGCCGCGCTGCTCACGCGCGCGAGGAACTGCGCGAACATGCGGCGCGCGGCGGCCGCCGGGCGCAGCACGCGCGCGAGGAACAGCCCGGTGGTGCGTACCAGCTCGGCCTCGCGTGGCGCGGCCGCACGCCGCAGCGGCATGCGCAGCTGCGTGCCACCGAGCACCCAGGTGAACCATACCGCGGCAATGACCGCCAGCGTGGCATACAGCCGTCGATCGCGGAAGAAGCGCGCCGGGTCGTAGGCATCGGTCAGGCCCTGGTGCTCGTCGTCGAGCACCACGCTGCCGTCGGCAGCAACGCTCGCGCCGACCACGTTGGCGAGCAGCCGTGCGTTATCGGCGCGGCCAAGCGCCCGGTTGCTGAAGAGCGAGCCGAAGCCGCTCACGATGACCGTGCCGCTCCCGAGTGCGCGGATCCAGAATGCATCCTCACGGCCGCCGCTTTCGTGGGCGAGGGACAGGGCGAAGCCCTCGCGCGGCATGGCCACGGTGTTGTGCAGCGGCGCGTAGTCCGAGAACGCTACGGCGCGCGCGACGGCGGTGAAATACGGGTGCGCGCGGTTCGGTAGCAGCGTGCTGAGCTCGGGACTCGTGAGCTCGGCCGTCAACCGCACGAACCGCGCGGGTTCGCCGGCGCTGTGGTGTGGGTCATCCGCGCCGCGTTGCGCGCGTGCGCCATGCCCCGCGGCCGCGGCCGGCGGGCGTGGCTGCGCCGAGGTCTCGTCGGCGGGCGGCTCCATGGCAGGCGACATGGTGAGGTCGGTGAGTAGCTGCAGATCGTTCGACATGACGAACGGGAACTGCGCCCAGGCCGGCCGATCGCGCAGCGCCGCGAGTACCAGCAGCGTGTTGCCGGCGCGTATCCAGCGATCGAGAGCGACCACCTCGTCGGTACGGAAGTTGGTATCGGCGGGCAGGCTCACGATGAGGAGATTGCCGCTCGCGGCGAGCTCGCGGTGACGCGGCAGCGCATCGAAGCGCTCGCGCAGCGACAACGTGCGCACGCCCTCGCCGCGCAGCCAGCTCGCCGCGCCGAGCAGACCGTTGTCAGCGCGCTCGACGCTCGTCGGCAGCGCTGCGCGCCGCGTCGCGAGCGTATCGCCGCGAAACAGCAGCGTGCCGAACAGAAACAGCGCGCCGAGCGCGCAGCCGAGGGTGATGAGCCGGTCGCGCATCACCGCACCTGCGCAGCCGGTGTAGCCGAGGCCGGCGCATCGAGCGCGGCGAGGAGCGTGCGGCCGCTGCGCAGCGCAGCCGCAAGGCTCGCATCGCTCACGCGCTCGCCGGAGAAACGCAGCCGCTCGCACACGCCGATCAGCTCGGCGAGGCGCGGGCGGCCCGACTCATCGGGCAGCTGTGCGCGCTGCTCGAGCTCGCGCGCGGTCAGCGCCCGCGCGGGCGGCAGTCGCTCCTGCTCAGCGAGCCGCAGTGCGATGAGCTCGAGCAGCAGGCCGGGCTGGCGCTCGGGCTCGGCGCGCTCGATCTGCTCGAGCGCCAGGGCGCGGCGCGGCGAGTGCTCGAGCGCACTGCGCGCCTGCGCTCTCCCGGCACGCCCGCCGAGGAGTCCGGCGATGCGCAGCTCGTTGATGACGATGGCGGCGGCGAGCGCGACGACCAGCGCGAGCGCGCTCCACACGATCAGCTGCGTGGTGCTGCTCGCCAGCTTGATCTGTGCGAGCCAGTGCGCAAGCCAGTGATCACGCGTCGCGGCGCGCGCCGCGAGGATCCTGTGCAGCCAGTCCTTGCAGCGCTGCCACCAGCTCGCGCTGCCCGCTTCGCCGTGCGTGACCGTTGCGAGCACGGCAGCCACCCGCTCGGGGCGCGGTGGCGGACGCCGGTTCACCCCGGGGCCCGCCTCGCGCGCGAGCAGTGCGCGAAGCTCGGACAATCCGCTTGCCGACAGCTGGTCGTCCGGCCGGTTCCAGCCCGCGGGCAGCCACGGTGCCCAGGGACTCTGGGTGAGCGCCGGGGTCAGATCGGGGCAGCGCGCTGCGATGCGCGCGTAACCGACATCGAGCTCGGAGTCGAGCTTCATGATGCAGTCATCGATGACATGCAGTGCATCGCGCGCTTGCGCGCACGGCACGAGGGCAGCCGCGAGCAGCAGCGCGCGCAGCGCGCGCGCCACGCTCTCAGGCCGTCGCCGAGATGCGTTGCTCGAGATCGGCGCCCTCTTTACGTACCTTGAGATCAGCGAGCACGGCGAGCGCCAGTGCGCCATAGAACGGCGTCGCCAGCGCACCGAGTACGACAGCAACCACCTCGGTGAAGGCCGTGACCATCGCCACGTCACCGCGCCCGAGTACCGCGGCCAGAAATCCGGCAATGGCAGCGATGACCGCATACAGCACGCAGAGGATGATGATCGCGACGGTGTAGATGAGACTCAGTCGCCAGAAACTGCCCGCGGTGAGCCGCCAGCTGCGCCTGAGGCTGGTCACGGGTCCGGCGTCATCGACCAGCAGAATGGTCTGGGCGCAGGAGACGGCAACGAACGCGTAGCACAGCGCGATCAAGGCCGCCAGGATCAGCAGTGCGCGCAGCGCCCCGCCGGTCACGAGCGCCGGCAGGAAGCAGGCCGCGCAGCCCGCCACGACCACGACGCCGAGCGCGATGAGCGCGGGCAGACGGTGCACCGCCGCCGCGAGCTCGCCACCGACGCTGCCGTCGCCGAGGATGCGGCGCTGGCGCAGCAGCACCGCGGCATAGAAGACGATCGTCAGCACCAGGCCGACGAGGTACAGCGCAATCATCGATGGATCGACGAACTGCGTGAGCAGCGTCTGCCAGGGGTCTTGCCCCTTGGCCACCGTCCGACCCTGCATGACCGCGTAGATGCTCGCCAGCTGCTGCGCGAGCACACCCAGGGCCGCGAACAGCAGGCATTTCACCGCAGTCGCCCGATAGATGCGGAAGGTGAGGTCGAGCACTTCGCCCACCGCCAGTGGTCGCTGGGGAGGGTACGGCAGACTGCCCATTCAAATATCATAGCGCCACCGTGCCAGGTTACGCATGTGTCATGAGTGTCAGCATGAGCGTCGGCAGCGTGCTCGCAACCGGCGCGCAGCGACTGCGAGCGGCCGCGGATAGCTCCGCGACCAGCGCCGCTCTGGACGCCGAGGTGCTGCTCGCCCACGCGCTCGCCGTTTCGCGCGCGCGGCTCAGGTCGCATCCGGAGGCGCCCGCCGACCCGCGGCGCATACCACACTACCTCGAGCTCATCGAGCGGCGCGCGGCCGGCGAGCCCCTCGCCTATCTGACCGGATGGCGGGAGTTCTGGTCGCTCACGCTGGCCGTGACCCCGGCGGTGCTGGTGCCGCGCCCCGAGACCGAGCTGCTGGTCGAGCGGGCGCTCGCCCTGCTCGCCAGCGCCGAGGGCCGCGTGGCGGATCTCGGCACCGGATCGGGGGCGGTGGCGCTCGCGCTCGCCAGCGAACGCCCGCGCTGGCAGATCACCGCCACCGACCTCTCGAGCGAGGCGCTCGCCGTGGCGCGCGCCAACGCGGTGCGGCTCGCCGTCACGACAGTCGAGTTCCTCGAAGGCAGCTGGTTCGGGCCGCTCGCCGGCGCGGCGTTCGATCTCATCGTCAGCAATCCGCCCTACGTCGCCGCCGACGACCCGGCGCTCACGAGCTCCGCGCTCGCCCACGAGCCGCGCCTCGCGCTCACCCCGGGCGCCGATGCGCTCCTCTGCCTGCGCACCATCGTGCGCGACGCACCGCGCCACCTCGCCGCCGGCGGCTGGCTGCTGCTCGAGCACGGTGCGCTGCAGGGGCCGGCGGTGCGACACGAGCTTGTCCTCGCTGGCTTCCGTTATGTACGCTCGCACCGCGATCTCGGCGGTCACGAGCGCGCGACGGAAGGACAACATGGTCAGATTTGAAACCTCGCACGGCGCCTTCACGGTGGAGCTGTTCCCCAAGGAGGCCCCCATCACAGTGGAGAATTTCTTGCGCTACGTCGACGACGGCCACTTCGACGGCACCATCTTTCATCGCATCGTGCCGGGCTTCGTCATCCAGGGGGGCGGGCTCACCGCGGACTTCGCCAACAAGAAGACTCGTGCGCCGATCAGCAACGAGGCGAAGAACGGGCTGAAGAACACGCGCGGCAGCCTGTCGATGGCGCGCACCAGCGACATCAACAGCGCCACCTCGCAGTTCTTCGT
>Ga0187778_10001999_pt1 | contig 14047 bp, 12 predicted proteins | sample 1015_Q2_SP5_20_M_FD_132418 | JGI IMG/M metagenome (GOLD analysis project Ga0187778, IMG submission 132418) | Tropical peat soil microbial communities from peatlands in Department of Meta, Colombia - 1015_Q2_SP5_20_MG | ecosystem: Environmental > Terrestrial > Soil > Wetlands > Peat | place... | reverse complement strand
GCCAAAATCACTTTCAGTTCCACTGTTCCAGCCGTACTCGCAGTTTGAAGCGCGTCTTTGAAGAACAGATGGCGTCGCCCTACTTCCCTGTTGGCCTAAATGAAATGCAGGCGCGCCAGGATTTCTACGACCTCGATGAGAAGGGCTTGGAACTAGGGGATGTGCGCTTGCGGACCATGTGGTTGAACCATCCGCAGGGTTGTATGGGCTTTCGCATGGAAACAAAAGACGGTGTGATGGTCTATGCTACCGACAACGAACCGGGGGACGCGGTATTCGACAAGAATGTGCGGCAACTGGCCGAAGGGGCTGATGTGCTGATCTATGACGCGCAATACCTTCCCAATGAATACGCTGCACGGCGGCGCGGCTGGGGCCACAGCCACTGGCGCGAAGCTGTCAGCGTTGCCATGGAGAGTGGGGCCAAGGAACTGATTCTCTTCCATCACGACCCCGATCACGATGATGCCTGCATCGATAACATAGTCAAGGAAGCCAGGAATTACTATGCTCGCGTGCGCGCCGCGGCCGAAGGAATGCAAATCGAGTTGCCTGCCTCCGCCGCCCAAGCCAGGAGATAGTAAGCGCATTTCGGTTTCGGGTTAACCTCCCCGGTACAGGTTGACGTCTTGATGGTGCATTACAATGAAGGTATCCGGACGCGGGCGCTTTCAAGTTGAAGGGAGTAAAGGTGACGCAGTTTGCAGCAGCTTGGCCAGAGGTGTCGGTGGTCTCCATCCTCGACATTCTGATCGTCGCTGCGATCATTTACGAACTGCTGACGCTGATAAAGGGAACGCGGGCATCTGTGATGCTGGTCGGCGTGGGTGCACTGGTGCTGGCTTTCTATTTGTCGCGGCTGGGCGAACTGGCGACGGTCAATTGGCTGATCAGAACTCTGTTGCCTTATGCCGTATTTGCTCTCATTGTGGTCTTTGCCCCGGAGATTCGCCTGGCCTTGGCCCGCCTTGGACGAAGGCTCGCTTTCAGCCGCAGCGGGATTTCAGCCGCGGATGCCTACGACGATATCGTGCTTGCCGCTAATTTGTTCTGCCAGAACCAGACCGGCGCTCTGATGGTGATTGAGCGGGAAATCGGCCTGCGCACCTATATTGAAAGCGGGGTCCCGCTGGATGCGCAGCTGTCCTATGATTTGTTGGCCACCATCTTCCGTCCCAGCGCTCCGCTTCATGATGGCGCCGTGATCATCCAAAAAGATCGGGTTGCCGCCGCCGCCTGCTTTCTGCCCTTATCCATGAATCCGGTGCTCTCGACTCAACTTGGAACTAGGCACCGTGCGGGCATCGGCGTTACCGAGGAGTCCGATGCCATCGCGGTAATCGTGTCCGAGGAGACTGGCAGCATAAGCCTGGCGGTGGCCGGCAAAATTGAGCGCGATCTTTCCGTCGATCAGCTTCGCGATCGTTTGGGAGAATTGTTGCATCGTTACGTGCCTCCCGCCACGCTGCCCACGCCGATCACTGACGGCGAGGTACTGGAGCGGGAGGGAACTGAAGGCTCACGCCCGCGCTTAACCCGCCCGGAAGAGTCGCGGATAAATCAGGAAACCGATGTCTAGGCCACTGTACAAGTTCTTGCGCGACCACCTGCTGCATAATCTGGGCCTGAAGATTCTTTCATTGGCCTTGGCGGTGGGGTTGTGGCTTGCACTGGCAGGTGAACCGGTTTCCGAAGTGGCAGTGGACGCACCGATCGCCCTCGACAATATGCCCGCAAACATGGAGATCAGTTCCGAGGCTATTCCGAAAACGCAAGTGCGTCTGCGCGGGCCAGAGCGAATCATTCATGGTATTCAACCGTCCGAGGTCTTTGCCGAAGTCGACCTGAGTGGTGTGAAGCCTGGTGAGCGTACCTTCGATTTGAAAATCCATCGGCCTCGCGACTTGACAGTTGTGCAGGTAGTTCCCGGTAATGTGCATCTGGCATTCGATTTGCGCCTGACGAAGGAGATCCCTGTTCAGCCGCGTGTCAGCGGCAGTTTTGGTAACGGTTATCAAATCGGCCAGATGCAATCGGACCCCACTAGCGTCAAGATTACCGGGCCAAAGCAACACGTCGAAGCTATTGAATCCGCCACCACCGATCCCATAGACCTGAGCGGCGCGATGGGCAAAACGACCTTCGTCCGTCATGCTTACGTTTCTGACCCGCTCGTTCAAGTTACGAACACCGAACCGGTGCGAATTACCATCACTCTGGAAAAGATTCCATCCAAGGGGCATTGAGCCGCGCAGCGCAATGAGTTCAACACACCGCCAACTTTTTGGGACCGATGGGATTCGCGGAGTGGCAGGCGAATTCCCTCTTAGCAGGGAGAGTACTTACCTGATCGGTCGAGCTCTCGGCCACGATCTGATTCGAACCAACCCCCGTCCCCGGGTAGTGATTGGCCAGGACACACGCGAGTCCAGTTCGTGGATCGCCGACCGCATGATCCAAGGTCTGATGAGCAGCGGCTGCGAGGTGCACAGCGCCGGTGTGATTACCACTCCGGGAGTGGCCTTTCTCGCCCGTTCCCGAAAGTACGACGCGGGAGTTGTGATCTCAGCCTCGCACAATCCCTGGACCGATAATGGCATCAAGGTTTTTTCCGGCGATGGTTATAAACTGCCCGACGCTCATGAACTTTCGATTGAAAACGAAATCTTCTCGCTTCTCCGAGAAAATGCTGAAGATTCGCAGATGATTGGCCCGCCCCAGAGCGCGAGCCTTCCGGGAGAGGCGACACTGCGGAAAGAGTACATCGAGTGGCTTGCCGAAAATGCAAATGCAGATTTGAGCCGTCTTCGAGTGCTCGTCGATTGCGCCAATGGGGCGGCCACGGCGGAGGCGCCGGAGTTATTTCGTTCCTGCAGGATTCAGGCTACCTTCCTCAACTGCTTGCCCGATGGCAAGAACATCAATCACGGTTGCGGTGCTTTGCATCCCGAGATTGTTGCTAAAGCGGTTGCGCAGGAAAAAGGCGGTTACGATCTCGGAGTGACTTTCGACGGCGATGCCGATCGCGCTCTGTTCAGCGACGCCCATGGCCGCATAGTGAACGGAGACGCGGTCCTTTTGCTTGCCGCCCGCGACTTTCAGTCCCGCGGCCTGCTTACAGGTTCGACTGTGGTTGCGACGACCATGTCCAATATGGGCCTGGAAATAGCTCTGCGCAAAACCGGGATTCGCATGCTGCGCGCCAACGTGGGCGACAAGTATGTACTCGAGGAGATGTTAAAAACTGGAGCGATCCTGGGCGGCGAACAGTCCGGGCACATCATTTTTCGAGATGGCGAGGCCACCACCGGGGATGGCCTTTTGACCGCGCTTCGAGTGATGGAAATCATGGCGCGCAGCGGCAAGGCCCTCGCTGATCTGGTGAACGATTTGAAAGTCTTTCCCCAGACAATTCAGAACGTCAAGGTTCGCGAGAAAATTCCGTTTGCCAAGGTTCCGGAAATCCAGCGCACCATCGAAGCCGCGGAACGCGATCTCGATGGCAACGGACGGGTGGTAGTTCGTTATTCAGGTACGGAAGCGCTTGCCAGGGTGATGGTAGAAGCTGAATCGAAGGAAAAAATGAACGCCCTGGTCGAAAGCATCGCCAACGCAATCAGGACAAAAATCGGCATCTAGCGCGCTTCGCCTGGCTCGTCATCCAGGTAGTTCTCTGTTGTGAGAAGCATTCTCGACAATCTCGCGGCCATTTGGAACTTGATTTTGCTGCTCATCGCAGCAGGAGCGCTTATTGGCTTTCTGTATTGGTTCCTGTTGCGACGCCTGCTTCGAGCCAGAAGAATTGCCAATGCTCGCGAACGCAGGATGTTGCGAGAGGCGGCGGAACGAGAAAGCACCAGCCAGCATCACGCTTAAGAACTGCTCAATGAATTGTTGTCATCCCGACCGGAGCGAAGCGGAGTGGAGGGATCTGTTTTAGCTTTCGTCCAGATCACGCCAATTCGGCCCCACTCCAATCTCGACTAGTAGCGGCACGATGAGGGGATGCACCTGCTCCATCTGCTCCCGCACCAGGCTCTTCATTGCATCGATTTCCGGTTCGGGCACTTCAAAGACCAACTCATCGTGCACCTGCAGGGTCATCCTTGATTTGAGTCCGCTATCTTGCAGATCTCGATCGATGCGAATCATCGCCAGCTTGATCAGATCAGCGGCTGTTCCCTGCAGCGGCGTATTGACTGCAGTCCGCTCGGCGAACCCGCGCAAGTTGGCATTCCTGCTGTTAATGTCGGGAATGGGACGTACCCGCCCAAACAGCGTTCTTACTTTCTGCTCGCGGCGTGCCTCCTCCAGCGTGGCGTCGATGAATCTCCGCACCCCGCGATATTTCTCGAAATAAGCATCGATAAATTTCTTGGCTTCGCCAGTTTCGATGCCGAGATTCTGCGACAGCCCAAACGGCGACAGCCCATAAACGATGCCGAAATTCACTACCTTGGCCTGACGCCGGTGGTCGGCAGTCACCATGAGCGGCGGAACGCCGAACACCTGCGAGGCTGTCAATGTGTGGATGTCATCGCCACGCCGATAGGCTTCGACCAGCAGCGGGTCTTTCGAAAAATGTGCCAGCAGCCGCAATTCGATTTGAGAATAATCCGCTGCCAGCAAGACATGCCCGGGATCGACGGTGAAAGCCGCGCGAATCTCCCGGCCGAGGTCCGTACGAATTGGGATGTTCTGAAGGTTCGGGTTGGCGGAGGACAATCTCCCGGTCGCAGTTCCGGTTTGAGAAAAAGTGGTGTGCAGGCGGCCGCTAACGGGATTGAGCAGTGCCGGCAGCGCGTCAACATAGGTGGACTTGAGTTTCGTCAATTGCCGATATTCCAGAACCAGGCGTGGAGCCTCATGATTTGCAGCCAAACCTTCCAGCACATCAACTGCAGTCGAGATCGTCCGGCCTTTCCCATACTTCACAGGTTTGGGAAGGTTCAGCCTATTGAAGAGCACGTCGCCCAGCTGTTTTGGCGAACTGATATTGAATTCCTGCCCGCAGCACTCGTATATTTCCTTGGCTTTGGCATCAATTTCGCGCTCCAGTCGCGCTGACATCTCCGATAATGCGTCGCGATCAATCCTCACCCCCGCGCGTTCCATCCTCACCAGGACGGAAACCAGTGGCAGGTCGATTTCTTCATAGAGCTTCAGCAATCGGGCGGTCTCTACTTCGGGGCGGAGCGCGGCCGTCAACCTGCCGGCGATGTCAGCAGCCTCAGGCAAAGTCCCGCTCAGCTTCAGATTCAATCGGCGTAGCGCAACGTCAGGCAAGCGATGAGAGGAGTAGGTCGGATCGAGCAGGTACGAGTAGAGCATCGGATCCTGCTGCACACCTCGAAGCGCGATCCCCTGCCGCTCGAGTATGTGTGTTGTCGCCTTCCAATCGTGAATGGCTTTTGGCACACCCACATCGGCTAGAGCCGATCTCAACTTCTCCATCGCAGCTTGCTCGGCTGCAGGCACCGTAACCGCGCTGCTGGGCCGAGAGGAAATGGCAATATTCTGGGGCTGGCTGGGAGTAGATGTTTCGGAGCTAAGCGGCAAAGTGCCCTCTTCGGCATCCTGTTCGTCGGCCGTCTCAGTCTCAGCCGAAAATGCCGTTTCGCTTGCTACAGCTACTGCCAGGAATCCGTTTGCAGGAATTTCTTTCAACACTGCCTCAACATCCGCCATTGATTTTGCTTCGCTATAATGCGTTTCGCTCACTTCCACTACGGGCAGCAGATCTTTCAGCAAAGAAGTGAATTCCAATTCCGTGAAAAGGGCGCGCAAAGTTGCCACATCCGGCCCTCCAGCCTTCATGGAATTCACATTGAGCTCAATGGGCACGTTGCAATCAATGGTGACAAGCTTCTTGCTCAGGAGGACTACCTCGCGGTTGTTCTGCAGCGACTCGCGATGGGTCTTTTTTTCGATCTCGGCTGCTCGGTCCAACGCCTGCTCAACTGTTCCGAAGCGCTTGATGAGTTCGACCGATCCTTTGTCGCCGATTCCAGGCGCGCCCGGAATGTTGTCGATGGTGTCGCCGCGTAGCGCCATCACATCCACTACCCGCTCGGGAGGCACTCCGAGAATCTCCTCCACTTTCTGCGCGTCACAAATCAGATTGTCTTTAGGCGGATTCAGAACCTCAATGTGCTCGTTGACCAGCTGCAACATATCCTTATCGCTGGAAACCACGTAAACCGAATACGATTCCTTAACCGCCTTCTGGGCCAAGGTGCCGATCACGTCATCCGCTTCGTAGCCAGCAAGTTCGATGATTGGAATGCGATACGCTTCCAGCGCTCTGCGTATGTAGGGAAGCTGCTGCGCCAGATCCCCGGGCATCTCCGCCCGTCCAGCTTTGTAGCCGCGATATTCGACTTCTTGAAAGGTTTGCGTTTTCAGATCAAACTTGCGAACGCTGGTGATCGCGCCAGCTTGCTGATCGCGAAATGTAGGAGCGGCTACGTCGAAAACCGCTGCCAGGTATCTGGGTGAAAAATCGTCGCGCAACTTTCGCAACATGTTCACGAACACGTAGACGGCGGCTGTCGGCAAGCCAGTCTTGGTGGACATGCCGCGCTGCCGCGCCATGGCGTGATAGGCGCGGAAAATAAACGACGTCGCGTCGATCAGGAAAAGACGTTCTCGCGCCTCATTCTGCTGAGGCGCTAACCTGAGCGCCGCGCCGGAAACAGGGGTCTCGCTGAGGGTTTTTCTCTTAGCAGCCAATAAAACAGTTTAACAGCGCAGCGGAATCATAGGCGGGCGCTAATCTGCATTTACAGTGAAATCTGCCGTCACAAACAGATTCGCCCTGGGTGCAGGATCGCGGAAAATCAGGTGGTACTCCTCGGGCTGGTCGTGTGCACCAGGAAGGGCAAGATTCACAGCCTGATCGGCAGATTCGAGCTCGAAAGTGGTGTCGGCTGACCGTCGGTGGATGTAGTCGTCGAATTGTTCCGCGTTCATTAAGAGAAGATCGATGTTGGCGGGGCGGCTTGAATGATCATCGTTCCCGCGTTGTACAAAGGCGTGAAAGTTTCCGTGCAGTTTGGCAGTGACGATATGTGGCGGAATGACGAACCTGAACTGGGCCCACTTGTTTAAGGCAAAATGGGCGTGTAAGTATTTCTGAGGCATCTCGGCGTCCGCGAAGATGTGGTCCATAGGTTGCGCTTGCCAGGGAGTCTTCGGCTTCTTGCTCCCTTGCGCCGCGTTCGCCTCCAGCAGCCACACCGCCAGCGGGCTGACTACCGCGACCTCGCCGGGGTCTTCGGGAGTTGCAGCTGTGATTTCCTTAGATTGTGTTTGAGTCGCAAGGGCAGTGATTGCCGCCGGCAATGCCGGCTTCTTGGCAGGATAAAACTCTCTTCCCGCATAAGCGCACACAAGCACTGTCAGCAGGGATGTCGCCCAGAGTGGCATTCCTCGCATCTGAACCTCCTGCGATGCCAGACCTCAAATTTTCGTTTGCCTGGGGATGGGTGTATAGGTAACGGAGGTCATCTGCTCGGCTTGCCAGATTCCGTAGTGTAGTGCAGCTTGATTTCTCCGCACGTGCCTTGCTCAGGCGAGTAAACAATGCAGGAGTCGAACGGTCTTGAATACACGTGCAGACTGACCGCCCTTTGCTGGAACTCACGAGGATTATAGACGCGGTGTACGGGCTCTAGTGGATCGACGGCGCAGGGATGCACCGGATTCATCTCCACAGTTTCCGCGGTTTCGAGCCGGCACTTGCCTTTCTGTAAATCCTGCGAGATGACGCGATAATTTTCGACCAGCAATCTTCCCATCGGCACTGCCATCCAGCAGCTCTGGTCGCGATGATTGTGCACCGAGCTCACCTGACCGACTTCCCAGCAGATTGCGATCAGCTCGTAGAGCGGAGTTTTGTCGATCAGATTGCGCGTGTAATGCTGGCGGTCCCAGGTCAGATATGGGCTGAGACTCTCAGGATCCACGGGTGTACTGGTCAGGAACTGGAGGATCTCATCCGTGCCGTCGAATGATTTTGCTGGAAATTTGCGTAACTGCGAGACAAAATCTTGTAATCCGACCTGCTTAGACAATGCTGGCAGAGCCATGTATCACCCCGCCTTCACAGTATATATTTTGCGACGTGGAGCCCGTCGGGACCCCCGCACTAAAAACTTGGACCACCTACATCCGTGAAGACGGCTTCCTGCCAGCGGTCCGAGGGGAAATACCAGTTGCTCGCACCGGCTTCTTGGTTGTTTCCTGGGGCATAGGGCACGCTGGAGCTGCGCCAATAGTCAATCCCCATTTGCAGTAATGCGCCTTCAGAGATTTTTACCAGGGCCTTCACCGTGCAGCCTTCGAGCTTGCCTGACGGCAGGACCGGCCTGGGCGAGGCACTCCAAAAGTGCCACACACGATCCGGACGCTGCCCGACCCGCAGGATTACAGCGTGTTTCGCCGCGTCATAGCTGAGCGGCATTGGTTCCGACTGGTTCCCAGCAAACCAGGGGTCACGCGGGTAAAGCCCACCATGCACCTTACCGGTATCATCAAGGAGAATGAATTCTCTTCCATCGAGTCGGCAAGCAAGCTGCGTGCTGGCAACTTGCACGGTCGCCGATTCGTAACTTGAAACGCGTGTGTCGGCAATCGCGATTCCCCACAGCATCACAGAACTGAACCCGGGCGGCGCATGATTCGGATTCACGTAACCAGCTTTGTAGCTAACTTCGTCCGGGACACGCGGATCGTTGAGAACGACGAATGGAAACGGGCTTGAAGCGCGGGCTTGGCCGGAATTCACCGTGATTGCCGCAGTGAGGGCCCGATGCGGCACAATCGCGATTACTTTTTCCGGCGAAATCAATTTGAATGAAGAATTGTTGCTTCCGAAAAATACAGCCGTCACACCCTGCAGATTTATGCCGCTAATTTCAACGCGCGTTCCCTCCGGACCGCTGGTTGGGGAAATTCGCAGAATCTCAGGCGCGCCGTTCTCAGCAGAAACGAAAGCAACCCAGAACATCGCAGAAAGAAGCAGCACCCTGATAGTTATCACGTACCATTATGTGTTCTGAATTCTGCTCAATACACTAGAAAACCTGCAGCCGAGCGGTTTCAATTCCCAAAACAAAATCGCAATGCGAGTTGCCAGTTTCTGCACTTGCCTCGTATATTGGAGTGCGGTCAGGAGGCAATCATGAACTGCGACGGATTTTTCCAGCAGCTGGATGCGCGCATTGCAAAATATGACCTGCTTTGTCACCCGTTTTACCAGGCGTGGGCTGCGGGCGAGCTCACTCGCGATGATCTGCGCGAATACGCTCTCGATTATTACCCTCATGTCGAAGCCTTTCCTACATACCTGGCTGAATTCGCAATCCGCCTGGAGGATGGCGAACTGCGCCGGGCGGTTTTGGCCAATATGGCGGATGAAAAGGGATTGGACGACGCAACTGGCGAGCGCAGCCGGCCACATTCGGATTTGTGGCTTGATTTTGCCGAGGGCATGGGCGCGCGTCGCGAGATGACCGGGCGTTCGCTGCTGCCAGAAATAAAGCAACTGATGGCCTTGTTTCATTCTGCGGCAAGTGATGGTGCACCCGAGGAAGCCTTGGCGGCTTTTTATGCGTACGAATCGCAGGTGCCGAGGGTAGCCAAGGAAAAAGCCCGTGGACTCCAGGAGAAGTACGGGGCCGACGAAGGCGCCTGCGCTTATTTCACTCTGCACACCAGTGCTGATGTTTACCATTCCCAGGTGTGGCGGCAGCAACTGAGCAAACGCCTGGGAGCGCATCCGGAGCTGGCTGAAAAAGCTTTAGCATCCGGCGAAAACGCCGCCAAAGCGCTATGGCGAGCTCTGGATGGGATTGAGGCCCGGAGAACTGCGCGGGCGGCTTAGGATTTAACCACAGAGGACACGAGGACACAGAGTTAGAACTGAGCCAATGATTCGATACAATCATTGGCTCTTTCTTTCTGACGGGGGATTATGGCAAGACAAATTCCTATCGGTGTGCGGGGCAGCGCCGAAGAAACCGTAGAGTTCAAGCATACGTTAACCGCCCATCGTCCTGAATTGCCCGAGGTCTATTCCACCCCGGACATGATCCGTTTGATGGAGATAGCTGCCTTTGCGGCGCTCCAGCCCTACTGCGAAGGTGATGAGATCACGGTGGGAACCGCAATAAATGTTGAGCATCGCGCGGCCAGCGGGGTCGGGGCAAGAATCCGGGCAGAGGCGGTTTTGGAAAGAATCGATAGGCGTTTCTACATCGTGCGCGTCAGCGCGCGAGATGAGAACCAGGAAATTGGACGCGGAACGGTAAGCCGTGCCGTGGTGAGCAAAAAGAAGTTCTTGGAGAAAATGAAGAATACAGCAGCCAATGTCCGGTCTTGAAGAGCAAAAACGCAAAGCGAATGACTTTCGGCGAATGCATCGTGGCGCGAAGGCACTCCTGTTGCCGAATGTTTGGGATGTGGCCAGCGCACGTATCATCGAAGAAGCCGGGTTCCCGGCTGTCGCCACTACCAGTGCCGGGATTGCCTTTTCGCTCGGGTATCCAGATGGACAGAAAATTACGCGTGAGGAGATGCTGGCGCGAGTCGCACGAATCGCCCGCGCGCTAAGAGTCCCGGTCAGTGCGGATGTCGAAGCCGGATACGGAAATGCTCCCGAGGATGCCGCCCAAACCGCCCGCGGGGTAATTGAAGCTGGCGCGATCGGCCTTAATCTCGAGGATGGAACGGGCAATCCGCAATCTCCGATCGCCGATCTTTCTTTGCAATTAGAAAAGATTCGGGCCATCCGCGAGGCTGCGCTGAGCGCCGGAGTCTTGCTTGTGGTGAATGCTCGCACAGACGTATACCTTGATCAGGTTGGCCCACCCGAGCAGCGCTACTCGGAAACAATCCGTCGAATCCGGGCCTACAGGGATGCGGGTGCGGACTGCTTGTTCGTCCCTGGTGTTCGAGATGCACCAACGATTGCGAAGTTGGTCAACGATATCGAGGCGCCGCTAAACATCCTCGCTGGTTCCGGTTCACCCTCGATACCGGAACTCGAGAAACTCGGTGTTGCTCGCGTAAGTCTAGGATCGGCCCCCATGCGGGCCACTCTAGGCCTTGTGCGCCGGATGGCCGAAGAACTGAACAAGTCGGGGACGTACTCGGCACTGGAAGGCGCTCCCACCCACGCGGAAGTGAACAAAATGCTGGCATGATCTCCAGCGTCCTCGCTGGCGCCCCTTGCCCAGTTGTAACATGGACGCGTGCAGCTGCCGGAATCGGTTCTCGCCTATATCAAGAAACACAGCCTGTTGATGCCCGGGGACCGTGTCGGCATCGCAGTTTCTGGCGGCGCGGATTCTGTCGCCCTGCTGCGCCTGCTGCTGGAATTACATCGAGAACTTGGGGTTGTGCTCTCGGTCGTGCATTTCAACCACCAGCTCCGTGCGCCAGCCTCCGATGATGACGAGCGTTTTGTAGCTGGCTTGGCTGCGCAACATAAGCTTCCGTTCCATTGCGGGAGGGGCGACGTTTCGGGGTATGCCGCTAAGCACCGTCGCAGCCTTGAGGCAGCTGGGCGTGAACTGCGTTATCAATACTTCCGCCAGCTTTTGGAAGGGGGTCTGAACCGCGTTGCCACCGCTCACACCCTCGACGACCAGGCTGAGACCGTACTCCTACGCTTTGCGCGCGGCGCAGGTAGTCGCGGGTTGGCGGGGATTTATCCGCAATTGTCAGTCGTGGGTACGCAATTCCCGGATTACAGGGCCCCCGCCATTGTGCGGCCGCTGCTCTCGACCGGGCGCAAAGAGCTGGAAGCCTATCTCAACGGAGTGGGTCAGGCCTGGCGCGACGACGAGAGCAATCGCGATCTTCGGCACGCACGCAACCGCGTCCGGCATGAAATTCTACCCTGCCTGGAGCGTAAGCTGAATGCCGGAGTTCGAGGAATCCTGGCTGAAACTGCGGAGATCGCTCGTGCGGAGGAGGACTACTGGAGCCACCAAACCCAAGAACTGCTGAAGCAAGCATGGAAGACGGCTTCCGGAGTCAGGGGTGGGGCCCTCAAAGTGGAGGTCATTGAGTCCCTACCTTTAGCTGTCCAGCGGCGTGTCATCCGGGCATCAGCCGAATCGTTGGGCTTGCGCCTGGAATTCCGGCACGTGGACGAGATGCTTGCCGTGCTCTCCAGACAATCGAAGTCTGCCGTACTGCCGGATGGCTGGATGGTTTCGCTGTATCGCCGTGAATTGCGGTTTGCGGTCGAGGGCGCGGCAGCTAACCCTCCCGATTATGAGTTCTGTTTATCCGTTCCTGGCAGCATCGACGTTCCCCCACTGGGCTCGCGTTTCGAAGCGCTGGTAATTCCACGAAACTCATCTGGCGGTTATAATCGCGAGCACTTGCTGGATCGGGCCCGGTTAAGGGATGTGCTTCAAGTGAGAAACTGGCGCGCAGGAGATCGCTTTTGGCCGGTACATACAAAAGCGCCCATGAAAGTTAAGGAATTATTGCAAGACTTACATTTAACCGGACATCCTCGGAAGCTGTGGCCGGTCGTCGTGAGCGGTCCGGATGTGATCTGGGTCCGAGGCCTGGCGGCCTCCAACCCGTTCCAGGCTGGAAAAGATGCCAGCGAAGCTGTCCTGATCCGGGAAATCGTAAAGCGGGCAGATCATTAAGACTATTTAGCTATGAACCATCGAACCAGTCCGGGAACGCTGCGAGTCGTTATTCCAGGGGAGCAGATCCAAAAACGCGTGCGGGAGTTGGCCAGGCAAATCTCCGATGACTATCGCGGCAAGACCGTCCACGTTCTCTCCCTTCTTGAAAACGCCTTTATTTTCACTGCCGACTTAGTGCGTGCCATGGAAGTGCCGGTTGTATGCCAGTTCATCAAACCGCGATACCGCCGCGAGCTCGAAGGCAAGCCCGAGGGATTTCTGGAGATTTTTTTCAGCCATGATGGGGATATCCGTGGGCAGCATGTGCTCTTGGTTGAGGGTCTAGTTCATTCCGGCGTGACGACCGAATTCCTGATGAGCGATCTCCGCAGCCGGGGAGCAGCCTCGGTAAAGGTGGTTACCTTGTTGGACCGCCAAGCCGCGCGACGAGTCCAACTCCAGCCGGACTATTTCGGTTTCCTGGTAGACGAAGCCTTCCTGGTGGGATATGGGCTTGGCTCGCCTGAGCAAACCAACCGGAATCTTTCTCATATCGCCTCAGCGGGTTAGCTTGCACCCGTGACTTAAGTTATTGCAACAATGGTGCTTTTTTTCCGGCAATTCGGGTTAGAATTAGCGTGCTGGCAATTCCATCTATCCAAACTCCCCGGCGGGCATCTAATAATCGGCGGAGTCGTGCTCGCGTTGGTTGGGCGGGCCAGCTTCTCAGGAGCCTCTTTAGGTGAATTCAACGGTTAAAACAGTAGTTTTCTGGTTGGTGATCGTGCTCTCTGCTTTCCTGCTCTGGCAGGTGGTAAAAGCGGGGGGAACAGGGGCAAAGGATCAGGAGATTAACTTCTCCAAGTTCATGTCCGACGTGGAGCAGGGCAACGTCAGGGAAGTCATAATTATTGGTATGGAGGTGCGCGGCAAGCTTCAAAGCGACGGCTCGCAATTTCATACTACCGTTCCCGCGAACTATCCGGACATGATCAAGACGCTTCGCGATAAGGGCGTCAACATTACTATCCGGGACGTCAGCAATGGAAGCTGGCCAAGCTGGCTGCTGAACCTGGCGCCGCTCATCCTGCTGGCCGCATTGTGGTTCTTCATGATCCGCCAGATGCAAACCGGCGGAAATAAAGCCCTGTCGTTCGGAAAGAGCCGTGCGCGTCTGCTCTCGATGCAGCAGAAGAAGGTCACGTTTAAGGACGTCGCCGGCGTGGACGAAGCGAAGGAAGAACTCCGCGAGATCATTGAATTTCTGCGCGAGGCGCAAAAGTTTCAGAAGCTGGGCGGCCGAATTCCTAAGGGAGTATTGCTGGTAGGCCCGCCGGGAACCGGTAAGACTTTGTTGGCCAGGGCGGTAGCTGGTGAGGCCAATGTTCCTT
>Ga0187778_10001994_pt1 | contig 14080 bp, 19 predicted proteins | sample 1015_Q2_SP5_20_M_FD_132418 | JGI IMG/M metagenome (GOLD analysis project Ga0187778, IMG submission 132418) | Tropical peat soil microbial communities from peatlands in Department of Meta, Colombia - 1015_Q2_SP5_20_MG | ecosystem: Environmental > Terrestrial > Soil > Wetlands > Peat | place... | reverse complement strand
TCGGCGCCGGGGCGGTCGTGGCCACCACGCGGATCCGGCGGAGGCGGGCGTCACCGTGCCGGCGCAGGAGGTCGAGCGCGTAGCTGTCGATCGGCCCCACGTCGGCGCGCCCGTCGATGACCGCGTCGATCACCGGGATCTGCCGCTGGAGCGGCCCCAGCACCCGCGCGTAGAGCGTCGGGCGGGCGGGCGTGCGATGGGCCAGGAGATGGAACCGCGCCGCGTTGTAGCCCGAGTGCGAGTGCTCCGTCGAGTAGGCGAGACAGCCGCCGAAGGTGTCCTCGAGGCGGACGTGAGGACTGTCGTCGCGCACGATGAAGTCCGTGAAGTAGACCGGCCGACCGCCGTAGCGCGGCGGCGAGGGCACGGGCGAGGCGAGCAGATGGGGACGATCGCGCCGCATCGCCCACGGGTAGCCGCACATGAACACGCAGCCGAGATCCTCGCGCTGCCAGATGTCGTCGAGCGGCAAGGCATCGCCCCGGTCCAGCATCTCGAGCGGGACCTCGGCCCGGGTCGACACCCAGGCCAGCAACCGGTGCCACGCCGCGGTGAGCGATGGCGCCCAGCAGTACATGCGCGCGGACGCGACCGGCATCTCGGCCATGGGGCTCGAAGAATACCATCTCCGGTGCCGGACTTGACCCCTCCCGGGTCCCGTGACTAAGCTCTCGCCACTTCCCCGTTCCCGCTCCGATCAGGAGGAAGGAGGACCCGCGATGCCTCGCTACGAGTACCAGTGTGAAGCATGCAATCGAAAGGTCACCCTCCGGCTGTCCGTCACCCAGCACGACAGGCACCCTGCCTGTCCCAAGTGCGGGAGCAAGAAGCTGACCCAGCTTCTCAGCGCGTTCCTGACCCAGACGTCGCGCAAGGCCTGAGCGTCGGGACGCGGCCACTGCGCGTGCGCGCCGGCGCGCTCGCGGTCGCTGCGACGCTGCTCGCGAGCGGTCTCGGGCTCGCGGAGGCGCAGTCGTCCGCGGACCTCACGCTGTCGCTCACGGTCCACGGCCGGACGCGCGTCGCGTACGTGCACGTGCCACCCCGGCTCGATCCGGCGGTCCCGGCCGCGGTGGTCCTGGGCTACCACGGCGGGGCCGGCACCGCGCAGGGTTACATCCGGCACTCGCAGCTCTTCGTCAAGGGCGAGCGAGGCGGCGTCGTGGTGGTGTGCCCGGAGGGGACTCTGCTGCCGGGGTCTGGCGAGCACCGCGTCTGGAATTCGGGTCCGGAGTACGCGCGCGCCGCGCGGGATGCCGACGACGTGGCGTTCACCGCAGCGCTCATCGACGAGATCGCCCGGCGCTACCCGATCGATGGCAAGCGCGTCTACGCGACGGGCTTTTCGAACGGCGGGCAGATGGCGTACCGCCTGGCGCTGGAGCTCGCGAGCCGGATCGCCGCCATCGCGCCCATGAGTGGCGGCCGGCTCGTGGATGGTCCTCCGTCGGCCCGAGCGGTCCCGGTCCTGCACATCCACGGGACGGCTGACAGCCTGTACCCGCTGGCCGGTGGCCTCGGCTCGCACAGCATCGGCCGCACGCCCCACGTGGCGATCCTGCCGATGATCGCCGACTGGGCCGCCCGCAACGGGGACGCTGCCGTGGCGCAGGTCGAGGCTCACTCGGGCTGGACGCGCCAGGCCTACGTGGGGCCCGCGCCGATCGAGCTGGTGCTGGTGGAGGGGCTAGGGCACCAGATCGCGGGAGGCGAGGACGACCGGCTGCCCGGTCAGGCGCTGCGGGATCAGCCCGACGCCGTCGCCCTCGCGCTCGAGTTCTTCCGGGCCCATCCGATGCGATGAGGCCCCGCGGCTGCCGTCTACTGCTGCGGCATCGGAGGTGGCGGCGGCGGTGACATCACCGCCGGCACCCAGACCCACTGCCAGGGCTGGCGCACGCCGTCTCCATAGAGGACGTACCGGCCGTTGGGGTAGGTGACTACCCGCTGCACCGCCGGGGCCGCCACAGGGGGAGGCGCCTGGTACGTCACCGGAGGCGGTGCGTAGGTCGCCGGCGGGCTATATGCAACCGGAGGCGGTGCGTAGGTCGCCGGCGGGCTGTATACGACGGGAGGCGGTGCATAGGTGACAGCCGGTGGCGCGGCGGCCACCGCCGAGAGCGCGACGAAGGGGGCCGTGACCACGGCCACCGCGCCGAGGGCCAGCCCACCGATGATCGCGCCCGGGAGCCACCAGATTCCGCGGCCGCCGTGCCAGGGACCCGCAGCGGCGGGGCTAGGCAGCATCATCGCGAAAAGCATGACCAATATGAGCGGCACCGCGAGCGCTCGTTTCATTGGAATCCTCCTCGGCTGTCCCTTAGACGCCGCTAGCCTATCGAATGTTTACAGAGCCCGCCACTGCGCGAGGCCGAGGCGGACCACCTCCTGGAACCCGGCTCTATCCGGCCGGACCACCGCGGCCTCCCCCTCGTCCAGATACTGCCCGCCGACCAGACTGTAATACGGATAGGCGTGGCCCACGATCACCGTGTTCGCGCCGGTCGGGGGCACGGTCGAGAGCAGGCGCCGGAGCTCAGTGAACCGCTCTCGGCTCCCGGCCGGTGCCGACCCGGGCTCCCGCGCTCCCGGGGAGCGCTCCGCTCTCCCGAAGGCCAGCATCGCGGTCTCGACGGTACGACAGAGCGGGCTCGCCAGAACGGGACCGATCGGGATGGCGAGCGCCTGGATCGCCTGGCCGATGGCGCGGGCGTGCTCGCGGCCGCGGTCGGTCAGGTTGCGCTGCTTGCTGCAGTCCTCCGGAGGTTGACCCCGCACATCGAGCTGGCGGTGATCGGTGTCCGCGTGGCGGAAGTAGATGACGTAGCGGCCCCCGCGGAGGGCAGCCAGCAGATCCGCGCCGTGAAGGGCTCCCGGGGAAGCGGGCTGGGCGGCGAGCGGCGCGGCGGCGAGGAGCCCCGCGACGAGCGCCAACAGTGCGGCGGCCGCGAGCGTCCGATCAGGACCGGAGGGCGAGGTAGTGCACGTAGACCGCCCGCCCGCTCTCGTCGGTCTCCGTCTCCTGCTTGATCAGGTTGATTGCCTTGTTCGCCTTGGCCCAGCCCTGCATGTCGAGGACCGATCCCTTGTCGGTCGCCAGCACCTTGAGCACGTCGTGCTGGCCGAGGGACTCGAGCTCCTTCTTGGCCTTGGCGATCGGCATCGGGCACTTCAGAGCGCGCGCGTCGAGGATTCTCTCCACGGGCCCCTCCTTTCCACGAGCTTCTTCTTCCGTCGTCGGTCGTGACTCAACCGTGGCGCCCCGTCGAGAAGGCCGCGGCGCACTGGTTCTTGCCCAGCTCCCATTCCGAGGCCTGGGCGTCGGGCACCGCCGCGGGTGAATTGTTGGCCGCGATGATCTGCTGGTACACCTCCGGCGGGGGCTTCACGGCCGCGCGCATCGCCTCGACGAAGGCGCTCTCCGTCCCGAGCCGGAGCTCCGGTGAGGCCGCGCGGATGTCGCCCAGTCGCCGCCGCACGACGCCGTCGGCGTCCAGCTCGGCGGGGGCCGCGAAGTGGGCGGGCAGGACGACGACCTCGTCGGACAGCCGGCTCAGCGGGCCAGTGTGGAGCGTGCGGAACAGCGCGCGGCCCCAGGCCTCGACCTGCCCTCCTAGATCCGGCCGCCCGATGCCGTTCACGAAGAGCGTGTCCCCGGAGAGGAGCCAGCGGCCGTCCACCAGGTAGCAGGTGGAGCCCGGCGTGTGGCCCGGCGTCGCGATCACGGAGACCACGACCCCATCGCTCCCGCCCAGCCGCATCTCGGCGCCGTCGGCGAGCGGGCGGACGTCGGCGCGCGGCGCGACGCCCTCGCCCACCGCCACGAAGAACGGCGCCCCGGCCCGCCGGGCGAGGGCCGCGCCCCCGGAGAGATGATCGGCGTGGACGTGCGTGTCCAGCGCGTGCACGAGCTTGGCACCCCGCTGCTGGAGGAAGCTCTCGTAGACCTCGAGGTGACGAGAGGCATCGACGACGATGGCCTGCCCGGCGGCGATGACCACGTAGGAGAGACACCCCTTGCCGTAGCGGTCGATCTGCCAGAGCTCGAAGTTGTGGGCCCCGCCCACACGCACCGGCACGTGCAGGTTCCCCCAGGCTTCCATCCCGCCCAGCAGGTTCCCCGCCCGCATGCCCCGCTCGCGGAGGATCTCGGCGACGAACGCCGAGGAATCGCCCTTCGCGCACACGGTGATCCAGGTGTCACCGACCGCGGCCACCTGCTCGGCGCTCCGCTCCGGCTCGTCGATGAAGCCGAAATAGGGCACGTTGAGATAGGCGAGCGGCCGGCGCCCTTCGATCTTCCACGCGGCGGACTCCTCCGCGTTGCGCACGTCCAGGATCGCGGGCGATTCGCCGCGCGTCACGACGCACTCGAAGAGCGCGCGCGGCGTGATCTCGGAGCCCGCCTCGGTGGCCACGTCTCCGCTCGCGCCGCTGATCAGATGAACAGCGTGACCTTCGAGTCCGAGGCGTCGCCCAGATAGGTCGCCACGCCGCCGAGCTCGAGGTTGTCGATCAGCTCTTCTTCCTTCACGCTCATGATGTCCATGGTCATGCTGCACGCGACCATTCGAACTCCCATCTCTCTGGCCAGCGCGAACAGCTCCTCGACGCTGGCCACGTCCTTGTCCTTCATCATCTTGCGCAGCATCAGGGCGCCTGCGCCGCCGAAGTTCATCTTCGAGACGCCTAGGCCCCGGATGCCGGCGGGGGTCATGAGCGAGAAGGCCTTCTCGAGCAGGTTCTTCCCGCCGAGCTGGCGCTCCTTCTTGAGCGCGGAGAGTCCCCAGAAGGTGAAGAACATGGAGACCTCCATGCCCATCGAGGCCGCGCCCGTCGCGATCACCAGCGCCGCGATCACGCGATCGAGGTCGCCGCTGAACACGACCATGGTGACGCGGTTCCCCACGGTGCGATCGCGGAGCGCGTCGAGCTCCTCCTTCAGCTCCTTCCGGAGGTCGCCCACCCGGCGCTCGACCTCCTGGGTCACCAGTGCTTCCAGCCGCGCGTGATCCGCCGGATCCAGTGTCATGGTGATCCTCCGTGTGACGCGAGAGCTCAGTTCGCTCCGGCGGGATCGGGGAAGTCCACGTGCGTCATCCACCCGTAGATGACCGGCCGGAACTGCCCGCCGGCCGCGGCGCACGCGGCGGCCGTGGCAATCGAGCCGTTCGGGCCGAACCGCGAATCCGGCCCGCCGCTCGCTCGACGCTGGTTACCACGCACGGGGATGCACATGTTCGTGTGCAGATGCCACGGGGCCACGCTGATCGGGAAGCGCGCGTCGAGGCTCTCCTCGCTGGCGTGCTGCGGCGCCATGTACATGACGCCGACCAGCCTGAAGCCGGTCTTCTGCTTCTCGTAGAGCAGTGAGACCGGTCGCAGCGGGTCGAAGTCCTGGTGATAGCTCGCGGCCGCGTTGGCCGAGTTGCTGAAGTGATAGATCTTCTGCTGCACGTTCGGGAATCGGATCTCGAAACCGTCCCGCTCGGCCAGGCGATAGTCCTCGTACTTGGCGAGCGCCTGGCGAATCTGGGCGCGGATCTCGCCGGCCCGGGCAAGGTCGGCCGGGGTCGGCTCACGATGCGTGGTGACCCTGAGATGGGGACCGGGGACCAGCAGCTTGCAGGACATCGACCTGGTGGCCTGGCCGAGGCCGCCCGGCTCGCTGTCGCGCAGGAGCCCCTCGGCGGTCGCGTCGAACTCGTCTCCCACGTCGCACGCGGCGGCGCGCGGCGCGCCCGTAGTCAGGAACCCGATGGCCACGATCCCGATAAAGAGGAGGAAGCCCCCGCCTCGGGTCGGGTGAATCGGGCCGGAGAACCCCGGGTGGTCGGCGCGACGATGGACCACGAAACGACCTCCGCGGCGTGAGACGCCGCGAGGGACTATATCACGCGGCGGCTCACCACTTCCCGCGTGAAGAATTCCCTCCGGCTACACTGGAGACGATGCCGCCGCGCACCGTTGGACGGCTTTCGATCGCGCTCCTGGTCGGGCTGGCGCTGGCCTCCCCGGCCACGGCGGGGGACGCGTGGATCCTCTGGCAGAAGCCGGAGGGACCGGTCGGCGGCCGGTTCAGGGACACCTGGACGCCGCTCGGGGGGTATGAGAGTGAGCGGGAATGCGTGGCCGCGCGCCGGGAGATCCTGGTGGCGCTGCGCCGAACGCACCCGGTCAAGTCCGAGGCCGACGCGGTGACCGTCGAGGGCTCGCAGGGCTGGCGGCTCACCTACACGTGCCTGCCGGGCGGGGTCAACCCGAAGTGACGCGACGGTCCTCGTGTAGCAGCGTGGGGACGAAGACAGCCTCCCTGCCCGTGACGAGCGCGCCGGCCCGGGTGTAGACGCCGGCGACCTGCCGGTCCGCCAGGAAGACTCCGAAGACGAGCGATCGTTGCTCCCTGCGCCAGCCGGTTCCGCTGCCCACCGGCAGGCGGACCCGCGTCAGGTCGAGCCGTTCCTGGTAGACCGCGTCCGCTTGCCGGGCGCGCCGACGTGCCCGGGCACCGAGATCCCGCGAGAAGACGACGCCCCGCCCCTCGTGCTCGAGATACGGTTTGACGACATGAGGAGCGCGACCGAGCTGGCGCGGGTCGAGGGTGGTCCGGGGGACGTGCCGGCGGATCGCCGCCGCCTCGGCGGGCGGGAAGAAGCCGCGGTCGAGTAGCTCGCCGAGCAGCGCGAGGAAGGCCTTGCTCTGCGGCACCAGGCTGGCCGCCGCCGGCAGCATGGGCAGGGCGCCGGCTCGAACCAGGTCGAGGAGCGGCGCGAAGCGCGGCCGGGCCAGCCAGTGCAGCGGCGTGTAACGGAAGAGCAGATCGAGCCGCCGCCGCGCGAGCCAGGCGCCTCCGCGCCGCACCACGATCTCTTCCGGCGCGCCCTGAACGATCTCGACGTGTGGCAGCACCTCGCGGGCCACGCACGCGTGGGCTCTCAGCTGATCCTGATCCTCCGGGCTGTCGAGCGCGCCGACCATGCCGATGGTGAGCGGCCGGTCGACGCGGCCTCCCAGGGCCGCTCGCGCCGAGCGGCGCCAGCTCGCGGTGAGGGCGGGCCAGAAGTCGCCACCGAGGGAATCCGCGCGCCCGTGGAGCCGCGCCACCTCCTGCGCGACCGAGCCCGTTTCCCACAAACCGGCCGGGGTGTCGCTGTTGATCTCCATGAGCTTCCACTGCCCGTCCGTCATGAGCGCCCAGTCCAGGCGCGAGAGAAAGCTCCAGTCACGGGGCGACTCCACTCGGGAGACGAGCGCGGCCAGCACCCCGGGGATCCCGAGCGAGCCCGTGAGCTCGGGACGGCCGCTCAGGTGGACGAGCACCCGGTCGACGGCGTGGCCGATCACGAGATTCGCGTGCGCCAGGTCGTCCCACGCGGCATGGCTCAGGCCGATGGCCGCCAGCGTGAAGTTGGCGAGCCCGTCGGTCCACACGTTGGTGTAGCCCGCGAGAGCCTTCCGATCGGCGATCGCCCGCCAGCAATCACCGATGCCGCGCGCTCCCATCGACACGCCGGCGGGCTCCAGCACCAGCGGCGGCTCGGGCCGGGTGCGGCGCGCGACGATCGGCGCCCACCAGACCCGGCCGTCCTCGGTGAGCGGCGTGGGCTGAAAGCGTGGACAGATCCCGGCAGGCTCTCCGTCCGCGAGATAGACACCCCAGTTGACGTAGCCGGCGCGTCCGGCGGCGCGCTCCGCCCTGCGTGGGGGAGCCAGCTCCGCCGTGGCGGCACGTAGGTCTGGATCACCCAGTCCTCAGGGCTGGCCGCAGCCTCGTCGAGCCCGCGTCGCCACTGCTCGGCGGTGCAGAGGGCCCCGACCCGCACGTTGTCGGAGTACCGCCCGAGCACGGGCTTGAGCACGTAGTCCTCCGGCCGCGCCCGCGCCCTGGCGAGCCAGCCCGGGCTCGAGGCGAGACCGGTCGGCGGGACGACGGCTCTGACGAGCGCGGCCTCGGCGCGCGTGAGCCAGCGGCGCTCCTCCGCGAGCACCCGGAGGTGGGCAAAGGCGCTCTTGGCCTGCGCCACCACGGCGCGCGGATCGTTGAGCCAGAGGAGCCGGCCCTCGAGCGTGGCGGTCCAGAGCGCGGGGGCCGCCGGCAGCTCGTGCAGGTACTCGGCCGGGTACTCCCGGAGGACCACGTCGATGGGCTCCCCGTAGGCGGTGGGGACGCCCGAATCCACGACGAGATTGTCGGGCCCGACAACCTCCCATGGCCAGCCGAGCGCCGTGGCCTCGCGGCCGAAGAGGTAGGCGAGGCGAAACTCCTCGCGGTGCGCCGGATCCGCGAGGATCGCGAGCCGGGGGACGCGAGCGGCCGCGCCGACCCGACCCCCGTGATCACGCCAGGCCGAGACGAGAGCCCGTCGGAAGCGGCTCCGCGCGCCGCGGTTCGGATTGTCGCGGCGGGGCCCCAGTGCCTCCCCGGCCCAGATCTCGCGCTGGCCGGCGGGCTTGTCGCAGTTGTACTCGAGTACCGCGAGCCCGCCGTCTGCCCGCTCGAAGACGTCAAAGCGGCCCCAGAAGAACGACGAGGGCAGGGGGCCCGCCGCGAAGATCTCCTTGGCGAGCGGGAAAGCGGGGAGACGGAAGTCGGCGAGCTGCACGTCCCCGGAGAGCACGCCGTTCGACCAGCGCCGGAGCAGCCGATCGAGGGAGCGGCCGATCCTGGCCAGCTCGTCGGCGAGCCGCGGATCGGTGCGGAGTGGCTCGCGCGCCGCGACGCTCTCCTCGCCGGGAGCGCTCTGCTGGCACCAGTGGAGCAGCAGCCGATCCACCAGCGTGCGGCGGCCGGAGGCCATCCGCTAGCCGGCGCCGCTCGGTGCGCCGTGGTAGCCGGAGCCCGCGTGGCTCGTGCTGGAGAACCAGCGGGAGCCGCGCACGGAGGTCTCCGGTTCGTAGTACCGCGAGTAGTACGGAGGCGAGGGGTTGTAGTAGTAGTGACCGCCCCAGGTCGGGCGATAGAGGCGCTGGCCGTCCGGGCGGCTCTCCCAGCATCCGTTGGGATCGTCCCAGGACACTTCGTACGGCGAGGTGGTCGGGGGCGGGCAGTCGGGGGCACGCCCGGCCACGCCGCGCGTGGGCGGGCTGTCGCAGCCGACCAGCGCGGATGCCGCCAGTGCACTCGCCGTGAGGGCGAGTGCGAGGCGACGCTCGCGCCGAGTCGGGACCCGCCTGGCCCGCCGGCCGCGCTGGCTAGGCACGGGCGCTGGCCCCGGCATGGGCCACGACCTCGCCGGCGAGATCCGTCGCGTGCCGGACGATCAGCCGGCCCCCGAGATAGTCCAGGTAGGTCCGCACATCCTCGGCCGCCTCTCGCCAGCTCCACGCGCGCACGCGCTCGATGCCGATCGCGCGGAGCTGCGCGATGCTCGGCGCGTCCTCCTCGTTCAGCACGTAGCGATTGTCGAGGAGGCCGGCGCGAGCGGCTTCGCCATCCGGGATCGCGCGATGGCGGTGGCTGTCGAACAGGATGGCTCCGCCGCCCGCCGGGCGCGGCGGGGGGAGACGCCGGCCGAGCGCGCACAGCAGCGGGATCTCCTCGCGCCCGTCCAGGACGCCGCGCGGATCGTACCAGCCGTTCCAGGCGAGCGCGAGCGACAGCCCTCGCCGCCTACGTAGCTGGTAGCCCACCCAGAGCCCGAGTGATCCCGGCAGATCGAAGATCCACAAAGTGCGTCGGGACGGGGCGGGCAAGCCGGCCACGAGCCGGACCGCGAGGGCCGGCACGCCGGCGATGCGGGGAACGGGTAGGGCTCGGTCGCGGTAGTGACTGGCGGCGGCGAAGGGGGTGGCGCGGAACCAGGGCTCGAGCGGCCCGCAGCCGCGGCGCCAGGCGCGCATCGCCCCGAGGATGCGCGCCTCGGACCACGCTCGGAGCGTCCCCGCGGCGCTAGCCACCGAGCAGGTTCAGCGCCCCGACGATGACCGCGGCCACGACGACGAACAGCCCCTCCAGCTCCATGCCGAGCATGGAGTTGCCGGCGGCCAGCTCCGCCTCGAAGTTGCGTCGATCGAGCCAGTCGTACACCTTGAAGAAGGCGAGCAGGAGCAGCATGCCCACCGTGCTGTCGAGCAGCGCCCAGAGGATGGACTGAGTCGACTGGATCGCGGCGAGCGAAATGATCGCGAGCGCGAAGTAGAGACCCCGCAGCACGTGACCGACGGCGGCGTCCTTGCGCTCGGAGGCGACCCGCAGCTTGAACGGCGACATCCAGTCGAAGAGGGCCCGCGCCACGAAGGCCAGCGCGAGGAAGGCGATGATCCATCCGACCGAGATGGCGTACCCGGTGAGCAGTTTCATGTGGGTCTCCCCCGCCTGGCCACGAGCGTGTCCACCGGCCACGGCCGCCCGACCGACACCTCGACGAAGCCGCCGGCCCAGATCTCGACGCTGATCCACGCCAGGGCGTCGTCGGGCGAGCGCAGCACCTGGTAGCTCAGGGTGTCTCCGGCCTTCGCGTCCACGTCGCCCACGACGCGCTCGATGCTGGCGGTGCCGACCTCCTGACGCGAGTAGGTGCGCCCTTGCCAGACCGCGCGTCCGTCGGCTTCCACGTGCAGCTCGAGATGGTCGTAGCGCACGGGCTGGTCGTCCTCGACGGACGTCCAGGCGGTGGTGAGCGCCTGCTGGATGCGGACCACGGGCCAGGTACCCTCGGCGTTCTTGTAGGTGAGCACCGCGGTGACCTGCCAGGGCTGGCCGGCGGACCAGACCTCGTCGCCCGGCTCGAGCGTGTCGAACGAGGGAGGAGGCGCCGACGCTCTGGAGCCCAGCAAGCGGTTCAACCAGCCCACGCGGTTCTCCTTCCCGTCACGCGATTCTGCCGGTCAGGCTAGCAGGCGGGCCCGCCGGGAACCAAGAAACGTGGGCGGCCGCCACGGACCGATGCGGCCTTTGACACGCTCGCGCGCCCGCCCTAGACTCCCGGCAGCGAGGATTAGATGGACAGTACCGGTCGCCGCACGTTCCTCACCGGGCTCGCCGCCGTCGGCGCCGGGCTGCTGGTCGGCAGTGGCCGGGTCGAGGCGCAGGCGCCGCCTATGGCACGGCGAGTCGACGTCCACCACCACCTGGCGCCGCCCCGGTACATCGCGGAGCTGGCCCCGCGAAAGCTCCTGCAGCCCGTGTCGCTCAACTGGACGCCCGCGCGCTCGCTGGAGGACATGGACCGGGCGGGGGTCGCGACGGCGATCACCTCGATCACCACACCCGGGATCTGGTTCGGCGACGGCGGCGATGCCCGTCGGCTCGCGCGCGAGTGCAACGAGTACGCCGCCCGCCTGGTCGTTGATTTCCCCGGCCGCTTCGGCGTGTTCGCGGCGCTCCCGCTGCCGGACGTCGAGGGGAGCCTGCGCGAGGTCGCGTACGCGCTGGACGTGCTCAAGGCCGACGGCGTCTGCCTCTTCACGAGCTACGGCGACAAGTGGCTGGGCGACCCCGCGTTCGCCCCACTGATGGCCGAGCTGGACCGGCGCCGCGCCGTCGTCTTCACGCACCCGACCTCGAACGCGTGCTGTCAGAACCTGGTGCCGGACGTGCCGGCGCCCATCATCGAATACGGAACCGATACCTCCCGCACCATCGCGAGCCTCGTCTTCAGCGGCACCGCGTCGCGCTGTCCTGGCATCCAGTTCATCTTTTCCCACGGCGGTGGCACGATGCCGTTCCTCGCCGAGCGGTTCACCCGGCTGCCGCTGGCGAACAAGGATTTGCAGACGCGGCTGCCCCAGGGCGTGCTGTACGAGCTCCGCCGGTTCCACTACGACGTCGCGCAGGCCGCCCACCCGATGGCCCTGGCGTCGCTGCTGAGGCTCGTCCCCACGTCGCAGGTCCTCTTCGGGACCGATTTCCCCTTCCGTACGAGCCTCGACCACGTGAAGGGGCTCGCGGACTTCGGCCTCGGCGCCGCCGACTTGCAGGCGATCGAGCGCGACAACGCGGCGCGCCTGCTGCCGCGACTGCCCGCGTGAGCGCGCGGACGATCATCCACGCGATCGGATGAGCGCGCATCGCGTCTCGTTCGGGTTCACGCTACCGCAGCGCGGGGTGTTCTTCGGCGCGACCACGATCGACGAGCTGCTCGCGCGGGCCGGCGAGGTCGACGCCGACCCCCGCTTCGACTCCCTCTGGGTCGGCGACAGCCTGCTGGCCAAGCCGCGGCCCGACGCGATCGGCCTGCTGGGCGCGCTCGCGGCGGTCACGCGGCGAGTCACGCTCGGCGTCGGCTGCATGGCGAGCTTCCCGGTGCGCGATCCCGTGATCTTCGCCTATCAGTGGGCGAGCCTCGATCTCCTGTCGGCCGGGCGGATGCTGCTCGCCGTGTGCACGGGCCTGGTGGCGGGCGGGGTCAGCGCGCGCGAGGGCGCGGTCTGGGGCGTGGCCGACCGCGAGCGGACCGCGCGCCTCGTCGAGAACATCGACCTCTGCCGGCGCCTCTGGAGCGAGGACGAGGTCACCTTCGCCGGCCGCTTCCACTCGCTCGAGCGCGTGACGGTGACGCCGCGACCGGTGCAGCAACCCTGCCCGATCTGGATCGCGTCCAACCCGCGGCCCGCAGGCCTCCGGCCGGAGGTCGTGGAAGGCGCGCTCCGGCGCGTGGCCCGAAAAGCGGACGGGTGGATGACGGTCGAGCTCTTCCCCGGGATGTTCGCGGCGAACTGGGCGAAGCTCTCGGCGTTGCTCGCCGAGGGGGGCCGCGACGCCGCCCGGTTCCCGAACATGCTCTACCACAACGTCAACATCGGCGCCGACCGACAGGCGGCCCTCGAGGAGTCGAAGCGCTTCCTCGACCGCTACTACGGCCCGGTCTGGAGCCCTCCGATGGTGGAAGCGTGGACGGCCGCGGGCGATCCGCGCCGCTGCGCCGACGACCTCCGACGCCTGGTCGACCAGGGCGCGCGGCGCATCACGCTTCGCATCACCGGCTGGCAGCAGACCGAGCAGTACAAGCGCCTGGTGAACGACGTCTTGCCCAGCGTGTAGCGCCGGCCCTCAGGCCGGCCGGATCGCCGCCTTCACCTTCGCGAGCGTCCCCGGATCGATCTGGGCGATCCCGTGATCGCGCCGGGCGTGCTCCGCCGCCTGCTTGAGGATCTCGTCCTCGGTCTCGCCCCGCGCCTCGACCGCGCAACCCGGGAACAGCTCGCCGCACTTCAGCACCTTCGCCATGGTCGTCTCTCCTTTCGCGGTTCGTCGAACGCTTACTCTGGACCGGCCATGGCGAGGGCCTGCTCGCGTGTGAGCTCCATCGCGTGAACCTCGCGCGCGTGCCGCTGGGCCTGCGCGACGAGCTCCTTCTCGTCGGCCGCCCGCACCACCGTGCCGCACGGACACTTGATGACCTTGTTCATGGCGCCCCCGGCCGGCCGTCACTCGGCCATTCGGTCGATGCGATAATGCCTGGCATCCGTTACCAGGAGGTTGCCGTCACCTTGGCAAAAGCTTGGAGAGTCGCGCCCCGAGTCTACCTGACCGGGCGCATCACGGTGGAGCGCGCCGGACGAGCGGTCGGCGAGCCGCGCCTCCCGGGCCGTCAGGGACGTCGCGCGTTCGCCTACCTCGTGCTCGAGCGACCCCGTCCGGTGCCGATCGACGAGCTGGCGCTGGCGGTGTGGGGAACCGGGGAGCCGTCGGGAGCCTGGGAAACCGCGCTGAGCGCGATCGTCAGCAAGCTGCGCGCCGCCCTGCGATGGCTCGCGCTTGACGCGCGGGCCATCACCGCCACCTCCGGGTGCTATCGCCTCGTGCTGCCCACGGGCAGCTGGGTGGACGTCGAGGCGGCGCGCCGCGCCCTGGACGAGGCCGAGGGCCACGCGCGCGCCCGCCGCTTCGCGCGCGCGTGGGGTCCGGCCAATGTCGCGGCGTCGATCACGGAGCGCCCCTTCCTGGCCGGCGACGACGTCGAGTGGATCTCGCGCGTGCGGACCTCGCTGCGCGACAGCCGCGTGCGCGCGCTCGAGTGCCTGGCCGCGGTGGCGTCGGTGAACGGCGAGCACCCGCTGGCCGCGCGGCTGGCCCGCGACGTGGTGGAGCTGGAGCCATTCCGCGAGACGGGCTGGCAGAGGCTCATGCGCGCCCTCG
>Ga0187778_10001992_pt1 | contig 14082 bp, 13 predicted proteins | sample 1015_Q2_SP5_20_M_FD_132418 | JGI IMG/M metagenome (GOLD analysis project Ga0187778, IMG submission 132418) | Tropical peat soil microbial communities from peatlands in Department of Meta, Colombia - 1015_Q2_SP5_20_MG | ecosystem: Environmental > Terrestrial > Soil > Wetlands > Peat | place... | reverse complement strand
ATGTCGCTCGCGCCCGGCGCGGCTGTGTTGTTCGATGAACCGCTCAACCTGAGCAAGCTCCGTTCCGACGTCACCTTTTATTCCGCTCCTTTTGACAAACTTGTCGCCCCGGTCTGTCCCGAGGCCAAGCTGCGCAAGTTGGTCAAGAACATGGTGTACGTAGGCGTGATGGCCAGGCTACTCGACATTGAGATTGCTGAGGTGGAAAAAGCCATTCGCAAGCAATTTGCGACCAAGGTCAAGGCGGCGAATTTGAACTTTGCCGCCGCTAAAGCCGGCTTCGATTACGCCACTGCCAGCCTCACCAAACAGGACCCCTACTTCATCCAGCGCATGGATAAGACCAAGGGCAAGATCATCATCGACGGCAACTCCGCCGCCGCCCTCGGCTGCATGTTTGCCGGGGTCACTGTCGTCACCTGGTATCCGATCACGCCTTCTTCTTCGCTGGTGGAAACCCTGATCGATTACATGAAGGAACATCGCATCACCAAAGACGGCAAAGCCACCTTCGCCATCGTGCAAGCCGAAGATGAGCTTGCTGCCATCGGCATGGTTGTGGGTGCAGGCTGGGCTGGGGCTCGGTCCATGACCGCGACTTCCGGTCCCGGCATTTCCTTGATGGCCGAATTCGCCGGGCTGTCTTACTATGCCGAGGTTCCCGGCGTAATTTGGGACATCCAGCGCGTCGGCCCGTCCACCGGCTTGCCCACTCGCACCTCTCAGGGCGATGTCCTCTCCACTGCCTTCCTGTCGCACGGTGACACCAAGCACATCATGTTATTTCCCAGCTCGGTCTCCGAATGTTTCAGCATGGCGCAGGACGCATTCAACCTCGCCGAGCACTTTCAGACTCTGGTCTTCGTCATGTCCGATCTCGATCTCGGCATGAACAACTGGATGTCCGATCCCTTCGAATATCCCGCCACCCCCATCAAGCGCGGCAAAGTTCTTTCCAAAGAGGACCTCGACCGCCTTGGCGGGTTCGAGCGCTACAAGGATGTTGATGGCGATGGCATTGGTTATCGCACCCTGCCCGGCACCGACCACCCCGCTGGAGCATATTTCGCACGCGGCAGCGGACACAACGAATCGGCGCGCTACAGTGAGCGCCCCGACGATTACGAGCGCAACATGGAGCGGGTCAACAAGAAGTTTGAAACCGCACGCTCTTTTGTGCCGCGCCCGGAGGTCATCACCGGAAAGTCGAAGATCGGCATCATCGCTTTCGGAACCTCGCATTGGGGAATTGTCGAGGCCCGCGACCAGCTCCGTAACGAATACGGCATCGAAACCGACTACCTGCGCATCCGGGCTTATCCGTTTACCCGTGAGGTCCACGACTTCATCAAACAGCACGATCGTCTGTACGTGGTCGAGCAGAACCGCGACGCGCAGATGTTGAGCCTGCTCAAGCTCGATGTCAAACCGGAACTCGTGACCCGCCTGCGCAGCATCGCCCACATTCACGGACTGCCGCTCGACGCTCGTTCCGTGACTGACGAACTTATGAGCATGGAGGGGAAGTAAGATGGCAACTACACCGACCAGCACGCCGCCGCCAAAAACCAACCGCATCGGCCTCACCGTGCTCGATTACCGTGGCAGCAAAACCACCCTCTGCGCCGGCTGCGGGCATAACGCCATTTCCGAACGCATCATCGACGCCATGTATGAGATGGGCGTTCAACCCGAGCGCGTGATCAAGCCCAGCGGCATCGGTTGCTCCTCCAAGACTCCCGCGTACTTCATGAGCCGCTCGCATAGCTTCAACGCCGTTCACGGGCGCATGCCATCCGTCACGACCGGCGCAATCCTGGCCAATCACAAACTTGTCGCACTCGGTGTCAGTGGCGACGGCGACACGGCTTCCATCGGTATCGGCCAATTTGTTCACCTCATGCGCCGCAATCTCCCGGTCATCTACATCATCGAAGACAACGGCGTCTATGGGCTGACCAAAGGACAGTTTTCCGCCACTGCCGATCTCGGTTCCAAGCTGAAAACTGGCGTCATCAACGATCTCCCGCCCATTGACACCTGCGCCATGGCCATCGAACTCGGCGCAACCTTCGTCGGCCGCTCTTTCTCGGGCGACAAAAAGCAGCTCCTGAGCATGTTGAAAGCTGCCATCGCCCATCGCGGCACTTCCATGCTGGACGTCGTTTCCCCATGCGTCACTTTCAACGATCACGAAGGCTCGACCAAGTCCTATAAATACATGAAAGACCACGAGGAGCCGATCCAGGACATCAGCTTTATTCCAGCTTTCGAAGAGATTGACGTCGAATATGACCCCGGCGCCACTGTCCAGCTCACCATGCACGACGGCTCCCGCTTGCAGTTGCATAAAATCGAGGAAGACTACGATCCCACCGACCGGGTCCGCGCCATTACCCGTCTGCACGAGGCTCGCGATAAGGGCGAAGTGCTGACCGGCGTCTTCTACGTGAATCCCACCGCGCCAACATTCATGGACGTACTTAACGTGGTCGATGATCCGCTGGCGACGCTGCCGGAATCCCTCGTGCGTCCGGGAAGGGAAGTGCTCGAGCAAGTGATGGAAGAGCTGCGCTAGTTTGTGATTGTCATCCCGAGCAAACCTGGAGTATCTTGTCCCCACCTCAACAGGGGAACAAGATGCCACTGCGCCGTTCCGCACTGACTCGTCGAGAAATTCTGGAAAACTGCCTCGCTCTTGGTTCGCTCGCCGTCATGTCCTCGGCTCCGGCAGCGGCCATGCTTGCAGCCTTGCAGGAGCGGGAACTTCAATACCGCAAACCAACTCCGCCCAATGAGATTGGTCCGTTCTACAAGAAGCGTGCGCCACAGACAGCGATGCTTCGTGCCCCCGGCGACCCGGGAATGCCTCTCGCCATTTCTGGACAGGTCTTCAACACCCGCGCCGACGCGCTCTCCACTGCCGTCATCGAAGTTTGGCAGACCGATCACCTCGGCCACTACGATCTCGAGGGATACCGTTACCGTGCCAAGCTGCCGGTCGACAATCACGGTTCCTACAAATTTGAATCCGTCATGCCCGGTCACTATCCCGACCGCGTCTGCCAGCATGTTCATTATCTCGTCACAGCGCCGGGACACAAACCGCTGGTGACTCAGTTGTACTTCGCTACCGATCCAGTCTTCGAAGGCGATCCCGACCGCAACTTCGGACGCGATCCCCTGATTCACAACCGCGAATTGGTTCGCCCCGTCATCCTCTCCGGTGACCCCAAGACCATTCAGGCCGTCGTCCGCTTCGAACTTGTCCTGGAGCTTCTGTGATGAAGGGAGCCCGCCTGCTTCTCCCGATCGTGGTTTTGCAGGCCTTTCTCTTCGGCGCTTCAGCTGCAAAACTTGACAAAACCATTACTGTCCCGCCCGGCGCAGTTGTCCGCTTCACTGCTTTTTCGCCCAAAGGTGATTTCATTGCGGGTGCTTGTCAGGACGGGCAGGTCCGGCTGTGGACTTTTCCTGCTGCAGAGCTGCGCCAAGCTTTCAATTTGCAGGATCAGCCTGTATCCAGCCTCGCATTCTCACAGGATGGAACACTGCTCGCCGTCGGCGGCACGCGCGGTGCAGTCAAGATCTTTACGATTCCTGCCGGCAAGCTGAAAACCGAATTGAAAACCGGCCAGACTGTCCTGGCGCTATCTCTTTCTCCCGACAAAACCCTGCTCGCGGTTGCGCCGCAGGAGCGGCCTGCTCAGCTCTGGGATTTGGACGTCAGAAGAGTCATTACTGATCTCCCCGCCAAGTTTTCCGGCTCTCTGGCCGTCGCCTTCTCGCCCGATGGGAAGTGGCTGGCCTCCGCCGATGCCGACACCACAATCCGAATTTACGAGGCCACTACCGGCGCATTACGGGCCACAACCGACGACCTTCTGCTCGAAACATTCGCAATTGCCTTTTCCTCTGACAGCAAGTATGTCTATGCCGGCGGAGCCGACAAAACCGTCTCCGAAATCAACCTGACCAATGGCAAGGTACTGCGTGCTTTTCCCAAACAATCTTACGTGGTGGGCGACTTGCATGATTCGCCCGACGGGAAGTCTTTGGTTGCCGTTTACTTCGACGAAAATAGTTTCAAGAATCCGGCTCCCGTACTCTTGTGGGATACCGCTGCTGGCTCGGTTCGAAGCACCTTCTCCGAGTCGGGCGTAACTCCCAACGGCGGCGGCTACGCTAAAGATGGGCGGGCGCTAGTCACCAGCAGCTCCGGACCCAGCTTGCAAGTCTGGTCGTTTCGGTAGTTTTCGCGGTCAACTTTTTGGATGAAATTTCAACTCAGGCTCTTCCGTAACTCCCGTCGCAGGATCTTGCCTGACGGGCTTTTCGGTATGGCATCCACGAAGTGAATGTCGCGCGGCTGCTTGTAGTGTGTGAGCCGGTCCGCCACAAATCCGCACAGTGCTTCTTTGGTCTCATCCGACGCGACTGTTCCTTCGCGAAGAACTACGAAGGCCACCGGAATTTCACCTGCAGCGCAGTCCTGTCGGCCCACCACTCCGCAGTCGCGAACCGCCGGGTGTTCCAGCAGTACGCTCTCGACCTCCGCCGGCGCAACTGGAAATCCCTTGTACTTGATCATCTCCTTGCGGCGGTCGATCACGTAGTAAAAATCATCCGCGTCGCGGGTCACGATGTCGCCCGACCAGTACCAGCCGTCACGCAGGACTGCCGATGTGGCTTGCGGCTCTTTCCAGTATCCCCGCATGAATTGTGGCCCGTGCATGACGAGCTCGCCCGGCTCCCCGCAAGTTGCATCGTTCCCATTCTCGTCGAGCACCCGGCACTCCGTCTGGGCGAGTGCCTGTCCGATCGACTCAGGTCGATAGAGCTCGGGTTCGAGATAACCCACATGCGTGACTGGCGACGCCTCGGTCATACCGTAACCCTGACAAATCGTTATCCCCGTGAGGGCCGTGAATCGACGCGCAAGTTCAGGAGCGAGCGGCGCCGCTCCTGACTTTACCCACCGCACCCTGTGATCTTTAGGGAATTGGCCCGCCTCCGCCGCCTGGCACAGCGCGTTCAGAGCCGGCGGCACAGTCCCCATCATCGTGATGCCTTCCTGCGACATCAGGCATACGACCTGAGGAACATTGAACCGCGGCATCAATACCAGCGTGGCGCCCAGCGTCAGAATGGGGTTCAAAATCACATTCAGTCCATAAATGTGGTACAGCGGCAGAAAACAAAGTCCGATGAGGTCGTGGTTCATCGGGGTTCCGTGCGGTCCAAGAAACTGAAATACGTTTGCCACCAGGTTGAAATGCGTGAGCATCACTCCTTTGGGCAATCCAGTTGTGCCGCTCGAATAGGGAAGCGCTCCCAGCGTCTCATCCGAGGGTTGCTCCAGTTTCGGCAGCGAGATGCTTGTTCGCTGCAGGAGATTCGCGAAGGGCTCAGTCCCGGACGTTGCTTGTCGCGTTGTGTAAACCCGGCGCAGGCTCGGCAGCCCGCTCAGATCGATACCTTGCAGATTTGGGCCATCACTCAGCAGCATGGCCGCTCCGGAATTTTCCAACTGGTAGCGGACCTCCCGTTCGCGATAGCTGGAGTTGAGCAGTGTAGGAATCGCTCCCGCTAACGTGGCCGCATGATAAGCGATACAGTATTCCCATGAATTCGGAATGAAGATTGCAAGAACCTCCCCCGGCCGGAGCCCTGCCCCTGCGAATCTGCGTGCAACTGTCTCCACCAGTTCCCCATATTCTGCGTATGTAATCCTGCGATTGCAGGAGGAATCGACCACCGCAGTTTTCTGCGGAAATCGTCGGCAACTTTCCAGAATTACGTCGTGGACAAAGCGGCCGCGCGGGTCGGCATAAAGCTGGGTGCGCAACATAAGGCTCTAGATTGTAGCGGAAACACCCGGAGAGGCAACTACCCGGCGAGCTTGCGCAGGAATTCTTGCTCGGTCATGCGGTATTTGAAGGCCTTGCGGCCGTCGATGAATACGACTGGAACTTCGTCCGTGAATCGGCGCCGCAACTCTTCGTCAGAGTCAACGTCAATGTCTTGCCACGCGAACCCGCCACGCCGATGCAACTTCTCCACCGTCTCCTTGACGATTTCGCAGAGATGGCAGCCCTTGCGCGAGTACACCGTGACCAGATGCAGCTCTGACATGGCGGCAGTGTAACAGAAAATGACTTTCCAACCCCCGTGACTATTGGTCCGAAGATCAGACCAGTCACGACCGCTTCAGCGTACAATCCCATCCATGGCGAAAAGCAAACCTTTAGCTGGCAAAACGGTTCTGATCACGGGCGCGGCGCGGCGCCTGGGACGGGCCAGCGCCTTAGCCATGGCCGAAGCCGGCGCTGACGTCGCCATCACGTTCCTGCGGTCCGCCGCGGATGCCCGTCAGACGGTCAACCATCTCCGTCGCCTCGGGGTCCGCGCTCTGGCGGTTCGATGCGACGTCACCGACGAAACCAGCGTACGGCTTGTCATCAAGAAAACGTCTGACGAACTCGGCGGAATCGACGTGCTGATCAACAATGCCGCGAACTACGAATCCGTCCCCTTCGAGAAGCTGACCCTGAGGCAATGGGACGCAATTTTTGCCTCCAATGCACGCGGGCCATTTCTTGTTTCGCGAGAGGCGCTCAAATTTCTCCGGCAGCGCCAGGGAAAAATCATCAACATGGGGTCCCTCGGAGGAATTCAACCTTGGGCCAACCATGCTCACTATTGTTCGTCAAAAGCCGCGCTGCACATGCTCACCAAAGTGATGGCAAAAGCGCTAGCTCCCGAAATCGCGGTGAATTGCGTTGCGCCGGGCATGATTGATCTTGGCGAAAAATCTGCAGCCGCTTTCATGAAACGCATGGCCGCCCAAACTCCCATGCGGCGCAACGGGTCTGACCACGACGTCGCCACCGCCGTTCTCTTTTTCGCTACCGCTCCTCACTTCATTACCGGGCAGATTTTGGCCGTGGATGGCGGCTTGAGCCTCTAGACGCCGATCTGCCTATTCGGCCGTCGTCGGGTCGATGATGACCTTGACTTCGGAGATGCGGTTTGCCGGAAAGCCGCCCTGGCTGGCGTGTTCGCGAATCAGCTTCTCGCTGGCAGCGTTATAGATGCAGTACAGCTTGTCCTGTGTCACATAGCTGTAAACCCATTGAATTTCCGGCCCCAGATTTCGAAGCACTCCGCAGGACTTCTGCGAAATCGCCTGCAGTTGCTGCGGCGTGAGTTGCCCAGCGCCGGGCAGCTCTCGTTCGATCACATATTTCGGCATGAATTCCCCCGGTGATTACGTCCTCAGTTTGCCCGCTCCCCAGCGATTAATCAACTTGAGGCGTTTTGCGGGCGTGTGAGCCCGCGCCGAAATCCTGGACCTGAGCATAGCGAATAGGGAAGGACCTCGGTGATAATCGCGCGCTTGGATCGCTTCTTTGTCGAACTGCACCACTACCAAAAAGTCACCCAGTTTGTGCCTGAGTCCAGCTTTGCGATATGGTGCAAGTCTGAGCCATGCTGCGCCGGACCCGACAATTTCTCGTGATCTATGTTCTCTTCGGCTCATTGGCATGGGCACAGGCGCGTCCCGAGGACGGCGGACATGAGTTGCAAGTCTGGACGGGCGGCGGACATTCTGTCCCAGGCGGCACCTCGCACACCAACGTTTGGAACGCGGGCCTGCGCTACGGCTGGATTCTCACTCGTCCCCACGGCCCCGGATTTCTCAAGGGACGCTTCGAGTACCTCCTGGATGCCACGCCGGTGTTTGTCGTCTGGCAGAGGTACAACACGGCTTACGGCGGTGGTTTCAGCCCTTTGGGATTGAAATGGGATTTCGCCAGCCGCGGCCAGGTCGCCCCTTATCTCGAACTCAACGGCGGAACACTATTCACAAATAAGGATGTGCCTCTCGGCACATCTGACGTGAACTTCACTTCCGCGGCCGCGTTCGGAGTTCACCTGTTTGGCCAGAAATACGCTTGGACCGTTGAAGCGCGCTATATGCACATTTCGAACGCCGGACTCAGCAATCCCAATCCCGGAATCAACACAGTGCAGGTGCGAATCGGCGTGGGAAGGTTCTGGCACAAATAGTCGGAGCCGCCTCACTGCCGGTTCTTGCTCTTCTTCATTTTCAGGCTGATCGCCATTTTCAGCACGGCCCCATCGGTGGGATCAACTTCGAACACCGCGTCACTGGTGTAATCGGGTCCTTTGATCCGGTATTTGAAAACGCTGTACCACTGAAAAATGTTCGTGTCATACGGATCTCCATACTTGGCCTGTAGCTGCGCAGCGGTGTAACTGTGGTCGGGAAGCGCCAGCATGAGATACGCGTCCGGCTTGTCGTCGCTTTTCACCGCCGCAACTTCTGAAAAGGGAAAAGGCTGCTGCGACAATTTGTAATCGACGATGGCTGATTTGTGCCGGTGCAGGATTCCTTCCCGCACGATGTCGTCAATGCGCTCGGTCACTTCGGCGTTCAGAGCCGAGCGGTCGCTGAGGGTTGCGCATGAGCTGTTCTTCGTCCGGCACTCATTTCGAATCTCTTTCACCACATAGGTGCGAAGCACCCTGGAACGTTCCAGCAACACCTTGATCGCTTGTTCACTAGGTAAAGTGGCAGCCTGCTCTAGCGGCGCAACTATGTCACGCCAGTCGAAGTCGTCGGCCGAAAGCTCACGTGGGGCCGCCGTCATGGGGTCATTGTCATCCGACGCGCTGGATAGTGGTGCAGAGGCGCAAAACAAGAGAGTAATAGGCAGGATCAGGATCGCCAGTTTCATGGACGCAAAAAGGATTCCATGCTACTGCAGATGCCATGCCAGCGCCAGACCGATCACCACAATTCCCGCCACAATCCTGTAAATGACAAAAACTCGCAAGCTGTTCGATTGCAGGTAGCGGATCAGCCAGGCAATCGCCCCATATCCCACGACCGCCGAAACAACTACTCCCACAATGAAAGGCGCATGCATTGCCGCCGGTAAGCCCTCTTTGCGCAGTTCATGAGCTTTGAGCAGCGCCGCTCCCGCTATGATTGGAGTTGACAGCAAAAAGCTGAACCGCACGGCCGCTTCTCGCGTCAGGTCGCGAAACAATCCTGCCGTGATCGTCGCACCTGACCGCGAAACTCCCGGAATCAGCGCCGTTGCTTGCGCGCAACCGATGATGATCGAATCCAGCAGGCTCACCTTCGTGAGCGTTTTCGTCATTCGGCTGCTCTTCTCGCCCCAGGCCATCAGCAAGGCCACAACAATAAGCGCGCCTGCAATCAGGTAGATGTGCTCTCGAAAGTAGTCTTCCGCCGAATGTTCCAGCAATTTGCCCGCAATTGCCCCCGGTATCGTCGCGATGGCCATGAACCAAAGCAGTAGCCGTTCTTCCCGTTGTTCGTCGGGCGTCAGGCTTCGGTCTGAACTGCTTGACTCCGAGAATCGCACCACCTCTCCGCCGAAGGCCGCGCGGATGATTTGAATCCAGGTGCGCCGGAAATAAATTAGCAAAGAGAGCAGCGTCCCAAAGTGCAGCGCCACGTCGAACGTCAGTTCCTGCGCCGGCGAAAGCTCGTTCCAGCCCAGCAGTCGCCGCACGATGATCAGGTGACCTGAACTGGATACCGGGATAAATTCGGCAAGACCTTGAATGATGGCCAGAACCACTGCTTGGTAGATGGGCAACGGTGGGTCCTTTCTTGGCAGTAAGAGTATCGCAGAAGATCGTTTGACGCGGACGTCCTGTCACCAACTTTTCACAGTTGATTTCTTCCTACTGCTGTGCGTTCCCGTATGTCGGCACCCCCTGCTGAATCAGATACAGCAGGCGTTCCGCGCGCGCACCCCAATCACTCTGCGGAAATTGTGTCGCTGCCTTCTGTGCAGTCGCAATCGCCTTAGCTTTCGACTGTTCGGATTTCTTGGGCTGGTCCTCCGTCTTGTAAATCTCCATGAGCGCCGAGAAGCGCCATGCCGCGTCATAAAGTGCCTCGGCCACGGCCGGAGACTGCGGGTGCTCATTGGCATATTTCTCGTACAACTCCGCTTCTTTTTCCGGGCACTTCGAGGAACCCTGCCAATCGCCGCACAGCTTGTTCTCGATCAGATGAAACGCCGCCAAGTCCGCCCATTTTGTCCCCGGAAATTTCTTGATGACCTGCTTCATCAGTTCTTCATCCATCCCCTGGCGCAGGAACGCTTCTTTTTCCCGCGCCGACGGCCGCGACATCACATCAGCCTTTTCAATCTGCCATTTGATATCGGCCGTCCGATACAGCGCCTCACCGGCAAACGGCGACTTCGGGAAGAGATCAAAAACCCGATAGTACAGATGCATGGCATCCTGGGCGGCGCCCCGTCTCCCGTGACGCTGGCTGGCCTGGTCCTCCGAGTCGACGGCCTCGCCAAACAGAATTCGATCGCCGTCCGGCGTGGAGGTCATCACCACGCCTTTTCCCAATATCCAACCCGTGAGCGTCCTCTCCTCAGTCACGTTGGCCTCGACTTTGAGCCAATCCCGGCTGGTCTCGAGAACGATTACCTCCCGCCCCAGATCGATATCGCCCAGTTTGGCCGACGAGGCATCTGGCGCGATGTAAATGCTCGCCACTCGCATCATCGCCCCGCGCTGGATATCCGCGAAGCCAATCACGGTCAGGACCAACACACTGACGACGCCCGTTACGAGTTTCAGGGTTTGGCGCATATGTGAGCACGAGGTCGCAACTAAGCCTCTGCAGGTTTCGGTGCGGGCGCGAATGGAGACGTTGCCTGCAATTTCTCGTTTAGAATCTCTTGCAGCATCTGCGGTTCGATATTGCCGCCGCTGATCACTGCCACGTTAACCCGTGTATTCGGCAGCTGGTCCCAATGAAACAAGAACGCTGCCACCGCAACCGCCCCGCTGGGTTCGGCAAGTGTCTTTGGATTCGAAGCCAGCCTCCGCACCGCCTCGCGGATTTCCCATTCACTGACGGTCACGATGTTGTCGACGTACTTGCGAATGTGCTCGAAGTTAATCGGCCCGATGCTCTCGGTCCGCAGTCCGTCGGCAATCGTCATCGAGACTTGCTCTGCCGCGGAGTGCACGATCTGACCTTCGTGCAGGCTCGCCTGCGCATCGGCTGCAAGCTCGGGCTCGACCCCGATCACGTTCACCGATCGCTTGCTGAGTTTGATCGCCGTCGCGATCCCGCTGATCATGCCTCCGCCGCCCACCGGCACTAGCACAGTTTCAACTTCCGGCAGGTCCTCCAGAATCTCTAACCCGATTGTTCCCTGGCCGGCGATAATCCGTTCATCGTTGAATGGAGGCACCATCGCATAGCCGTGTTTGCCCGCCAACTCCTCCGCCCGATGCTGCCGTTCCAGGCTCGATGGCCCCACCAGCACGATCTCTGCGCCTAACCCCACTACGGCATCGCGCTTGATAGCAGGCGCAGTTCTTGGCATCACAATCACCGCTTTCGTGTCCAGGGCGCGCGCCGCGTAGGCGACTCCGTAGCCATGGTTCCCGCTTGAGTACGTGATGACACCACGCTCCCGCTGTTCCCGGGGAAGCGACGCTAGCTTGTTGTAGGCCCCGCGAATCTTGAACGCTCCAATCGGCTGGAGGTTCTCCAGTTTCAAAAGCAGTCGGCGTCCGCTCCCGTCGGCGGTATCCCCCAAAGGAACTTCGAGCAGCGGAGTGCGCACCGCCACGCCTTGCAAACGGGCCTGTGCATCCCGAATGTCACTTAGACTGACCATGTCGGCTCCAGTTTACCCTTTCGTGAGCGTCGTAAACCGAAGTCTAACGAAAGCGGTCTGTTGAAGCGAGCGCTTCGGGCCCGTTGGTCAGTCATGCAGAGTTGGGTGCCTTGACAATCGAGTACGGGGGCGTGTGCTCCACACCGCGGATCGGGATTTTGCGCGCTTTCCCGGCTTGAGGTGGGTCAATCCGCTGAGCTAGGATGCCTGGTTTGTCGCATCCCACGGCTTAAATCTCCAATATCACCGGCATAATCAGCGGCCGCTTTTGCATCTGCTTGGAAATGTAGCGCTTCAAATCGGCCCGAATCTTTTCCTTGATCACGCCGTAATCGGCTTTCTCTTCCTCACTCGAGACTTCCAGCGTCTGCATCACCAGCTGCCGCGCACCCTCAATAAACCCATCCTCGCCGGGCTCAAATCCCCGGGTCACAATTTCCGGCGGAGTTTCTACCCGTCCGGAAAGCTTATTGATCGCAATAATCGGCAGCACGATGCCATCTTCACTCAGGTGGCGGCGATCTTTGATCACCAGGTCTTCCACCACGTCGGTCCGCGAGCCGGAGTCAATACAGATCCGCCCAACATTCACTCGCCCGGCAATCCGCGCGCCCAACTCGTCAAATTCCAGGATGTCCCCGCTCTCGATCAACATCGTACTTCCTACCGAACCGTGCATCGCCGCCGCCATTTCTGCGTGCAGCTTGAGTTGCCTATACTCGCCATGAATGGGAATAAAATATTTCGGCTTCACTAAGTTGATGATGAGTTTGAGTTCTTCCTGGCTGGCGTGTCCGCTCACATGCACCGGCGGCGACGATCCGTCCTCGTAAATCACGTGCGCCTGGCGCCGGAACAAATGGTCGATCATCCGGTAGATTGCCTTCTCATTTCCCGGAATGATGCGCGACGAGAGAACCACACTGTCTCCCGGTTCGATTTTGGCGTGCTTGTGATTGTCTACCGCCGCCCGCGACAGCGCCGACATCGGCTCACCTTGTGTGCCGCTAATCAGCACACAAACTTTCTCCGGAGCAAAATTCTTGACCTCACCCGGGTGAATCAGCAGACCATCAGGAATTTCGAGATAACCCAGATCCTCGGCGATTTCGGCCGAACTGACCATCGATCGCCCTACGAACGCCACCTTTCTCCCATGCTCCCAGGCCAATTCCACCGCCAGCTTGATGCGGTGAATTGACGACGAAAAGCAGGAAATGAACAGACGCCGCTGGGCACGGGCAAATACCTCATCAAACTTCCTTCGGACCGCGCGTTCGCTTGGCGTATATCCTTTACGCTCGACATTCGTCGAATCCTGAAATAGAGCCAGCACTCCGTCCTTGCCATACTCGGCGAAAGAATGCAGGTCGAACAGCCGGTTGTCCGTGGGCGTGGGATCGACCTTGAAATCTCCCGTATGCAGGATCACACCCAGCGGCGTATGAATGGCCAGCGCCACGCAATCCACCAGGCTGTGCGTCACCGGGATAGGATGAATCGTAAACGGACCAATTTTGAAGCGCTCCCCGGGCCGAATCTCGCGCAGATCGGCGTTGTCGAGCAAGCCATGCTCATCCAGCTTGTCCTCCACGTAGGCCAGCGTGAACTCCGTCCCCCACACGGGCACGTTGAGCTCGGAGAGCATCCACGGCAGTGCGCCGATGTGGTCTTCGTGGCCGTGGGTTAGGACAATGGCGCGGACACGCTGGCGGTTCTCGGTCAAATACGAAATATCAGGAACCACGATGTCGACGCCCAGCAACTCGGCTTCGGGGAACATCAGGCCCGCATCGATGACAATAATGTCTTCGCCCCAGCGCAGGGCCATGCAGTTCATTCCGAACTCGCCCAGCCCGCCCAGCGGCACGACATGCAACTTCCCAGTTGGCATCAGAGGTTGAATTGATGCTAGCACACACAGAAGTAGCTGGTAGTCAGTAGCCGGTAGTTAGTATTCGAGTTTGGGGATGCCTTCCGGCTGCTGCCGGACTGCCAGCTACTCGCTACTTACTCCTGACTACGATAAGCTGGTGAGGATGCCGGATCACGCCAGAAAGTCGTGGTTGATGCACCGATTCGAAGGCGCCTTGCGGCGCGGATTTCAGCACGCCTATGAGACGGTAAAGGTTGATCCCAACCGGTTTCTCCTCCAGCTCCGCCTCGCGCACGGCCTGCCCATCACCACTTTTCAAGGCATCTACTCGGTCGACGTCGGCCATCTCGACGATCTCGCAGATCGGATGATCCGCAGCAGCATGAGGCTCGCGGCCGCCGAAGGTGCGGGACTGGGCATCGGCGGCGTTATGACCGTCGTCCCCGACCTCAGCATTCTTGCAGGAATCACCCTGCGCACTCT
>Ga0187778_10001991_pt1 | contig 14085 bp, 12 predicted proteins | sample 1015_Q2_SP5_20_M_FD_132418 | JGI IMG/M metagenome (GOLD analysis project Ga0187778, IMG submission 132418) | Tropical peat soil microbial communities from peatlands in Department of Meta, Colombia - 1015_Q2_SP5_20_MG | ecosystem: Environmental > Terrestrial > Soil > Wetlands > Peat | place... | reverse complement strand
TCCAGAGCGGATCGAACACATGGCATACCTATGCCGGGTGGCCTCCCAAGGAGGCGAAGCCAACGAAACTGTATCTGCATGCTGACGGCACACTTTCCTTCACCGCGCCAGAGGCAGCCAGCGCCAAGACTTATCGCGAATATGTTTCCGATCCCGCGAATCCTGTTCCGTATCGCCAGCGTCCAATCTCACCCACTTATCCCGGAGGCGACTGGCGCACGTGGGAGGTGGCCGATCAGCGCTTCGTCGACGGTCGTCCCGACGTGCTGACGTTCGTCAGCGAACCGCTGGATTACGACCTCACCGTGACCGGCCCGCTGGCCGCACATCTTTTCGCTTCGACCTCGGGAACTGACAGCGATTTCGTAGTGAAGTTGATCGATGTGTATGCAGAAAACGCGGAAAAGAAGGCGTGGACTCCCGAGGACGGCCCGAAGCCCGGCCAGTACGCGCAATCGATGAACGGTTATGAATTACCGATTGCCATGGAAGTCCGGCGCGGCCGCTACCTCGCGAGCTACGAGAAGCCGCACCCGCTGACGCCGAACCAACCCACCGACTGGAACATTCCCCTGCGCGACCACGATCATGTGTTCATGAAGGGGCACCGCATCATGGTCCAGATTCAGTCCACGTGGTTTCCCGTGATTGACCGCAACCCGCAGACGTTTGTACCGAGCATTTATCAGGCCAGCGCGTCGGACTTCGTTCCGGCGACCCAGCGCATCTACTGCTAGCCGGATCTGCCTTCGCATCTCGTGCTGCCTGTCATGCCGAAATAGATTGCCGCAAGTAAATAGGCCCGGGGAAGACCCCCGGGCCTTGCTTCGAACGGCTTTGTTTAGTTGCCGCCCGCCGTGACGTGCTGCCCGAGCCACGATGCCAGCAGCGATTCCTGTTGCGATTTCAAATCCACACAGTTGTTGATGCGTTCGATCGATTGCCGGTACGTGCGCTCGAAGGTCGCGGCCTTGTGCTCGGAGAAAAACTGCGTCACCTGATCACGCATCGTGGCGTCGCAGAATACGCTGGTGACTCCAACAATCTCGGCGCTGGCAAACGGGCCGCCAGCCTTGGAAACGGCGTCCCAGTGGGTCTGAATGAAATCCCACGCCAGCTTTTCTCCAGCCGGGTTTTCCAGCACGTTGGCGATGACGCCAAGCGCATCCTGGGATCGTACGTCCGGTGAAATCGCGAACTCCAGCGTCCGCTGCAACAATTTCGCATCGGTGAACTGCGGCAGGGTGTACAGATAGGCATAATACTCTTCCGGTGACTTTGGATTCTTTAGCGCGGCCATGAGCTTGTCATAGTAATCAGCACCACCGTTCAGGGCCGCGAGTGGAAGAGCGCCCCTGGCCAGCTGGTAATCTACTGACGACGGATCGGCCAATGCTTTGTCCGCAAGCTTGCGTGCCTCGGCAAGTGCTTCCGCGTCGCGCGCATCGTAGCCCAGTGCGTTGAAGACGCGTGATCGCAGGGTGCGCTGTTCATCGCTTTCCCCCGGCTTTGGTTCATATCCCAGTTCCTTCATCGCCGGGTTCAAATACTGACGCAGCCACTCGCGATAGGCGCCGCGGTCGGCGTCACTGACAAGATATTCGCCGATATAGTCCAGCCGTCCCAGTACGTCTTCCATCACGGCGCGATTGCGATCCGATTGCAGGCCTTGCGCGAAGGCCAGGTAGTCGCCGATCGGTTCGCGGCCCGCCCGTATCGACGCCCAGATGTCGTTCTGGACGAAAATGCGTTCGGCCGGCGCCAGCTTGGTTTCCGCGTCAGCGGCCAGTGCCCGCACGCCGCCCGCATCATAGCCGGAGCGGTAATATCCAGCACCTCCGGCGTTGGCCAGAACCCATTTTGAGCAGCCGGGCAAACTAAAGGTCTCTTCTCTCGCAGAAAGGACCTCGCATTTCGCCGTGCTGCTGGAAGATCCCTTCATGCAGAGCGGAATCTGCCATAACTGATCGTTCGGTTCCTCGAACTTAAGTCGGTCGGCGTAGTAGCGCTTCTGCGACAGCGTGACGCTCGTGGAGTTCCCCGAGCATTGCGCCTTGACGTTGACGATCGGTTCACCAGGCTGCTTCACGAACGTGGGCATGATCTGGTCCACTGGCATCCTGGAAGTCTCGGCCTGAGCTTTCCAGAAATCTTCCGCCGTAGGGTTCGCGTACTGATGCTGCTTCAGGTACGCGTTCACGCCTGCGCGGAAAACGTCCTCTCCCAGATACGATTCCAGCATGCGCAATACTGCCGCTGCTTTTCCGTAGGCGATTCCGTCGAACAGTTCCTGAATCTGATCTGGCGTGTCCGCCGCCTGATGGATGGGACGCGTATTTGCCAGCGAATCTACGTTCAGTGACCCGCCGGTGTTGCTCACATCGTCGAGATTGAAATTCCATTCTGGCTTCCATGTCTCCACCGGCTTGCTCGACATCCACGTGGCGAAACCTTCATTCAGCCAAATGTCGTCCCACCACTTCATGGTGACGAGATCGCCAAACCATTGGTGCGCCATCTCATGCGCGATCACGCTCGCGATGCTTTTCTTGAGATCCACGGAACCATGCTGCTCATCGGTCAACAGGATCGACTCACGGAAGGTGATGCAGCCGGTATTCTCCATCGCGCCGGCGGAGAAATCCGACAAGCCGACCAGATCGAGTTTTCCATAGGGATACTTGATCGCGAAGTAGTTGTCGTAGTAGCGAAGAATGTGTTCCGCCGACTCCAGAGCGAACCTGCCCATCTCTTTCTTGCCGGGCGTGGAATAGACGCGGATTGGAACGCCATCGGCCTGGCCCTCGATGTACTCAAAATTGCCCACTATCAGTGCTGCCAGGTAGGAGGACATCTTCGCGGTCGTGGCGAAGCGCACCGTGTGTTTGTCGCCGGGACCGGGCGTATCGGATACGACTTTCTGGTTCGAGATTGCGACCATGCCCTTGTCAGCTATGGCTCTAATGTCGAACGTAGCTTTGTAGTCGGGCTCGTCAAAAGATGGGAAAGCGCGGCGAGCGTCGGTGGCTTCAAATTGCGTAGCGGCATACTTGCGGCCTTGATCGTCCTTTCCCAGATAGAGGCCGCGCATCTCGTTATTGAGAATGCCCGAGTATGTGATGTGTATCGTTGCCGGGCCGGCAGCCAGCGGCTTTTCGACCGCCAGCACGACCATTTCCTTTTCCTTCTCGGCTGTGACTTTGGCCGTCTGGGTGGCATCGCCACTGGTAATGCGGACGTCGCGGAAAGTGATATCCACCGCGTTCAATGTGATCTCCGAGGCAGGCTTGAGCACTTCGACCGCGATCGTCTCATCGCCGTCGAATGTCGCCTTTTCGAGGTCAGGAGTGAAGGTCAGTTTGTAATTCTCAGGCCTCGCAACCTCAGGCAGCCGTTGCGCGGCCGCTAGCGAGAGTGTCAGCACAAGAAAAGTCACGGCTGCAGAGACTTGTTTCATTGGATTGTCCTCAGGAGATTCAATCGGGTTTAACAGGTAACGGACTTCTCGGTTCTCACCGTGCCCACATCCGGAGCACCACATCTCAGTTTCTGTACGCAGTGTACGCCGCAAAGGTTCAATCGTGCGACTTGATGATCCCATTCAACACGGTCAGGGCACAATGATTGGCCCCGAACCAATACGGGATCTCACGGTAGTCGCCGACGGCAAATACCGCCAAATCCGCATCTTTCCCAGGCGCAATGCTGCCCTTTCGCTCCGCGACGCGCAGAGACCAAGCCCCGTTGATCGTAGCCGCCGCGATCGCTTCTGCGGGCGACATCTTCATGTGCGTACAGGCGAGCGACATCGCCATTGGCATACTGATGGTTGGCGAAGTGCCTGGATTATAGTCAGTAGCCAGCGCGACCGGGACACCGGCGTCGATCAGGCGGCGCGCGTTCGGATATTCCTTCAGGCCCAGGAAATAATTCGCACCCGGCACCAGCGTAGCTACAGTATCGCGCTTTGCCAGTTGCGGGATGTCGTCTTCGTTCACGTGATCCATATGGTCGAACGAAGCCGGATGAAATCGCAGGAACGGCCATAGAAGCGTTTCCGAAAGCTGGCAAACGTGTGCGCGCACTCTCAGCCCATGCTTTTCCGCAGCCTCAAAGATCCGCTCCGTCTCACCGGGTGTGAAAGCACCCTTGTCGCAGAAAACGTCTACGAACTGCGCAAGCTTGCGCTTCGCTACCCGAGGAATCATCTCCTTACAGACGATCTCAACGTATTTTTGTGAGCGTCCCTGGAACTCTTTGGGAACGACGTGCGCTCCCAGAAGCGTAGCGATGACCGATCCCGGCCAGCGCGAAGAAGCCTCGCGGATCGCCTCGAGCGACTTGATCTCGGATGCGACAGTCAGCCCATACCCCGACTTCGCCTCAACGGTGGTCGTGCCATGGGCTGCCATATCTTGGAGCACGCTCAGGACTTTCGCCGCAAGTGTGTCCTTTGTTGCTTCGCGCACCGCTTCCAAACTGGAGCGGATGCCTCCACCGGCCTCTGCAATCTCCTCATAGGAGGCGCCCTCAATTCGCTTTTCGAAGTCCACCAGGCGCGGACCGACGAAGACGGGATGCGTGTGGGAATCGACGAAACCAGGCAAAACAACTTTACCCGCGCAATCGATCTCGGTGGCCTTCTTGCGATGCTTCTTGAGCCAGGGATCGCGTAGCGCCTCTTTGGTCGTGCCGACGGAGACGATCTTGCCGCCGAGGCAGAGAACAGCGCCGTCGTGAATGATGCCAGGGTCTTTGAGTTCGGGGCCGCGTCGCGGGCCGGGCTTGCGTGAATCAGAGCGCAGCGTGAGGAGTTGGCCGATGTTGACTAGGAGAAGTGCCGTTTGCTCACGCACCGGTGCTCCTTGTAAGGAACACCCACCACAGAGACACGGAGGCACGGAGGAGTCTTGCGGTCATAGAACTCGGCGCACGAGTCCTCGATGGAGAACCGACTCGTTGAAATTAATGAGAAGTCCTACACGCTTGCCGGTGAGCTTCATGTACGTAAGGAGCTGCGCTTCGTGCACTGGAAGCACCCTCTCCACGGATTTCAGCTCAACCACAACTTCTTCAGCAACAATGAGATCGATGCGATATTTCCCTCCAGTTTCCCGACCTTTGTAAACTACGGGCAGCTCAATCTGAGACAGAAATGGTAACATTGCTCAGCTGCAGCTCTTGGCACAGGCACTCCTCATACACCGATTCGAGAAGTCCGGGCCCCAGTTGACGATGTACTTCGATGGCCGCACCGATGATTGCCTCCGTCACAGCCTCAGACAAAGGTCCAATTGGACTCCGTACCTCGGTGTCTCCGTGGTGGATTTTCATCACCTCTCCATCGGAATCTTCACGCCCTTGTTCTTAGCGAATTGTCTCGCTTCTTCATATCCGGCGTCAGCATGCCGGATGATCCCCATACCCGGATCGGTCGTCAGCACGCGCTCGATGCGCTTGGCCATAGTGTCGGTTCCGTCGGCGACCGTGACTTGACCTGCGTGCAGCGAGTAGCCAATGCCCACGCCACCGCCGTTATGGATCGAGACCCACGAAGCACCGGCGGCCGTGTTGATCAACGCATTGAGCAGCGGCCAGTCGGCGACCGCATCGGAGCCATCCTTCATGCTCTCGGTCTCGCGAAACGGAGACGCGACTGAGCCGCAGTCGAGGTGGTCGCGGCCAATGACGATCGGCGCTTTGATCTTGCCCTTCTTCACCAGATTGTTCATGGCCAGGCCGAATTGGGCACGCTCCCCGTATCCCAGCCAGCAGATGCGCGCCGGCAGTCCCTGGAACTTGATGCGTTTGCGCGCCAGATCAATCCAGCGGCGCAGGATGCGGTTGTCGGGGAACAACTGCAGAACCAGATCATCGGTCACATGAATATCTGATGGCTCGCCCGACAACGCGACCCAGCGGAACGGGCCGCGCCCCTCGCAAAACAGCGGACGGATGTATGCGGGCACGAATCCGGGGAAGTCGTAGGCATTCTTCACGCCGCGCTCGAACGCAAATGTACGAATGTTGTTTCCGTAGTCGAATGTGACGGAACCCATTTTCTGCAGACGCAACATGCCCTCAACGTGGCGCGCGATGGCATCGAGCGACTTCTCCTGGTAGGCCTGGGGATCGCGCTTCCGGAGCTCGAGTGCCGATTCCAACGTCATGCCGTTCGGAACATATCCGTTAAGCGGATCGTGGGCCGAAGTCTGGTCAGTCAAAATATCGGGTACGACGCCACGCTCGGCCAGCTCTGGGATGAGGTCAGCGCAATTGCCGACCAGCCCCACTGAAACATTTTCTTTTTTACGCACTGCGTTCTTCAGAATGCGCAGCGCTTCGTCGAGCGACGTGACCATGAAGTCGCAATAACCGGTTTTCAGTCGCTTCTTGATGCGTTCTGGATCTACGTCAATGCCGAGAAACGCGGCGCCGGTCATGGTGGCGGCCAGAGGCTGGGCTCCGCCCATGCCGCCCATGCCGCCGGAAACGATCAGCTTCCCTGCGAGATCGCCGCTGAAATGCTTCTCGCCTGCTGCAGAGAACGTCTCAAATGTTCCCTGAATGATGCCCTGCGAGCCGATATAGATCCACGAACCAGCCGTCATCTGGCCGTACATCATCAGGCCGGCGCGTTCCAGTTCGTTGAACTTTTCCCAGTTTGACCAGTGGCCAACGAGGTTGGAATTGGCGATCAGCACACGGGGCGCGTGATCGTGAGTCTTGAATACGCCCACAGGCTTGCCTGATTGCACGAGCAACGTCTCGTCGTTCTCGAGGTTCTTCAGAGTCTCGACGATGGCGTGGTAGGCCTCCCAACTACGTGCGGCGCGGCCAGTTCCGCCATAGACGACCAGGTCCTTAGGCCGTTCTGCGACTTCTTCGTCAAGATTGTTCATGAGCATGCGCATGGCAGCTTCCTGCTGCCAGCTTTTGCATGTGATCTGGGTGCCGCGAGGCGCGCGGATAGAGGTTGGCGCTTGAACTTCGGTTTCAACAGGCATAGATCAATGGTAGTCGCTCTATGCCCTTGGCACAAACGGTCAGCCTGCCTTTAACAGATGCAAAAGGATTTTGAGGAGCAGATAGAGAGGCGAGCCGTCGGCCTGTTCACCACGTGTTGTAGGCAGTGCCATCGCTAGCCGTCATCTCCGACGCGGAATGCACGTCGGTGATGCCTGGTTCCTGCTGGTCTACTGCCATGAGCACGTCCTCCTGCACCGTTTCCCAGTTAGCTTCCCGCGTCATGGGGTCAATGGGAAGCTGACGCAGGTAGCCTGCCTGAACCAGGTCGTCGAGCGATTGCGGAGCTTTTTGTTTGTCGAGAGTGTACTGCGAGATTACATTGCGCAAGGTGCTCAGGTTCGAACGCAAGACCGACTCCCGTGCCTGCACGATGGATTGGTTGTACATGGGCACGGCCACGGAAATCAGAATGGCCATGATGCTGATGACGATCATCAACTCCAGCAGCGTAAAGCCGCGAAAGCGCCGCAGCCTCCTTGCAGCCAGGCGCGCGCGCAAGGAAGCCCGCTTCCTGCGCTCCTGGCTAAGCGCGCCGCGGTCAAAGTTGTCCGCCTCCTGCAACATTTACCAGTCCTTGTACTGGGTGTCGTCCAGTGCGGTGCCTTGCGACTTGGTGTAAACGTCGAACACGCTCTGTCCGCCCCACGAGTCGGAATCGGGATCGTCCTGCATTGAACGCATTCCCCACTCCTTGGATTTGGTCATGGGGTCGGTGGGAATGGAGCGCAGAAAACGAATCTTTTTGCTGCCTGCGATTTCCACGCCCTTGACCAAAGTATCCAGATCGGGCGGATAGCACTGGCTGTCCACTTTTGACTGAAAGGCCCCGCGGTCACATGCGTCCTTATAGCGATCGATGGCGTCGCGCATTTCCCACAGCGCCTGGCGCAGTTGTTTCTCCTTCTCGCGCTGAATGGTCACGCGCGCCAGCGGAAGTGCCATCAGCGTCAGAACCGCCAGGATCGTGGCCGCAACGATTAACTCGAGGAGCGTAAAGCCGCGCTCGCGCTTCACGCGCGCGGTGCGCTGAGGCGGAAAGCCATGATGGAGGCTCGGCATCGTCATCGTCTCGTCATGCTTGGTTCAATCGAGCTCGCGGAAGGCCCCAGCCCACTTACTGGACAGTCACCGCCGCCTGCGCCCCGTTGACCGTGATAGCCTGCAATCCGGGATCGCGCGCTCCGCCTCGAGTGATGGTCAGGGGAGTTTGCCCATCTGCCTTGGCTTGAAAAGTCATGGTTACCACGGTGCCCTGCCCGGAAACTCCGCCAGCCCCAGGCGGCCGGGTAGCCGTAATCTGCAACTGGCCCACGGTTTCATCCTCGCGATGAACCAGCGCCACCGCCTGGCCATCTTGTGAAAGGAAGCCACCATTCGACACATTCACCAGTTGCAGCAGCTTCGGATCGTAATTCAGCTGTATGGGGATGGAGTAAACGTTCTGCGCGCCCGAAATCAACAGGTTTACCGCAAAAGTGCCACCCTTGGTCGCCTGAATGGTGGGCGGATCGAACAGGAAGCTGGGCGTGCCCCCCGGCGTTGCTGCAGGGACGGGCTGGCTGGCCGAGGCCGGAGTGGCCGCCTGACTCGTATTTGCGGGCGAAGCCGAGGGCTGAGCCGGCGCCGGATTGGGGGGAACCGGCGCCGCTGGAGTCGCCGGCTTGCTCACGCGCCGTAACTCGATGGCATTGGCGGTCCCGATTTCGATGGCTCGCTGGTTCATCTCGGTCACTTCGCTTCCACGGATGATGTGGGGAACGATCGCAAATATGATCTCGTTTTCCGAATGATCTTGCTGGGTTTGACCGAATAGATATCTGAGGATGGGAATCTGGGCCAGCCCCGGGATTCCGCTCAGGGATTTGGTCTGCTGATCTTCCATGATCCCGCCCAGCAGATTGGCCTCGCCATCTTTCAGGCGAATCTCGTGCTCGATCTTGCGCTGGCCAATGATAGGCTGGCTGATGCCCCCGATATTCTGCTGCCCGGTTACTGCGGAGACGTCCATCGAGATCTTCAGCGTGACTTCACGCCCGCTGTGCACGTGAGGCGTGATGTCGATGTTGACACCCACATCGAGGTACTGGAACTGGGTGTTGACCAGCGGATTGATCCCGACGCCGCCAATACCCGGCTGGAACGATCCTGTCGCCACCGGCACGCGATCGCCGATCTTCAGCGAGGCTTTCTGTCCGTCCAAGGCTCGAATTTGCGGGTTCTGAATCAGCTTGGTGTCGGTATTGCCCATCACAGCCGACAAGTTTGCCGACGGTATCGTGACCTGAAAGTCAGTGGCGTTCAGATTCCCGAGCGTGTTCAGGTTCAGGCCGCTGCTTGCGCCGGTGGTCGTGGTGGGTGTTGTCGTACCAGTCAGGGGGTTGGTGACGGAGTAGGTGACGTTGTTGTTGATGTTGCTTTGCAGCGTCACTGTGGCGCTGGTCGGCGGGCTCAAGCCCAGAGTGCGTGACCGGTCTCTGCTGACCTGCATCACCGCAATGTCAATGATGACTTCCGGGCGCGCCTTGTCGAGGTCGTCTACCAACTTTTCCGCCAGCGCGATCTGGTCAGGGGTTCCCCGCACCACCACGGCATTCTGCGAGAGCAACTGCTGCACGCGCTGCACATCCAGCACCTGGCGGATGGCATTGACCACCTCCTGCAGGTCGGTCGGCTGGGAAATGTTGGAAAGATAAAAGGTCTTAAGAACGCTCTGTTCCAGCTCCTTGCGCTTGGCGGGGTTGTCCTGAGCGACGAAGATCGTATTCGGGGTGACGGGACGCCAGAAGGTTTTCGACGCCAACGCCGTGATCTCCAGTGCCTCTTCCAGAGTCACTCCGTTTAGTTCGACCTTGATTTGCTTGGGGGTGTAATCGGGATCAAAAAGCACGTTGACTCCGGCCAATTGTCCGATCGTCCGGTAGACCGTGTCGGATTTGTCGGTGAGTTTGACGGTGATGGGAGCGTTCGAGATCGCAGCCAGTTCCACCGGGCCGCCCGCTTCCTGAACCTTGCGCTCCAGGCTGGCCGGCGGACCGGCCGCCTGCGGCGGAGGGTTCTTCAAGTCGTTGATCATCTTCAAGGTGCGGGTCAGTTCCTGCTTGGCAATGAATAGAGAGGGATCGATAGCCAGCGCCTTCTGGAATTCAGCAACGGCTTGGTCCAGCTTCCCGTCGTCGCGCAGCAGCTGTCCGTGGTGGACAATCGAAGCCGCCGCTTCGAAGCGAGTACGCTCGAAGGCGGAGCGATAGCGCAGATCCTTGGGTTTGAGGTCGTAGGCCTGTTTGAAAAAGTCGTAGGCAGCCTCGTAGTTTTGGCGGGCCTCGGCGTCCTGACCCTTGACGTACAGATCCTTGGCTTTATCGGCGACGGCGGGAAGCGCTAAAACTGCGACCAGCAACAACAGCCCAGCCGGACGCATCAGGGGTCTCATTCGTTCGTCCTCATTAGAAACTACACTCACCGGGATGATCCTCGTTCGAGACATTCTCCGTCGAGCTGGCAGGCCGGCAACGTGCGCCGCATCCCGCCGACGTTTGCGGTCCAAAAGCCCGCCCAATCCGCGGAAAAACCTCGTTTGCGCGATTATAGCATCGCCATTTCTTGCTTCCGAAGTGGTTGTAGCCATGGCAGTTACACTCTTTGGTCGCGCGCTTCACGAGTTCCGGAGGCGGACCCGCCATTCGCCACCCCGGACCAGCTTCTGCCCATGAAGGCGCCGCCAGTATTGGGACCCAACAAAGTGCGTGCTGCTAAGATAAGACCCACGCAAGCCATGGCTCGCCAATCCACCCACCAGACCAAACCCAGCCCGGAGAAGTCGCCTCGCCGCGATCCCACGGCCTCTGGGCAGCGTGATGCCGCTGTCAATAGGATCGCTTCTCATAACTATTTCTTGCTGGAAAAATTTGAAGCCGGGGTCGCCTTGACTGGCACGGAAGTGAAGTCCATCCGGGGCGGCAGGGCCAACCTCAAGGACTCCTACGGCCTGGTCAAAGACGGAGAACTCTGGCTGCTGAACTGTCACATCAGCCCGTACCAACACGGCAGCTATTCCAATCACGCCGCCTTGCGCACCCGCAAGTTGCTGATGCATAAGGATGAGATCCGCAGGCTGACGGGAAAAACGCAGCAGAAGGGCCTGACGCTGATCCCCACCCGGTTGTACTTCAGGAACGGTAGGGTGAAGGTTGAACTAGCCTTGGCCAAGGGCAAGCAACTCTGGGACAAACGCGAAACGGAGCGTCGTCGGACCGCGGACAAAGAAGCGAGAGAGGCCATCGCCAGAGGAAGAAACAGGAAGTAATCCGAAGAGGCTGCCAGTGAGCCCGAGCCGAGGACTTCCCGATCAATACCGTCAACCTCAAATCCGACATGCCCTTAGTCCACGAAGCCTTGCAGCGTCTGGACCGGGAACTGGCTCTGGCCCGCCAGCAAAAGGCCGCGTTGCTCAAGATCATCCATGGATACGGATCGAGCGGAGCGGGAGGGAATATTCGCATTGGCGTGCAGAAGCGGTTGCTCGAGCTGGCAGAGACGGGCCAAATTCGTGGCTGTATTTTTGGGGAGAACTGGTCAAAGTCGGATGAAGTGTCCTGGCGGTTATTACAGAAGCACCCTTCATTGAAGAGCGATCCTGACTTGGGCCGCGGCAATCAGGGCATCACGATAGTCTTACTGTAGCTCGGTTTTCAAACTCCCCGATCTTGGTCCGCGGGCGGTGGCCACAGGCTTTGAAGCAAGCATTTTGTTCGAGTGTGGTGCATCCCACGGCGGGGTTACGGCTATCCTACCGATTAGCTGGCCCCGCATCTGCGGGGCACTTCTCCGCGATGTCGGTGTCCAGCGGGAGGAAGCCATGAAGACAATTTTTCCCACCACGTTGCTCTTCGTGTTGGCCCTAGCCTCAGCGAGATTCGCGCAGGGCCCTGTGGGGACGGCTGTGTGTGGCCCGCTCGATGTGCGGTTTGATGCCCAAACCGCAGCCGGACAGCCTCCTGCCCAGCCTGAGCCCGGCAAAGCTTTGGTCTACGTCATCGAGGACTTCAAGAAGGCTCCGGGAGAATCGAGAAACCCCACGATTCGCGTCGGACTGGATGGCGCCTGGATCGGTGCCATGCGTGCCAACTCGTACATTTTCTTTTCAGTGGACCCCGGTGAGCATCATCTTTGCACCAGTTGGCAGTCTCACCTGAAACGGCTATCGAGCCTTGCTTCTTTCAGCCATGTCACGGCCGAAGCAGGCAACACGTATTACTTCCGAGCGCGCATCACCTACGTGAGCGCTGGGCATGATGTCGCATCGATGGACCTCAATCTTGAGTCCGTTGATCCCGATGAAGGACGTTTCCTGGTCGCCTCGAACCGGATGAGCAATTCGCACCCGCAAAAGTAGAGACGAACGCAGCCTCCCGCCCCAAACAGGAGTACAATGCGCGGGCGAAGATCTGTGCATATCAGGGCCAGCATTTATTCTCAGAATTCGGCCCGCCGCGAGGAGGAGCAAATCCATGCGCCCGGTTCAGCAGGGAAACCTTGATTTGTTACAGCATCCGGCTTCGCAAGAACTGTTGCACTCGAAAATTCCGGCCCGCCTGGCCTACGTGTGGACCGATGGCACGCCCCGCGTCGTTCCCATCTGGTTTCACTGGAACGGCAGTGAGATTGTTATGGCCTCTCCACCTAAGGCGCCCAAGCTGAAGGCTCTGGCAAAGAATCCAAAAGTGTCGCTAACCATTGACGACAATACCTTTCCTCACAAGGTACTTTTGATCCGCGGCACCGCACGCCTTGAACCGGTCGATGGAATCGTTCCGGAATACGCTGCTGCTGCCGAGCGCTACTTCGATCCGCAATTGGCGCAGGGGTGGCTGAGTCAGTTGCGCACGCTGATCTCTTCCATGGTGCGCATCACGATCACGCCAGAATGGGTCGGGCTGCTGGACTTTCAAACCCGCTTCCCGAGCGCGCTGGCGGGTTGAGTCTCCCGAGGCGAGCGCCGGAAGACTGTCTGGCACGGCTGTTTCGGGCCGGCCGACTAGCTTTCAATTCTGTACGGGATTGCATAGCAAAGTTCTTTTTCTCATTTGACTTGCCCTCGCCTGCCCCTTAGCATTACTGCCGTTCTTGCCCTTCCTCCAACGATGATCGACCAGATCATTTCCCATTATCGCGTCCTCGAGAAGCTAGGGGGCGGCGGCATGGGCGTCGTCTATAAGGCACAGGACACCGATCTCGGCCGTTTCGTCGCGCTCAAGTTTCTGCCCGATGCTGTGGCCCAGGACCCGCAGGCTCTCAGCCGCTTCCAGCGTGAAGCCAAGGCTGCCTCCGCGCTCAACCACCCCAACATCTGCACAATTTATGAAGTCGGCAAACACGAGGGGCAATCCTTCATCGTCATGGAGTTTCTCGATGGCATGACGCTGAAGCATCGCATCGGCAACCGTCCGATGGATACGGATTTGATCCTCTCGCTTGCCATCGAGATCGCCGACGCTCTCGATGCCGCCCATGCAGAGGGCATTGTTCATCGCGACATCAAGCCGGCCAATATTTTCGTCACCAAACGCGGCCACGCCAAAGTGCTGGACTTCGGGCTTGCGAAGGTCGCGCCTGCGTCGTCCTCTTCGAGCCAGATCGCAGCTGCCAACGCCCAAACGGTGGACGAGCAGCAGTTGACCAGCCCCGGCGCAACTCTGGGAACCGTCGCCTATATGTCACCGGAGCAGGCGAGGGGCAAGGAACTGGACGCACGCACCGACTTGTTCTCCTTCGGGGCGGTGCTGTACGAGATGGCGACCGGAGCACTGCCATTCCATGGCGAAACCTCTGCGCTTATCTTCGACGCCATACTCCACTCTGACCCGCCTCCAGCGATTCGCTTTAACCGTGATATTCCGCCCAAGCTGGAAGACATCATCAACAAGGCTCTGGAGAAAGATCGCAACCTGCGCTACCAAAACGCCGCGGACATGCGAACGGACTTGCAACGGCTGAAGCGCGATAGTGAGACCGGGCGCGTGCGAGCGGCGAGTTCGGGAAGTGTCGCCGCCGTACAGG
>Ga0187778_10001989_pt1 | contig 14085 bp, 9 predicted proteins | sample 1015_Q2_SP5_20_M_FD_132418 | JGI IMG/M metagenome (GOLD analysis project Ga0187778, IMG submission 132418) | Tropical peat soil microbial communities from peatlands in Department of Meta, Colombia - 1015_Q2_SP5_20_MG | ecosystem: Environmental > Terrestrial > Soil > Wetlands > Peat | place... | reverse complement strand
TTGAAGGATTACGCGATAGTAAGACGGCAAACCGAGGGCGACCCGACATCGCGGACAGGTGCGTGCCCCTCTCGAATAATGTCGATAGGCGAATCGAAAATCACAAACGGGACACCTGAGTGGACGTCCTATGCTCTTTACCTTCTGTCTGAGCTCAAACCACCGCCCAGCAGTCAAAAGCCACCTCCTGAGTAGGACAATAGTTTAATCTCAGGGAGGGATCCATTTTCGTTTGCTGATTTGAATAAGACGAAATGACCGGCGCCGTCTAGTCCGCCGGGCTTTCGACCAACTCTGCTGCGACTTCCGCCTTTCCTTCAGCACGCGCCCGCAGGCGATACCAGGCCCCGATCGCAATCAGCGAAAACACGAAGATGATGCTGGAGATGGCGTTAATTTCCGGCGTGATGCCGCGGCGCAGGCGTCCCCAGATTTCGAGCGGCAGCGTGTTGTCGCGGCCAATCAAGAAAAAGCTCACCGCGATTTCATCCATGGAGAGCGTGAAGATAAGCAGCGCCGCGCCAATGATCGACAACCGCAGGTTAGGAATCGTTACTCGCCAAAAGGTCTGCCAGTAATTGGCACCGAGATCGAGAGACGCCTCCTCCTGCGCGCGATCAAGCTTTTGCAGTCCCGCAAAGACTTCGGTCGTAGCGACGGAAATCAAAGCCGTACCATGGCCGAGAACAATCGTTACCAGGCTCAGCTTCATGTCCGCTTCGCGGAACAGCATTAGCAGCGAAAGTCCCGTAATTATTCCCGGCAGAATCAGCGGTAGGAGCACAAGCCGTCTGAAAAGAGCTTTCCCTGGGAAGTTCGCGCGATCCAGAGCCAGCGCAGCCGGAATCCCAAAAGTCAGCGAAATCGCTACTGCAACAACCGCAACCAGCAGGCTGTTCAGAACCGATGTCCAAATGGCATCGTCGGCGAACAACACGCGATACCAATCCAGCGTGAGATTGCGCGGCGGAAAGCCGCCGACTCCTTGGCTGTTGAACGAGTACACAATCAGGGTAACGATCGGCAGATATAAAAATCCGAAAACCACGATGGCATGCCACGGCAACCAGCGTGAACTGGCATGATTGCCGCTCATCGGAAGCTCCATTTCTTTTCCAGGCTCTCGGACAAAAACAGCAACACGAGCACGATTAGCAGCATGCAAAATGAAATCGCCGCTCCCAGAGGCCAGTTGTAAGCTGCGCCAAACAGGCTGACTACGATGTTTGAAATCATGATCCCACTGGGCCCGCCGAGCAGAAGCGGCGCCAGGAAATCGCCCAGGCTGAGCACAAAAGCAAATGTTGCTCCGGCCAAGACACCCGGAATCGAAAGCGGAAAGATCACGCGCCAGAACGTTTGAGCCGGAGAAGCGCCAAGATCATGCGACGCTTCAACCAAATTTCGCGGGATATGTTCGAGGGAAGCGTAAATCGGCAAGAAGGCAAAAGGTGTGTAGATGTGTGTCAGCGTCAGCACCACTGCGAACGGGCTGTAGAGCAGAAACTCTAGCGGGTGCTTCGTGAGGTGAACATATTGCAAAAGAGTATTCAGCACGCCATCGCTGCCCAGAATCGTCTTCCAGGCGTAGGCGCGAACCAGGTAGCTGACCCAGAGCGGGATTATCACCAGCTGATACAGGAGATCTTTTCGGCCACCAGCATGAAAGGACAAGTAATAGGCCAGCGGATAGCCCAGCAGGAGCGAAAACAGCATGACGCGTGCCGCAATCCACATGGAGCGAAACAGCGTCTCGCCATAAACATTAACCCGCAGCAGTTCGTGATAATTATCGAGATTCCACGAATGCACAATTTGCTGGCTGGACGACACTGACCAGAAGCTGTAGCAAAACAGTAACGCGTAAGGAACAAGCAAAAACACTGCCACCCAGGCTAAAGGTGGAACACTGATCGCGGCACGGTAGGCGCGGGAAAACATCAGGTCCTCACGGCGGATTCGCGCACCGGAACGGCATCTTCTGGCGAAAATTCCAGTTCCAGTTCTTCGTGCCATTGGTCGCGAGCCGCGCTTCGTACGGCTAACTCCAATCCGTCAGCGCATCCTACCCGCAACAGCTCTGTCGATCCATGAAAAGCGCGGTGGCGAACCTGGCCGCGAAACCGGACGACATTTGTCCCGGAATCTCCCACTTCAGGATCGACAATGCGAACATTTTCCGGACGCAGAGAGAACTGAAGGTTTCCGTCAGGCAAATGAACCGGCCAGTCGAGCGAATAGCAGCGAGCCACGCCAGCTTTCACTTCCGCTCGGAGCAGATTGGTGTGGCCGATGAACTGTGCGGTGTAAGCCGTTGCCGGGTGACTGTAGATTTCACGTGGGGATGCGACCTGCTCCAGTTCACCCATACGCAGCAGCGCAATGCGATCAGACATCACCATGGCTTCTTCCTGATCGTGGGTGACAAAGACAAAGGAGATGCCGATTTCGCGCTGCAATGACTTGAGCTCAACTTGCATCTGGCGGCGCAAGTTTGCATCCAGGGCTGAAAGAGGCTCATCCAGGAGCAGCATTCGCGGACGATTCACCAGCGCTCGCGCCAAAGCCACTCGCTGCTGCTGTCCGCCGCTGATCTTGGCCGGTTTGGACTTGGCATATGCACTCATCTTGACCATGGCCAGGGCCTGCTCAACTCGGGTCGTAATCTCTGGTTTCGGCAGTCGGATGACTCGCAGCCCGTAGCCAATGTTCTGCTCGACCGTCAAGTGCGGAAATAACGCGTAGTGCTGGAAAACCGTATTCACGCGCCGCCGATAGGGGGGTAGAGAATCAAGTCTTTCTCCCTCCATCCAGATTGAGCCGGAATTGGCGTTTTCGAAACCAGCAATGATTCGTAACAGCGTTGTTTTTCCCGAGCCGCTTTCCCCGAGAATAGTCAGAAACTCACCTTCAGCAATTTCCAGGGAAATGTCGCGAAGGACCGGGTTCTTCCCAAACGACTTGGCGATGTTACGAATCGAAAGCAGGGGCTGGGAATTCACCGCTCGGGAGGGCTGCTCAGTTTCAGGTTGAGTCACAGTGGTCATGTTTGCCTATAGAGCTGCTCTGCACTGCCCTGGGATCGTTGCCGCGAAAACCGCGGAGCTCAATTACTGAGCGGCCTTAACCTCGTTCCAAATTTCGTTGTACTTGGCGCGACGCGGCACATTCTGCCAGAAATAGATGCGTTTCTGGTAATTGTCCACGTCGTCCAAGTGCAGGTTCTTGACTTGTTCCGCGGTCATGAAGCGGGCCGCGCCTGGATTCGCGGGCGTATAGCCGGTCACGTCTGTAACTTTCTTCTGAGTGTTCGCTTCAATCATGTAATCGACGAACTTTGCAGCCAAATCTTTGTTTTCACTGCCGGCAGTAATCATCAAGTGATCTATCCAGCCGGTGGTGTTTTCTTTAGGAATGGTCTCGCCCACGGGAAAGTTTATTTTGCGCAACTGGTTGGTCATCAGGGGCCAGCCCATGGCGGCGACAACTTCGTGGCTTTGAAATAAATTGGTCAGTTCTCCGCCAGTGGACCACATTTTTCGGATATTGGGCTTCAACTCCAGCAGTTTTTTCTTAACTGCATTGAGCTGATCATCGCTGAGATTGTAGAGTTGGCTGGGATCAGGTTTATCGAAACCCAGCACCTGCGCCGCCATGTAAACCGTGGACAGGTCATCCCACACCGAAATCTTGCCGCGATATTTCGGGTCCCAAAACACATTCCAGGTATCTGGCAGCTGCGAGAAAACTGTAGTGTCATAGATCATCGGATCCGGGCCCCACATGAATGGGGCACCGAACACTTGTCCATTCACTCGCACCAACGGAAGCGAGGTTAACTGTGGGGAGAGCTGGCTGTAGCTAGGAAGCTTGGAGAGATCCAGGGGAGCGGCAAGTCCGGCCGATGCAATCGAGGTGGCCACGTCGCTCGAGGGCGAAATGACATCGTAACTTCCGGCACTTCCACCGCGCAGCTTGGCCACCAGCTCGTCACTCGATCCCATATAGGACGCAGAAATCTTGCAATGATTTTGCTCTTCGAAGGGATGCACAAAAGATGGGTCGGCATAACCTTCCCAGACGAGCAGGTTCAATGTCGGGGTTTTCTTCGCGCACGAGCAAAGCACTACCAGGGGAAGCAAAAAGCAAAGGCGCCAGTTGATTGCAGTGGCTCTCTCGAGTTTCGACTTACTTTCAATCTGCGAATTGAGGTACAAGCTGTTTCCGAGCATAGGTTTGGTTAGAACGTTGGTGGAGTATTAATCCACAGGATCAGGCTTTCACTTGGCGCTGGATTTAGCCAATGATGAGGCGAGGAGCTGTCGAAATAAAAACTGTCGCCTGCCTTTAAACAGTATTGTTTCTCCTCCAGCCAAATGTGCAATCTCCCACGCAACACAAATAAGAATTCTTCGCCTTCATGGCTGTAAGATTCTCCGCTACCAGCCTGCGGCGCGATGCGGAACAGATGGGGTTCCATCACCGTATTGCCCCAAGCCAGCAATTCCATGCGCACCCCGCGTCCCGCCTCCAAAACCTTCCGTTTATTCGGGGCTACTACCAGAGAACTGCGCGCGTCCGCCGGCTCGCAGAAATCCAGGATATTGGTATTGTAGAAATTCGCCAGCTTGCGCAAGGTGCCGACCGACGCGCTCATGTGCGAGCGTTCGAGCGCGCTGAGAAAGCCCACGGAAATCCCGACGGAGTCGGCCACCTGGGATAATGAAAGGCGGCGTTGCAAGCGCAATTGCCGCAGTTGCTTCCCAATTCCGGCGCTGCCATTGGAACCTCGACTGTTCGAGCGCGCATGCATCATTTTGTCCCGCTTCAGCAGTTGCACGATTGCGGGGGCGTTCAAGCCACGCACTTTCCGCAGGAAACGAGCACGTTTGAGCAATTTCACATCGTCGGCGGTATAGAGACGATATTTGCTGCGCGTACGCTGTGGCCGAGTCAGGCCCAGATTCTCCCAGGAACGAATTACCGAACGAGAAACTCCGGCCAGGCGAGCGACATCCCCAATTTTTAAATACGGTGTTGGAGCTTGTCTTTGCATGCTGGAGCTGCCCAGCTTCAGAGCGGCGCCTGGGCTGGGCGCTTTTTTCTTGACAGTCTTGCTGGCTTTCACTAACCTTGCCGGATTATAGCAAGCTTTGTCTTTCGCGCAAGCTCTTGTTGGAAGTGATTGTCTTGCCTGGTGGAGGACTCCGTCGATGCATGCATCTCAGAACCGTCTCTTCACAATATATCTGGTGATCGCTGTGGTGTTGGGTCTCGTGATTAGCCCTGCGCTGGGCCAAAGTACGAGCGGAAGAATCGTGGGCCGAGTTGCAGACCCCACCGCCGCGGTGTTGGCCGGAGTCAATATTACTTTAACCAACCAAGACACCGGTGTAAGCCGAACTGGACAGACGAATGCTAATGGTGATTACAACTTCGTTGAAGTGCAACCGGGAACCTATATCGTTAGCTTTGAGATGCCCGGATTCAAGAAAAACGTCCAAAAGAACATTATCGTCGATGTCAATCAGGTAGTCACGCTTAACTCGACGTTGCAGATCGGCCAGACCCAGGAAGTAGTCGAAGTCACTTCTGAAGCACCCCAGGTGGACACCACTAGCACGCAGCTCGGCGCCGTCATTAATGACCGTTCAGTAAACGAGTTGCCGCTTAACACTCGTGATACCTACCAGTTTCTACAATTGCAGCCAGGCGTGCAGGGACAACTCGGAAGCAGCGGCAGCCTCTTCTTTGGAACGGACGACGCTGGCAGCGTCTCGGTCAACGGCGGCCGTACTCGCGCGAACAATTTTAGCGTGAACGGTGGGGACGCCAACGATCAGTTCGTCAACCTACCCACCGTCCAGCCGACTCCGGACAGTGTGGCAGAATTTCGTGTCATTACCAATACGTTCGATGCGGAGTACGGAAGGAACTCTGGATCAGTCGTGAATGTCATCACCAAGTCCGGGACGAATACTTTCCACGGGGATATTTACGAATACTTCCGCAACACAGCGCTGAATGCGCAAGGATATTTCAACACGGTTAAACCGCAGCTAAATCAGAACCAGTTTGGCGGAACTTTTGGGGGACCGATTAAAAAGGACCGTACTTTCTTTTTCATTTCCGAAGAGTCCCGCAGAATTCGCGCTGGGCAGCCTGGTCCGGTGGTCAATGTCCCTACTGCTGCGGAAGCGGCGGGAAATTTTTCTGCGCTCGCCCCAAACGGCCAGCAGTTCACTGGGACGATTGATCCCAGTTCCAATGGCGTATTTGTTGCGAATGCCCTCGCATCGCGATCCAACGGCGCCTGCGGTGCTGCCCTGGCTACGGCCCCGGGACCCGGCGTTGCCTGGTCCGCGCTTTTTCCGACCGGCATCATCCCTGCCGTGTGCCAGGATCCAGTTGCGGTGAATTTGTTGCAGCGGTTTGTGCCGCCGCCAAACTTGAACCCTACGCAGAATCAATCCGTCCCCACCGGTACAGACAATGAAAACCAGTTCACCGTGCGGTTTGATCACAGAATCAGCGATCGACAAAATCTGACTGCCTATTACTATTTCACCGATATTGCGCAAGCCTCTCCTTACGACACGTTCGAGCAGGCTGGCGCCAACGTTCCCGGTTTCGGCAATTTCACCAACTCCCGCTACCAGCAGTGGAACTTGAGCCACACATGGAGCGTCAGCAATGCTGTGGTCAACGAGGCCCGCTTTACTTACATGCGGGAAGGGCAGTTGGGTTTTCTAAAGCCGGAATCCACAAACGCAACCACGGCCTCGTGCACAGGGGCGGCTGCCGCCTTTTGCTTTACGGGGACTTCGGACTCTGGGGTCATCAACGCCTTGCCAGGCGCAGGCCCAAAATTCGGGATCACTCCCGGCCTACCTTCGAACCTGACTGGTGTACCCTTCATAGAGATCGATGGTGGAGCGGAGTTCGGTAACAATTTCGAGGGCTTCCTGCCCCAGGTCGGAAACAGCTTTCAGTGGGCGGACAATCTAACCTGGGTGAAAGGTAATCACACGTTTAAGTTTGGGGCAGACGTGCGCCGGGCTCGCTTCGATCAGTATTACTACTTCGACATTAACGGCCAGTACACTTTTGAGAATTCCGGTCCGAGCGCCATCAACACTGCGGATGGGGACCAATACGCCGAGTTTCTTCTCGGCCTGACGGACGTCTACACCCAGGGTTCCGGCCAGCGGGAAGACGTTCGCAGCACGTCTCTCTATCCCTTTGTTCAAGATAGCTGGAAGATCAAACCCAACATCACGCTGAATTACGGTTTGCGTTGGGAACTCAATACGCCACCCACTGACATCAGCGGGCACGTGGAGACCTTCCGCCCGGGTGAAAACTCGAGCGTTTACCCATGTCAGCTGAGCGCGACAAGCATCAATTATTTTCAAACGCAGTTTGGTGTTGCCAATCCGACCTGCGCCAACACCGGGAGTACGCCAACAGGGCTGGTTGTACCTCACGATCCCGGCGTCCCCGCCGGAATGACATCGACCTACTACCATGCTTTTGCGCCGCGTATCGGGCTGGCCTATAGCCCCAATTTCGATAGCGGCTTACTGGGGAAACTTTTCGGCAATAACGGCAAGACCAGCGTCCGCACCGGGTGGGGTCTGTTCTACAACCCGATCGAAGAACTGGTGATGGCACAGTTTGGAGCAGAGCCCCCCTTCGGCGGCAGTTCCTCGCTTTCTGACGTATTCTTCAACACGCCGTTTGTCTCGCAAAGCGGAACGGTGAATCCTAATGTGTTTGGCGGAATCCTTACGCCGACGCCGGGCAAGCCGGTGGATTTGTCGCTGTTTCGTCCAATTCTTCTTTATGGCGAGTTCGAGCCGCACTTGCGCACTCAGTACACTGCGCAATACAACCTGACCATCCAGCGTCAACTTGGTACAGACATGATGCTCCAGATCGGCTATGTGGGCTCTCAGGGGCATCGCCTGCTCGCTGCGCACGACATCAATCCATCCACTCCTCAGACCTGCCTGGACCTTAACACAGTTTTGGGAGCGAATACTTGCGCACCCACCTCGGAGGACCAGGAATTCTTCATTCCCGGCGGCACCGTCATACCAGCGGGTGGTTTTCATTTACCTTACGGACCGAATGGCCCCCAGGTGATCCCCGCTGGCACAACTGTAGGCCCCAATGGCATAACGCTTGTCGGCCTACGGCCTTACTCCTCGCCCAACTGTAATCCATTTACGGCGGCGGGCTGTCCAGTTGATGGCGTTCCCGTGTTCACCGACATTTTTGCCGAAGATACCATCGCCAACTCTAACTACAACGCCCTCGAAGCCATGCTCGAGAAGCGGTTCTCTCACGGCCTGCAATTTCAGGCATCCTATACGTTCAGCCGTTCGATCGACGATGGTTCTACCTTTGAGGAGACGCTCAATCCGTTCAATTTCCGCGCCAGCCGTGCACTTTCGATCTTCAACGCTACGCAGCGTTTCGTCATTAGCTACGACTGGGAACTGCCCGTTCCGAAGCACAATGGCGGGCTGGGTAGATTGACGAACGACTGGGCGATCTCCGGCATTACCCAGTTCCAAACCGGATTTCCCATTCGGCTCGATACGGAGGATGACCTTGAGTTGATCAATAGTTTGTTCTTCCTTGGAACGGAGGCGCCCAGCCTGGTTGCGCCGTTTCAAAGACTGAACCCCAAGAGCAACGGTGGATTTTGGTTCAATCCTAATGATTTTGCTGATCCGCCCCTGGGGCATTTCAATAACGGAACGCAACGAACCATATGCTGTGGTCCGGGCGCCCAGCAGTGGGATTTCTCAGTACATAAGAAAATTCCGCTGACCGAAGATAAGTATTTCCAGTTCCGGGCGGAGATATTCAATCTGTTCAACCACACTAACTTCTCAAATCCGGACGGCCATTTTCAGGACGGTCCAACCGAATTCGGAAGAATCACCGAAGCGGGTGATCCGCGCTTGGTGCAATTTGCGTTAAAATTCTTCTTCTAGCCTGAAACCGGGCGGTTTTAAACCGCCCGGCGCACATTCTAATGGCCGCCCCCGGGCGGCTTGAGATTTCCTGGAGACCTCGATGTACCCCGAATTGCAGAAGGAGTTGGCGACGTTCGAGCGCCGCACGCCGAAGTCCGCCGAATCGCACAAGAAAAACCTGAAGCGCATTCCGCTGGGTGTCGCCAGCAATTACCGCGCTTACGATCCTTATCCCATTTTTGTAAAAGAAGGGTATGGATCGCATTTCCGCGACCTGGATGCAAATGATTATCTCGACCACAATCTCTGCTTCGGCGCGTTGATGGCCGGCCACTGTCATCCCGCGGTCGTGAAGGCCGTAGAGCCGCGTTTGAGCACCGGCACCATGTTTGGCATGCCGCACGATATGGAATGGCAGCTCGCCGAAGAAATTGCGCAGCGCTTCCCGGTTGAGATGGTTCGTTTCGGTTCCAGTGGCACCGAGGCCACGATGCATGCTTGCCGGTTAGCTCGGGCCGCTACTGGTCGCGACAAGATTCTCAAGTTCGAAGGCGGGTACCACGGCTTGCACGACACTGCTCTGGTCAGCGTGAAACCGCATGCTCCGGAGTTTGGTGACGTAAACGCTCCGACGCCGGTTCCCGGCGGTTTAGGAGTGCCCAAGGCAGCCGTGGCCAATGTGCCGGTCGCCACGTTCAACGATCTGGCCAGCGTTGAGCGCCGTTTCAAGGAGAATCCTGGCCAGATTGCCGCGATTATTCTTGAGCCCATCATGATGAACGTCGGCCTCTGTCTGCCCCAGCCGGGGTTTCTCAAAGGGCTGCGGGAAATCTGCAACAGGAACGGCTCTCTTTTGATTTTCGATGAAGTGAAGACCGGCGCGAAGCTGGGCTGGGGAGGCGCATCGGAATATTTCGGCGTCAGACCCGACATGATCTGCCTCGCCAAGTCGATTGGCGGTGGTTTTCCTCTGGCCGCATTCGGTACGCACAAGTCCGTGATGGACTTGATCTCTCAGCACAAGGTTTTTCACGGTGGCACATACAACACGAATCCGGTTTCAATGGCCGCTGGCCTGGCGACTTTCCGGCATGTGCTCACTCGGGAGAATTACGCTCACGTGGATAAGCTGAGCAAGAAGCTGAGCGAAGGATATCGAAAAACCATTTCGAAAACGGGACTTCAAGCGTACGTTGCGAGCGCCGGGGCAAATGGCGCCTTAATGTTGTACCCCAAAGAGATTCTCAACTATCGCGACTGGACGACCATCGACATCGACCTGTGGCGGCATTACTGGTTCGGCATGGTCAATCGTGGCGTGATGCCGCAACCCTACTGGTGGGATGAGCAGTGGACGATCTCCGTACAACACACAGACGCGGACATCGACAAACACCTTGCCGCCTTCGAAGATGTAGCGCCGTCTCTGGCGAAAGCTCAACACGAGCGTGTGGCGGAAATGGCAATCGGTTAGGAGCAGCCCAAGGAGAGCCATTTGTCAGCTAATAAAAGTGAGGCCGCTCAGCCTCATCTGAAGCGTGTCCTCGGCCGTTGGGATTTGGTCCTGCTCTTTGTGGTAGCGGTTTTCAATCTAAACGTGGTTCCGTCGATCGCGGCTAACGGCGGCGTCACCGTCTGGCTGTGGATTATCTCGCTGCTGCTTTTCTTCTGGCCTCAGGGAATCGCTGTAATCGAACTGGCGCATCGTTTTCCCGGTGAAGGCGGCGTGTACTTGTGGGCAAAAGAAGTATTTGGCGAGTGGCACGGATTTCTTTCCGGTTGGTGCTACTGGACCAACAACATGCTTTATGTTCCGACAGTGATGTTGTACTTCGTCGGAGTGTCGGTTTTTGTTCTGGGCCCGGGCCACGAGGCGCTGGCGGATAGCAAGACTTTTGCGTTGATTGCGTCCCTGGTTTTGCTCGCGCTGCTTACGATTTTGAATATTGTCGGATTGGGCGTGGGGAAATGGCTTAATAACCTGGGCGGGATCGGAACCGGGATCGCAGCAGCCACGCTCATCGGCTTGGGAGCGATCATCCTGTCTCGCTATGGAACCACCGTGACCGCAGCCGATTTTCGTATCCCTGCGGATCCGCGGTTCGTATTGAATTCGTTCGGCGTCATCTGCTTTGGTTTGGTCGGATTGGAACTCGCCTCAGTTATGGGCGATGAAATCCGCGATCCCCAACGCATTTTGCCGGGTGCAGTGGCCTGGGGCGGCATCATCTCCGGAATGCTCTACGTGGCCGTGACCCTGACGCTCTTGATCGCAGTCGGCAAGAACCAGATCAGCGTGCTGCAGGGAATCGTGCAGGCGGTAAGCCACATGGCTGGGAAGGTCGGCGTGGGCTGGATCGTGGCCCCGTTTGCGCTGATGCTGAGCTTATCAATTGCTGGAATCGGTTCCGCGTGGATGGGCGGTTCGGCAAGAATTCCCTTTGTCGCCGGACTCGACTCCTACATGCCATCGTGGCTGGGGAAGATTCATCCGCGATACGCCACGCCTCACGTTGCCTTGATCGTGCAGTTTGTGGTCTCGCTGGGGCTTTGCATCATTAACTTTGCGGCATCGGGTGGAGTGCAGGAAGCATTTCAAACAATGCTTTCGTTGGCAGTGGTCCTGCAATTGGTGCCGTTTGTCTACGTCTTTGCTGCCTTGTTGAAATTTGCTTTCCGTGAGCCTGACCGACAAGGTCATTACGGCAAGCCGGTTCTGCTTTTTGCCGGCGGCAGCGGATTGTTGACAACCGTGCTCGGAATTGTTTTGGCGTTCTCGCCCGCCAAGCAAATCACGTCACTATGGCGGTACGAAGCCACCATGTTCGGGTTTACATTATTCTTCCTGGCGCTGGCGGTATTTTTCTTCTTTGTCTACGGCCGGCGGAAGGTGCAAGTCCCAGCAAGTCCTGAATCTCTCGTGCGTGCGGGCGAGTGAGGTCGATAGGAGGTTTTATGCCAGCAGGGGTCAAAGCCGATGTCCGTACTTATCAGATGTACGTGAATGGCGAGTGGGTCGACAGCAAATCGAACAAGACCTTTGCAGTTTACGATCCTGCGAACGAGGAAGTCATCGCGCAGGTTCCGGAGGGGAATGCGGACGATGTGAATCGCGCTGTGGCAGCGGCGAAAGCTGCTTTCGAGGACGGTCGATGGAGTTCCACGACCGCGCAGGAACGCGGGCGGATTCTTTTTCGCCTTGCGGACAAAATTCGGCAGAATGCGTCCGAGCTTGCGGAACTCGAAGCTCGCAACTGCGGAAAGCCAATCGTCGAAGCAGAATATGACATGGCGGACGTGGCCACGTGTTTTGAGTACTACGGAGGACTGGCAACGAAGGTCCTTGGCTACGTTAACCCGGTTCCGGATAACGCGGTCAGTCTTTCCCTGAAAGAGCCCATCGGTGTGGCTGGCCAGATCATTCCTTGGAACTATCCATTGTTGATGGCCGCATGGAAACTGGCGCCAGCGCTGGCTGCTGGTTGCACGTGTGTGCTGAAACCGGCAGAGCAGACACCGCTCACGGCTCTGGAAATGGCAACCTGGCTTTCTGACGTGGGCCTGCCGCCGGGGGTGGTCAACATTGTTACCGGCTTCGGTGAAAGTTGTGGTGCTCCGCTGGTGCAGCACCCCGACGTGAATAAGATTGCTTTTACCGGTAGCGCGGCGGTCGGCAAAATGATTGTGAAAATGGCTGCGGATACGGTGAAAAGGGTGACCCTGGAATTGGGCGGCAAATCGCCCAACATTTTCTTTGCGGATGCTGATTTCGAAGCTGCTATCGATGGCGCGCTGTTCGGAGTGTTCATTAATCAAGGCGAGGTTTGTTCCGCGGGCAGCCGTATTCTGGTGCAAAAACCGATTTACAAGAAATTTGTTGATGCGATGACCGAGAAGGCAAAGAAAATCAAATTAGGGGCACCTCTGGAACGCGACACCAAGATGGGCCCGGTTGTCAGCAAGGAGCAGTTCGAGCGCGTGCGGTCCTATCAAGAGATCGGAAAGAAGGAAGCAAAACTGGCGATTGGCGGCGGGCGAGCGGAGAAGTTTGCGAAAGGATTCTATATAGAGCCGACGATCTTTTATGACGTCGTTAACACTGCACGCATCGCTCGTGAGGAGATTTTTGGCCCGGTTGCTGCGGTGATCCCCTTCGAAGATGAAAAAGATGCCGTGCAAATTGCCAACGATTCGCCCTATGGCCTGGCAGCAGCCGTCTGGACACGAGACATTTTCAAAGCTTTTCGGGCTGTGAAATCGCTGCGCGCTGGAATCGTCTGGGTGAACCACATGCAACCGACCTATGTCGAGGCTCCCTGGGGCGGCTACAAGCAATCGGGCTTCGGGCGTGAGCTTGGGCCGTGGGGAATCGAAGAATATCTGGAGACCAAACAGGTGCACATTAATTTGAACGAGGCTCCAATCGGCTGGTACTGAACGCCGCTGAGAACTGAGAACTGGGAGCTGAGAACTGGTTTTTCGAACAAGCTAGGTGTTAACGAGAATTTACATGGGTACCATTCAACTGCGAACAGCCATTCCGGGACCCAAGTCGAAAGCGCTGTCTGAAAGACGCGCAGCGGCTGTGCCGCGCGGCTTATCGCATGCGACTCCCATCTACGCGGCCAAAGCCCAAGATGCTTGGATTGAAGATGTAGATGGCAATCGCTACCTCGATTTTGCCGGTGGCATAGGATGTGCCAACGCTGGGCACCGGCGCGAACCGGTGCTGGCCGCGATTCGCGAGCAGCTCGATCATTTCCTGCACGTTTGCGTTCAGGTGACGCCCTACGAAGGATATATTCGCCTGGCAGAGCGGATGAACCAAGTTACGCCCGGCAACTTCCCCAAAAAGACCCTTTTTGTAAACAGCGGCGCAGAAGCGGTCGAGAACGCCGTCAAGATCGCGCGTGTCCACACCGGCCGGCCAGGAATCATCGCATTCGAAGATGCTTTCCATGGCCGTACAATGATGACCTTGGCGCTCACCAGCAAGACGCATCCCTACAAGGCAGGCTTCGCCCCATTCCCAAGCGATGTTTACCGAATTCCCTACGCTTATTGCTATCGTTGCTCGTATTCGCTGAAGTACCCA
>Ga0187778_10001987_pt1 | contig 14093 bp, 13 predicted proteins | sample 1015_Q2_SP5_20_M_FD_132418 | JGI IMG/M metagenome (GOLD analysis project Ga0187778, IMG submission 132418) | Tropical peat soil microbial communities from peatlands in Department of Meta, Colombia - 1015_Q2_SP5_20_MG | ecosystem: Environmental > Terrestrial > Soil > Wetlands > Peat | place... | reverse complement strand
TGGTGGAGACTGGTATTGAGCTTGAAGCTCGGGATGTGGTTGGCGAATTCGCCTTACTCACGCGCAAACACAGCCGCACGCAAACGCTCGAATGCACCGAAGCGGGGATACTCCTCCAGATCTCCTATGGACAGGTTGAACAGCTGTTTTTTCAGAACGCCCGGTTTGGATTTTATTTTCTCCAGTTGATCTCGCATCGTCTATTGCAGAATAACGCGCGACTCGAAATGGAGCTTGCGCATTACCGACGCGCACCCGTGGTCTATCGCCCGCAGTGGCAGCGCGCATTATCCCGCACCGAAAAATCCGCCACATTAGGGAATGAGAGCCGGCATGGAGGGTGGCGACGTAAGTCCGCCGGGCGCGCCGTCGCTCTGTGCCAACCAACAACGAGGAGGCATTGATGGACATCAGGATCGGGTCACCGGCACCTGACGCCGGACTGGATTATTGGATAAGAGGCGCCCATGGGCCCAAGCGTATGACGTTAGCCGAGCATCGCGGTAAGTGGGTTGTGCTGTTCTTCTATCCACGGGATTTCACATTTATCTGCCCCACAGAACTCGTCGCGTTCGGGGAGTTGGAGGCCGACTTCAAGGCCGAGGAAGCGGTCGTCATCGGGGCCAGCACCGACAGCTTCTTCAGCCACAAGGCATGGTTCGAAAGCGACGCGCGGCTGCTGCGCGTAAGCTATCCGGTGCTGGCCGATACCTCCCACCAGCTCAGCAAGGGGTTCGACGTCTTATTGGATGACGGCGCGAGCCTGCGAGGAACATTCATTATCGACCCCCAGGGCGTCGTGCGCCATATCACCGTGAACGATTTGGAAGTGGGTCGGAACGTTCAGGAGATCCTGCGCGTGCTCCAGGCCTTGCGCTCGGGAGAGCTGTGCCCGGTAGCATGGAAGCCGGGAGAGTCGACCCTTACGACGTACAATGAATGGGTCGCTCAGACATTTCCGCGGCTGAGTAAGGCAGCTTTGGCCCGCGCCTCCAACCGTCTGCAGACAATGCGATTCCAGTCGGGCGATGTGGTGATCCGGCAAGGAGATGAGCCGGACCGGTTCTACATCGTCGCCGACGGCGAGGTGGACGTGGTGCAACATACGGTGGAGGGCACGAACGTGCCCTTGGCTACGCTTCACCGCGGGGAAGTTTTCGGCGAGATAGGAATCCTCGAAGAAACACGGCGCACCGCCGATGTACGGGCGCGTACCAACGTCGAAGTGCTGGCGTTGGACTGGCGGGACTTCAAGGACCTGCTCGACGCTTCAGATCCCACAGCCCGAGATTTCATGCAAATCGTCGAGCAACGCAGAGCGACGCTGTCGCCATAGCACACAGTGGGACCTTTAAGTCCAATTGGAACTGGTCGCATGTCCGCTTTGGGTCAGAAGCGGACATATGCAGCGCAAAACGCCATGTCCGCTTTACCCCCAATAGCGACCAAAAAAGCGGCCATTCCGGCCTCATGAAATGAAATAATATGAACGTTAGCGCGCCAAATTAATTCGGTTTGCTCAGCATCAGATCGACACGCAGTTCTGGGAATTGCAGAAAACCAACCTCTTTTCGACGAAATGAATTTTTCTGTTCAAAAAAATTCATATTCGTTCCCGGTGCCTACAGCCTCGTGCGCGACAATCACTCGCCTGTTCTCCGGCTTGGCCGCGTGCTTGGCCGTCGGTCGTGTCTCATCTACTTCATAGGGGATGCCGACGGTCTCCGCTTCGCGCAGTGCGGCCAAAAACCTGCAATGCTTCGGGTGACCACTGGGTGACCACGAGGTAGGAAATTGAAGAAATTGTCGGCAATCCATCTAGAGCTGAAATCCCCGAAGGAAAGGGCTTTTCAACGCGCTAGGAATTATGGGGAAGCGTCGGGAATTGTAAAAACTTCAGTTCGCAATGAGGAGGTCAGGGGTTCAAATCCCCTCGGCTCCACCATTACCATTGACCTGCAGAACTCGCTTTCCTGCGGGTGATCGACCACCGCCCGGCCTAACCTAAAGCGCGCGTACAGTCGTCGAACAATTCATCGACCGAAAACCGCCGCGGAATCAATTGCTGGCGGACACTGTAGTCAATAATGATCTCGAGCGACTCGCGGTTAGATTCAACGCCAAAGCGCCATGGATCAGAAACTCCGTCCGGTGGTGGCGGCACGGAACGCCGGCTTTCTCGCAGCATGCGGTAGATTTCCTGGATCAGGTCGGGGCGAGACTCCGAAATCGACTCGCGGACGACCATCATATGGTTGATCGGGATCCCGCCGTGCGTTTTCGCCCATTTGCGCGCGACCACATCGGCATCAGGAATAAGGGGCGCCAACTGCGGGTCAGGAATTTTGTCACCGACAATGGCAGCATCGATTTCGCCGTCGAGCAGCATCTGCACCAGAGTTTTTCCTTCCGGCGCGCGCGTGACGAAAGCAGGATCTTTGTATTCAGCAAGATGCGGGTCTTCGAAGGTGATCCAGCGGATCTTCAAAGGATCAACGCCGTAGTCGTCGCCAAGAAAGCCCCTGACCCAGGCACCGGTCGTTTGGGTATAGGCGCGTACCCCTACCCGTTTGCCCCCAAGGTCGGACGCCTTTAACGCGCCGCGTTGCGGATTGTAGGCGATCGTATGATGCTGGCCGCGGCCAAGCACTGTTGCCGGGATAAGCACATATGGTTTGCCGTAAGTTTTTGCCTGCAAATAGGTGACAATCGCCAACTCACCCAAGTCGAATTTCGCTTCGCGGACAAGTGGCTTGAAAGCCGTGTTGGATACTTTGACGTCGGCGATTTGAAGGTCGACAAGACCGGACGTTACCACGCCTTTCCGGAGCGCGCTGGTGTTCGGATAATCACCAAGCAGCGTGTACAATTTGGTTTTCTCGACGGCCGCCATCATGATCCGCCCGTTGTGTCCGACAGCGCTGGATAAAGCACCTGCGCGGTTTTGCAAAAAATCCAATCCTGATCCCCCGCGGGCAGGAAGTTAAGCGACTGTCGCGCCAACATGAGAAGTTGCGGCAGGCTGCCTTCGCTGGAAGGGTAGTTCGACCCCCATGCGAGGCGCGCTGCACCGAATTCCGAAACAAGGCGCGCGAAGAACGTTTCTGGCGTGGCTTTACCGCGGCGCGATTCAATGAAAATGCGTGGCGTAAGTTTGAGGTAGATATTCGAACGTCGCGCGAGCTCAAACAAGCTCGCCGCATCATTGTACGGTGGTCCATCGGCCAGTTCCGGCCGCGCGCAATGATCGAGAATGATCCTGACGTTTGGAAAACGCTCGGCCATGCGAGTCGCCTGCGGAATGCCCTTGGCCGACATTTGCAGGCAAATCGAAAGACCGAGCTCCCCCGCGCATTTCCATGCAGGATATGACTTCGGATCGTCGAGCCAGTTCGCCTGCTCGGACATCGTGCTGCCGAACGTAAAAAGCCGCATTCCGGTCAGGCCCTTGGCGCGCCACCGCCGCATGGTTTCCGGGGCATCCTGCGCGAGCACGTCGACGGAAAATACGCCGGTGAAACGCTCAGGGTGTGCAGCGACCGCATCCGCTACATAGGAATTGTCGTGCCCGTAGCATGTCGAGGCCTGCACGATTGCGGCCTTAAAAATGCCGGCCGTAGCCATCGCGGAAATCAGTTGCTCCAGCGTGACGGGGCGCGTGCGCGACCAGTCCGATTGGTGGCCCCCCAACGGCGCCAACGGATAGCGCCTCTCATCGTTTGAGATGATGTGCGGGTGGATATCAATCGTCGACGTCGGCATGGCCCGAGGGTCGTAAGACAATGGATGGTGCACGTAAAGCGCCGCCGGCGACGACCTGCCGTGCATGAACAGACTGATTGTGGTCCAGCTATCGCTGCGTTATGTCATGCTGCTCACAGGCATCGGCCACTTTCCGCATGAAAAGAAAAGTCCGATCCTACGTCGGCAAAGCGTTATTCGCTGTTGTTGTCGCGATGGCGTTCACGGCGGCACGAGCCGAGACGTATCCTTCGAGACCGGTTCGGATCATCGTGCCTTACGGGCCCGGCGGCATCGCCGATGTGACCATGCGCATGGTGGCGCAGGGTCTCTCCAAACGCTTTGGCCAACAGTTCTTCATCGAAAATCGGCCGGGCGCCGGCGGTGTTGTCGGTATGCAGGCGGCGCGCGAAGCACCCGCTGACGGATATACGCTCGTCATGGTGGGCGGTGGTCTTACCATTGCCAAAGCGCTCTTCAAGTCGTTGCCGTACAATATTGAAACCGACTTCACGCCGATCTCGACGACGGCGTCGTATGGTCTCGTCATCGCGGCCAAAGCCCGATCGCCTTACAAGACGGTGAGCGACGTAATCGCGGACGCAAAGGCGCACCCTGGCACGCTGAATTTCGGTACCATCAATGCCGGCAGCGCACAGAATCTTTCCGCCGAACTGTTCCGGACTATCGCCGGACTCGATGTTACCATTGTGCCGTACAAGACGACGCCTGACCTGGCGAATGCCGTTTTGCGCGGCGACGTGGATGTAGCATTTGAATATTTTGTCGGATTCCAGCCGGCTATCCTGAGCGGCCAGATGACCGTGCTGGCCACAACGGCGCGCGAGCGCGCGAACAATCTGCCGAACGTCCCGACCGTGATCGAAAGCGGGCTGCCCGGCTACGAGGTGACAAGTTGGAACGGGCTAGCCATACGGTCGGGAGTACCCGCCGATATTGTCACGCAGCTTAACCGCGCTGTTGGAGAAGCGCTCAAATCGCCGGAAGTTCAGAAGTTTTCAAACGAGGCAGGCATGGATGCACGCGGCATGTCGCCCGATGATCTGCAACAACGCATCAAAAGCGACGTCGCAAAGTGGTCTAACGTCATCGAGAAAGCAGGCATCACAAAACGATAATTGCTGCAGTTACTTCGGGCAGGAATTTTCAAGCGTATCGAGCATCGCACCGATTTCCTGAGCGTCTTTTGAATTCGGATCCATGTCCTGCATCCCATCCATCAGCGAGGCGTATTCGGGACCCAATTTCGTTGCGAGCTCACCCATTTTCTGATTCAGCTCGTCAATCTTCTTCATATCCTTTTTCTGCTCAGCTTCATCAATCTGCCCGGCAAGCTTGCCCAAATCGCAGAAAACCTGGGTCTTGGCCTTGTCGCTGCTGATCCCTTTGATCACCTTTTGCGCGCTCGCTTTGGTGACCTTCGCGGCACTCGATTTTTGATTCGGTGGACTCGATTTTTGATTTTGAGCGTGGGCGCACAGCGGAACGGCGGCGATTATCAAAACAGCAACTGTCGACTTCAGGTTCATAAACGCCCCCTGTTGAAATGAGCCGCTTTAAATAATGCCTGATCCAAGACCCTTACAAAATAAAAATAACATTATTTAGGCCAGCGGCATTTCGAGGCCGAACCACGGCGATCATGCCGCCAGACCTGCAACAAAGGCTCCGGCGTCGCATATTCACGTTTTACCGTTGAAAATAAGAATAAATTTACCGCTCACGGGGCAATCATCGGCATTCGCCAGCCGGATGCCGCGTCATGGACCTGACCAAGGGGCTCACCGAGGGGCTTGCCTATGTGCCGGCCAAGCTCGGGCATCTGCTACTATCGGGCGGTACGAGCTTTTCCTTAACGTCGCTCACCTGCGCGCTTTTCATTGCGCTCGGCTATCTGATCTGGCGCCGTCGCGTCAGGAACCGCCGCGTGCGGCTACGCACGCTCGCGCGCGCAATCTTGCCGCGCCGTATCGCCAACAGTCCGTCCACCGCCGCCGACATCGGATACTTCCTCTTCAGCGTCTTTCTGTTCGGCGTCATGTTTGGCTGGGCGGTGTTATCCTATCGCGTACTGAGCAACTATTTCGCCGAATGGCTGGTGGCGGCGTTTGGCCCGATGCGGCGGACTTCGCTGTCGGAATTCACCGTGCGCGCCGTCGTGACAGCGGCGGCTTTCGTCGCCTATGAGCTCGGTTACTGGTTCGACCACTGGCTTAAACATCGCGTGCCGATGCTGTGGGAATTCCACAAGGTGCATCACTCGGCGCACGTGCTGACGCCGCTGACAGTGTTTCGCGTGCATCCCCTTGACACGCTGGTCTTCGTCAACATCCTGGCGGTCTCGGTCGCGTTTGCGAACGGGCTGACCAATTATCTCTTCGGCATGAGCGTCCCGCCGTTTTCCGTCACCGATACCAACATCATCCTGGTCGTGTTCATCCACGCTTATGTGCATCTGCAGCACTCGCACTTCTGGATCGCCTTTAACGGCTGGCTCGGCCGCGTTTTTCTAAGTCCCGCTCATCATCAGATTCACCATTCGACCGATCCGCAACATTTTAACCGCAATTTCGGCAGTTGCCTGGCGCTGTGGGACTGGATGTTCGGCACGCTGCACGTTCCCACGCGCGAGCCGCAAAAACTGAAATTCGGTGTCGATGATCTCGGCTACGACCCGCATTCGCTGCCTGCCGGTATGGCGCTGCCGCTGCGCGACGCCGCGGCGCACCTCGCGCCGTCCCTGAAAGGAGCGGCTGCTTCGCCCCCGCCGCGAATCGACGCGAAGACTGCGCCGTAGTCCGTACAAAATGTGACTGCCTTGAGCGTGGTCACATCTTCTGCAATCCCGTCGGTATACATTTTCTGAACAATATCTTGCCGGCTTAACACGAAAGCAGCATGCTTGGCAGGCGTGTCCGCGGGGCCCGCGGCCGGGCTCCTCGCAGACACCGAGGGGGAAGCCCATGACAAAACACAAATTCGACCGGCGCGACATTTTGAAAGGCGCTGTCGTCGGCGGCGCTGCCGCAGCGAGCGGGACCACGGTGGCCGCCCCTGCCGCAAACGCGCAACAGACAGCCGCCGCGCCCACAACGTCAGAAGCGGCAGGATACGCATTTCTCAATCTCGACGAGGCCGCCTTCGTCGAAGCGCTGGTGGATCACATGGTCCCCGCCGACGAGATCGGTCCGAAAGGCACTGATCTCGGCATCAACATCTATATTGACCGTGCGCTCTCCGGCGCATGGGGCAAGGGCGAACGGCTTTATATGCAGGGCCCGTGGAAACTCGGTGTGCCGAGCCAGGGGTATCAGCTGCCGCTTACACCGGCCCAGCTCTACCGGACCGGCATCGAGGCCACCAATTCGCATTGCCGCAAGACATACGGCAAGTCATTTGACCGGCTCGATGCGGCACAGCGTGAGGAGGTTCTGGTCGGCCTCTCCACTGGAAAAATCAAATTCGACGGCGGACTGCCGGTGCGACCGTTCTGGGCAACGGTCTATCAGACCGTGATTGAAGGCATGTATTCCGACCCGATCTATGGCGGCAACCGCAACAAGGCCGGCTGGGCCATTATCGGCTTCCCTGGCGTGATCGCCGTGCATCGCGAGCACATCGAGAAATATCGCGGCAAGCCATTCCCCAACAAACCTGTCAGCATTTCGGATATGAGTTGAGGGGATCGCCATGGTTACAAAACTCAAGGAAGTCGACGCCGTCATCGTCGGACTGGGCTGGACCGGCGGTATTCTTGCAAAGGAACTGACCGAGGCCGGTCTCAAGGTCGTTGCGCTCGAGCGCGGCGCGCCCCGCTCAACGGAAAATGACTTTTCCCTGCCCAATATTCGCGATGAACTGCGTTATGTCGTGCGACATGATCTGATGCAGAACACTGCGCGCGATACCATCACGATACGCAACAATCCCAGCCAGGAAGCGCTGCCGATGCGGCGGCTCGGCTCGTTTCTGCCAGGCGAAGTTGTCGGCGGTTCCGGCGTGCACTGGAGTGGGCACACCTGGCGCTGGACTGACATGGAATTCAGGATCCGGTCCAACTACGAGGAGCGTTACGGCAAAAACTTTATCCCGGAAGACATGACGATTCAGGATTGGGGCATCACTTACGCCGAGCTCGAGCCCTACTACGACAAGTTCGAATACGTGGCCGCTGTCGCCGGAAAGGCAGGCAACATCAAGGGCCAGATCCAACCCGGCGGCAATCCATTCGAAGCTGCGCGCGCGCGCGAATATCCGCTACCGCCGCTGACGCCGATCCTGGCGAGCGAGATGTTCAGCGAAGCCGCGCGAAACGCCGGCTACCACCCGTTTCCACGGCCATCCGCCAATGCGACGCAACCCTACACCAATCCTGACGGAATCAAGTTCGGTGCCTGCCAGTATTGCGGCTTTTGTCAGCGCTTCGGCTGCGAGGCCAATGCCAAAGGCAGCCCGCATATGACGGTGATCCCGATTGCCATGCGCAGTCCGAATTTCGAGCTGCGCGCGCATTCCTGGGTGACCAAAGTGCTCAAGGACAGCGACGGCAAACGCGTGACCGGCGTTGCCTACACGAATTTGCTCAATGGCGAGGAATTCGAGCAGCCAGCAGGAATCATGTTGTTGTGCGCTTACGCCATCAACAACGTGCATTTGATGCTGCTGTCCGGCATCGGCGAACCATACGATCCCGCCACGCAAAAGGGCATTATCGGCAAGAATTATTGCTACCAGACCGGAACGGGCGCGACGCTGTTTTTCGAAGGCAAATTCTTCAATCCGTTCATGAGTGCCGGCGGTTCCAACGCCACGTTCGACGACTTTAACGTCAACTGGGAGTTCGATCGCGGGCCGCACAATTTTGTCGGCGCCTACAACGTGTCCGGTGGATTCAATACTGCACTGCCGATCGGATACCGCCCGGTACCAAGCGGCACTCCGCAGTGGGGAAGTGAATGGAAAAGAGCGACCGCGAAATGGTACCAGACCGCAATGACGATCAGCGCGGCCGGCAGTGTTATGGCCAACCGTTACAATTGCTTCGATCTCGATCCAACCTATCGCAATGCGTTCGGCCAACCGCTGATGCGCATGACGTTCGATTACAAGGCCAACGAGCACAAGGTAGGCCAGCACGCGGCCCAGGTGATCAACGACATCGCCAAAACAATGACTCCGACTAACCTCAATCCCGCGAGAGCGCGCACTGATCCGTGGACCGTGGTTCCCTACCAAAGCACGCACAACACCGGCGGCACCATCATGGGCACGAATCCGCGGAACAGCGCGCTGAATAAGTATTTACAGAGCTGGGATTGCCACAATTTGTTCGTGATCGGCGCCAATGTATTTCCGCACAACGCGTCGTACAATCCGACCGGCCCGGTAGGCGCGCTGGCATATTGGACGGCGGACGTAATCAAGAACCACTACGTGAAAAACCCGCAGCCGCTGGTGCCGGCATGAGTGGTCGTGTCGGCGGGGTAACACTGGTTCTTGCGTTTCTGCTGAGTGGCGCCGCCTATGCTGACGGCGATGCCGCGCGTGGTGAAGCACGCTTTCAGGATTGTGCCGCGTGCCACAAGCTGGAGGCCGGCGTGAACAATGTTGGGCCGACCTTGCATGAGATTTTTCAACGCAAGGCTGGCGCACTCTCCGAATTCCGTTATTCGCCGGCGATGAAACGCAGCGGCATCACCTGGACACCGGAAACGCTCGACAAATTCATTACCGACCCACAAGGCATGGTGCCGGCAAACCGCATGCCCTATGCCGGAATGGCGAACCCGAGCGATCGCTCGGACCTGATCGCGTATCTGCAGAAAGCCACGAAATAGCACGCTCTTGACCGCAAACGACGGATGATCAGCGTGAGTCCCTTGATTAAGGAAATTCGGCACAATCCCTTACTCTGGCCATTGGTGCTCGTACCCATAGTCTTGGCCGCACAGGCTCTGCGCCCGGAAGCGCATACGCTTCTGTTTGTGCTGTCCATCATGGCTATCGTGCCCCTAGCCGCGCTGTTGAGTCGCGCCACAGAATCCGTTGCCGCCAAGACGGGCGACATGATCGGCGGCCTGCTCAATGCGACCCTGGGAAACTTGACCGAGCTGCTGATAGCCCTCGCTGCGTTGCGCGCCGGCCAGTATGTTCTCGTTAAAGCGTCCATCGCCGGGGCGATTGTTACCAATACATTGTTCATGCTGGGTGCATCGTTTCTGCTCGGCGGACTCAAGCACCACGTGCAGGAATATAACCGCAACAACGCCCGTCTTCAGGCAGGGCTTCTTTTTCTTGCGACGGTAGCGCTGCTGGTACCCTCGGTGGCCGTTGACGCCGCTCCTACCGCGGCAACGGCAAAATTCACCCAGACGCTGAGCCTGTGCCTTTCGGTGCTGCTCATCGTGACCTACGGTTTGGGTTTACTGTTTGCACTCAAAACTCACGGTGAACTTTTCGCCGGCGCGGATCATGGCGAGTCGGAAGAAGAGCCCTGGTCATTAGGTCTGTCACTGACGACACTTGCGGGTGTCACGGTGCTGGTAGCGCTTGTCAGCGAGATCTTCGTTGAGTCCGTTCAGCAAGCGGCTACCGCGCTTGGAATATCTCCCCCATTTGTCGGATTTATCATCGTGGCGCTGGTAGGCGCGGCCGCAGAGATTGTGTCCGCGTTATCTGCCGCTCGCAAAGATAGGCTGGACCTCAGCGTGGGCATTGCGCTGGGAAGCGCGTCGCAAATCGCACTCTTTGTCGCACCGGTGCTTGTTCTTGCCAGCTACGTCATCGGCCCGGCCCCGATGAATTTACAGTTCTGGCCGGGTGCGGTGGCAATGATCCTGATCGCGACAATGACCGCGAGCCTTGTCAGCAATACCGGCCGATCATCATGGTTTGTCGGGGTTCTTGTCATAACCGTGTATCTTATTTTTGCCCTGACTCTTTACCTGTTACCCCCGCAAGTTCGGTGAACCCCTAGGCCGACTCATCCTCGCGGGTTTCAACATCCATATCGACGGCCGCTGCCTGCATCGGGATGACGATCTCGCAGCGCACTCCTTCCGGTGCAAAGGTCAGTTGGGCGCTGCCACCGAGCTCGGCGGCGATACTGCCTTCGATCAGCTTTGAACCGAAGCCTCGTTGGTCCGGCACAGTGACGACAGGTCCCCCCTGCTCGATCCAGTCGATGCGCAATTGCGGACGGCCTTTGTCGACATGCATCGGCTGCCAATTGATTTCGATGCGTCCGCCCGGCACCGACAAAGCGCCGTATTTTGCGGCATTGGTCGTAAGTTCGTGGATTGCCATCGCCAGTGTCAGGACCGCGCGCGGGCGCAATTCAAAGTCTTCACCACGCAAGATGACGCGTTCGGTACCGGCCCCGGCATAAGGCGCGAGACTTCCAGACAAAAGCTCACGCAGATCGGCGCTTTCCCAGTGATGCACGGTCAGTTGATCGTGCGCCTTGGAAAGAGCGATCAACCGGCCTTCAAATCTCTCGCGAAATGCTGCGGGAGTGCGCGCCGCACGGGCAGTTTGTGCGGCAAGCGATTGCACCGTCGCGAGCGTGTTCTTCACGCGATGGTTCAGTTCGTCCATCAACAGTTTTTGCCGCTGCTCCCATGCCTTGCGTTCTGTTATGTCCTGCACTACCCGCACGACATAGAGCAGACGATCGTCGGCGTCGCGCACCGGCGACGAACGCACCGAAAGCCAGATCACCCTTTTGTCTTTCCGGATGAAGCGCTTTTCGACCGAATAAAATTCCAACGCTCCGGCGACCTGTTTACGAAATGCTTCCCGGTCGGGGTCGACGTCATCGGGATGCGTATGACGAAACAATCTGGCCGCAAGCAATTCTTCGCGGCTGTAGCCGGTCATTGCGCAGATCGCCTCGTTGACGCGCAGGAAGCGGCCGTCGGGAGCGATTTCCGAGATACCGATGGCGGCGTGCTCGTACGTCGCAGCCAGGCGCTGCTCCTGCTCGAGTGCATGCAACCGCGAGGCCTCGAGCGCGTCGTCCATGCGCTTACGTTCGGTGATATCGAGAAAACAATTGACCGCGCCGACCAGTTCGCCTTTAGCGTTATGCAGCGGGTCGACATTGACGGACACAACCAGGCGCGTTCCGTCAGGGCGCTCGACAATCCGCTCGACGTCGCGCAGCGGCGAACCGGTCGCAAGGACCTCGGCTACCAGCGCCCGCGCAGCCGGCGTTCCGTCCATTTCAAAGAAGCGCAGGTGTTCGGTAAATTGCTCGTGCGTCTGGCCAGGCTTCGGGGCACGGCCCCAGACTGCCACAGCGTGGCGATTGTATTGAAGGATCGTACCTTTTGCGTCGCAAATGAAAGTCGCAATGGGGAGCAGGTCCAGGATACCATCGGACACCCGCAACATCGCACTCAGTGCGGAGAATATTGGCCGCTTGGCAGCTTTGCCGTGATCGTCCGAATCGAGCATCCGCACGACTCCGCGTGGGCATCGGACCCCCTAACCCCAACGCAACGATCAAACTCGGCAATTCTGTCAACCGTAGCGGGAAATTCAAGGGCCCACGCCGGTCAGGATGCGTTTTTCACGGGCGCGTTGGCCGGCTTGCGGCCGATCCAGTGATCGATGAAAGCGCTGAGCCAATTGCGCGACGCCAGATCGTGCACGGCGCGGTCAGCAATGTGCTCGTGCCGTTGCTTGGCTCCCGGTAATTCCATTCGGTGCGCACCGCGCACAAGCCAACGGTACATCATGGCGTGCGTGACTTCGGGATGGAATTGCAAAGCATAGCCCGTACCAAGGCGGAATGCTTGAACGGAAAAGGCATCGCCTTCAGCCAACAGCTCGCTGCCCGGCGGCAACTCGAAGCCTTCGCGATGCCACTGATAAACATGATCGGGCCAGTCGGAACAAATCTTGCGCCCCGCCTCGGTTGGCCGGATCGGATAGTAGCCAACTTCGGCATGGCCCTGCGGATGCGGGAAGACATTCGCGCCAAGATGACGCGCCATCATCTGGGCGCCGAGGCAAATCCCCAGGTAGGGCTTCTTGTCGCGAAGCGGTACGCCGATCCAGTCGATTTCCCGGCGCACAAACTCCTCGTTGTCGTTGGCGCTTTGCGGCCCGCCAAAGATCGCCGCGCCGGCATGGTCATCCATTGTCTCCGGCAGGGGATCGCCGAAACGCGGACGCCGGATATCGAGCGGATAGCCAAGTTTCGCCAGCGTCTGGCCGACACGGCCGGGCGACGAGTGCTCCTGGTGCAGGATGAGAAGAACGGGTTTCAACATGGCGGTCGACGCATTATCGCGCCCGGTGACTACTAAACGCTTCACCGTCGAATGCAAATACGACGTGTGCGGTGCGGCTATGTCTGCTGTGCGGATCTGCGCTGCGCCTGCCGGCGGTCCACAAGCCCGAGGATGAAGCGGCGCGGAATGATGCGGATCAGAACCGTAATCAGTCTATTAACTGTGCCTGGCACAATCGTCCGGTGGCCGTCCATTAAACCGTCGTAACCCACTCTAGCCACGGTCTCCGCCGATTGGGTGAGGATACTTGGCTGCTGGCTCCGCTTGCTGAGACCGGCGCGTTCAGCAAATTCGGTGGGCACCGGTCCGGGGCACAAGACGGCCACCCGGATGCCACGCGGCTTGAGCTCACTGTGCAACGCCTCGGTAAACGACAGAACGTAAGCCTTTGTCGCGTAATAGACTGCCATGCCCGGGCCCGGCAGGAAGCCCGCCATCGATCCAACGTTAAGAAGTCCGCCGCGGCGACGTTCGAGGCTTTCAACAAACGCAAGCGACAGCTCCGTCAGCACGCGCACATTCAGATCGATCATTTGTAGTTGTTCGTCGCGATCGCGTGCACTGGCCAGACCGACGATGCCGAAGCCCGCGTTGTTGACGACAAATTGTGACTCGGCACCCTGCGCGAGCAGCGCTTCGTTGATGCGTTGTGCGGCACCGGGTTGCAACAGATCCAGGACAATGACGATTGGCCGGCGTGCACCGGTCGCTGCGATATCGTCAGCCAGCGAATTCAATCGGTCCTCGCGCCGTGCGACCAGCGCCAATTCATGGCCGTGCTGCGCGAAGACACGCGCCAGCGCTACGCCGATCCCTGCCGACGCACCGGTGATAACGGTGACAGGGCGCAAGGCGCTCATTCTTTGCTCGTCCTCCTTATGTAATCGGCCGCCCGCAATTTCGGGGCGGCCGATCTTATCTCAAGACTTTGCCGATCAGGCCACTTTGGGGTCCAGGCCCTCCAGCGAGCGCCGTGCCAGTTCAACGCCCCAGAAATAGACCGCGATGATCTGCACGACAACCAATCCAATC
>Ga0187778_10001986_pt1 | contig 14095 bp, 9 predicted proteins | sample 1015_Q2_SP5_20_M_FD_132418 | JGI IMG/M metagenome (GOLD analysis project Ga0187778, IMG submission 132418) | Tropical peat soil microbial communities from peatlands in Department of Meta, Colombia - 1015_Q2_SP5_20_MG | ecosystem: Environmental > Terrestrial > Soil > Wetlands > Peat | place... | reverse complement strand
TAATACTTGTTGCGCACGCGCTTGCAGAGCGAATGCGGCCCGGTGACGCAAAATTTCGTCTCGCGCTCCGTGTTAGCCAGCAGAAATTTGAAATCGTCCGCCAGCCCCAGCGCCGCCATGGGAATCTTGCCAAGCACCTCGCTGTCGTAAAAATCGTAATAGAACTTCTTCGAGGAACGGTCGATATGAATTCCCGGCAGGCGCTCGACGAAGTAATCGATCATGTTGTCGCGGCGCAGCTCGCCGTCCGTCACAATGTCGAGTCCGGCCATTTCTTGGTCCTTGATCGCCGACCGCACCGCGCAATCATGTATTTCGTCCAGATCGTGCCGGCTGATGCGCCGCGCAAAGTAGTCGGTCTTTAGCCGCTCCAGCCAGCTCGGCATCGAGTAACTGCCCACCATCGTCGTCGGAAGAATCGGAAGAGTCATGCGTTTACTCCCGTTGGCTCGTGCGCAAAATCGAGGTCTTCGAACCTTCTCGGTACGGAAACGGCGTAAAGTGCAGGTCGTAGCCCGCGCGGTGCGCCACCTCTCGCAACAGCGCGCCGTTCACCCAGTTCACTATCGAGCCGTCCAGCTTGCCCGGCCCGTAGAACCCCATGCTGTACTCGTTCAAATCGGTGACGAATATGTCCTGCACGTGCAAATAGCCGCGCGGGTGAAGCAGCGGCAGCGTGTTGCGAAAGCTCTCGAGCGCCCCGGAACTCAGGTGGAACCTCAAATCGCCCGGCGCATCTTTCAGAATATCTTCCATCTGGACGTAACTCAAACCGGCCGGCAGCGGCATTTCCGGAAGCTCCAACGCGTCCACCAGCCGCTCTTCAAATCGAATTGCCTTCCAGATCTCCATCCAGAACGCCATTCCCTTTTCGTGATCTGGCAACGCGTTGGCGCCCACCTCCAGCAGCCGGTTGACGATCCGAAGCACTTCGTCCACTGGCACGCCGCACATCATGCCGATCCGCGCCGCATCCTCCGGCGACACATACGCTCGCACCTGCACCCAATACAGCCGGTTGTCCCGCCAGACGACCTCTTCATCCGGCAGGTTGTCGTACATGTTGCTCGAATGAACGTGCAAAATTTTGTGCCGCAGGAACGACAGCGCCTTCGTCGGATCGAGCGCGTCGAGCGCGATGAAGCTGCACAGATCGATGTGGTTTTTCACCGCGGGCCGCGATCTCTCGAGCGTCGAAAGCGAGTAATCTCCCAGCAGGAATCTCAGCCGTGGGTAGAAACTCGTGCCGTTCTCCCGGTCGAACGCGGCGAATTGGTCGAGCCACATGCTCGCCCGCATCGCGAGTCCAACTCCTATCTCCAATATGAAAATCTCGGCCGGCAGTTGGTTGCGGGTCTCTAGATCTTTCAGCAGCCTCCAGAATTCCCTCGCGGAATCGGAGATGGCTTGAGGGTTGTGGCCGTCGGACGTGCCGCCCGGCAGCGCCCTCTCGTAGCTCTTGCCGGTGGTGTGCTCCCAATCTTTCAGCCTCTGCCAGTAGAGCTGGTTGAACTCCCAGACGATGCTCGAACGCAGCGACCGGAAATCCTCGAGATATAGCCGGCCTTGCGCGCTGGCGCTTTCTGCTGCGGAAGGCTTCATCGCCTTCTGCACCAATCGGCGAAGACATCCCGGGGCAACCTGCCGCGAATCGATCCGAACTTCAACGCGCGATGGCTCGCCCGATTGGTTCGTCGCGGCCTGCATCACCGTGATGGGCTCGCGGAAATTCTGTTTGTACTGCAGCCAATCTAGGTAGATCTGCAGCCGCGCGAATTCCGCCGTGCTCAGATGGCCCTCTTCGAGCAGCGTCAGAAACGTGCTGACGATTTCGCTCGTGCTCGCGGCAGCCGAATCTCGCCGCGTATGGTTGAGATGAAGGATCATGAAAGGAACCTGGATTCTACCGCGAATGCGCGCAAGAGTTTACCTGAGAGCCTGCCGGGCAGCGTCCAAATTTCAGTGTGAAGTACGCAGCGATGTGGCGTCTAGGGGGTTGGACCTTTAGGTCCGACAAAACGGTCGGCTCCGTCTAGCAGCGCAGCAAATTCAGGACCAAGGCGATTCAGCGGTTCGTGTTGAGCGCGAAGCCTGAGGTGCTGAAGACCGGCTTACGACTGCGGGAGTTCGAGCAGTACCACGTCTGATCGCTCCTGCACCCTTTCGAGAACGGCCTCACTCCCGTCCGGTGAAATATCGAAATCCCGGATATCGAAATCAGCCGGCACGCTGGTCAACTGCCGCTCGGCGCCCGTTTGCAGGTCGATGAGCCAAAGATCCTTGTGCTGAATCTCTCCGCGCAACACCGCGAGAGATTTCCCGCCATTCAGGAGCACCATGTGCCGGGCGCCTCGCGTCAGCATCAGCGCAGGAAGCGGGAACTCTGCGCCCTCTGCCGTCGACGCCTTCACTGGGAGAGTGGTCCCAACGTCAGGGCCCAAATAGAGCACGAACCGCCCGTCTGGTGCCCACGCAGGATCAAGCGAATATTGCTGCACCAACCGGGTCGGAGCGCCGCCGAGCGGAACGCGTACAAGATGCGGCACTCCGTGGTCGTTTGCCGCCGCCGTGATTGACTGCCCGTCCGGCGTCCAGGCCAGGTCGCCCTGCAGGTCCAGTGAATCGGCCACAGTCCGCACGTTTGAGCCGTCGGATTGCATCACGTAGAGCAATTTCCGGCTGCCCTGCAGCGTCGAAAATGCGATCTGGCGTCCGTCCGGGGAAATTGCGGGCGCGCCTATGACGCGCGTGTTTGCGCCTCTCCACAGCTCCGTGCTGCTCCCGTTGGCGAGCTTCCAGATGCTGTCGGCTCCGCCGGCCGATGAGACATACAGAAGATAGTCTGGCCCAAACCTCGGGCTATCCTCGGTGTCGGTTGCAAGCTGGATCTTCGTCGGCGCCGACGCCTCATTGGTTGAGTCGCCGATGCCCACGCGCCATAACGTACTTCGCGCCATCGCCACGGTGGCTGCCAAACGGTGCCCATCGACGCTCCCTGCTAGCGAAGTGTACGTCTCGGGCCCAAAAGTCAGTCGGTGGCTGACTCGGCGTTCCACGTCCATGCCGTAAAGCCATGGCCCCGAACCGTCTGTGTCGCTTGAGAGGTAGAGGAGCATGCGTCGGTTGAGGAGAACCGGATACCCTACGCTTCCGGCTTGCGACGTAACTTGTTCTGGTTTGCCTCCGATTGGAGGTACGCGCAAGACGTTCAATTTGTCGGGCAGCGTACCCTCAACGAAGTAGATGAATGCCGCATCGGGAGACCACAGCGGAAAATGGCAGTGCATCCCGACGGGCGCGCTGAATATCGGTCGGTCGCCCGGCCGCCGGTTCCCGTCTGAAACGAACAGCGGATCGCCTGGTGCGGTCGTGTGATATGCCAGCCTTGTGCCGTCGCGCGACCAGTCGTACTCCGCTGCGTCTTCGAGGTACGGCTTAGCCTCTCCTCCCAGCGTCGGCACTGCCCAGATGTCGATGTTTCGCCCGCCCGAATCGCCTTGTTCCCTCACCCAAAAGGTTACAAGTGAACCATCCGGTGAAAAATCCACCGTGCGTACATATGGATTGACAAGCTCGGGCGCGCTCCCTCGCGTCAAATTATGGAACTGTCCCGAACCCACCTGCGTGACCCACACATCCATTTGCCCATCGCGGTCCGATAGGAACGCCACGAACTGCCCGTCCCGGGATATAGCTGCCGCTTGCGCTACTCCGTCGAAATTCGTGAGGGTCTGAAATCGCGCGTCGGTGATCGGGCTTCGCCAAAAGTAATCCCTCCTTTGCAACCACAGTGTTGCTCCAACAGCCAAAATGGCTGCAGCCGCGGCAATCGCCAAAAAGAATCTCCATTTGTGTGAAGAGGTGGATCGAAGCGTGTGCGGCTGGCGTGCAGCTGAGCCGTCCTCACCCGTTGTACTTTCCCGTGTCGGCTCGAGCCTGCGGCTGCACGCCCACGCATCGAGCTCGGCCGCCAAGGCATAAACCGACCCTCGTTTGTCGTGCAGGTGCCGATGGACGGGCATCCCCTCGCGCTTTTCCCATCGCTGAACGGTCGTCACATCGCGGTTCAGGTATGCCGCGATTTCTTTCCATGATTCGAGCCGGACTTCAGGCGATTTCTCAGGCACGTGCGCACCACGTAGAGACTCACGCATCGGCGCTCTTCTACGACACTCAGACGTAAGAGCGAGAGGGCGGATTATAGACCTCTCCCGGCAGAACGGCAAAAGGCGGCATTTAGCGGTTTCTGACCACTCCGTTTCTTGCAGTTTGACGAACCGGAACCCCATGTCCGATCGTTCTGCGTGCGCCCTGGGCGCGGAAATTCTGCGATAAACCTAACTCGTTGGGCGCTGAACCAAGAACTCCGGAAATTCCTGGTGACTCTACTTGGAGGTTGGAGATGAAAGGCAAAATCTTGTTGCGGGCGGTGGTTTGTATCTTCAGTGTTTTGGGGCTGGCGGTCGCAATACGTGCGATCGCCGACTCTCGTACGCCGACGCACTTCAGTGGCGTGATCAACGATTACACGCCCATCGTCAGCAGCACGGGACCATGGGAGCTACGCGGCCTTTGGAATTTGACTCTGCATCCAGAGTCCAACACGGCCGACTTTTCCGCGGCACTCACCATGGAGTTATCCGACTTCTCTCTCAATAGTACAAACATCAGCAACTCTGCCCGAATGCAGCACACTCACCACCTTAGCGTCGAGGGTGGCTATGTCACGCCGATTTCGGGTGGCTTCGAAGTGACCGGTCCCGTCACGATTACAAAGGACGGAGGCCCTGCCCCTGCCGCGATACAAGGGTCTTCTCTCGTAATCGACGTCACTGGAGGAACCCTTGTCGAGTTCTCGAATATCACCCTGACGTTCCAGGATGGTGCCGTCAACCACTTTGGAGGGCAGCCTCTCCACGGCGTGGTTCGCAAGGCGTATCGGCCGGACGAGGGCCGTTAGAAGCCGGGCATCCGGGATCGAACAGAAAGGCTTCCGTCCGGCTGGATATCGCGCGACGGCTGGGCGTCGAACCCCCTGCCGCAAAGAAAAAGGGCGGGCCGCAATTCTTGACCCGCCCCTCATCAACCAATCCGCTTTGACTTCGAGCGGCGCTTACTTGTGAGCCGTACGCCAGCCTGCTGCGTACGTTTCGCGCACAACCTTTGAATACGGCACCGGGCTGACAACCGTGCGCACTTCTAGTTGCTTGTGGTGCTCGACCGTCGGCTTCTTGGTGCCACCGTTTTCCTCGCCCCACACCAGCGTGAGCTCGGTGCCGACTTCGATGTCGGGATCGACGATGCCGAGCGACAGCACGGACCGCTCGTTGTAGCTATAGCCCGCGAACATCGACATGCCCACGACTTTCCCGTTCTTGTTCACGACTTTGTCGTAGGACGAAGAGGCGTAGTTCGAAATCGGCAGGTCGATGAACTTGTACGGATCGCCCGGCTCGAGCAGTGACTTGTAGCTCTTGAGGACGTCTTCGCCGTTCCACGCGAACGTGACCTTCTTCCGCTGCGCCTTTTGGTCCATCTTCTCCAGCGCCTCGCGGCCGATGAAGTCATGATCGAACTTGACGAAGATTCCGTACCCGAGTTCGAAAGGCGTGTTGTAGTAGTCCTCGATCTTGTTGGAGACGAAGCTTCCCGCCAGCGAGCCGGTGGCTTCATAGCTATTTGCCGGCAGCCACTGACGGTACTTCTTCATCTTCTCGCCCGTATAAACGGCTGGCAGTGGCGAGGGGATCCAGCCTGATTCGCAAGTGTTCGACGCGTACGCGCGTGAGCCCACTTGCTTGAGTCCGAACTCTACCCCTGCTTCCACGATTGCGGCGCGGATTTCGTCTCGCTCTTCGTATGGTCCCCAAACCTCAAGTCCCGGGGCGCCGGCCATGCCGTGACGAAGCGCGCGCACTGTGCGGCCCTTGATCTTGATCTCGCCCATGTTGAAGAACTTGATCTCGGGGAACGGCCCGCCGTTCAGCTTCTCGATGATCTGCTTCGCGTTCGGTCCCTGGATTTGATACCGGTAAGTCGTGCGAACCACCGCCCGGCCGCCCGGATTCGACGGCGACCGGTCATCGCGCTTGAACTCGACGTTAAAGCCGCCCGTCGTGGCGTGGAACTCGAGCCAGTTTGCCACCGGTGCGCGTCCCACGTAGACCAGGCTGTTCTGTTCCAGATGGAACAAGATGCCGTCTCCGATGATGTATCCGTCGTAGCTGCACGGGGCGAACTGCTTCGCGCGATTCACGGGGAAATTCGCGAAGCTGTTCGTGCCCAGATACGAAAGCATCTTGAGCGCATCCGGCCCCTTTACGTAAAGGTTGGCCATGTGGTGAGACTGATCGAACAAAACCGCCGTCTCGCGCCACGCCTTCTGCTCATCGCGCCAGTTCGAATATTCCGAAGGCACCACCGGATAGACGTACGCTCCGATCTGTGAATTGCGGAGCATATTCACCGTGTTGCCGGCGGCCTGTAACACTTCCTCCAAATTGCGGTGACTCATCTCTCGTCTCCTAACGATTAAAATGACTTAACTTTACGATTTTTCTGCAAACTCTTTCAGACGGCTCCCATCCCCACGCCGTTTCCCCCTCCGATCGGCTTTTTCTAGTCCGAAGGTCGCTCCAGGTATGGCCGCCAGCCATGCCGCTTCCGTTCAGACGTCCTGCGTTAAGCTGGCTTTGGCTGTCCGGTCTTAGCGGGGTTGTATACAGTATCGTGTCTCGGGCCAATTTTCAATCGCGGCTGGACCTTCAATCAGACTCCCTTCTGCCCCTTCCCCCTTCGCATTTTGCACCACTGGAATCCGTCGGTTTTTAGGGTGTCGCAGCTTTAGCTGCGACATTACCCATTCCAACCAAACGGGGCTTTAGCCCCTGAGGAACTTCATTCATTCTTGCATCACGAATACACCTTCATCTTCGATAGACCGTGCGACTCAAGCGTCCTCAAAATCTCTCGGTGCCCAAATGCCGCTGCAGGCGACGCGTACCCCACCCGCTTCGGCGCCGTGTGCACTAGCGTATGTGCGCCGAACGCTTGCATCAATCCGGTCTGCTTGTAGCAACTCGTTCCGAACAGCACGACCTGCGCGGATTCGAGCGTTCCCCGCCCGACGATCACGTCGATCGTGCGCTGCTCCCGCGAATTTTCGCGCGGCGGCGTGCCCGTTTGCACCGCATTCGCCATTTCCGCCAGTTTCTTTTCCTGCTCCGCTTTCGGCAATGGACGGATCGTCGCCTCAAACTGCTTTTCCGTCGCCAGCACGCCCTCCATGATCTGGCGGTTCAGCAAGCCGCCAAACGACTTCACATTCGCCGCTTGCGGGTGATTCTTGTACCAGACCGGATGCGGAAATCCTCCCCAGCTCAGCGCCAGCTGAGTGCGGATGTAGCCCGGCACAACCGTTTCGTACCCAACCGCGCGCTGCCACGGCTTGTACTTGTTCTGCTCGAGATAATATCCCTCGGTCTGAATCACGGCGAAAATTGTTTGCGTCGAGCCGAACGTGGGCATGCCGTCGAACATCGTGAGGATTTCGAGGCTGTCGATGCCGCCGGACTCCAGCACGATGCGCGCCGCCGCGTCGCTCGGCGCGGACATGAACGCCATCGCGCCGACAATCACCAATCCCTTTGCCGCGAATTTCGCACTCCACTTTTCCTCGAGGTCCCGGTGCCATGCCTGTTCGCCGGAAATGTCGAGATAATGACATCCCGCCTGCAGGCACGCTTCCATCACGGTCGGACCGTAATAGATGAACGGGCCGACCGTATTGCATACAACTTTCGCTCCCGAGAACAGCTTCACGAGATCGGCCACCGAGCCGCCGGTTTCGACGATCTCGTAGTCCGCCGTCTCGACCCCCGGCACACGGCTCATCACCTCCTGCAGCTTCGCTTTGTTCCGCCCCGCTGCTATGAACGGCACGTTGTACTCGCGCAGATACTCCGCGGTGAGTCGCCCCGAATATCCGCTCGCACCGTACACGACAACCGGTTTCTTGCTCGACATGCTTTCCTCCCCGACATGGATAGCGATCCGATTCTATAAGGGGTGCTGTTCCTAAGACTAGTACCCCGAATACGCAGTGCATCACAGCCTCTAGCCAAGGCGCCGATTTTAGGCTAGAGTCTCGTCCCGCCTAGTAGGCACTTTTTCGTCACTTGGTACCTTGGGAGGGTTCCATGGACGGCAACGATTGCCCTGTCAAGCTAACCGCCGAAGTCATTGGCGGCAAATGGAAGCCGCTCATTCTCTTTTATCTCGAAGACAACACGCGCCGCTTCAGTGAACTACAGCGCTTGATTCCCGGTTCCACGAAAAAAATGCTCACCAAGCATCTTCGCGAGCTCGAGCGCGACGAAGTGATTCACCGCAAAGTTTTCGCGCAGGTGCCCCCGCGCGTGCAGTATTCGCTCACGCGCCACGGCCAGAGTTTGCGGCCCATCTTGAGATTGATGTCCGCTTGGGGCAAGCGCCACCGCGCCCGGTACGGCACTCGCCGGAAGTGACCATCCGATTAGGATGGTCATCCTGAGGCGTGCGCTCTTGGCACGCCGAAGAATCTGTCTGCGTCATCGCTGCCGCCTGAAAATTCCTTTTCATGCTCCCACATAGTGTGATGTAAACTTTCGCCGCAATAAAGAAAGCGCAGGCTCGCAGGACGCTCACAAATCGAGCCTGGAAGATCAGGTAAGCGAACCGGTCTCTGTCCCCCGCACAGACGCTCGAAGAAAAATCTCGCTCTACCTGGCTGCTCTGAAAATTTCCTTTGTCTCGGGAGGATTCCATGCAAGCTGTCGCAACTCGCGAAGAAAAACTCTTCATTAATGGCGAATGGACCGGCGCGCTCGACGGAAAGACTTACAGCAAGCGAAATCCTTTTACCGGTGGCACCGCCTCCCAAGTGCCCGCAGGCAAGCGCGAGGACGCGCGCCGCGCGATCGAAGCCGCTGTCGCCGCGTTTCCCGCCTGGAGCGCGACGCCTCCCGCCGCTCGCCGCGCGCTGTTTCTCAAAGCCGCCGACCTGCTCGAACGCCGCATGCAAGACATCTCGAAAATCATGGCGGCTGAAACCGGCCAGACGTTCGGCTGGGGCATGTTCAACTGCGTTTACACCGCAGGAATTTTGCGCGAAGCCTCCGCGCAGCCCTACGCCATGGTCGGCGAAGTGATTCCCACCGATCTGCCCGACACGACTGCGATGGCCATGCGCGTTCCGGTTGGAGTCGTCGCCGGCATCGCGCCGTGGAACGCCCCGATGATTCTCGGCATGCGCGCCGTCGCCGCGCCGATCGCCTACGGCAACACGGTCGTGCTCAAAGCGTCCGAGGAATCTCCGGGCACGCATCTCGCGATCGGGTCCGTCTTCGAGGAAGCTGGCTTCCCGAAGGGCGTGCTCAACGTCATCACCAACGCGCCGCCCGACGCCGCCGAAGTCGTCGACGAATTGATCTCCAATCCAAAGACGCGCCGCATCAGCTTCACCGGCTCGACGAAAATCGGACGCCTCATCGCCGAAAGCGCGGGGCGGCATCTGAAGCGCGTCGTGCTCGAACTCGGCGGCAAAGCGCCGATGATCGTTCTCGGCGACGCGGATATCGACGCCGCCGTCTCCGCCGCGAATTTCGGCGCGTTCATGAACCAGGGCCAGATCTGCATGTCCACCGAGCGCATCGTGGTCGAAAAATCGATTGCCGAGGAATTTGCGAAAAAACTTGCGGCCAAAGGCCAGGCGCTCAAAGTGGGCGACCCGATGGACCCGCAATCGCAGCTCGGCTGCATGATCACTCCCGCTGCCGTCGAGCGCGTGCAGTCTCTCGTCGACGATGCAGTCGCCAAGGGCGCGAAAATTCTCTGCGGTGGAAAAGCGCAGGGGCCGTGTTATCCGCCGACGGTCGTCTACGGCGTCACGCCCGCGATGCGCATCTATCACGAGGAATCGTTCGGCCCGGCGAAGCCGATTGTCATCGCAAACGATGCCGAAGACGCGCTGCGCATCGCCAACGACACGCCCTACGGCCTGTCGAGTTCCATCTTCACGCGCGACGTCAACCGGGCGCTGCGCATGGCCGAGAAAATCGAATTCGGCATCTGTCACATTAACGGCGCGACGGTTCACGACGAGCCGCAGATGCCGTTTGGCGGACAAAAAGACAGCGGCTATGGGCGCTTCGGCGGCCGCGCGGGTCTCGACGAGTTCACCGAGCTGCGCTGGGTCACCATCCGCCGCTCGCCGACTCCGTATCCGATCTGACCATCCGATTAGGTCCGGTGTCACGACTCCGCAAGCCGGAGATTGCCATCCCGCCTGCCCCGAACGAAGCCGAGGGATTTGCTCTTGGGTGTGAATGTAGCGCCGCGGCCTTCAGCGCGACATCTTGTCGTCTTGGGCCGGTGCAGCGGGCGCAAGATGCTTCGTCGCCAGCATCGCAACCTCACACAGTTCGAGCGACGCTCTAAGTGGCGTGAGTCGTATTGAATTATCGAACCTGTCTGTACTAGACTGCCATGCCCGACACGATTCAAGGACGCCCCGGCATGACCCTCTGCGAATATCGGTTCGAACAATTCAACGCGCGCGGCGACGATGACTACGTCGATCGATTCGCGTGGCGATTGGACGATTTGTTTGACCGGGGATGGACGCTGCTCAATTCCGCCCGCGAGACGGCTTCTCCCGGCTGGTGGCGGGTGGAGCTCTTCAGAGATAAAATCTCAAATCTCGAACGCGATTCAACGGGAATTTGAACGCGTCGCTGAGTCCCGCAGCGAAAGTGAATGGTTTTCGGGGGGAATGATGAGACGCCTTCTTGCAATTCTTGTGCTCGTCTTCGTGGCAGGAGCCCTCCTATTTATCAGTCTCACGCAACCGGCATGGACCCACCTTCGATCTCTCTCCGGTTCGGTATCAGCTGATAGCGGCTGCCCGAGCAACGACAGCGGCCTCGCGCTGCCGGCTGGTTTTTGCGCGATGATTTTCGCCGATGGCATCGGCCACGCGCGCCATATGGCCGTCGCGCCGAACGGCGTGCTCTATGTGAATACATGGTCGGGCCGGTATTATGGCAACGCCGCGCCTCACGAAGGTGGCTTCCTCGTCGCGCTGCAAGACACGACCGGGTCGGGCAAAGCGGATGTGGTGCAGCGCTTCGGTGAAACCGTTCAGACCGGCGGCGTGGGCGGGACTGGGATCACCTTGTACAAAGGCGCGCTCTACGCGGAAATCAACGATCGAATCGTGCGCTATTCCCTGCCGTCCGATTCCATCATGCCAAAAGATTCCGGCGTGACGGTCCTTTCCGGGCTGCCGCTGACCGGCGATCATCCCATGCATCCGTTCATCATCGATCGGCAAGGGAATCTCTACGTCGATGTCGCCAGTCCGAGCAGTGCCTGCCAGGAAAAAAATCGCATTCCCGGTTCACCGGGCAAGAATCCCTGTGAAGAACTCGAAACTCGCGGCGGCATCTGGCTCTACGACGCGAACAAGACGAGCCAAGAATTCTCGCCCGCCGAGCGCTACGCAACCGGAATTCGCAACGGAGAAGGCTTGGCCTTCGACGCCGCTGGCCATCTCTTCGTGACCCAGCACGGGCGCGACCAGCTGCACGCCAACTGGCCGGACATTTATAAGCCCGACCAGGGAGCCACGCTCCCTGCCGAACAGATCATGCTTCTAAAAAAGGGCGGCGATTACGGCTGGCCCGAGTGCTACTACGACCCGTTCGTCGAGAAGCTCATTCTCGCACCCGAATATGGCGGCGACGGCAAGAAGGCTGGAGTTTGTGCCTCTAAGATCGCTCCGGTCGCTGCGTACCCCGCTCACTGGGCGCCGAATGGCATGGTCCACTACGACAAGACGCAATTCCCGAAACGCTATCGCGATGGCGTGTTCATCGCGTTCCACGGCTCGTGGGACCGCGCGCCGTATCCGCAGGGCGGTTACAACGTCGTGTTCCAACCGCTTTCCGGCGATCACGCGTCCGGCCAGTGCGAAATATTCGCCGATGGTTTCGCCGGCGCGGCGAAGTCGCCTCAGGATGCCGCGCATCGCCCGAGCGGCCTTGCCGTCGGGCCCGATGGAGCGCTCTACGTTTCCGACGACGTGAGTGGGCGCATCTACCGGATCGTTTATCTCGGCGGATCGGCAAATCCCGGCGGGCATATCACGCGGTGCCCAAGCGCCGCGTCTCCGGCCGGTGAAATTTCCGCGTCCGCCGGACGTCCGCCGGAAGGCGTAAATCCTGATGCCGGCAAAGCGCCCGCCGCGAACGTCGCAGTTCCCGAGGGCGCCACGCCCGAGATGGTCGCACTCGGCGAAAGAATCTTTCGCGGCGAGATTGGCGGAGCCCCGTGCACTGGCTGCCATGGTGCGGACGGCAGCGGCACCTCCATAGGTCCCGACCTCACCTCTGGCAAATGGTTGTGGAGCGACGGCAGCTACGCCGCGATCGCGAAAACGATCAACGACGGCGTGCCGCAGCCAAAGCTGTATCGCGCTCCAATGCCGCCGATGGGCGGCGCAGCGCTTACAGCCGAACAGGTCAATGCCGTTGCGGCGTATATTTGGAGCTTGAGTCACCGCTCAGCGCCGTCGCACTGACCTCGGAGTTGCAGCGAGCGCGGAGGCGCCGCGCCGCTCGAAGCTCCGGCGGTGTACATTCGACCTTTCAATCGGTAGAATCCATCCCGCAAAAATTTCGGGATGGATGAAGGAGGAATGAAATGGCAACTGCAACGCAAGCGATTCCCGTCGATGAAAATGTCAGCAAATACGTCGCGAAAGCGCGGCCGATGCTGATCAATGGAAAATGGGTGAATGCCGCCTCGGGCAAGACGTTCCCGACCTACAACCCGTCCACCGGCGAAGTCCTCGCCCATGTGGCCGAAGCCGACAAGGAAGATGTCGACCGCGCGGTAGCGGCGGCGCGCGCCGCGTTCGATAAGGGCCCGTGGCGCAAGCTCGCTCCTTCCGAGCGCGCGCGCCTCATGTGGAAGCTCGCCGACCTGCTCGAAAAGCGCCTCGAGGAATTCGCGCAGCTCGAATCTCTCGACAACGGCAAACCGGTCATCATGGCGCGCCTCGCCGACATTCCGATTTCGATCGACCAGCTCCGCTACTACGCGGGCTGGGCCACGAAGATCGAAGGCAACACGATTCCGCTTTCCATGCAGGGCGCAGGAAAGTTTCTTGCGTACACGCTGCGCGAGCCCATCGGAGTGGTCGGCCAGATCATCCCGTGGAATTTCCCGATGGTCATGGCCACGCTAAAGCTCGGTCCGGCGCTCGCGGCTGGTTGCACGGTCGTCCTGAAGCCGGCGGAGCAAACTCCTCTCACCGCGCTGCTGCTCGGCGAACTGATCCAGGAAGCCGGCTTCCCGGAAGGTGTGGTCAACATCGTCACCGGCTACGGCGAAACCGCGGGCGCCGCGATCGCCGCGCATCCCAATGTCGACAAGGTCGCGTTCACCGGCTCGACCGAAGTCGGCAAGCTGATCGTTCATGCCGCGGCCGGAAATTTGAAGAAAGTGTCGCTCGAGCTCGGCGGAAAATCTCCGAACATCGTCTTCCAGGACGCGGAAATCGATAGCGCCATTCCCGGCGCTGCCAACGCCATCTTCTTCAACCAGGGCGAGGTCTGCTGCGCGGGATCGCGGCTCTACGTCGAAGACAAGCAGTTCGATAAAGTCGTCGACGGTGTGTCCAAGATCGCGTCGGGCCTCCGCATCGGCCCCGGAATGGAAGCCACTACGCAAATCGGTCCGCTCATCTCCGAGGAGCAGCTCAATCGCGTCTGCGGTTATCTCGACTCCGGCTATTCGGAAGGCGCAAAGGCCGCTACCGGGGGCAAGCGCCACGGCGAAAAGGGCTATTTCGTTGAGCCGACCGTTCTCGTCAACACGAACCCGAAGATGAAGGTCGTGCGCGAAGAAATTTTCGGGCCGGTCGTCACCGTGATGCCGTTCAGCGACGTCGACGACCTCGTGGCGCAAGCCAACAACACGCCGTACGGTCTCGCCGCCGCCGTTTGGACGCGCGACATCAAGAAGGCGCATCGCATCGCCGCCGAGCTGCGCG
>Ga0187778_10001985_pt1 | contig 14097 bp, 13 predicted proteins | sample 1015_Q2_SP5_20_M_FD_132418 | JGI IMG/M metagenome (GOLD analysis project Ga0187778, IMG submission 132418) | Tropical peat soil microbial communities from peatlands in Department of Meta, Colombia - 1015_Q2_SP5_20_MG | ecosystem: Environmental > Terrestrial > Soil > Wetlands > Peat | place... | reverse complement strand
TGGTGGTGCGGGGACGCGAGCTGCCGGCATCCGCGACGGTTTACGTGATCTGCGCCACCGGCAACCGCAGCCGGACGGCGCGGGCTGGCTGACCGCCGCCGGTCTGGATGCGGTGTCCGTGCGGGGCGGGACGGCCGCCTGGATCCAGGCCGAACGGCCGGTGATCCGGGGTCCGCCCGCGGACGTCGCCTGAGACCACGCGCCCCGAGACGGCCCAGCCGGGCGCACGCGCGCCGTGTCACCCGTCGCGCGCCGGGACGCCCCACGAGCGCAGTACGTCACACGCGAGCCGGACCAATTTTGGCAGCCGGTTTTGGACCGTCGGGCTGAGCCCGACTCCGCAGGCCAGGCTGGCCGGCACCATGCCGGCGAGGGCGATCCGGTGCGGGGCGCGGCCGGTGAGCTCGGCAGCGGACAGCGCGTCGACCAGGCTCACGTCGTGCGCGGTGGCGCGCATCCCGTGGCCGCGACGGACCTCCGCGTCCCGCAGGAGCACGACGGAGCCGGGTTCGCCGTGCGACGGTGCGACGGCGTCGAGCACGAGGACCGCGTCCCGGCCGGCGATCAGCGGGGTCAGCAGCAGGCCGAGCGTGCCCCCGTCGAGCAGGTCCACCTCCGGCGGCAGCAGCGGGGCGAGCCGGCGGGCGGCGGCGATCCCCGTGCCGTCGTCGCCGAGCAGCTCGTTGCCGATGCCCAGGACGAGGATCGGCGCGGGGCTCACGGGCGCCCCGGGGGCAGGAACTTGTAGCCGGAGAAGATCGACGTCATCTCGCCGCAACCCTCGACGCGGTCCACGAGCAGCGCGCTGTAGACGTGGTGGATCATGAAGCCCCAGGTCAGCCACATGATCAGGTGGTGGACGAAGCGGATGGTGGACAGCGCGAGCCACCCCCGCAGCCAGCCGGTGAGAAACGCCGCCCAGCCGACCCCTTCGACGCCCCACAGCGCCAGCCCGGTGACGATCTCGAGCCCGAACATCAGGTACAGCACGGTGTATGTCATCCCGGCCAGCGGGTTGTGGCCGACCATCGGCGGCGCCTGGCGGGACAGGAAGAGGTAGAACCGCAGTGTCGGGATGATCTGGCCGATTCGCTCTCGGGTGGTCGGGATCCACTCGGTCCAGCGCGACCAGCGGTTCGGGGTGAGGAACATCCATGCCACACGCGCGCCGATCAGCGCGATGAACGCGTAGGCGGTGATCTTGTGCACGACCTTGTCCACGGTGACCCAGTGGTACTCGGCGGGCAGCGCAAGGATCGGGGTGGCGATGAGGTAGCCGGTAACGCTGAGCACGACGAGCGCGAGCACGAGCAGCCAGTGGATCAGCCGCACCGGCAGGTCCCAGACACGGACCGGGACGAGGCGCGCGGCCTCCGGCTCGGCGGTGAGCGCCGGGGCGCTCACTGCACCAGTACCTTCGTGACGATCTGGCCGTCGCCGTCGTAGACGTGTGCCGCGCAGGCCATGCACGGGTCGAAGGAATGCAGGGTGCGCAGGATCTCCAGCGGGCGGTCCGGGTCGACGACCGGGGTACCGACGAGCGCTGCCTCGTACGGGCCGGGGTTGCCGTTCTCGTCGCGCGGGCCGGCGTTCCAGGTGCTGGGCACGACCGCCTGGTAGTTGCGGATACGCTGGTCCTCGATCACCACCCAGTGCGACAGTGCGCCGCGTGGCGCCTCGTGAAAGCCGACGCCCAGCGACCGGCCGCCCGGCCAGTTCCGGGGATCCCACTTCGTGTTGTCGGCGATGGTGAGGTCGCCGCCGGCTACGTTGTCGCGCAACCGGTTCACCAGCTCCAGCGTGTAGTGGGCCATCAGCTGGGTTTCCAGGCCCCGCGCGAGCACGCGGCCGAGCGTGGACATCAGCGCGCTGGCAGGGACGCCTAGCCGCTGGAGCGCGGCGTCGACAGCCGGGGTGATGCGCTTGTCGCCGGCGGCGTGTCCGACGAGCATGCGGGCGAGCGGGCCGACCTCCATGGCCCGGCCGTCGTAGCGGGGAGCCTTGAGCCAGGTGTACTTTCCCGCCACGTCGAGCTGGTCGAACGGCGGCTGCGGGCCGGTGTAGTCCGGCGTGGTGTCGCCCTGCCACGGCGGCAGCGACGGCTTGGCGTCGTCGTGGCGGTACCAGGAGTGGAACGCGGACTCGGAGACCTTGCCCGGCTCGAACGGTCGGTACTTGCCGTCGACGAGCACGCCGCCGGGGAACAGCCCGCCCGCGGGCGGCTTCCCCTTCTCTGGCGCGGAAAGGGTGTAGTCGCCGAACGCCAAGTACGAGCCCAGCCCCTTGCCGTAGCGGGTCCACTCCGGATAGGCCGCCGCGATCGCGTAGAGGTCGGGCAGGTAGACCTGCTCCACGAACTCGATGCCCCGCTGGACGAGCCGGGCGAGCTCCTGGAGGGTGTTGTCGTTGATCGCGTTCTGGCTGTTGGGGTCGAGCGGGGAGGCCATGCCGCCGACGAGATAGGTCTGCGGGTGCGGGTTCTTGCCACCCAGGAGCGCGTGGATGCGCACGTAGTCGCGCTGGAACTCCAGCGCGTCGAGGTAGTGGCTGAACGCCAGCAGGTTGACGTCGGGATCGAGCCGGTAGGCCGGGTGTCCCCAGTAGCCATTGGTGAACGGGCCGATGTTCCCCGACGTGACGAACTTCTCGAGCCGGTCGCGCACCGCGGTGAACAACGCCTTGGTCGAGCGCGGGTAGTCCGAAATGGACTGGGCGAGCACGGCGGTCCGGCCGGGGTCGGCCTTGAGTGCGGACGTCGGGTCGACCCAGTCCAGCGCGTGCAGATGGTAGAAGTGCACGACGTGGTCGTGCAGGAACAGCGAGGCCGCGATGAGCTGGCGCAGGAGCCGGGCGTTGAGCGGTGGGACCGCGCCGACCGCGTCCTCGACGGCCCGCACCGAGGCGAGCGCGTGGACTGTGGTGCAGACCCCGCAGATGCGTTGTGCGAATAGCCACGCGTCCCGCGGGTCGCGCCCGACGAGGATCTTCTCGATGCCGCGCCACATGGTCGACGACGAGTAGGCCTCGGTGACCACGCCACCGTCCACTATGACCTCGACGCGCAGGTGCCCTTCGATGCGAGTGACGGGGTCGATGACCAACCGGGCCATGTCACTGGCCTTTCCGATTCCGTGGCCACGCTGTGAACTGAGGTGGACCGGCGGCGGGCTGCTCGGCGGCCCGTTCCTCGCGGGACGCGGCGCGCCGGTGCTGGACGACCTTTCCCACGCCGTGCAGGGCGAACCCGGTCGCCGTGGCGGCGAGGACGCCGAGCCCGATCTGGTCCACCGACAGGTTCGTGTCGCCGACCTGGACGCCCGGCAGCCGGCCGTAGAACGGCGTCATGTCGTCCCAGAAGTTCGGCTCGGAGCAGCCGACGCAGCCGTGGCCGGCGGCGATCGGCCACGACGTCCCGTCGTTGTAGCCCACGCTCGGGCAGTTGTGGAACGTGCTCGGTCCCTTGCAGCCGAGGCGGTAGAGGCACCATCCCTTGCGGTGTCCCTCGTCGCCCCATTGCTCCGCGAACTGGCCTGCGTCGAAGTGGCCCCGGCGCGGGCAGGTGTCGTGGATACGGTCCCCGTAGGCGAACAGCGGGCGGCCGAGGGCGTCGGTGGCCGGGAACTCGCCGAAGGTCAGGTAGTGCACGATCGTGGCGGTCAGGTTGTCGGCGTTCACCGGGCAGCCCGACAGGTTGACCACCGGAACGCCGCCCACGATGTCCTCGACACGCACCGCGCCGGTCGGGTTCGGCCCAGCCGCGGGGATCCCGCCGAATGCCGAACAGGTACCGACGTTGATGATCCCCGCCGCTCCGCGGGTGGCGTCGCGCAGCAGGTCCTCCGCCGAGCGGCCGCCGATCGTGCAGGCGCCCGGGATGCCGGTCGGCACCGAGCCCTCGACCACCACCAGGTGCCCACCCTTGGTCAGTGCGTTGTCGCGGGCCTTCTCCGCGGCGCGGCCGGCTGCGGCCATGACCGTTTCGTGGTAGTCGAGCGAGATGAGCCCCAGCAGCAGGTCGGCGGTCGAGGGGTTGCGGGAACGCAGGAACGCCTCCGTGTCCCCGGCGCAGTCCTGGAACTCCAGCCACACCACCACCGGAGACTCCACTTTGGACAAAGCGGCCGCGACCCGCGGCGCGAGCCGCTCCGGCAGGGCGAGCGTCGTAACCATCGCCGCGCAGAAGGTCAGGAACCGCCGCCGGCTCACGCCGGCATCGTCGAGCCGATCGGCCAGCGTCCGCGCTTCGGGGGCCGGATCTGGTTCGGCGGCACGGTCGGCGCACTTGGCGTTACAAGAACTCATCATCGCCACCTCCGCGGAGCACCAGCCGCATGTACGGCAGCGCAAGCGGGGTGGCCCCGTATCCTGCCAATGATTGTTCAGCCCTTGACAGCTGACAAGGGTCAAAGGTCACTTGGACACCGAATGAGTGTGGCCCGATACTCGGTTGGTGGACACCCTCGACGCGCTCGTCACCGACGTGCACCGGGCGTTCGACCGAGTACACCGCGAGCGGTTCCTCGGCGACCCGGCGGCGAACCCCCTGCTAGGCGTGGCGGTCGTCGACGCCGCCCTCGTCGCAGACACACCCGCCCTGGTGCTGCTGACCCCCTGGACGATCAACGGCCTCGCCTTCCCACCCGACGACGTGTTCCCCGCGACTCTCACCGTCGCCGGGCGGGTCCGCCCCGCGCACCGCATCGACATGCCCGAGCTCGGCGTGTTCTGGTCGGTGAACCTGCCGACCGAGACGGCTGGCTTGCGCGGCATGGCGCAGGCGCACGCGCTCGCGAGCTCGTGGGCACAGCCGTTCCGCGAGGCGGTGCGGGCGATCCGGCAGCCGATGTGACGCTCATCCAGGGTGACCGGCAGCACGATGCTTACCGCGCCGCGTCATCGGGTGGGAGTCCTCATCCCAGTCGCCACACCAATTGCGCGCGCAGCCATCAACGTCATCGATCCACACGCGCCCTGTGGTGCCGTCAAGGTTGACGAACGTGTCACCCGGGCCGTCTTCACCCTCGCCGTGGGTCGGCTTCCGAGCCGGACGCGCCCCCGCGCCCCGGCAACAAGGGTGGCATCATCGCGCCGCCCATCATCGGCCCCCGCCCGGGCCGGTTTCCGCGCCCGCCACTGCGGGCGTCGCCGCCGACGTCACTGGTGCCGTGACCGGCGAGGAGGTGCTCCACTCGGAGAGCTCTGCAACCACCACAGCGCCTCGACAATCGCTGCGCCGAGCACGCCGATCCCCAGCGCGGTGGCGGTCAACGCGGCGTTGGACGGATCCAGCATGAGTTGCTCCCGGCTAAGCGGGACGCTGAATATCGCGACATACGCCGCGCCGGATAGCGCGACCAACACCACGCGCCACCAGGTGTAGGGCCGGGCCACCACCGCGAGCACCCACACCGCGATCACCAGCAGGGTGATCAACGCGGACGTGGACGCCTTTGTCTGATCGACCGGGGTGGCCCCGGCAGCCCAGGAGGCCAGCAGATAGCAGGCGAACGTCGCGGCGCCGACGACCGCGCCATTCGGCACCGCGGCCGTCATCACCCTGCGGACGAAACCGGCTTGCGCGCGTTCGTTGTTGGGCGCCAGCGACAGGATGAACGCGGGGATCCCGATAGTGAACCAGGCGGCGATAGTCACCTGGATCGGCTCGAACGGGAACATCAACGATTTGATGCCCAACGCTTTGGCGGCTAGGCCGGTGATGCCGATCAGCAACGCCAATAGCACCGAGTACACGGTCTTGGTCAAGAACAGGTTGGATACTCGTTCGATGTTGCCGATCACGCGACGGCCCTCGCCCACCACGTAGGGCAGTGTGGCGAACTTGTTGTCTAGCAGCACAATCTGTGCTACCGCCCGTGACGCCGAACTCCCGGCCCCCATTGCGACGCCGACGTCGGCGTCCTTCAGAGCCAGCACGTCGTTGACACCGTCACCGGTCATCGCGACCGTGTCACCGCGTGATTGTAAGGCGCGCACCATCGTACGCTTCTGGTTGGGGCGGACCCGACCGAAAGCGGTGTACTTCTCCAGCGTTTCGGCCAGCTCATCCGGATCGGTGGGCAACTTCCGCGCGTCGAGCACCTCCCCGGCCAGGCCCAACGCTGATGCCACCGCACCCACCGAGACGGCGTTGTCGCCGGAGATCACCTTGATCGAAACCTTCTGCGCAGCAAAGTAATCCAACGTCTCGCGGGCATCGGGCCGAATTCGTTGCTCCAGCCTGATCAGAGCGGCCGGGACGACGCGGCCCGGCGCGTCGGGATCGTCGACCGGCAGGTCGGTGCGCCCTAACAGCAGCACGCGCAGCCCCTGTGCACCGCCTTCCTCGGCCTGCTCGGCCACGGCTGAGGACGGATCCAATAGCACGTCCGGCGCGCCGAGGACCCAGTTGCCGTGCTCGCCGTAGGACATCCCGCTCCACTTCATGGCCGACTTGAACGGGGCGGTCGCCGTGACCGTCCAGCCCGGCGGGTTGCGGTAGGCCTCGGCGATGGCCCGGATGCTGGCGTTGGGGCGGGCGTCGTCGGCAGCCATCGACGCCAACACATCGGCGATCGTGTCCATGCCGGGCGCGGAGTCGAGCCGCTGCAGGTCGGCCACCTCCATTCGGTTCTCGGTCAGCGTGCCGGTCTTGTCGGCACACACCACGTTGACCCGGGCCAGACCCTCGATGGCGGGCAGCTCCTGCACTAGGCATCGGCGCCGCCCAAGGCGGACCACGCCCACGGCGAACGCGATCGATGTCATCAGCACCAGACCCTCGGGAACCATCGGCACCAGCGCCCCCACCATGGCCAGTACCGACCGCTGCCAGCCGACGTGGGTGGTGAACAGCTGGGTGTAGATGATCAGCAGCCCGGCCGGAATCAACAGGTACGTGATGAACTGCAGAATCTTGTTGATTCCGGTGCGCAGCTCCGAGCGCACCAGGGTGAACTTGCTGGCCTCCGCGGTCAGCCGAGCGGCGTAGGCTTCGCGTCCCACCTTCGTGGCCCGGTAGGCGCCGGTTCCGGCGACGACGAAGCTGCCGGACATCACTGGGTCGTCTGTGTGTTTCAAGATGGGATCGGCCTCGCCGGTGAGAAGCGACTCGTCGACCTCTAGGCCAGCTTCCTCGACCACCACCCCGTCGACGACGATCTGGTCGCCGGGGCCCAGTTCGATGATGTCGTCGAGCACCACCTGGTTGGGCAACAGTTCGCGTGTCCCGCCCGCCCGGCGCACCAGCGGCTTGGCCTGCCCGACGATGGCCAGCTTGTCCAGCGTCTGCTTGGCCCGCAGTTCCTGCACCATCCCAACGACGCTGTTGGCGATGATCAAAAGCCCGAACAGGCCGTTGATCACCGAACCGGTCGCCATCACGATGGCGAACAGCACACCCAGGATCGCATTGATCCGGGTGAACACGTTGGCCCGCACGATGTCGGCCACGCTGCGAGTCGCCCGGCTCGGAACATCGTTGGTCTTGCCATCGGCAACCCGCTGGGCCACTTCGGCGTCGGTGAGCCCTGCGGCGGGCGACGTGGTCATGAACCGCAAGCCTATCCAGCACGCCCGGAAGTCCGCCGATTGCGAGGTCTAAAGTCCCTGGAAACTGGTTTCGTCGGCCCTCTGGTCGACCGGCGTGGGTGCTGTCGGTATAGCGCGGTGCGAAGCCAACACCATGAGTGGGTTTCCCCGTCCGCGCCCGACCCGGAAGAGACCGCCGATCTGAGGCCAGGGGAGTCGCGTTTTTCACCGTCGTGCACATCAAAGGCGCGCCGGTGGCCGTATGGAGTACATGATGTTTAGCGAGACCCGGTGATCGTCCACCAGACACATGACACCAGCACCAGGCACTTCTTCCGCGTGTTGCGCGGATCCTACGAGCTGAGGTGATGACGCCCTGTTCTCTATGCGATCAGCCGAAGCTCAGCAGAGCAGCCAGATCTGGTGTTGGACGCCGGCTGCGCGCCACCGCATCTCGTACTGCCACGGCAAGCGATGTCATCTCTTGCGGTGCCACGCGCGTGTGGCCGGCGAACCACAGCTCACCGTTGTCTGATGCCATGATGCGCCGCCAGTAGGCGACGGCGAAACGCTCGGGCGCATACAGATACAGCGCGCGCAGGTTGCGGGGGATCTGGTGGTTACCGCACGCCTGCAAGGCCTGCAACGCCTGCCGGGTGGCGCGCACCATCAACCGGAGCGTGCCGGTGTCGCCGGCCAGGCGCTTTGGATCCACGCCGACGCGGTAGAGCGCAAACGCGATCGGCACCACAAAGGCGGCATGCGCGATCAACCACCCCTCGGGATCGCTGCTGACCGTCGTAGGGAATCCCGCACGCACCAGCGCCGCGGCAAGACGGTGGATGCGTGGGGTGATCGTCCCGTCGGGTTCGGCCAGCATCGTCTTTTGTTGGCGGATCAGCACATAGCGGATCAGACCGCCATCGCGGACACCGCCGGCGGCGGGAAAACCCACCAGCGCTCGCGAACCGAGTTCGGACGTCAACTCCTGGGTCAATCCGGCAGCGTTGCCGAACAACACCACGTCGCCGCTGACCCCGGAACTGGTCAATGACGAGACCGCGGTAGCGAAACTGCTCGCGCCGGACCGCGACGAAGACCACATCAAAATCGCGTTGCTGGTCATCAACTGTGGCCAGCACCGGCAAGCGAAACGTGGTGCGGTGGCCAGTGCGGGCATCCTGCAAAACCAGTCCCGATGTTTGCAATTCGGCGAATCGGCGCCCCCGCGCCACCAGCGTCACCTCATGTCCTGCATCGCTCAGGTGGCCGGCATACACGGAGCCGATCACGCCGACGCCCAGCATCAGAATGCGCATGGCGAAACCCTCGTTACCCGATCGTGCCAGAAGCGCCAGTTAAGGCGGTTACGGTTGGCGATTCGGGTTTGGCGTGGTGGGCGTGATCCGCAGAATTCAATCCTGTTGTCGGGAAAAGCGGTTGTCCGTGATCTCGAAATGATCGGTCGAAACCGGGAGATTGGGCGGCCGTCGCCTCAACAACGGGTGACACAGCCAAGGCCACAACGCCCAAGCCATATACACCTGCAACCGAGTCAACTGCCGATGTTCCGGGATGTGTGAGTGCCCCGAGGTCGCCGTGGCGCGCACCGCTTCAACCGGCTTAACGATCACCTGCCGGGCGGTTCATGATTGCCGCTTGTATCGACGCGACCCGTGACCGCTCCCGCTCGTCGGCGGCCTCCTGCTCGGCCGGCGTGACGACGATCGCATCGGGCCCTGGGAACACCAGAGCCTCATGGCCGCTGTCGAGCCACCGCACCACATAGGGCGGCGCACCCTCCGTGCCGTGCACTTCAGTGATCTTCCCGCGGTGCTCCGACTGTTCGTTGGTCCTGCCCTTGACCACCAACCAATCGCCCACGTTCGCCTTCATCACATGCCCCTTCCGTCGGCTTCTATCGTGCGGACACAGGAAATATGGCGGGAAGGGCAGTACGGCACCAGCCGTGTGGGCCGAAAGTCCATCTGGCACCTGCGGTGACGGCTCAACGTCGCGTCAGTCATTCCGGCGGCGCCAGTCCGGACGGCTGACGGTACAGCGCGGCACCAGCGGTAATCCCTGCGCCCGCGGCGATGAGCAGAACCCGGGCGCCTGCCGGAAGCTGGCCAGCAATGCGGTCGAGTGCGGCGATGAGTGAGGCGGTGTGGATTCTTTCGTCTGCTGCGACGCTGATCCGTTCGACCGGTACACCTAGCTGGTTGGCAAGCGCAGCCTGGTAGTCGCGAAGGGCAGGAGCCGCGACGATCGCGTCGACGTCGCCAAGTCTGAGCGAGGACCTGGCGAGGCAGCCGCGCGCCGCCTCGGCGCCGGCGGCGGCGAATTGCTGTTCCTTTGTGACGGATCCGCTGAATCGAAGCACGTTACGTGCGTCGCCGAGTCCGACCGCGGCACGAAAGTTCTCACCATCATCGGGGCAGTTCGCCCAGTGGAATGGGCCTAGGCCATCGCCGTCGCCGGCCCAGCCGCACAACAGTGCCGCACCGACCGGCGAGAACGGGAAGTGCTCGCTCATGCCGTGCCCGGGATCGGCATCACTGGTCACGACCAGAGCGCAGTTGATGGTGTGCGACCGAAGGAATCCGTCGACGACCTGCAGGGCGGTGAGCACGCCGCAGGTGCCATTGGCGATGTCGAAGGAGAACGTGCCGTGAGCGTCGGCATGCGGATCTTCCACGTTGGCACCGATGTCCTTCTGGATGAGTGCGGCAAGCGCAGGTTCCCCCAGATTCCGGTCGCGGTAGACTCCGGCGTTGACCAGAAGGTCCACGTCGTCGGGATCTCGCCCGGCCCGCCGCAGACATCTCTTGGCCGCCGAGACCGCCAGACGCAGCGCACTGTGGCGGGTGCGCCAACCGCCGCTCGTGACGTCGAGCTGCTCAATGACCGTGCCCATAGCGCTTCACCAGATCCTCGTCCAGAGTGACAAGAACGATGCCGATCTCCAGACCCGATGCCAAAGCAATCAGCGCGACAGTCTCTCCCGGCTGGATGTGCCCGGCTTCGAGTTCTTCGACAAGGGCCACCGTATGGGTGGTAGAGGCGGTGTTTCCGTATCGATCCACGGTGATTACCGCATCGTGGCGAGGGGCGTCGCCGAACGACTCCGACAACACCGCCATGCCCTTGCGGATCGCACGTGCGGAGGTTTGATGGGTGATCACGTGGTCGACGTCGTGAATCGAAATGCCCGCCGCGTCAAGGACTTCGTGCAGCAACAGCGGCATGTTCGAGATCGCCGCACGATGAATACCCCGAGAATCGGTGAACATCCGGGCACCCGGATCGCGGCCCTTCGGATAAGCCAGGCAGAGGCGGCTGTAGTCGGCAACGGTGGTGAAGCCGGCCAGCCGGATCCCACCGGATCCGATGGGGGCACGCTCGAGCAGAAGCGCCGCACCCGCGTCACCGAGCGTCAGCGACGCGAGTTCTTTGCTCATGATGCTGCGGATGTGCTTCGCGGCGTTCTGACCAAGCGGGGAGATGTACTCGCCGCTGACCACCAGCCCGCGCTCGATGGTTCCCTGCCGGATCCAGTTGTTGAGCACCGTGACACCGGTCAGCATCCCCGCACACGCGTTGGATACGTCGAAAGTCGTCGCTTTCTCAGCACCGATCGCACGGGCAACGGCACTGCTCATCGACGGTTCCAGCCACTGGGCGAGGCCATCGCGAAACTTGGTGATGCTGCAGTTGACCACCACATCGATCGACGCCGGGTCCTGTTGCGCCTTGTCAAGACAGTCAAGCGCCGCCATGGTCGCAAGGCTGTAGGAGTCCTCGTCCCCGGTCGAGATGCGACGCTCATGTATGCCTGTCAGCCGTTCCAGGTCGATATGGGTGTGATGCCTGGTGGTGGCCATCAATTCGTCTGTGGTGAGATGTGTCGGCGGGAGACGCCGCCCCGCGCCGGCCACGCGGGTGCTGAATGGCGCCGGTGTTTCCTTCCCCGCGATGTCCATCACCAGCCAATGGGTACCCATGGCAAGTCACCTCCTCCTTACCAGGCAAAGTCGGCGGCTCCGCTGGTGCCCGGCAACAACGCCGATGCGTTGGGTGCTAATCACGGAACTCCAAGACGTCGGTGAGCGGGCGACGGGGTGTCGCCGGTACGTGCTGCTCAACTGCCGGTATCTTGCCCACCCGGATCAAGAGTTGCGGCAGCCCAGGCTGTCCGCTGAGACGCTGGATCAGTTCTCGGGCCGGGGTGACCTCCGTCATGTGCGTGAGGGTACACGTCGCCATTCCGGCGATTGTGCAGTCGAGCAATACAGCGGATAACATCTCGCCGCACCGCAGAACCTCCGAGCGGGTGTCATCGCGCGTGGACAGCACCAGGATCTTGGAGTGGTCGACGCCGATCGTCGGGCGCCGTTCTCCATACCCTGTTGTCGGGAAGGCTCGTGCCACGTCAACACGGCTAGCCTCCGAGGCGGACAGCCGCGAACTCGGCGGGACTCCGTGATCCAGGTCGAAAGGCGATGTCCACCACCGTAATTCTGACTGGTACGACGGGTCGTTGTGGCGGATCGCCTCGGTGAGCCGGGACGCCTCCGCGAGCTGTTCACGAGCGTCCTCGGGTACCACGCCGAGCATCACAGCGTTGTCAGCCCTGCTGCGTAGCTGCCGTTCGAACGACTCCCACCTGGTGGGCGCGGCGAACGGTAACCGGTCGGTGCGACGGCGCAGGATCGCCCCGGCCCGTTGCCGGTGTGCATCGCTGACCGACGCCAGCGGACTGAAATCGAGCACCGCCAAATAATCGGCCTCATTGGGATCAGGGAACCGGTCGACGGCGGCGTCCCAGCCGGCGGCCGCCATCGCCACCCGCAGGTGGTCGAGCACCGCGCCACAGCTGAGGATCATCTCCCTGCCCGAGCGATCGGTTGCTTGTACCAGCCACTCGCGCTCCAGGAACAGGTGAAGGCGCCCGCTCTCGGCGACCCAATGCCAAGGCTGACTATTGTGCAATGAAGGCGCATGGCAGGCCAGCATCACCGTGTCACGGATCACCTCGGGTTCGAGCACTCTTTGCCTCACATCAACCACCGGCCTCAATCTCGACGTTAGGGATTTCCTGGCGGATCGCCAGGGCCGTTGGTCATTGACGAAATGGGCTTTCGGCCCCGGAGGTCAAGATCGCGAGGCGGGTACCATTTTGCCATGACGTATGTGATCGGCAGAGCGTGTGTGGATGTCCTGGACAAATCCTGTGTACAGGAGTGTCCGGTGGATTGCATCTACGAGGGCGCTCGTTCCATGTACATCAATCCGGACGAGTGCGTGGATTGCGGTGCGTGCAAGCTGATTTGCCGCATGGAGGCGATCTACTACGAAACCGATCTGCCGGAAGACCAGCAACAGTACCTCGCCGACAACGCCGCATTCTTCAACGAGACGTTGCCGGGTCGCGACGGACCTCTCGGCTCGCCCGGTGGCGCCGGCAACCTCGGCCGGTTGGGAGTCGACACGCCGTTGGTCGCCGCACTGCCGGCGCTGGAATCATGAGCACGCGGCGTGCAGATGGCGAGCAAGGCAGCGCACCTGATTGCAGTCGCGTTCGAAAGAGTGCGAAATGTCAGAGGTAGCAACGAAATACGGCATACTGGTTGGCGTTGATGGTTCGGTGGAGTCGGATGCCGCCATACGCTGGGCCACCCGTGAAGCCATGATGCGCGATGCGCCGATCACCCTGATGCATGTCGTGGCTCCGGTCCCCGACTGGCCCACGCCGTCCAGGCAAGCGGAGATCGCGGAGGCGTGGGAGAAGAACGCTCGCGATGTCATCGAACAGGCACGCAAGACCGTGTTTGTCACCGCGGGTGAATCCGGTTCGCCCGACCTGCGCACCGAGGTGGTTTATTCGACCGTCGTGCCCACACTCATCGACGCCTCCCGGCAGGCGCGGATGATCGTCATGGGTAACCGGGGGATGGGCGCGCTGGGCCGTTTTCTGCTGGGCTCGGTCAGCAGTGGTCTGGTACGTCATGGCCACTGTCCAGTCACGATCATCCACGCAGATGAAGCCGCGGCCGACGACACGGCGCCGGTCTTGGTCGGCGTTGACGGGTCGCTGGCTTCAGAGGGAGCCATCGAGTTGGCTTTCGACGAGGCGTCGCGTCGTGGGGTGGACCTTGTCGCATTGCACGCGTGGAGCGATGTCGGGGTCTTCCCGATCCTCGGCATGGACTGGCGGGAGTACGAAGCCCAAGGCGCGGAAATCCTGGCCGAACGCCTGGCTGGGTGGCAAGAGCAATATCCCGACGTGCGGGTGCAGCGGCGGCTGACATGCGACAAGCCAGCCCACTGGCTCATTGAGGAATCCCAAGACGCTCAGCTCGTGGTGGTCGGCAGCCACGGCCGCGGCGGATTTCCCGGCATGCTGTTGGGCTCGGTGAGCTCCGCTCTCGCGCAATCCGCAAAAGCCCCATTGATCATCGTCCGGCCCGGGTGAGACCTGCCCGGTGACGCCTCCACGGCGACAACGCGGCTGCCGCGCTACCTTGTCTGAGTGGTTTGGCCAACTGCGCTGATAGCGGCCTGCAGTTT
>Ga0187778_10001984_pt1 | contig 14098 bp, 8 predicted proteins | sample 1015_Q2_SP5_20_M_FD_132418 | JGI IMG/M metagenome (GOLD analysis project Ga0187778, IMG submission 132418) | Tropical peat soil microbial communities from peatlands in Department of Meta, Colombia - 1015_Q2_SP5_20_MG | ecosystem: Environmental > Terrestrial > Soil > Wetlands > Peat | place... | reverse complement strand
GGGACAGCAGGGCCTTGGCCTCGGGGACGTAGAGGGGCCGCGCCACGAACTCGTCCAGCTCGCCCCTCAGCCGGGTCGCGAGCGCCGCCAGCTCGGGCGATGCCGCGAGCGCCGGCCGGCGCCGCTCCAGCTCCTCCGCCGAAACGATCAGGCTCCGCATCTCATCGCTCCGCTCCCAGCCATGTCACCACTCCGGCGCCGTCCACGGCGTACCGGAGGACGGAGGCGCCGGCGCCCCGCAGCGCCTCGGCGACCGCGAAGGCGCGTCCCGCCTTCGCCAGGAACACCATGCAGCCGCCGGCTCCCGCGCCGCACGCCTTCCAGCCGGCCGCGCCCGCCGCCGCCGCGACCCGCGCCAGCTCCCGCATCGCCGGCGTCTCCATGCCCTCGCCCAGCGCGCACTGGTGCTTCCAGTTGCGGGCGAGGAGGTCGCCCACCGCGGCGAGATCGCCGCGGAGGAGCACGTCGCGCATCCGCAGCGCACACTCGCGCAGGCCGTCGAGCGCGCGCGCGACCGCTGGGTCGCCGTCCGCGAAGCGCCGCCACACCTGCGCCTGCATCTGGGCCGACAGCCGCGAGGCGCCGCTGTAGCAGAGCACCAGGTGGCGTTCCAGCTCGCGGAAGCCCGCCTCTCCCGGATCGAGCCGGGTCGCGCTGACGCGCCGCTCCTCGAATTCCAGGAACTGCAGCCCTCCGAGCGCAGCGGCGTACTGATCCTGCCGCCCGCAGACGAGCCCGGCGTCGACCGCCTCCAGCTCGAAGGCGCGCTGCGCGATCTCCGCGGCCAGCGGCCGCTCCCCGCGCAGCGCCGCGAACGCCGCCACCAGCGCGACGCCCATGGCCGCGGAGCCGCCCAGGCCCGAGCCGGGCGGCGCGTCGCTGGTGGTGAGCACCTCGAAGCCGCCGGCCGGCCCGAGCCGCCGCGCCGCCGCCTTGAGCAGGGCGAGCTCCCCGTCGGGCCGGAGCTCCGCCGCGCGGCGGGCCGACACGGCCGCACCGAGGTCGATGGCGTGCAGGTTCACCCCGCTCCGCTGGCGGCGCACCTGCACGTGCGCGCGCAGGCTGATCGCGACGTTCACGACGGCGCCGCCGCTCCGCGCGACGTACGGCGCGACGTCGGTCCAGCCTCCCGCCAGGTCGATGCGCAGCGGCGCGCGCGCGTGGGCGATCCGCATCGTCACGGGCGCCGCGCGGCCGGATCGACGTGCCAGCGCTGCAGCGTGGCCAGCTCCCCGCGCAGGTCCATCCGGACGCCGCGCACCCGGCGGTTGATCCCCTGGAGGCCGACGGCGTGATAGAGGAAGGTGATCGGCAGATCCCGCGCGACGATGCGCTGCACCGCCGCGAAGTCACCGGCGTCGAGCGCACGGTCGACCACCGGATCGGCGAACTGCGCGTACTGCAGCGGCTCGCTCCGGCGCCGGGAATCGAACAGGCCACGCAGGTATCCGAGGGAGAGGTCGCCAAGCACGCCGGTCACGAGAGCATCATAATCGCGGGCGGCCCCTCCCGCCCGCGCCAGGAAGGCGCCCAGCTCCAGCTGCCGGATCCGCACGTCCACGCCCACCGCGCGGAGATCGGCCTGGATCATCTGCTCAAGCGAGTTGTCCGCCGCGCCCACCGTGAGCAGGGTGAACGCCAGCGGCCGGCCGTCCCGGCTCCGCAGGCCGTCCGCGCCGGTCCGCCACCCCAGCGAGTCGAGCAGCGCGGCCGCGGCCGCGCGATCGAAGGGCACGGCCGCGACCGGCACCGCGCGCGGATGCCACGGCGGCACCGGGCCGTCGGCCACCGCACCGAAGCCGTAGAGGTAGGCGTCCACGATCTCGCGCCGGTTCAGCGCCAGCGTCAGCGCGCGCCGCAGCCGCGGGTCGTCCAGGGGCGGGCGCCGCGTGTTCCACACCAGGCCGTAGGTCAGCAGGAGCGGGTAGCTCACCACCGCCAGCGCCGGATCGCGGCGCACCAGCGCCGCGTGCATCGGCTGGATGCCGGCGACGTCCAGCTCGCCGGTGACGAGTCCGGCGAGCTTCGTGGCCGGCTCGTCCACGATCACGATCACCAGCCGTCCGAGGCCCGGCGGCCCGCCGAGCGCCGCGGGGAAGTCCGGATTCGCCTCGAACACCCAGCGCTGGTCGGGCGTGTGGGACACGAACCGGAACGGGCCGTCGCCCACCGGGTGCGCGTTGAACGGGGCGGTCCGCAGCCGGGCGTGCGGCACCGCCGCCAGCAGGTGCGCCGGCAGGATCGCCAGATCGGTGAGGACGTCGGGGATGCCGGTCTGCGGGCGGCAGAACACGAGCCGCACGGTCGCGGCATCCGTCGCCCGCACCGCTGCGAGACACGCCAGGTCCGCGCCGCGCGGATAGCCGGTCGCGCTGTCGCGCGCCGCCTCGAGCGTGTACGCGACGTCCGCCCCCGTGACGGGCGCGCCGTCGTGCCAGCGGACGTCGGAGCGCAGCGACAGCTCGAGCGCACGCCGGTCGGCGCTCCAGCGCCACGTCCGGGCGAGGTACGGCTGCGCCACCAGCGCCGTGTCGTAGCGCGCCAGGGTCATGAACAGGGCGTAGCGCTGGATCTGGCGGGCCAGCGGGTGGACCGTGAGCAGGGGATTGATCGACTGCAGCTCGGCGCCCGACGCGAAGAACACCGTCGCCGGCGGAGCGACGTTGCGGCAACCCGCCGCGGCCAGCACGCAGGCCATTCCCCACCACCGCACGGAAAGGAAGCTAGAGAAAACGGGCACCGGCCGCGAGATTGGCGGTGATGCGCACCGCGCTGCCGCGCCGGCTGCTGCTCGCCGCCCTCACCGTGCTCCTGGTCGTGACGGCGACGTTCGCCGCGCTGCACCTCGTTCCGGGCGAGCCGGTGCGCCTGTTCCTGGGTCCGGCGGCCGACCCGGCCACGGTGGCCGCGACCCGCCACGCGCTCGGGCTCGATCGCCCGCTGCCGGTGCAGTACGTGGAGTGGCTCACGCGGTTCGCGACGGGCCGGTGGGGCACGAGCATCGCGCAGCAGCGACCGGTCTCCGCCGTGCTCGGGGACGCGCTCGGCCCGACGCTGCTGCTCGTCGGTGCGTCGCTGCTGCTGACCTACCTGGGCGGCATCCTGGTCGGCGCCTGGCAGGCCGCGCGGCGGTCGAGCCGTGCGGACGCGGCCGTGACGGCGGCCACGGCGGTCCTCTATGCCCTGCCCTCCTACGTGGTGGCGCTGGGTCTCGTGGCCGTGTTCGCCTACGGCGCCGCGCTGTGGCGCTGGCCTCCCATCCTGCGCTTCCCGGCCTTCGGCGCCACCGGTCTGGGAGCCGATCTGCTTCCGCCCGGGTCGCGGCTCGCCGATCGCCTGCGCCACCTGGCGCTCCCGGTCGCCACCCTCGCGATCGTCGGCGTGGCGGGCACCGCGCGCTTCGTCCGCGGCGCGGTGGTCGGGGCGCTGCGCCAGCCCTACGTGCGCGCCGCGCGCGCCAAGGGCCTCCGCGAGTCCCGGGTGCTGCTGCGCCACGCGCTGCGCAACTCGCTCGGCCCGGTCCTCGCGCTGTTCGGCCTCCAGCTCCCGGCGCTGTTCTCCGGCGTGGTGTTCGTGGAATCGATCTTCGCGTGGCCGGGCCTGGGGCGGGTGACGGTGCAGGCCGTGCTGGCCCGCGACTACCCGGTGGTCATGGCGTCGACCGCGGTGTTCGCCGTGCTCGTGGTGGCGGGCAACCTGCTGGCCGATGCGCTGGCGGCGCTCGCCGACCCGCGCCGCGGGCGGCCGGCGTGAGCGCGCGCGGCGGCCTCCTCGTCGCGGCGTGGAGCGATCCCAAGGCCCGCACCGGCGCCGTGCTGCTCGCCGTGCTCGTGGTCGCCGCCGTCGCGGGCCCGCTCGCGCTCGCCCACCCGGCCTCCGGTTTCGCCGACGTCGTCGCGCGGCGGTTCGCGGGCCCGCTGTCCCGGACGCCCGACGGCGTATGGCACGTGCTCGGCACCGACCGGTTCGGCCGCGACGTGCTCACGCGGCTGCTCCTCGGGGCGCGGATCTCCCTCGCCGTCGGGGTGCTCGCGGCCCTGGTCTCCACCGCGGTCGGCGTCGGGGCCGGCGCGCTGGCGGGGTACGCCGGCGGCGCCACCGACCGGGCGATCGTGGCGGTGACCGACGCGGCGCTCGCCATCCCGCGCGTGCCGTTCCTGCTGCTGCTCGTCGCCCTGGTCGAGCCGGGGGCGGCGGTGACCGTGCTCGCGCTCGGCGTCACCGGGTGGATGACCGTCGCGCGCCTGGTGCGCAGCGAGGTGCGCTCCCTCGCGGTGCGGGAGTTCGTGCAGGCGGCGCGCGCGCTCGGCGTCCCGCCGCTGCGCGTGCTGCTCGCCCACGTGCTTCCCAACGCGCTCACGCCGGCGCTGGTGGCCGCCGCCCTCGGCGTCGGCAGCGCCATCATGCTGGAGGCCGGTCTCTCGTTCCTCGGGCTCGGCGTGCAGCCGCCGCTGTCGTCGTGGGGCAGCATGATCGCGTCGGGACGCGACGCGCTGATGATCGCGCCGTGGGTGAGCCTGGCGCCCGCCGCGGCGGTGGCGCTCGTGGTCCTGGCCTTCAGCTGGATCGCCGACGCGATGGAGAGCGCGATCGCGGGCGGGCGCGGCGCCTAGCGCACGAGGATGGTGACCACCGCGCGCGGCGGTGCGTGGAAGCGGACCCGGCCCCCGGGGAGGACCTCCGCCGGAGCCTGCGGCGTCTCGTCCAGCCGCGCGAGGTGCGCCGTGCCGATCCGCCACGGCAGCCTCCATTCGCCGCTCGTCGCCCGGGGCAACGCGTTGTAGCAGCGCAGCACGAGCCCGCGGCCCGCCTCGGCCGGCTTCATCGCCGAGAACACCAGCCCGTCGCCCGCCAGCTCCGGGCCCCGCACCGGGCGCGGCGACGCCAGCAGCGAGCGCCGCATCGCGCTCCACGGCGGCGCGTGGAACCGTTCGGCCGCCCGCTCGACCTCGCCGAGGTCGTCCAGCGCGCCGGCCGGGTGCGGGCACAGCCCGAGCCGCGCGCGGAACGGCCCGAGGCACTGCGCCTCCGGCGTGGGCGTGGGCCAGCCGGCGTGGCCGGGCCGCTCCGGCATGTCCTCGCGCGACATCTGGCCGAAGGCACGGAGCAGCGTGACCCGCACCGCACCGTCGGGTCCGATCTCGTACTCCGGCAGGCCGTCCGCCAGCACGGTGAAAGCCCGCGCACCCGAAGCGACCGCGACGTACCGCTGCATCGGCGCGGTGGGCGCCGGCTGCTCGACGCCGCTCGGCAGCGCCGGCCTGGGCGTCCGCGCCCGCACCACCGGGCCGAACAGCCCGTCCGCGATCTCGCGCTCCGCGGCGGCTCCCAGCGGGAACGCCGCGCGCAGCCGGTGGTCGGCGCGCCGGTTGGTCCCCTCGACGTCGAACTCGACCTGCGCGCCGCCGGCATCGAGCGTCACGCGCGTCACCGTGGCCAGGTCGATGCCCCCGTAGCGCCGCGCGATCTCCAGCGTGCCGCGCAGCGGCCCCGGATGCACCACGCGGACCGCCACCTCGTCCGGCAGCGACACCACGCGGTCGGGCCGAGGGGCGGAGTAGGTGTAGCTGTCTCCCGCATCGCCGTTGTCCTCCAGCGCCGCGAGGCCGCCGTAGTGCTCGCCGGTCCCGCGATGCACCAGCTCCACCGTGCCCGCGGGCTCGACGACGACGGCGAGGTGCTCGTTCCACATCGCGCTGCTCTCGACCGTCACCGGCGCCCGGTGCGACGCGACCTTCCGGGGCCCTGCCCTCCCGGGCCGCACGTCGAGCGCAACCACGCCGAGGGGCGGCAGGTCGTCCACCCGCACGGCCACCCGCCGCCACTCGACCGCCGCGGAGAGCGGATAGCGCATCGGGCTCTCGACCAGGTCGTGGCCTTCGCGGGTCCCGAGCACCTGGAAGGGAACCGGCCGGCCGTCGGCCGCGACCAGGCGGAAATCGCCCGGCCGCACCGGCGGCGCGGCCGCCACCCGCTGCTGTCCGACGGAGACGTCCGACTCGAACAGCGCCACCTCGGCCTCGACCACCGCGTCGCGCGGAGCGGGCGACGGGTTGAAGACGAGGAGGGCGGGCGTCCAGGCCGTCCGGCCGGCCAGGCGCGCCGCCACGGCGTCGTGCCCGATCGCCCCGTCGAGCACGCGCGCCACGATCTCCAGCGCCTGCTGCCGGCAGCGCTCGAAGCGCACCACCATCTCCCGGTGCACCGCGTCGGCGCTGGTGCCGCAGATGCTGTCGTGAGGGTGGTTCTCGAGCAGCGTGCGCCAGGCCACGCGCAGCTCGGGGCGGCGATCCCTCCCGGCTCCGGGGCCCGCCTCCTCCAGCGCCGCCAGCGGCTCGGCGTAGCGCTCGAGCAGGCGCTGGCACGCGGCGTTGGCCTGCTTGAGATACAGCCGCGAGCCGTGGGTGCCCTGCAGCGCCCACGCGTGACGGTGGCCGGCCCGCAGCTCGCCCTCGACCACGGGGAGCGCGCCGCCGCGCTCCCGCGCCCAGGCCAGCACGGCGGCCGCGTAGTCTTCGAGCGGGGAGATGGCGAAGTGCATCTGCGGCACCATTGCGTTCAGCAGCGTCAGCACCTCGGGCAGGTCGTGCTGCGCCGCGTGATGGTCCGCGCCCGCCATCACCAGCCAGTACGGGGAGCGCGCGCGCGGCGCGAGCTGCGCCCACAGCCGCTCCCACCGCTCGGCGAGCGCCGCCCGCTCCGCCGGCAGGCTCTGGCCGTCTTCGTAGCCCGGCGGCGGGAGGTGGATCATCAGCACCTCCGAGCCGTCGGCCGCGCGCCACCGGTGCAGGTCGCCCTCCTGCCCCGGCTCGCCGCCGAAGCCGCGCCACAGCACCGCCGCCTCGATGCCGAACCCCCGCAGCAGCGCGGGGAAGCCGGCCGGATGTCCGAAGGCGTCGGGCGAGTAGCCGACCGCCATCGGATGCCCCCCGCAGCGGCGCACGGTGCGGCCGCCCTCGAGCAGGTTCCGCACCAGCGCCTCCGCCGACACCAGGAACTCATCGGCGAGGACGTACCAGGGACCGGCCTCGAGCCGGCCGTCGGCGAACAGCCGCCGGATGCGGCTCTCCTGTTCCGGCCGCGACGCCAGGTAGTCGTCGAGCACGACGGCCTGGCCGTCGAGCAGGAAGGTGCGGAAGTCGGGACGGTGGGTGAGCAGCTCGACCAGGTCGTCCACGAGCCGGGTCAGCCGCAGCCCGAAGACCGCGGCGGGGTGATACCACTCGCGGTCCCAGTGCGTGTGCGGCACCACGTGGACGTCGACCGGCACGGGAGTCAAGCTACGACGCGCTTGCCGGGGGGGACAGGGCACGCTATTAAGAGCCTGACGCCGAAGGAGGGCGCGCTTTGAAGGTACTGGTCGTCGACGACCTCGAGTACAGCCTGCGGACGCTGCGGGCGATCTTCCACAGCGCCGGCTACGACGTGGAGACCGCCGCCGACGGACAGGCGGCGCTGGACATGGTGCGCGCCCGGCGCCCGGACTTCGTCGTGACCGACATCCTGATGCCGCGGCTCGACGGCTTCCAGCTGTGCCGCGCCATCAAGAGCGACCCGGCGCTGGCCGGCATCCCCGTCATCTTCTACACCGGCTCGTACACCGAGTCGGCCGACCGCGAGTTCGGCACCGGGCTCGGCGCCGCCGCGTACCTGCTCAAGCCGCTCGAGCCGAAGGAGCTGCTGTCGGCGGTCGCCAAGGCGCTCGGCCAGCCGGTGCCCGCCCTGAAGCCGCGCTCGTACGTGCGCGAGACCTTCGCGGCCGCGTACGCGGACCGCCTCGCGTCCAAGCTGCAGGAGAAGGTCAGCGAGCTGAACCGCAGCCTGGTGCGGCTCGAGGAGACCTACACCGGCACCGTCGCCGCGCTCACCCTGGCGCTCGCCGAGCGCGAGGGCACGAATCCCATCGAGGCGGAGCGGCCCGCCCGGCTGGCGCTGCTGTTCTGCGAGAAGGTGGCACCGCAGCTCGCCGCCGACCCCAACGTGTTCCGCGGCTTCCTGCTGCACGACATCGGGAAGCTGATGCTGCCCGAGGGCCTGCTCAAGAAGACGGTGCCGCTCACCGCCGAGGACCGCGCCCAGTTCCTGCGTCAGCCGGCCATCGCGGCGGACATCCTGCGGAACGTTCCCGGGCTGGGGCGGGCGCTCGAGATCGTGCGGCACCACACCGAGCACTGGGACGGCTCGGGGCACCCGGACCGGCTGGCAGGCGAAGCCATTCCGCTCGGCGCGAGGATCTTCGCCATCTGCAACACCTTCGAGGCGATGCGTGCGTCCCGGCCCTACCGGCCGCGCTTCTCCCCGGAGCAGGCCATCGCCGAGCTGCGGCGGGGCGCGGGGACGAAGTTCGATCCGACGCTCGTCGAGCCGTTCATCATCATGGTCAACACGATGCGCGAGCCGTAGCGCCCGCCATGACGACGTCGGTCACGCTGGTGGGAGCGCTGGCCGCCGGCCTCGCCGGCGCCGCGCTGCTGCTGGCGCGATCGCTGGCGGCGCGGTCCCGGCTCGAGCGCGCAATGTCGCGCCTCGACGCGGTCAACCAGATCAGCCGCGTGCTGCTCACCGAGCGCAATCGCCGCGGCGTGCTGCGCCTCGTGGCGGAGGCCGCCGCGCGGTTCCTGCGCGCGGACATGGGCTACGTGGCGCTGCTCGACCCGGAGGGCAAGCACCTGGTGCTGGAGGCCGCGACCGGGCCGCTGTCCGCCCTGGTGGGCTCCGCCATCGCGACGGACACCACCACCGCCGGCTGGGTGGTCGCGCACGGCCAGGCGCTGCTGGTCAACGACCCGGGCGGCGACGAGCGCCGGTTCCACTCGCCACACGAGCGGGTGACGCTGCGTCGCGCGGTCGCGCTGCCGCTGCTGGTGCGCGGCCGCTGCGTCGGCGCCCTCGACGTGGACAACCCGCAGCCCGACCGCGCGCTCGGCGACCAGGACGTGGACCTGCTGCGCAACCTCGCCGACCACACCGGCCTGGTGCTCGAGAGCATCCGCGCGGTCGGCGAGCTCGCCGACCGCGAGCGGCGGGCCGAGCTGCTGAACGCGGTCAACAGCCGCATCCGGCAGTCCCTCGACCTCCAGACCACGCTGGACGCGGCGGTGCGCGAGCTGGGGTCGGCCCTCGGCACGTCGCGCTGCTTCGTGCGGCTGCGGCGCGGCAACGACCTGCTGCCGCCCGCCAGCGAGTGGCACGAGCCCGACGTGGCCTCCACCGGGGCCCGCCCCGACTTCACCCTGCCGGTGCTGATCACCGCCATGCGGGAGCGGCGCTCCATCGCCCTGCCCGACGCGCGGTCGGCCGACGGCGTCACCGCCGCCGGTCCGGACGCGGAGCAGCCGCTCGCGCTCCTCGTGACGCCGATCGTGCTGCGGGGCGAGGCGATCGGCGTGGCCGGCTTCCACCAGGTCGGCATCGCGCGCCACTGGCGGCCGGAGGAGGTCGGGCTGGTGCAGGAGGTCGCGTCCGAGCTGGCGGTGGCCGTGTCCAACGCCCGGCTCTACCGCTCCACGGAGGAGACCAGCCGCGAGCTGGCCGTGAAGATCGGCGAGCTGGAGCGCGCCAACCGGATGAAGGCGCAGTTCCTGGCCAACATGTCGCACGAGCTCCGGACCCCGCTCAACTCGGTGATCGGCTTCTCGGAGATGCTCCTGCTCGGCGCCCTGGGCCAGATGTCGGAGCAGCAGCGCGACGCGCTGGAGACCGTCGCCCGCAACGGCCGGCACCTGCTGGGACTGGTGAACGACGTGCTCGACCTGTCGAAGGTGGACGCCGGACGGATGGACCTGCACCTCATGCAGGCGGACGTGCGCTCGCTCATCGGCGACGTCATCACGGGGATGGAGAGCCTGATCCGCACCAAGGGCCACCGGGTGACCGTGGAGCTCGGCGACGCTCCGCTGCTGGTGAACGCCGACGAGATGCGGGTCCGGCAGATCCTGTTCAACCTGCTGTCGAACGCGGTGAAGTTCACGCCGGCCAACGGCCAGGTGACGGTCCACGCCGGTCAGCGCCGCACCAATCTCCCGGTGCCGGGCGGCCGGCGGGTCGAGCGCGAGGCGGTGTGGATCTCGGTCACGGACAGCGGGATCGGGATCGCCAAGGAGGATCTGCCGCGGCTGTTCACGGAGTTCAGCCAGGTGGACGGAACGTTCAGCCGCCGCTTCGAGGGCACCGGGCTCGGGCTCGCCCTGTCGAAGCGGTTCGTGGAGATGCACGGCGGCGTGATCGGCGTGGAGTCGACGCCGGGCCGTGGCAGCACGTTCTGGATCGAGCTTCCGATCGAAGGCCCTCAGGCGGGCATCGCCGTCGCCTGAGCGGCGTCAGCGCCTGGCGCGCGCCGCCCGCTCCACCGCCTCCGTCACCGCGCCCAACCCGCCCGGACCCACCCGGATCCTGATCACCGGCCGCCCGCGGCGCTCGAGCGCCACGAGATCGCCGAGCGCCTGGGCCAGCTCCAGCGTGGCGAACGCGTAGTCGCGTCCCGGCACCCGCAGCTCGGGGCCGTCGCCGCTCTCGAGGGCGAGGAACGCGCCGGACGACGGCCCGCCCTTGTGGAGCTGGCCGGTGGAGTGGAGGTAGCGCGGTCCGTACGCCGCGGTCGTCGCCACGCCGAGCGCATCCCGGATGGCGACGCGGATCGCCGTCAGCGCGGCGTCGTGCTCGGCCGACGGCGGCAGGTACGCGAGCAGCGCCGCGTAGTCGCTCCCACCGATGCCCGCCAGCCAGCGCGACAGCGCCTCGCCCAGCCGCGACGGCTCGGCTGCCGGCGGCGCGTTCGGGGTCCCGCCCCCGACCAGCTGCTGGAGCACGCGGCCGGTGTTGTCCTTGCTCTCGGCCACGTTGGGCTGGTCGAACGCGTTGATGCCCATCCACGAGCCGGCCAGCGCGGTGGCCACCTCCCAGCGGAAGAACTCGGCGCCCAGCTCGAGCGGATCCGCGAGCGAGAGCCGCACGACCGGATGGCCGGCCGACTCGAGCTCGGCGAGCGCCTGCATCGCCGCGGGCTCGGGCGCGCCCTCGAGCTGCAGCGCGACGAACAGGCGGTCGGCCCCGTAGCCCGAAGGCGACGCCAGCGGCTCGCCCACCACGGGCACGAGCCCCTTGCCGTGCTTGCCGGTGCTCTCCGCCAGCAGCTGCTCGACCCACGGTCCGAACGCCTCGAGGCCCGCGCCGGTCACGATCGTCACCTTGTCGCGCCCGTCCTGCCACGCCGTGGCGAGCGCCGCGCCGAGCCGCGCGCCCGGGCCCGGATCCGCGGGCGTGCCGCGGCAGGCCTCCGCCATCCGCGATGCGCGGGCGAGCAGCCCGGCCAGGTCGATGCCGAGCAGCGCCGCGGGCACCAGGCCGAAGTGCGACAGCGCGCTGTACCGGCCCCCGACGTCGGCCCGCGCCTCGAACACCCGCCGCAGCTTGCGCTCCCGGCCGAGCGCGGCGAGCGGCGTCCCCGGATCGGTGATGGCGGCGAACTGGGCGCCGCGGCGCGCGGTGCGCTCCCAGAACCAGGAGAACAGGTCGCTGGTCTCGAGCGTGGTGCCCGACTTGCTCGACACCAGAAAGAAGGTCTTCTCGAGCGGCGCCGCGCGCTCGACCCGCGCGATGAACGCCGGATCCGTCGAGTCCAGCACCGCGAGCGACGGATGGCCCGGCCTGGCGCCGAACACCCGGCCGAAGGTCTCGGGCGCGAGGCTCGACCCGCCCATGCCGAGCAGCACGACGCGCGTGAAGCCGTCGCGCCGCACCCCGTCGGCGAACGCCGCGAGATCGGCGACCCCGTCCGCCATCGCCTGCGGCAGGTCCAGCCAGCCGAGCCGCTCGGCGATCTCGCGCTGCGCCGCCGGCTCGTCCGACCACAGCGCGGCGTCGCGCGCCGCCAGGCGCCGGGTGCGCTCGGCGCCCTCGCGCTTCACCAGACCCGCCACCTCGTCGTCGAACGCCGCCAGCCGACGCGACGCGCGGACCGGGCGGCGCGCCAGCAGCGCGTCGCGCTTGGCCTCGAGCGAGCCCAGCAGCGCGTGGTAGGAATCGGAGAACTTCTTCACCCCGTCCACCACCAGCAGATCGGTCACGTCCTTGAGCTTGACGCCCGCGGCCTCGATCGCGGCCAGCTCGCCGCGCGCCTCGTCCAGCCCGCGGTCCACCGTCCGCTCGGCGCGGCCGTGGTCGGCGAAGGCGCGGAGCGTCACCAGCGGCATCGTGTTGACGGTGTCCGGACCGACGAGGTTATCCACGTACAGCGTGTCGGAGTACCTGGGGTTCTTGGTGCTGGTGCTCGCCCACAGCGGCCGCTGCACGGCTGCGCCGCGCGAGCGCAGCGCCTGGAACCGCGGCGAGGCGACGGAGACCTGGAAGGCCTCGTAGGCCAGCTTGGCGTTGGCGACGGCGGCCTTGCCGAGCAGCCCCTCGAGACGGGCGCGCGCCGCCGGGTCCTTCGCGGCCGCGGCCAGCGCCGTCAGCCGCTTGTCGGCCTCGTTGTCCACCCGGCTCACGAAGAAGCTCGCCACCGAGCGGAGCCGCGCGAGCCGCTCGCCCGCCTGCACCCGGCGTTCGAGCCCCGCGAGGTACGCATCGATGACCCCGCGATACATGTCCACCGAGAACAGCAGGGTGACGTTCACGTTCACGCCGTCGGCGATGAGCTGCTCGATCGCCGGCAGGCCCTCGACCGTGCCCGGCACCTTCACCATCACGTTGGGGCGGTCCACCCGCGTCCACAGCCGGCGCGCCTCGGCGATCGTGCCGGCGGTGTCGTAGGCGCGCGTCGGCGAGACCTCGATGGAGACGAACCCGTCGTTGCCGCCCGCGGCGTCGTAGACCGGCCGCAGCTGGTCGGCGGCCTCCGTCACGTCCGCGACCGCGAGCGACTCGAACAGCGCGGCGCTCTCCTGCCGCACGGAAGCCAGCGCGGCGATCGCCGGGTCGTAGGCGCTGCCGTGCGCGATCGCCTGCTCGAAGATCGTCGGGTTGGTGGTGACGCCCCGCACGCCCTCGTCCGCGATCAGCCGCCGCAGGCCGCCCGACGCCAGGAGCTCCCGGTCGATCGTGTCCAGCCACACGCTCTGGCCGAGCCGCTCGAGCGCCTGGATCGGATTCATGGTCGTCGCCCTTTCACGCTCCGGCCGCGCGCGCCAGCACCGCGCGGGCGCGCTCCGCGACGTTCGCCGCGGTGAGGCCGAGCTCCTGGAAGATCCGTTCGTAGGGGGCCGAAGCGCCGAAGCGGTCGATACCCACCACGTCGCCGTCGGTTCCGACCCAGCGGTGCCAGCCGAACGACGCCGCGGCCTCCACGGCCAGCCGGGCGCGCACGCCGGGCGGCAGCACCGCGTCGCGGTACGCCGCCGGCTGGCGGGCGAACGCCTCGAGACTCGGGGCGCTCACGACCCGCGTCGGCGTGCCCCCCGCCTCGAGCAGGTCCCGCGCCGCGAGGCACAGCGCCACCTCCGAGCCGCTCGCCATCAGCACCAGGCGCGGCGACCCGCCGCTCGCCTCCGCCAGCACGTAGGCGCCCTGGAGCAGGCCGTCGGCCGGCGCGAAGCGCGCCCGGTCGATCACCGGCACCTTCTGGCGGCTGAGCACCATCGCGGTGGGGCCGTCGCGGCGGAGCAGCGCCGCCCGCCAGGCCTGCGCCGTCTCCGGACCGTCGGCCGGCCGGATCACGGTGAGGTTCGGAATCGCCCGCAGCGCCGCCAGGTGCTCGACCGGCTGATGCGTCGGCCCGTCCTCTCCGAGGCCCACGCTGTCGTGGGTGAAGACGTAGATCACCGGCAGCCCCATCAGCGCGGCCAGGCGGATCGACGGACGCATGTAGTCCGAGAAGACCAAGAAGGTGGCGCCGTACGGGCGCACGCCGCCGTGCAGCGCCATGCCGTTCAGGATCCCTCCCATCCCGTGCTCCCGGATGCCGAAGTGCATGTTGCGCGCGCCGTAGCCGCCCGCCTCGAGATCGCCGGCACCCTTGAGCAGCGTGTTGGTCGAGGGTGCCAGGTCGGCGGAGCCGCCGACCAGGGAGGGCACCGCCGGGGCGAGCGCGTTCAGCACCTTCGACGACCACTGGCGCGTCGCCTGCGCGCCGTCCGCCGGCGTGAAGGACGGCAGCGCGGCC